>Ga0194116_10000977_pt1 | contig 44476 bp, 52 predicted proteins | sample TA2MahsurfametaG_4_FD_148617 | JGI IMG/M metagenome (GOLD analysis project Ga0194116, IMG submission 148617) | Freshwater microbial communities from Lake Tanganyika, Tanzania - TA2015008 Mahale S9 surface | ecosystem: Environmental > Aquatic > Freshwater > Lake | place: Tanzania: Lake... | reverse complement strand
TTCCTCTTCTTCATATTCACTTTCTTCTTTTGCTTTTGCTTTTGCGTCGCTTACGCTTACACTTATCTTTGCCTCTGCCTCACCTTCCTCACCTTCCTCGTCTTCCTCACCTTCCTCGCCTTCCGCACCTTCCTCGTCTTCCTTACCTTCCGCACCTTCCTTACCTTCCTTACCTTCCTCGCCTTCCTCACCTTCCTCTTTTTTTGCTTTTGCTTCGCTTACGCTAACGTTAACGCTAACGCTAACGCTAACATTTTCTTCTGCTTTTGCTTCGCTAACCTTTTCCTCTTCATATTCCTCTTCCTCTTCAGATTCTTCATCCGCTTCAGATTCTTCTTCCTCTTCATATTCTTCTTCCTCTTCTTGTTCTGATGCTGCCTTTACTGTTTTGTTAATTACATTATTTTTTAAATAATTTAATTCTATAACTTTTACATTATTTAAAGCATCACTGGTTACATTAACTATGTCACAACTCTTAGAGCTAACTTCGCTAACATCTAATAAAATATGCGGTTCATGTTTTTCCTTTAGTTCATTATAGCGTTTTTCTAATTGATTATAGTTAGCTTGTAACTCTACATATTCTGGAAGTTTAAATAGCAACAGTTTAAGTTGTTGTAATAGTTCAGTAGCTTTTTCATTTTTTTCTACATAAATAGAGAGATTTGCTTTTAAAGAGTTAGTAATATCGGTTGATAATTTGCTGATTAAAATATCAAAGTCTTTGCTCATTATATAATAAATAGATGTAACTATTTTAAATAATTTTAATATATATTTAAAACAATTTTTTATTTTATTAATAAAAATAAAATAAAATAAAATAAAATAATATATTTTATTTTTAGAAAATGAGAGAACATAAAATACTTATTTTACATTTATTTTATATGCCTTCTTATTAATATGTTTATTATTTAATATATAGTCTTCATTTTCGTCATATAATTCAGGAAGTAACTTAGCAAGTGGTTTATCAACAAGAAGCAATAATCTCTCATTTTTTAATAATTTTCTATATTCTTGTATATTCAAATTACCATAATATTTTTCTAGCATATAAAATGGACTAGGAGCGCACTTAATATTTTTTTCATAGTTATAAATTTTACAATACACATTATTTAATAAATAATAACGTTCAAATTTTTTAGATGAATCCACATTTTCATTCATTAAAAACGAGGCGGCACATTCAGGGCTACAAAAATTACCATAACAATGATAGGTTCCTTTTAATTCATATTTAGGTATCATTATTGCGTCATTATCAAAATCGTATGTACACCAAAAACAAGCACTTTTTTTTGCTATATTATTACTTTTTAATTGCTTTGATAAATCTTGCAGTTTTTTATATATATTTTTGTTATCTATTACATTATCATTTAATACTTTTTTTTCATGTAAAAATGGGCTATTATTTATAGCATTTTGAGAATTAGCACTTAAAGCATTAGCACTTAAAGCATTAGCATTTAAAGCATTAGCATTTAAAGCATTAGCACTTAAAGCAGTTAAGTCATTTTGTGTAGGTTGTTCATATAAAGCATCTTGATTATTAGCGCTTAGATTATCACTATTTGTTGTGTTAAAAATATTATAATTATTATCAAATTCTATTATATTATCAATATTTGGATTATACTTTAACTCGTTACTTGTTATTTCATTTAGTTTGCAATTTAAATGTAAAATTATATTTGGCTTTTGAATTACTTCAATTACCTCTTTTTTCTCTTCTATTAGTTTTCCTCCTTTGGGTTTGCGTCCGCGTTTTTTATGAACTACATTATTAGAATTGTCTAATACTAGTGTTACGCTATGTGTTGATTCTTTGCCTTGTGCTATTGTTTGTCCTTGTGTTATTGTTTCGCCTATTATTGATTCGCCGTGTGCTATTACATTATTTGATATGTCTAATAACTTCAAATTTTCATAATAAGATTTTGGTCGTCGTCCTTTTTTTTTTGCTATCATTTTATTTATATTTAGACTTAATGAATTATAATTTAAATTGTTTTAATTTATTATTTAAATATAACTTAAAACATTAGTATAACATTAGTAACGTTATAGTACATTTAAGTTATGAATAACAACGTTAGTCCAAATATTAACTGGAATGAAAAATATCGCCCAAATAATATTAGTAGCATAATATTAAGTAAGTATAACAAATTATTAATAAATAATATACTTAGTAAAAATTATTTTCCCAATTTACTGTTATATGGTCCGCCGGGAACTGGTAAAACAACCACCATTATGAATTTAATTGAAACATATTTAAACAAATATTATGTATATAATAGGAAACAAGTTATTCACCTTAATGCGTCAGATGAACGAGGTATTGAAATTATTAGGCATAATTTACACAGTTTTGTAGTATGTGACAACCTATTTTTTGAAGGACCTAAATTTATTATATTAGATGAAGTGGATTATATGACAAAGACGGCACAAATTGCGTTAAAATATTTGATTGAATATTATAGCAATTATAATGTGCGTTATTGTTTAATTTGTAATTATATTACAAAAATAGATAGCAATTTACAAACTTATTTTTGTAAACTAAAATTCAATTGTATTCCATTAACATATATATTTAATTTTTTAAATAATCTATGTATTAATGAAAAATTAACTCTATCTAATGACTATTTACACTATATTATATATTTATATAATAATGATATACGATCTATGATTAACCATTTACAGTTACATCATATAAATAATGTTATATTCAATAATAGTATATACGATCAATTATATGCTATAAATATTAGTAGTGATTATAAAACATATTTAAAAAAATTTACATATTTTGAAAAAAAATATTGTTTTGATTATAATGAGTTTATTAAAAAATATATATATTATATTTTAAAGAATCATATTGCGCATTTTAGTTACGAACAAGTACTATCTATTGAATTTTTCATACATAATTATTCTAAGCTTAATAATAAATCAAATAGCATTACTAATTTATATAATTTATTATTACAAAAGTAATAAATTTTACTTTTTAATATTTTAAATAATTGATTTAAGTTATTATTTAAAATAACTATTATTATAATCCTATGACTATAGACGATGAATGGTTAAATTTTTTAGACAATAAGCAAGATGACACAGCAAAAGTCAATGTAAAATCTGATATTATACAAGCTAATGTATCATTAGACGACCTTGAAAAATCGTGTTCTGCTATATATATTTCTACCAAAACAAAAATTTTATTTCTTAGCAAAACAATAGATATTTTTGAAGACTTTTGGAAAATACCAATTATTGATTATAATAAACAAATGGAAGGAATTACCAAAAAACAAATTAAAGTGTCTTTTGAAAATGTTGAAGATTACAATAAAATGTTGGCTAAACTAGAAACTATTAGTAATGTAAATAGTAAAATTATTAGCCACATTGACAACGAGCGATTTAAACATACTAGAAAAATTAGTATTGGACTATCTAAGAAAGATTTGTTAAATAATCCAAGTAAAGAAAAAAGCGCGTTTTATAATTGTTTTGTATTATTTTTAAGAATTTATCATAATAATACATTTAAAGAAACGCATATTAAAATTTTTAATACTGGAAAAATAGAAATTCCGGGCATTCAAAGTGACGAGCAATTAAACATTATTATACAAAAGTTGTTAGAACTATTAAAAATGTATATTGATAATACTATTGAATGTAATTATAAAGATACAGAAAATGTATTAATTAATTCTAATTTTAATTGTGGATTTTATATTAATAGAGAAATACTATATTCATTATTGAGAAATAAATACAACATTAATGCTATTTATGACCCATGTTCTTATCCGGGTATTAGGTGTATTTATTATCATAATGTGTGTGACCGAATTGTTAAAATATCTTATATGATATTTAGAACAGGAAGCATATTGATTGTAGGCAAATGTGATGAAGATGTGTTAAATATTGTGTATAATTTTATTAAAACAATTATATTAAATGAATATAAAGACATATTTAATGAAGGTTGCGTGAAAAAACTGATTAAGCCACAAAAATCTAGAAGTAAATTTATTACAGTTAATACTAATTAATTAATTTAGTAATAATTTAGAAATAATTTAGTATTAATATATTTTTATAAAAATTGTATTATTTTTTATTTTATATATATATATATAAAATATGTCAGGTTTAAATAAGGAATTAATAAATGAGACGTTGAAATATATAGGTTCGTTACCCCCGTCGAGTTCGCCGCCGCCGCCGCCGCCTTCACTAGATACAGCAGACAAAATTGTGGACTATATTAAAGGGGCTGGTGTGGGGACAGATCCTTATAAGTACATGGAACTAGCGCTATATAATCTAGCTAGGATAGACGCAAAGGTATCTCCTGGAGTGGCGGCGGCGGCTGGAGCGCCACCAAGCGACAAGGTAAAATACAATGCGGCAGTTGGTGTACTGACAGACGGGACTAGTGGCATAAAGCACGGATTGCCTAGTGATAATATTAAGGCACAATTGCAAATACTACTACCTGCACTTACTGATAATGATGCGCAAGAAACCGTGGTTACATATTTACAGAAACTAACCGAAGCCGAAATCGCTAATTTGTTTAATAATAAGCTAACAGGGCCCGATGCACCTGTAGTGAGTGGTGGTAGAAGAAGAAGAAAATCTAGAAAATCTAGAAAAGCTAGAAAATCCAGAAGATCTAGAAGAGCTAGACGGTCTAGAAGAGCTAGAAGAGCTAGAATGATGGTTTAGAACAATTATTAATTTGTTAATATAAAAATAATTAATTATTGTAAATATTATAAATTATAAATTATAAATTATAAATTATAAATTATATAATTTATACCAAAAAAAGAATTTAAAGTTTATAAATATAACATTAATATAAAATGACTAGTGAAAATGAGAAACAGTTAGTTATGCCACCTTCCTCAATTTGGAATCAGATAGCTAAAATTTCTATAACAGAAGACAAACCTATTATGTTAGACTATTGGTTAGACTCTCTTGAGAAAAAAGTATTAATTGGTGTAAAAGAAAATAAAGAAAAGCTATTAGTAAAAAACGCCGAAGAATATACCAGCCCTATTGTTAAAATATATAAAATGGATGAAACCTATATTATATGCACTGAAAATTCTATATATTTAACTTCTACCAAGATTGAGACACGTAGAATTAGCTCTTAAATATTATATTGTATTATATTATATTGTATGCAATATTTTATATAAATTATTAACAAAAAAGATAATTTCTATATTATCTTCTTCAATTGTGAAATAATTATTAATATATTTAATAATATTTTTAATAATTAAAAACTTGTTTTCTTCACATATACTTGTATTATTATATTTAATATAATATAGGAAATTTTCCAAAATATCTATTATAGAATAGCCTTTATCTATTAAATTTAAAATATAGTCCATAGCTTCTTTAATTGTATAATTAGTACATTTGTCTACTAATATATCAAAATCATTTATTATAATATCTGATACAATATCTAATTGTATTAGGTCTTCCAAACAACTAAAGTTATTGTATAATAGTTTTAATTTTTCAATATTATTTATTAAATTGTTTATTGAATTATTTGATAAATTAATTATATATTTTTTTATAGCATCATCTATTACTAGTTTTTCACTAGTTAAAATATTATTTAAAATAGTGTGTAAAAATGCTTCATCTATTTTTTTGAATTCAATAATGTCTAACATTTCATATAATGTTAAGTTAATCTTAAGCACATTTGACGTTGATAATAAAAAATAAATATGTGATTTGTAATTTTTTATTAGTTCAACAAAGTTTAATTGAATTGCTTCTGAAAATAGTTCAACATCTTCTATTACTATAAATTTTTTATAGCCATTATTTGTATAATTGTTTATAAACAATTTTATGTCGTTTTTATAAAAATTAACGCCTTGGTCTTTTAGTATTGTAATATAACATACATTAGTATTAATTAGAAAAGCATTAGACTTATAATAATTGTTTATTAATATATTAATTGCACTTGATTTACCACAACCAGAGTCACCTTGAACTATAAAATTATAGTTGTTATTGGCAATAAAATTTTCTAATATTGTCATTGTATTAGCATCAAAATAACAGTCACTTATTTTTTTTGGTTTATACTTGTTAATTAATAACTCATTCATTATTTTTATAGTTTAGTGTTATAGTTTATTAGTTATAATAATTTAAGTAATAATTATAACTATTAATTATAGTTAATAATTAAAGTTAGTTATTATGAATGATTATGATGATTATTTTTCAATTTTAAATTTGTCTAATAAAGCAAGTTTGCAAGATATAAAAAAAGCATATAGAATATTATCTATAAAATATCATCCAGACAAAAATAATAATGCTAATCCAGAGCTGTTTAATAAAGTAAATGAAGCATATGTAAAACTAACAACCAATTTTGCTAGCATTCAAAACGCTATTTTAAATCAGTCTATGGCACTTCAACATACAAATAATGGCCTCCATAGTAGCCCAAATAATGGCCTCCATAGTAGCCCAAATAATGGGCCAAATTATAGCCATAGTCATCAACTAACGAGCATTACTAATTATGAAGATATAATACTAACTTTAAATATTAGCTATTATGACGCATACAATGGCGCATCCAAACCTATAACTGTTGAACGAAAACTATTTACTAACAATGTTATTAGTCATGAATTGGAAACATTATATGTTCCTATTACTAAAGGTATTGATAGTAATGAGATTTTATTATTACATAATAAAGGCAATATATATTTAGCTAATGGTACCACAAGTTATAGCAATGTTAAAATAGTGTTAATTCTCTCAAAACACGAATGCTTTGAGAGAATAGGGTTAGATATTATTTATACAAAACCAATTACGCTTAAAGAGGCGCTAACAGGTTTTACTTTTACATTACTTCACCTTAATAAAAAACATTATAAAATAGTTAGTAATGAAATTATAGACTTCAATTATGTAAAAATAGTCAATAATTTGGGCTTTATTCGTGATACATATGTTGGTAATCTTATTATTAAATTTACTATAACATTTCCTAAGACTATCTCTCAAACTAACAAAGCAATGTTAGAAAATTTATTATAAATATTTTAAAGTTTTAAAGTTTTAAAGTTTTAAAGTTTTAATGTTTTAAAGTTTTAAAGTTTTAAAGTTTTAAAGTTTTAATCTTCGCTCTCATTTGACACCAATAAATATTTTGATAAAATTGTGTTTGACTCCAATACTTCTTTAGAGTTTAATTTACAAAACCAATTATATTTTGATCGCTTTAATAAATCGTGTGATGGTATATATAGCGCATATGTATTGGCATGTAAATCTATAAAAGTTGAACCCATAAGGTCTTCTAAATTTAACATGGTATTATTAATATCTTTTGTGCCTATATATTTTCCATCTATTATATTTATTTCGTCCATCTCTCCACATTTCAATAACCATTTGCTTATTGCGTCTTCAAATTCTAATGAGCTAGTAAAGTTTGTTCCATAAAGTAATTCCATGTGCTTTATTAATCGTTTCATAGTAGGACATTCTTTTATACACCCAATAAACTTTATAGAGGGCATATAGTCTACATTATATGCATTTGCGCCGTTATTTTTAAATTGCGCTGTTACAATTTTATTTGATGCTAATACTTTGTCATATATTGGTCCTAAAGATTTGAATAATATAAACGAATTTTCTATATACAGTCCACCATAAGTATATAATAACTTCATAATGTTAAGGTTACGTAAATTATCTTTTACTGGATAACCTACTTTGTTTAAATCTATACAATTATATTCTAATAATTTACAAAATGAATCATCATCAATTATAACAATATGAAAATAATCAGAACATTTATTTATTATTGTTCTAATTGTTAAATATATATAGTCTTGATTTAGTTCGTAACTATTTCGCGAACCAAATGATTCCCAGTTTCTGCTGTTTTTAATATAATCTATATGTATCCATAATATTGGTTTTTTAACAGAACTTAATGTGTCTATTGTTTTATCTATATCATCATCTAATAAATATTTCTTTATAATGTTTAAATCTTCTTGTTGCGTATTAGAGTCAATGTTTATTTTAAATTTATCATATATATATCCAGCTGCGGCCAATATTAATATACTTATTACTAAATTACTGTAATTATACTTCATTATATATTTATATATTATATATTTTATATTTTATATAAATTTATTATGTAAAATACTATTTAAATTAGATTATAACTTAGTTTAGATGGTTAAATTATATTTTATTTAAATTAGATTTGATTGATTAAATTTATCTAATCCTTGTATACCAAAGTTAGTTCCTCCGGGTAACACATCTCTCAAATAATCAATAGTAATTGTATTGTTTTTCACCTTAGCATATATGTCTTGTAAAAATGCTTCTTCTGTTTTACCAAAATTATGTAAAAATAATTTGTCTAAATCAGGAACATAAGTTAGTGTTCCATTACGAGTTACTGGTGTGTTTGATGGAACACGTTGAAAATCATAATAAAAATCTACTAATACATATTTCCATGTTTTTAGTTTTGCCATATATGCTGCTACTAAATATCCCCAGTAACGTTTTGATACATAGCCATAGTGTCTAACATACATGAGTCTATCTGAAAATTCGTTTGCAGTTATTTGTGTTTGAGTTTTTATATCATCAATTGCTTGTGCAATTTCATTTTGAATATTAAAATAATTAAACCCCAAACTCATAAAATCAGGCAATAAGTATGCAAAACACTCTAACCACCATCTAGATATTGAGTGTGGAGCATTTTCACCAAAACCAAGAATGTCACCTCCCCATCGTGGTGGAAATGTTGGATCAACTATTTGTAATTGCATAACATGACAATATTCGTGAGATAAAACCGCATATATTTCTTTTCTTAACCAATTCTTTTTTTCATTATCATTTGCACGGTTGTTAATACTTCTATATAGAGTAAGTCCCAGGTCAAACATAATATATGTACGTTTTCTATTACTTTTTGTTTTATACAATAAACATACACCACCACATTCTTCAACTTTTAAATTGTCATTAATATTTCGCGTATCTTGTTCGCCATTTAGTAGTGCTATATAATCCTCTTGAGTTCCAATTGCTCCAATTATTGGTGGGTCTGTATTAATATCTCTATTTATTATTGTTAATGCTTCTCTATTAACTCTATCAGAACCCGGTGAAAATGCCTTATATTGTTTTGTTCCTACTTTTATGTAATGTAATGTATTAATATTATTAATATTAAAACTTTGCCACTCTTCATTTGTAAAAATAATCTGTGCATCAGGATTATCAGTATATGCATTAATTTTTATCAATAACGCATTATAAAAACTATTATTAATAATTTCATAATCTGTGGAACGTGATTTATTCATTTTTCTTACCCATATTAATGGATTTATTATTGGTGTTGCTGCTATAATATGAGTTTCAAATTTACCTAATGTAGTTCCTAAATAATCAATTACCTTATTAATGTTTTCAAGTTCATTAGTCCAATTCCACCAAGTTCCATAAATTGGTAATTCAGAGACAAGTGGAATATGTAAAAATTTCCACGTGTCAGGTGCATAGTTTATAATCATTTGTTCATAATATATTGCAATTGGATTATCTAATAAATATTCACTTTTTGCGGTCGAATACCAACCATTTATATTACCATATCCACTAGATGTTGATGGTGCACTAGGTCGTGTTGTAAGTGATGTATCATTAGGAGGACTTGTATGACCTGTTGTAGGACTTGCTGTAGGACTTGTTGTAGGACTTGCTGTAGGACTTGCACTAGGACTTGTTAAAAAAAGATTTAGAGAGTCAGATAATATTGCTAATGGAGAAACATATGTATTATTATATGCATCTAAGGGTGTTCGTAGTCTTATTTGTGTCATACAGTGCTCATTATAAGCATATGGTATGTTATTGGTTAATGAACCTTGCGATATATCACAATATTCATTATAGGCATATAGTTTTTTAGATGACTGCACTATAGGTAATGTGTGTAATGATAATAAAGGTTGACTTGACTTATTTTTTTTGGATTGTGCTAAACTTACATCTTCTAATGTATGTTGTGTATTACAAAAATCATTGTATGCTTTTGGAAATTGAACTTCATCACTTTTAGGTTTACAATTTGTTGAATTATAACTAGTTGGACTTAAAGAACTGACATTAGCATTGCTATAATTTTCGTATGTTTTTTTATATGTATTAAATAATAATATATATATTATTATTATAAGCACTAATATTAGCGAAACTATTATATAAATAGAATTTGTCATATAACAATATATATATAACATTATACAAATTTATATTTATATTACATTATTCGTTTTAAATTAGACCAAAATCTCTCATTTTGACGCCTATTTACCTCATCTTGTTTAAGTAAATTATAAGCACGCATACACGATAAAGCATTCTCATCTTCTTTAGACTTATTTAAATAAGTCTTTGCCTCATGCTCTTGTAATGGAGTTAAAGACTGATTTGCTCGTTTTAATCTTATATCTTCTAATGAACTATAATTGCATATATTATCTTCATTTGTCACAGGTATTATACTCTCGTTGTGTGCCTTTTTTAAGTCCTCATATTGAAATTTACTAAATAAACCTGAACTATAATCTTCAGGTTTTGAATTTGTTAAATCACAATAATGACTATTGTTAAATTCACGCACTTCTTGTTTAGTAATTAACATTGAACTTCTTAACGCCTTCTTTTTTTCCTCTATAATTTTATTCATAGAGCTTAAATCTTTACATTGTGTTGTTGCTTCATCATTTGCTTCATTGAGCCAGTCACCATATCCATTTTTTTCATAATCATTACTAATTTTAAAGCTTTCAAATTGTTCGTTAAACCAACTATTAAATTCTTTTTTTGATTTACTAGCACTAAGCTTGTGTATTAGAAGTTCATTTACGTCGTCCTTTTCAGCACTATAATTTTCATTATAATTGTTAAGATTAGTTAATGAGCTATGTTTTGTTCTAAAATTATAAATAGAAAACAATATTTTATAGGCACTTGAGAAAAAAAGAAAATAACTCTTGTCTAGTCCAGATTTATCGGGGTGACTTGCTAAAACCTTCTTTTTGGCATTTTTTAAGTCTTCTATACTAAAGTCTTTGCTTATATCAAACAACTTTAATATGTCTTGATAATCGTAATTAGTAATGTCTAAGTCTAAATCTAAGCCTAAACCTAAGCCTAAACCTAAGCCCATATTATATGCTATTTAATTATAACGTATTTTATAAATTTGCTATTTTTAATGTAAAAATAGCAAATTTTCTATATTAAAATCATTCTTCTTTAATATAACTGTTTGTGCAAAGCTTTTTAATTATTTTATCTTCATTATGTTCTTTATTATTTGCGATTGCTACTAATGTATGTGTATAATAATTTTGCTTTGACTCATTATTTTGAAAATCAGGATTTTCTTTTGTCCAATTGCTCAATGCGCAAAATTGTTTTGTAGATATATCTTTTATTACTTTCTTTATTTTCTCTTTATTAACGTCTTTTTCCCAAGTATCATCATCTTTTATATATAATGACTCTCGTTTAATATCAGTACAATGAATCGGTCGTTGATATAAATCAAGTTTACTCATATTTTCTATTATTACATTACTTAAACCATCAACAATCCCATTTTGCTTTGTAAAGTCTAATTGTTGTAAGCTAACTTGTATTGACTTAATAAAATCGCTCATATTAATGGCATCTTTGCATCGTTCATTTAAAAACACATTAATATTAAATCGGTTGTTTTGAATATTATTATTAGTGTTTCCTAATTTTGGTATAAGCTCTTTTATTTGTTCTTGTTGCTTTATCATATGGTCTTGTTGCTTAACAATAATTGTTCGCATTTCTTTATTGTCGTTCAATAATCTAACAATCAAATCATTACATAGGGTTATATTGGAGCTTGAACTTTCACAACAATCAATAGTATTAGCATGTGTGCGCGTTTTTGCGCTGTTTTCTTTAATAATTTTACATTTTTTAAAATGATTATATAATGAACCCCTATAAGGGTATGATTTTCCACATTCGCATTTAAAATTTGTCTCGATGGCTTTATTTTCGGCGCTTTTTGTTGTATTTTGTTGTATAAATGTTGTATTTTTATGCTTTGCTGTGGCCAAATGTCGGTTATAATCAGATTTCTTAGACGATTTATAGGCACAATTTTCGCAAACAAAAAATTTGGCGCTTTTTTGCGCTTTTTCGGTTGTCATTTGTTGTATATTTATACAACAAAAAAAGCGCCTAAATCCTTTTTTTTATAGTTTTAAAATTATGGTTTGACTGTTTTTTCGCAATTTTTAAAATTTTGAACCCTTTATGCTTATAAAACTGAAAAATAGCTTATTTTTAACAAATTTTATATAAAGGGTTAGTCATTATAAAAATGGACATTTTAAAATGTCCAAAAGTGAAAAAAATCTTGAAAAATAAATTTTAAAATTTGTTACGATAAAAAAAACAAGGATTTTCATAGTTTAAAAAACAGAGCATTATGCTAAGAAAAGTAAAAAAGTGGATTTTTGGCCTTTTTTTTGAAAACTAACAAATAACAAAAATTAGTATTGCTTAACATATTTTCTGAACTATGATTTTTTAGATTTAATTTAGCCCGTGTCATATGAAGAAACTTAAGTTGGACTATACTCATCAACAAGCTTTATTAAATCTTTATTAATTTGCTCTCTTGTTTTACTTGAGTTTTCTAGATATTCCATAGTATATACAATAAACTCTTCTGTCTTTTCTAGTGGTGCACCCACTATTTGTGGAACATTGTATGTAATCTCTTTAGTTGTGTTACTTATATATTTAAATTTTGTAAATAAGTTTAATAAAACTTCATGTTCTTTAAATGATGTTGTTTTGTCTATAACTACTGAGTCATCTAAATATGCATATGGGCAATATACAAAACGTATTCGGGGGACAATTATTTTTAAGAGTATATGTCCACTGCCACTAAATCTACATGCTACATCACGTAGAACTGATGTAGACAAAAATATTGGCGTTATAAACGTATCATTTGGATTTAATTGATTTATTTTTTCTATAATTGGCGCATTAGGATCTTTAAAACCATGATATAAAATTATTTGACTTACCTTATCTTGTTTAAATTCATCTATAGTTGATGCTTTTGGAAATCTATTAACTGCTTCATATACATGCAAAGTGTTTAGTATTAAGTGATTTATAATATTATTTGTATCAATATCAAACCCTACTTGTTCAGCAGCATGTTTAATAGCAGTAATGTCCTCCGCAAAATATTTTCTATCTTGAGAGCCTCCACCTTGTAATAGTGATAAGAGTAAATTCATTATTCTATAAAATATTGGCATATTGTATTCATTATTTGGCGTTTTACGTTCATTTTCAAACCATTTTCCAACAAAATCAGTAAAATCATTCTCAAAATCATTAGTCCATTTTTGAGCTATATTCATGTCTTCTAATGATACTCTCCGCCTAGTTCTTCGTTTACTTGTAGGTGTTATACTAAATCTCCTTGCATATATTGTTTGAATATCTGGAAGGAGACTAGATCCTTCTTTGGATGACATATATATTATATTATAATATAACCATTTATTAAAGTAGTAACATATTCAAAAAATTGATAATTTTATAAAATATAAAATATAAACTATAAAATATGAAATATGAAAGTCACCCCATCTAAAATGAATATAGAGTTACCAGATGAAATAGTAAAATTAATTTACTATTTTTATAGAGTAAAATATTTAAATAACACTAACACATATAAATTTAGATTCAGAGAAAAACAACTATTCTTATTGGGTCGCACACATATTGGAGGTTCTAGATATATTATTAGACTTAACAGTGTAAAAAGATACATTCCAAAATATGAGAGCAATTTAATTTATCTGCAAAAAGCAGAAATAAGTTTTACTTTGTTTTATATTCATAACACACGCACACGCTATTTTAATTTTAATATTGATTATATTAGTGACATGTATTGCGACGATAAAATGTGGTCTAATGATTATTGTTGGTATAAAGTTTTAACAGGTCATAATAAATATTATTATAATTTATTTAATTACGGTAAATCACTAAAGGAAGTTTTAATATATTATATTGGATACAACGATGGATTGTTATTATCAAAATTAAATTGCTTTTATTCGAATGAACCTATAAGTAAGTTATTATTTAATTATCAAAATAAAATTCCACGATTTATAAATTATGTAAGTTATAGCAAAAATGTGTATGAAAATAAAGAAGAACATTATACAAATAATCCATACTATAAGTTTGATAATTTGTATATTGAAATAAACCAAAATTCAAATTATACTATATTTTTAGATGAGCATTCAAATATAATAAATATGAATTAAGTAGAAACTAGAAACTAGAAACTAGAAACTAGAAACTAGAAACTAGAAACTAGAAACTATGAAATACATATTTTTAAAATAGTTAATTTAAAAAAAGTTAATTAGAAAATAATATAAGTATAAAATATTATTTATAATTAAACAATGGTTGACACAATAAGCGAAGTAGAGCTGCTAGCCAAACAAGCATTATTAACAGAAAAAGAATTAATAATTATTAAATTTACAGCTTCATGGTGTGGTCCTTGTAAAGTAATTAAACCTTGTTGTGAGAAGTTTTTAGCAAATAAGCCAAAGTCCATTCAATATTATGAAATTGATATTGATGAATCGTTAGAATTGTATATGAAATTAAAAAAGATGAAAATGGTAAATGGAATACCAGCGCTTATTGTATTTAAAGGAGGAGTTAAAGAACATTGGTTTATTCCTGATGACATCCATGTAGGTTCAAATGTGTCACAGTTGGAACAGTTTTTTATGAAATGTTTAAAGTATGTTTGCTAACTATACAAACAATTTAAAGACAATTTAAAGACAATTTAAAGACAATTTAAAGACAATTTAAAGACAATTTAAAGACAATTTAAAGACAATTTAAAGACAATTTAAAGACAATTTAAAGACAATTTAAAGACAATTTAAAGACAAAAGTCTACACAAATTTTAAAATGGATTTATTAAAACTTGTGTGTTCTATTTCATTAAAAATTACGTGCCCTTCGTAAAAATATTTACAAAACGCATATAACAACTCATAATCTTCACAATAACATTGGCCATAGTTTTTTAATAAATAGTTGGCTAATTTTTCAGGAAGCAAGTGTAAGCTATTTTTTGGTAAAACATAAGCCAATAACACATTAGTGTTTAAAATATTATAATCTTCATTTAGTGTCAACTCACTATTAAAATATGGAATATGAGTGTATAAATCACATAATAATGGTGGATAACAATATTTATAATGTAAAGACCAATTTTTACACTCTTGTGAATAATAACTATAAACCCATTGTAGTGTTTCTAAATAATTAATAGTTAACTCTTTAATTTTAGTATCATAGTCTTTGTTTCTAGAGTCTATAAAACATAAACTATAATAATATCTATGTTGCCAGTCTTCTTCAAATGGGTTAATATAACGTTCAACATTTAAATCCCACGAAGGCATAGCAACAAATTTCTGTTCTAGCTCTTCACTAGTAGTTTCAGGATAATATTTTTTACTCTGTTTTTCACGAATATTATATACTTCTTTAATAAATTGTTCTTCATTTTCCGCAATATGTTTTACATATTTTTTAAAAGAGTGCCAACTTATTGAACCATTGTTTATAATATAGTCATTTATGCCAAATAACTTTTTATATAATTCAAGTAATATTGTAAAGCCATTAATTCTAATGTTTATGGCTGGAAAGTGTGGCAAAAAGTCATTACCCAATAAGAAACAAATAAAGATGTAGTCTTCTATTTTATTATAAAAACCACTAACACGGTCAAGCTTTAAACTATGTTTAATATAGTTAATTTGAGTTTCTTGATTTGTTAATACATAATATATAATGGTTGCCAAGCTATTAATATTTATAATATATTTTTCTTTAGGGTCTAACGATTTATCCAAATTATTAATAAATAAGGGGGTCTCTCTATACAAAAATATATTATGTGTATATTTTAAATGATTTAAAGATAACATAAATAAGTCTGAGTCCATACCATATAATACATTTGTTTTATCGTGTAAATCAGCATTTTGCCTAAGGCTAGCAAATAGTTTATGCTCTCCTTCACCATGCTCATCTGATAAACTTAAAACTACATTAATGTTTGCATTTTTACAATTAACATATTTTTTATTGGCAAAATATGCTTTTAAAGCACTATTTAACTTAGACATAAAAACAGTGCCTGGTGTTATAGCACAAGTATCCCAAATTGTCTCTCTTTTTAATATTTTATTTTGATAAAATGTTTTGTATCTACGATTTTTTTGTTGATTAATTTTAGCAAATGGCGGAACACCATCAAAGGCAATATAAATAGCGTCTTGTGGTTTAATAATGGCAATAATTTCTTCTAGCTTAACTAATACACTTTTAATTAGACTGTCTTCAAACTGAATAGTATTCAAATAATTATTAAAATTAAGAGAGTCATATATAATAGAATTGGAGTCTATAAATAAATTTTGTATCAATCCTAATGTATCTAATTTGGATACACATTGTCTGTGTTTTTGAATCAAATAACTAAAATAGTATGGAATACCCATAATTATATAACTATTAAATAATTATTAAATGCTAATAATAAAATGTTAATAATATCAATTTTATAAAATATAATAATTATATATATAATTATTATATGGAAGAAACACCCAAACCCGCACCCACACCTGATTTTAAACCCAAAAAGAGTTCAGACCTACAATTGAAACTATATAATATTCATATGAGTTTAACAAATGTATTACAATATGTATCGTTTAGCTCACCATTATTATTAGTTTTTTTTATTACTTTATATTCAATAGTTCAAAATAATTATTTGAGTGGGCTAATATTTAATATGGGTATTGTAATTATATCATCAATCGTGTATTTACTAAAACACTTATTGAAAAATCAGCAACAAAAAGCAGCAAATCCATTTTGTAATGTGTTACCATCACCATTTACTGTGCGAGCTTTTGATGAAAATGCTGGAATGGTTTTTTATGATTCACCATCATTTAGCAGCGCAATATTATCATTTTCGGCTGCCTATTTAATTTATCCAATGATTATTAAAAATCAACAAAATACTGGATTATTAGTATTTTCCATAGTATTAGTATTGATAAATGCTGTAACAGAAATAATGTATAAATGTTGTGGATTATTTGGTATAATATTAGGAATATTGTTAGGTATAATATTTGCTATATTATATTATTCACTATTAATGTCTTCAAATTATACAGCAAGCTATTTATATTTTCATGATAATATAAGTAATAATACTCAATGCACTAAACCAGGAACACAAAATTTTAAGTGTAGCTTATATAAAAACGGAGTAGCTGTTAACGCAGTAGCAACAAGTTAGTTGTTAGTAGTATAGCAAGCACATGATTTATAATAAATCATTATAAACCAACATCAATTCTCTCATAATTTTTGGAAATAAGACTTTTTTATTTAAAGCAAAGCCCATTAAGTGTGGATTTTGAATTCGTGTTGAATATATAATACGTAAATTATTATACAAAGCATTCATATTAAGAGCATTATATTTTTCTAAGTTACTAAAGTCATAGTTTGGCTTATTAAGTTTTTTATTAACACTATTATGAAAATTAAATATAAATAGTTTAAAGTCTTCTTTAGTTTTAATATTATTAAAATTAGTATTATTTAATACTTGTGTTGCATCTTTCGAACAGTCAGGACAAGGTAATGTAGAACATATAGACTTTACAATATAAATCAATCTCTCTCTATGATATAAAAATCGGTCTTCCCTAATTTTACAAGCTAGTCCGTGAAATAAACTCCATATATTAGAACCCCAAACTTCAATAGGTAGAGCCATTATTAATTATTATATAATATAATATAATAAATAATCTAACAAAAACACAATTGACATAAACAAAAACACAATTTACATAAACTATATAAATAGTGTTTAACTATATTAACTAGTTATAAGTATATAAATATGGATTTGTTTAAAAGTTATTTAAATAATGAAACTAATTGCGAAATTAGTTCTTCAAATAAATGTTGCCTAATAAGTGGAGAACCATTAACAAACAATCACATTACATTGGGTTGCGGGCATATGTTTAATTTAAATGAGCTATATAATGAAGTGGTACAACAAAAAGCAAAAGTAAACTGCTATTCCAACAAGATTAAAGCTAATGAAATAAGATGCCCTTATTGTAGAATAATAACACCAAAAATATTACCATATTTCAAATATTATAATAATAAATTAATATATGGTGTAAATAGTCCTATACAGTTTTCACTACAACTTTATGAATGTGAATATAAAGGAAAAAAAGGCAATTGTTGTGGAAAAAGTGCGTGTATAACAAATAGTGGAACATTATGTAATAATCATATAAAATATACACATAGTGAAGAAGAAATAATAAAAAATTTAGATAGCAATGTTATTGCTTGTTTAAAGAAGAAAACAATAACAGAGTTAAAAGAAGAACTAAAAAAACACTCTAAAAAAACATCAGGCAAAAAAGATGACTTAGTCATTAGACTATTACTTACTAATATAGTAAAATAAGGGTTTCTTGTGCCCGCTAATGAAACGGTTTAAGGCGCTACCTATTAAAAAACCGAAAAAATTAGGCACAAGTTCAGCAACAGAACCGTGCCAACCATGTATTTTAGAATTTTTAATATTGAAAAATTTGTCAATAGGATTTAGTGGTTTTGTAATATTACGATATACTGTATAATTGGCAATACTATTTTCACTATGATTATAGTTACTTGGTGGATAGCGTAAACAACCGCCTATATATTTAATAACCAGTGCTGGATATAGTTCTAATATATGTTCGGCAAACTCCCATAAAATACCTAGACCTTGAAAAGTATAGAAATAAGACGGAAATAATAGTCCCAATATAATAAACAATATTAAATGATTTAACTGAACACCATAAAATTCAACTCTTATACATGTTGTATTTTTATGGCACGGACAATCTCTCCCATAACTATAAGCCCAATAAATGAAAAGAATACAAAAACACAATACTCCATAATTATTATTATAAAGGTTCATAGTGGTCTATTTGTTTATAACAATATTTTAAACAAGTTAAACATCTTAAAAAAGAATTTAAAGGTTAATAAAAAAAAACAATTTAAAGTATAGTATAAAAAGATAGTATAAAAAGATAGTATAAAAAGATAGTATGCTATATTATTAATATTTAACATTATGGGAGACGCCAAGCAAGTATTAATAAACTCAATTAAAGAATGGATTGCTATTAATTCAAATATAGTTTCAATTCAAAAACAATTAAAAGAACTAAAAGATAAAAAGAAAAATATATCATCAATCTTGATTAAAATTATGGAAAGTAATGAAATAGATAGGGTTGATATAAATAATGGCAAATTATTATATAAAAAAACGAAAGTAAAGGCACCAATTAACAAAGATTATTTGCTAAAAATGTTAGATGACTATTTCAAAGATAACCAAGAAGTAGATAGTAATCATATATGTGAATTTTTATTGGAAAATCGCCCAATAAAGGAAAATAGTGTATTAGTTATAAAACAAAATAAATAACATATTATATATAAATATAAGTATAACTATGGCGATGTTATCAAATGTAGCATTATCAGTACTAGGGATGTTAATACTAGTTGTTTCGGGATATTTAATAAGCTCTTTTTTTGATTTAGAAATGGCGTATTATATGCCGTATATATTATGGTTATTGGGATTATGTGTATTTAATATGTTTTTAGATAAATCACATGTAAATATTTATACTAAAAAAACAAATAATATGGACGAATAAACTAAAGCACCAACAAAAGCAATAACGGCAACAGCAACAACAATAGGAATATAAAAACCCATATTAATGAACGATTCTTATTCAAAATATATTTAAAGAAAAAACAATAAAAATATATTATTACTACTATTATACAATGTCTAAATTAGCACTTATTACAGGAATTACAGGTCAAGATGGTTCATATTTGTCAGAGTTATTATTAGATAAAAACTACACTGTTTACGGAATTGTGCGGCGCAATTCAAGCGTATTTAATTTTGAACGTATTGATCATATTAAAACTAGACTAAATTTGAAATACGGAGATTTAACAGATGGCTCATCCTTAGTAAATTTTATAAATGAAATAATATTATCTAACAATGACTATGAAGTATTTGAAATATATAATTTGGGAGCACAAAGCCATGTTCAAATATCATTTGAAAATCCTGAATATACTTCTTTAGTTGATGGGATTGGAACATTAAAACTATTAGAAGCAATTCGTTCTTTATCAAATACTAATCAAAAAAAGATTAGATTTTATCAAGCATCAACAAGTGAAATGTATGGTCATGTTTTAGAAACACCACAAAAAGAGACGACACCTTTTAATCCACAATCTCCATATGCCTGTGCAAAAGTATATTCACATTTTTTAGTAAAAAATTATCGCAAAGGCTATAATTTTTTTGCATGTTCGGGAATATTATTTAATCATGAAAGCCCACGAAGAGGCGATAATTTTGTAACAAAAAAGATAATAAATTTTGTAAAAGTTATAAAAGAGCTACAAATAAATAATAATTATAAAAATAGTATGTATCAATCTCATGTTTTAAAATTAGGAAATCTAAATTCAAAACGAGATTGGGGACATGCAAAAGACTATGTTTATGGAATGTGGTTAATGTTGCAACAAGATAAACCAGACGATTATATTTTAGCAATGGGTCAAACATATTCAGTTCGAGAATTTGTAGAAAAATCATTTGAGAAAATTGATATAACTATCAAATGGATAGGAGAAAATGAAAATGAAATAGGAGTTGATAGTGTAACAAATAAAGTATTAATAAGTATTGATAAAAAATATTTTAGACCATGTGAAGTTGAATTATTGTTGGGTGATTCGAGTAAAGCACGACAAATCTTAAATTGGCAACCTAATTATGATAATTTAGATAAACTCATAACATCAATGTTAACTGAATAAACAAAATAGTGTATTTATATTAACTACTATATTAAATACTATATTCAACAACCGAACCACTTGAATTAATTCGCTCTATTACTTTATATTCATAATTTTGTGGAAACAGTTTAACTAATAAATATTCAACCAAGTTTTTTAACAACTCCAAAATCATAGTCAAATATATTTATAATTATAAATATAGTTATTTTATAATTATATAAGCTAAATCAATTTTTTATAATACATACACGCTATTTTACTCTCTTAATCTCTTAATAGTTGGTTAATAAAATCATTTCTTGCTTTAACAATCTCTGGTTTCCCACAACTATTATTTGCGGTAACTTGTTCTCCATGAATTCTATAATAAACTAAATTTTCTTGAATATTATATAGCTTGCCAAATTTTTTGAGCAGTTTTAATTCAAGTTCAAAGTCTTCATATAATGAATGAGTCTGCTCATTATAATTACCAACTTCTAACACAGCCGATTTTCTATAACATACACATGGATGATTAATAAACCAATGAGATGGAGACTTTTTGTAGTCTTCCCATGTTAATAAGTATTTATGATTTGTTTGTCCTTGAACTACTTTTTTATTATCAATTTCTTTTAAGTAATGAGCGTTACAACCCACAATAGCACAATCTTTATTATTTTTCATAAATTCTAGATGTTTACTAAAACGGTCAGCTAAACAAATATCATCACTATCAACTTTAATAATAATTTCGTTAGAACACAATTCAATTCCTTTATTCAAACTATAACCAATTCCTTTATTTTGTTCCCACTTTTTATAAACTATTTTAGTAAATCGCATTTTGGCTTTAAATTCGTCAAGAGTCTTCTCTAATAATGTAGTGCTTAGTTCATTTGAGCCATCATTTATCCATACTAATTCAATACCAAAATGCCCGTTTTGTTGTTTAATTGACTCCAAACATTCAACAACATATTTATGATTTGTATTATAACTACTTACTAATACAGAAATCCATGTTATGGGTTCTTTATAAATTTCTTCTAGTTCAATGTTATTCATAATTTCATAATTTTGCTTTGTTGAACCCCATTCTTGATATGCGTAAACAATAGAGTGACCCATATATTGTAGTCCAGTAAGATGTTTAGGTAAAAAATAATAACTTGGATAAATAACTACATCTTTATACAAATTAGTTTGAAGCAGCTTTGTTAATAATTCAGGACCAACAGTTCGCCACGCCATTTTACCAGTTTTAGCTCTACTTACCTCATTTAGTTTGATATAATCAATAGCGCCTCTAGGTAGCGGATGATTTTTTGGAAATGCCATAGTTCCTGTAGCAACTAAACCAGGTCTAGCAGTTTCATTTTCATAACCACAAAATGGTTTATGCTGTTCAATCAAATAGTTAAATGGATCAATACAAATAGAGTCGGCATCTATAAACAGACCACCATAATGATATAAAATCTCCCAACGTATAATATCGGCTTTACCATTAATTTCCTCTATTTCATTAATTTTTGAAACGCATTCTAGATGCAAACCACGATTGCGAATTTCTTCTTCATTCCACATAATATATTCATAGTCGGGATGCTTAGTCTGCCAAGTAGCCATAAACTTTGAGGGACGAGGCTTAGGACCAATCCATAATTGATGAATAATTTTTGGAATAGAATTAGTATTAGTATTAGCCATAAATAATATATATTATTTTTTTATATTTATATATTATTTATATAAATATTAAATGTTATTGAGTATTGAATGTTATTAAGTATTAAATATTAAATGTTAAATATTTATATACTACGATGAATATAGATAATTATGGTTTTACATTTAATAATATTACAATAAATGAGAATATTTTCAAGAAAGATTGTAAAAATTTAATTGGTAAGCAAAAAATAAATAATGAAATTAACTTTTATTTATACATAATTAATAATAATATAGATTTTTCAATACCAAAATTATTAGACCATAAAGATGGCAGTTTATCTATAGAATACATAAAAAATTCATGTACACTTACAAATAAAATAGACACGGCAAATAGTTATGAATACATAACTAAAATAAAACAAAAACTTTCTATAATACATAATATAAAAATACAAGTATCATTAGATGTAATTAGACGAGATTTAAATATTGAGGTCTATAAAAAAGTATTAGATAGATTCAATGAATTTGATTGGGAAAGTAATATATTATATAATTCTATAAAAAATGTTAATGGTTTAAAAATAAGAGACATAAATTATTATTGTAATATTATTAGAACAAAGATTATAAACTATGTCAAAAATCGAGAGTATTATAATATTATTCATGGTGATACTCATTTGGGAAATATTTTATTAGATGAAAATGACAAGTTATTTTTTATTGATCCAAGAGGGCATTTTGGTGAAACAAAATTGTTTGGATTATATGAATATGATTATGCAAAACTATTATTTGGTTTATCAGGTTATAGTGTTTTTGATAATATGATAATTAATGAACTAAAAATTAATAATAATAATAATAATATTGAAATTGACTTTATTAAAAATTATGAATATATTTTCAAAACAGATAACTTTGATAAATTGACTATCTTATTTTGTTTAAGCATTTGGTTAGGAAATAATAGTTGTTTTTCCAATATTAATAAAAAAATAACTAGTATAATGATTGCTTATTATTATTGTGAAAAATATATAGATTATTGTTAAAATTTTGTTATAACTAAATTTGCCCAATATTCAAATTTTAATTTGTCATAATTAAATTGTTTATTTTTAAATTCCTCTAATGTTTTATTTAATAATGTTTCATTTATATCTGTCCATTCATCAATAAATAATACAGGTAAATCTTCATACATGCTAATATCTAAAGCACTTTTCTTTATAATAACAATACATCCCAAACATAAACTTTCAAAAGTTCTGATACAATCTAAACCATTACCAAATGGACTTAGTACAAAGCTGTAATTAGTAGTAGCTTTATATGATTCGGTTCTTGGTAATACTTGTTGTTGAATAAATACAATATCCTTTGGAATAATATTTAATAATTTTTCTCGCATTCCTCCGTGTCTTATATCTGATAAATTAAAATGAAAGTTACAATATATTTTTGGTATTCTTTGTGAAAAATGCGAAGCCTCTTTTATTACAGATTCTAATGCGGTATTTTGTTGAAAAATTGTTTGAATATTTTCACCAAAACAAGGCCTTGTTGCTAATGTCCAATAATTTAATCCGTATGGAATACTCGTAAATATATTGTCGTTTGGTATTGTTTTATTAACCGAAAACCAATGTTTGAAAAAAGGACAGAGTAATATTTTATTCATAAAAGATATATCTATTTCTAATGGTAATTGAGTATCTTCCATCGCAGTTATTAAAACAAAAGGTTTAGATACATTATTTAAAAATGGTAGTAATTTATTTATATAAACCATGCTATAAAAGCAAAAAACAATAATTTTTTCTTTTGAGTTTAAATAATCCATATCAATATGACAACTATGATATTGTGTTAAAGTTAAATCTGCTATTTGTAAAAATAAAATAGGTGAATAATACATTTTTTATTAATTATAATATATTTAATTATTTAATATAGTTTCATTTAATTATAATATATTTAATTTATTTAATATAGTTTCATTAATTATATCATTATTTATAGCAAATACATTTGACCATTGTTTATTTTTTTCATACACTGTTGAAAAAAATTTACCAAATACTGGTAATAATCCATTGCTACTTATATAAAATGAAATAAAATTGTGTTCATCTAAGTATTTTATAATATCTTCAAATGGTTTGTCTATATCTGGACCTCTTGAATCATCTAAACAGTCACTACATTCAAAAATCATATAATCAACTTTATTAATCAAATTACCAAGTCCTTTTATTACATTTGTATCATTACCCTCTGTATCTATTTTTAAAAACCTTATTCGGTATTTATTTGGTATCTCGCTTTGTAAAATATTTTCTAACGTGTCTACTTGTATATCTTGTAAAATAGTTTTTTTACTATTGTTTTTATTATTAATATGAGAAATTTGATTTCCTTCAAAATTTTTATGACCATCAAAATTATATAAAATCCCACTGTATTTTCTATCAGATAATGCTAAATTTTTGTATATTATTTTATTGTTTACATTTTTAGATAAAACATTAAAATTAAGTATATTTGGTTCAAAACTATATATAATGTGATTATCTATTGTTTTTGTCATTTGTAATAAATTATCTGTATATTCTCCAATACAACTACCAACATCAATAAATATATTTAATACTTCATTATTGGTATTGCTCAACATATTTGTATTAATTAATGGAATTAAATAACGTAATAATTTTTGATGCCCTGTTTCTCCTAAAAATGAGTTTTTATTTGCAATAAAATAGTTTTCATAATATAGTTTATTTTTCATAATTATTATATAACTATTATATAATAATTATGAAAAACAAACTAATAATATCTCAACCATGGGGAGGTCTTGGTGATAATTTAGCATATTCAACATTACCAGAATTATTTACTAAAAAAGATTATGACGTATATATCTCCATAAATAACAAAGTACGAAATCAAGAAATATTTGATTTGGTATGGGGATTAAATCCATATGTAAAAGGAGTAAGTGACGAACCAAGTAATGCTGGCGAATGTAAAAATATTTATTGGCCTCCAGCAATACAAAATGAATATATGATTCATCGTATTGAATTATCACATGGATTACCAAAAACTAATCTCTATCCAAAAATATATTATACACCAAAATACATAAAAAAATATAATAATGATATAATAATTGATTTAACGGGAAGTTCACAAATTTATGAAATACATAAATATATAGAATATATTGATTATTTTATCCCCATAATTATGAATAATGAGGGAAAAAAAATAAAAATTATTACATTTGAAAAAATTAATGTTAATAAAATATTTGATAACATATATAAATATTTAAGACAAAAAATATCAAATATAGCAGAGTTAAAAATTTCCAGTCTAATTGAATATTGTGATATAATAAATAGTTGTAATATGATAATAATTGTAAATTCGGGTATAAATTCTTTAGCGGCAGCAATTAAGCAAGATAATCAATATCCAAATATTATATGTTACAATCCTTGGACACATTTTACACCAGAAGAAATAAAAGGACATTATAATTATAAAAACGTTGAATATTTTCAATCTAAAATAAATTAATAAAAATAATTAAATTTACAATTATCATATTTTGTATTGAATCCAGCACAAGCAAAATGTCCCCATAATGGCATATGAATGTGGGTTTGTTCTCCAAAAAATAATGATATTAAAGCAAAATTGCTTCTAGATAAAATAATTTTCTTAGATTTTGATAATAAAAATAAATCATGATTGTAATCATTATTTTGTATAACCATATCATATTTAAAATTAAGATTGGGTATTTTTGTCAAAGGACTTGCAATTATTATTACTTTCGAATTGGGAAATTCATCTAATAATATATTTAATTGATGTTCTATTTTATGACTGGACAATGGATTTTGTTTATTATAATTATTATTTGGTCCATTTGAAAAAAAACAATTTTGGTTATTATTTATTAAATTACTATAATAATCGCTACATACTTTTCCGTCATAATCACTTTCCCACCATTGGTCATCTAATCTTAGATGTATAACAATACTGTTTGCTATATCAAATGGTATTAAATATTTAGAACTATTTAAATTAAATAATTCTTTAATTTCTCTATAAAAGTGTTTTTTAAAGAAAGTAAGCATATCGCATTGTATTTCTTGAACTATTTTACCCATTCCATAACACATATCTGTTTCTCCTGGACCAGGTATATTAATAGTATCATTTACAACATTAATATGGTTATTAATGTTATTAATCATTTTAGTATTATGTTCATCTATTAACTTGAATATGCAAATAATAAAAATACTGTCTTTAAATCTCACCTTATTTACATCGTATTTTAAAATATAATTATATTTATAACAATAATAAAATTGAAACAATATACTTAATATTTCAGTTCCAATTCTATCAGGTCTGATTTTTAAATTAAAAATCATGTAATATTATATTATTTATTAATAATATTATAATTTTATTAATAAAACGTAATACAATTATAGTCATCAAATAAATAACAATCGTTATTTTTAAATAATAATTCATTGTTATAAATATAAATTAAATCTGTATGCTGCTTTAATGCTGTATATCCCACCACACTATCCTCAATTCCAATTAAATACTTTTCGTTTTTATAATATTTTTTCTTAGCTACTTCATAACATTCTCCATCTGGTTTTGCTAATTTATAATCTCCTCTATATATCCATTGCTTTATTTCATTCAATAATGGAAGTTTTTCTTTGAATATTTCAACTGTTTCTTTACTTGTATTTGTAACTATACAAAAATTAAAATCATTTTCAATTAAAAACTTTAAAAAAATCTCACTATTTTTAGTAAATAATATTACTTCTTCTTTCAAAAACTCTAATTTTTCTTTTTTAATATTAAAAATTTCATTTTCTTGAAAAATTGTTTTTAAATAATTATCTATGTTATCATTCATAATAATATTATTCCATTCTTCTATATTTAAAAATGTCTTGTTATTATTTTCAAATGTTTTTTTATATGAATTATAGTGTGCACTATTTGTTTCAATTATTGTACCATCCATATCTAAACTAATAAAGAAATCATTTTTGTTTTCATATATTATTTTTGAATGTTTAAATTTTTCAAAACATTTGACAATTGTTTCATTAAAGTTATTAAAATTATAATTTGTTATATTATATTTAATATCTATTAAATGTGTATCATATGGTCTTGGAGCAATTCCTTCACTTGATGAGTTATTAGGAATAATATTATTAATTTCAATACCTAAAACATGTCCAATCATTTTGCTAATATCATATTTTGTAAATTTATTATAAGGATTATAAAAATGATAAATGCCTATAAAATTATTTTTAATACAATCATTAATAAAATGACATAAATCATAAATATATAGCGGTCTTCTAATACAATAATTGTCTTCTCTAAATGTTTTATTATTTCTTAAATCCATTATATTTTTTCCAATTACGCAAACAGCATTATCATGTATTTGACATAATGATGAATATAAAACAGGAGTTCTTATAATGCAATATTTTTTACAATTTTTTATTACACGATATTCTGAAATAAGTTTAGATATGCCATAATTTTGTAGAGGATTCTTTACATCATCTGGTAGATTTGGTTGTTTTGAACCATCAAAAACATAATCTGTTGAAAAATGAATAAAATTAATATCTAACTTATTACAAAAAAACGACGTAAAATGTACTAAATCTATGTTTGAATGTTTAATTTCATTCCAATAGTTTTCGCATTTATCTAATAATCTTTCAACAATACAAAATATACAAATGGTTATTTTATGTTCTATTAAAAATATTTCCAACTCTGTTACATTAGAAAAATCTATTTTAAACATATTGGGTTTATTTATTTTATTTTTGTTATACGTTCCAATATATTCTATGTTATTATTATCAAAATATTTACATAATTCCCTACCAAGTAATCCAGATGCTCCGCAAAGCAATATCATGACAATTAAAAATAATAATAACAATTGCTTTATATTATTATTATTAATATTTAATATATATCTTAGTTTAAATTTTTATCGTAATTTTTTATACCAAAAATCTAATAGATCCTTAATTGTTTCTCTTATTTCTATATTGGGTTTCCAACCTAATTCATTAAAAATTAAAGAAGAATCACCGTCTTGATATTGTATATCAATAGGTCTCCATAATTTATCGTCAATAATTTGTTCTACATTAGATAATCCACTAAATTCAATTAACATATTTGTATATTCTCTCATTTTTAAAGGTTGCCCACCGCAAACATTATATACTTTTCCATTTGAAATCTCTGGTTTTATTGCGACAAGATAAAAGGCTTTTGCTATATCACGTACATCCGATACTGCTCTAATAGTATCTAAATTACCCACTCGTAATTTTTTTTCTTGTTTTCCTAACATCATATTGGCAATTTGAACTGCGTCAGAAGCTATTGAAAATCTAGCTCCTCTTCTTGGTCCTGTGAAACAGAAAGGTCTAATAACAGTGGCTTTCATTTGTTTATTTTTCATGCGCTCGCATATATATAAATCAACAGCGCATTTTGATGCACCATAAGGATTAGCCGGTAATATACAATTATTTTCATTAATTTTTCTTCCGTCAATACCTTCATTACCATATACTTCTACTGTTGAACAAAAAATGAAATGACAATCCGGTTGGTGATCTTGTAAACAAGTTATTAAATTTATAGAACCCATAACGTTAGCTTCCCAAGTTCCAATTGGGTCTTTAAAACTTGTTGGTGGATGAGTTTGAGCAGCCAAATGAAATACTTTATCAAATTTGTGCTCTTTAAATAACTTATCTATTGTCCTATAATGAATAATATCACCATAAAAAAAGACAATTTTACTAAACTCTTCTTCGGTTAGCAAATCTTTAATTTCTTGTTCGGAACCACGCGTTCCTCTCAAAATACCATAAACATTATGCCCTTCTTTTATTAAGAGACGAGCAAGATGTGGTCCTAAAAACCCGGTAATACCAGTTATTAAACAGTTCATTATTACTTTTATAAATATTATTATCTTTAAGTTATTATTTTTTGTATTATGTTTGTTGTGCTCTTTCCTATAATTAAATCAAATAATTGAATATTTTTTATATTGGGATGTTTTTTTAATATATCTTGTTTATTATAATCACTTCCTTTGAACCAAATATAAGGTTTTACTATGTTCATTATATTATCCAACTCTGATTCTAATTCATCGTTTGTTTCATCATATAATATTAATATATCAATAAAATCATAATGAATTAACATATTAATACGATCAATCAAATTATTTATAGGTCTTGCTTCTCCTTTCAAGCGTTTAATTTGTTTATCAGAACTTAAACAAACAAATAAGTGATCGCAGTTTTTTTTACACAATTTTAAATTAGTAATATGACCTTCGTGTAAAATATCAAAGCAACCGCTGGTCAATCCAATGTTATTAAATTTATTTAATTCCAAGTAATCTGTAAGATGGTTTTTACTGTATATTATTTTTTGTATTTGCTTAATATTTATGTTTGATATACATAATAGTTCTATATATTCTGTTAAAATAGAAATTTGATTTTTTAAATCAAAAAATGTCCCAGATGTTATTTTTTTACCATCAGAAAAAATTGACCCTTGTAATAATAGAATCTTATCATATTTGTCTTTTATTTCTTCAATATTTTTAATTTTAAAAATTTCTAAATATGTATTATTTATATTATATTTATTATTAGTATTAAAATACATAATTTCATTTTCATATGGTTCTCTTTCTACTACAGACGATTCGTAGTTATTTTTATCTCTATTATATATATCTTTGATTCTTAATAAATCACTTTTATCTGTATATTCAATTTTATCTGTATATATTTCTATTTCCATTAATATGCTATCGTCTACATATGAATGAATTCCATGAAATGTTTCTCTTGGAACATAAAGAGTGTCAAGTAAATTTAATATGATAAACTTATCAAAAAGATTTATTTTAAAACAGCCAACTATTGGCATTAGTATAGTATCTTTTTTAAAATGGCAATGTAACGATGTTTCTTGGTCTTTATTCACGTGTAATATCCATATACCAATATATTTACTCTGATAAGCTAAATATTCTTTACCCCAAGGTTTATCATTTACTTTATTAAAATAATTAATTTTGTTTGAGTTTTCTCGTGTTCTGGTTGCACAATTAAAACATATGGTTTCTTCTTCTTTTGTATTGTTAATAAATTTCATAAACTATATTAAAATATGTTAAAATATATTTAATATATATTTTATAAAATTTATTAATATAATTTTACTACATTGTAACTTTAATTAAATTTTTAGTTTCTCCTAATAAGAAATTGATATTTATATTTAATAAATTAGCATAATGAGTATTATTTAATATAAATATTTGATTTTGCTTTATTACATTTAATTTATGTAAAAATGTCCATGAACTTCCTGTGGGTAATATTAAAATTTTGTCACATTTTATTGCTATTTCCCATATATTTAATAAATTCATACAATTTGGAGTTGGATAAATATTATAATCTTTATCAATAAATTTGATATTAATATTATTATCAAATAATGTATCATAAGAGGATAATATTATTTTTTTACTTTTTGATAAGTTTAATATAATATTATTTAAACTATGTAAATCAAAAATTAGCGATCTAGGTTTAAAATTAAATATAAAAATAGTATCATTCTCTATAATGTAGTTATTTTTTTTATATATACTATTTTCTTCATTAATATGTTCAATTAATTCTAGGGGTTTATTTATTTCAAAACTAAGATTTACATTATGGTTTAATTGTAATAATAATATTAAATTTTTATGTGCTTCTATGGCATTTAATATATCATAATCTCTGTATTTTAAATATTCAGAAGCGCACCATGTGTTTATAAATAATATATTTTTTCCATTAACTTGTATATTTTTAGCACCAATGGACTCCATTTTATTGGTTAGTAAAAATTCTAATACATTATTATTTAAATGTTTTTCTGGCGGAGAACCATTAATTAGATTACCCAAATAACTATCTTCTATAGGGTATAACCTTTGAATATTTGTGATATTTTTAAAAAATATATCACCATTTATAAAGTAATAATAAAATTTATACTGCTTATTTAATTTACATATTATATTAATAAATAATGAACTAAAGTATATATCTCCTATATGATTCAAATTATAAAAACATATATCCATTATAATATATAATTTTATATAGTAATTATTATTTAACTAATAATTACAATAAATAATTTATTCACAATTAATCCATTCTTTTCTAGGATTGTGCCAAAATTTTTTATAATATATTTCTCCATTGCTTAATAATGCGGCACAATAACTAAAACTGCTTGGAGAGGTGACTAATATATTAGCAGCAACTAATCCTAAAAAAGTTTGACATACATCCTCATCTAAATGAAATTCTGCATCATTTTCTTTAAAAATTTTAAAATTTTCAATGTTTCCTTGCGAATAAATATGAAATTGAAGATTATTATTTTTGTATTTTTCTCTTATTATATTCATTATATTTAAATAATAACTATTTGGAGTTGTCACTCTAGCACCTGCTATTCCTTTATCTATTTTATTTTCACGTCTAATATGAACCGCTACATTTACTTTATTATTATTAAATACATTTTTATCTTTATGTTCCCAAAAGCATTTTTTGATAAACTCTAAATGTTCTGACGCGCATACTGTATCAATATTACTTTCACAATATTTCATAACTACACTACCATAGTCGATACTATTAATATCATTATTAATATTGAGTATATTATTTTTTAGATTGATAAAAGTTTCCATTTTTTTTATAAAATCACCATCATTATTATAATTATGTTCTATAAATTCAAACGGTCTGTATAAAAAATTTAACTTATGTAATTTACAATAAATATAAGTTTGTATAATTCGTTGATATTGGGCACCAAACCCATCATTTGATTTTATAGATGTATAAAACTCAGATAACATTATATTATAATTTAATATATTATAGTATAATATAATTTTTAAATAGTAATTTTCATTATTTCATTATCCGTTAAATCAGAACCGTTTAATGGTATTAACTCATTATAAATTATGTTTTCGTCAAAAATATAATCATTACTATATTGTTTAACAGCATTAATAACTATAATTTTAAATCTATTGCGTGGTATATATTGTAATAACAAATTGTTTAATTTTATTAAATTAAATTTAATATTTAAATTTATAGTTTTATTATTTATAGAAAATTTTAATATATTATCATTCAAATTAATATTATCTGTAATTAATCTATTTACAAATAAAAAATTAATTTGATTGCTACTATATAATATATAGTTTCTTAATCTATCAAATCTTATTATCATTTTATCAATTGTTTCAGTATTATGTTGAAAATGTGGAAAAATTAAATTATATTTAGAATTGAATATAATACTGCCTTTTGGGTGTAATATAAATTCTTCCGGTTTTAAAAAATGTAATAATCCATCTATTTTAAAAAATTCTTCATTTACGAAATGTTTAATATTAGTTGTATTATCTAATAATAGTGTTATAAGCTTTAGAATAGACTCAGGAGTGCTTATTATCCAGTCAAACGGAAAACTACAAGTTCGTTTATTATGTTTTTTTAAAATTTCAGCACTAGTGCACTGAAAACCGATAGGAATATATATTATATTATTAGTCATAATACTAGTTTATATAATTACATTTAATTGTTTTTAAGTTATTAAAACGACAAAAAATTATTTATATTAAATTATTTTATTATAACAATTGACCCACCAGTTAAATTTGGCATTTTGATCTTCTTTACCCATTCTTTCTAAATGAATTAAACAATTATCATATACTAATACCCTATAATATGGATTATAATTTTCTCTAAAAACAACAGGAAGATTTTGTATATCATATGTAATGTTATGAGGAGTACATTGTAATGATGTAAAACCATCGTAGTTTTCATTACCGTTTGTAACCATTTGTCTTATATTTCTTGGTTTTGCATTAATCCAATAATATGATGTTCCACCACAATCAGTCCAATATTTATTATTGCTATTGTACGGAATTATTTCGGTGCATAATCCTGAAAATTTTTCTCTATCTGTCATTATTTTATTATTAAATATTATAAATCCTAACCAAAAATGAGTTATTCTAATTGGTAAAAAACTAGCATTAAATCTTATATCTCCACAAATTTCGTAATTTTTTACATAATTATCAATATTTATTTCTTTAAATGGGAAAACATCATTTTCCATAATAATACTAATATGTTTATCTGTTAATATATAATTTTTATAAACATAATTAAATGCTAGTCCAAAAGAAACATTAACAGACGCATGACATCTATTAATATTGTCTATAATTTGCGGTATTTCAATTGGTTCGACGCCCATCTTCAACCATAACTGCGTCATATTATCTGGATTTATAGGGCAGTCTACAAATCCATATATTTTTAGTATAGAATCATCGTTATGTTTGAAATATTTTCTAATTAGATTAACTTGTTGCTCAATAAATCTTGTGCTTGTTCTGTGTGCTAAATAAATTTTAATTTCATTCATTTAATTATATATTATATAAATTATATGTCTTTAAATATCTTTAAACACATATTTATTAAATCTTGATCCAACTTTCTGGAAATAGGTCTTTTACGTTATTAACTGAACCATTCCATATACTTGGATAACATACAATTTTATTAGCATTATTATTAAAATATGCTCCCCACCAACTAATTGTGCTATTTGCTATAATATTATGAGTACATAAACAATATAAAGGTAATTATTTAAACATTTTTATAATATGAAAATAGTAAGATTGGGAAACACAGAATCACATCTGTTATTCATTTCATACATAATGAAATATGGTAATGAACCCATTCAGGTTAAAAAACAGTTATCAAATGTATTAAAAAGCTATACAAATTGGTTATATACAACTGCTGGCTATTATGATAAAGCAGTATGCGGTAGTCAAATGGATTTTGACGAAACAGCATTTACTAAGAATTATTTTGCATTTATAAACCATCTTGAAATCAGTATTGGTGGCTGTGAAAAAGCACAATTTTATATGGGAGAAAATATGATGCCACTATTTAACAAATATAAGGCCGAATTTTTCAATAAATATAATATTGTTAATTATCAATCTATGAATGGAACTCACTTTTATGATAGAATAGACAGTATTTTTGATTATATGAGAGAGAAAAAAGTATTATGTGTATCGAGTTTTGATGGTCTTATAGAAAAACAATATAATTCAGGAAATGTATATAAGATTTATGAAAAATTTCCAAAACTTGCAGATCTAAAAACTATTAAATTTCCATATTGTTTTTTAAACAATGGACCACATGCTAATTATCATGAAACACTTGAACACATGTTTAATATAATTAAAACACATAGTTTTGACATTGTATTATTAGGTTGTGGATGTTATGGACATATGTTATGTCATAAAATACATAGCGAACTTAATAAAGACGCCATATACTTGGGTGGAAGTATTCAAACAATTTTTGGAATTCTGTCTGCACGAGAAAAAGAACATAGCAATTTACCTTATAATGAAAACTGGATTACTACAATTCCAGACGAATACAAACCAAGCAATTATAAAATGATTGAAAACGGATGTTATTGGTAATATGTGTTATATGTAATAAGTTTTATAATAATAATTATGCTATTATTAATATAAATCAAATATTTTTATGAGATTTTTATCCAGCTTTCTGGAAATAGGTCTTTTACATTGTTACTTGACCCATTCCATATACTTGGATAACATACAATTTTATTAGCATTGTTATTAAAATATGCACCCCACCAGCTAAAAGTGCTGTTTGCTATTATGTTATGATAGCAAAGCGACATTAGCAAAAGTTGTTCGTAATCAGGAATAGCATAATCACATACTACAATTTCAATATTACAAATCTCCTTTATACTTTCAATAGCATGAAAGATTTTTTCATTATCGCAAAGCTCTCCAAATACTAACAAATAATAGTGTTCTTCAAGGTCTGGAATCAGAGATTTTAAATACTTTATACAATTTATATAATAACTTGTGCTCAATATTGGATGCATAGCTTGATTTTTTACATAATCACCTATTCTAAAGTGTACGCTTATTGGTTTTTTTGCACCATTAAGCAAAACACTATGTTTTTCAACAATGCCCGCCTTTTGATTAGTTAAATTAATCATTTTGCATATATTGGAATATTGCGCGTCAAAATATTTATAACTTTGATAATAACCATGCAATTTAAAGTCCTGACTTATATGAGGAATTTTAGTAAATTTAAAATGAGTTTTTTCTATATAAGTCGGAATTGCCAATTGCTCATGATATGTAAATTTAGAGAGATTATTAAGAAGACTTGTCCAATATGTAGGTCGTTTGCTAATATTATCAAGAGGCGATACTAAATCAAATTTACTAGCACTTATTTTAAATGGAATTTTGTTTTCAAATGAATATGCAATACCACAAAAAATTTGGAATAATTGGTTTCCAAGTCCTCCCATAATTTCAATATAAATCATTGCGCTATATATTGAAATTAAAAAATAAGCTTTAATTATTATTTTAATATAAGATTTTAACTAATAAACATTACACATAACATCTAACTATCTCCATAAAATGCTTTAACAAGTGGATTACATGCTATTTTTGTATAATCAAAATGTGTTAAATAAAGACCATTGAGAGACTTTACACGTGATAATGCTACATATGTTTGTCCGTAGGCAAAAATGTTGCTTCCAATATCTATAATAGCATTTTCAAGTGTTAAACCTTGTGCTTTATGAATAGTTATAGCCCACGAATAAATAAGCGGAATCTGACTAACACCAACACTTTTATTATGCTCTGATTTCCAAATAAAGTTTGTTACTGTTATAGGATTGGCTATATTATTAAATTTTACACAAGGCATAGATTTGTCATTAAATCCTACTACAATACCCTGACTTCCATTAGCAATAATTAATTCCCCACAATGTGTTATATTTGCTATACACATAACTTGAGTTCCAACTTTTAGTTTAATCGTCTTTTCAGCAATAATGCTATTTGCCAAAAAATCATAGTCTTGTTTAATATTATTGTTGCTCTTAAGATATAATTCAAACAATAATCTCTGGTTTTCAAAAGCGTCACTATTGTCAGTTAAATCAACATAGCTCATGTTATATTCAATTTCTTGAATGTCTTTTTCTAATTTGGCATATTCTTTTGCATTAATAGTTTCAACATCTCTCTTTATCGGTGAGAGAATAGTCAAAACTTTCTCTTTTTTTAACACATCCAGTTTTGCCTTATCAAACAGTCGTGATTCCAATGCTAGTTGTGTAGATGGAGTAATTTGACCTTTTCTAATATATTTTAATGCCTTTAATAATAATTCATCATTTTGTCTGAAAATAGTTTTTAAGACAATTTGATTTGGTTTTGGAAATAATTGTTCCCATAATATGTGTTGAAAACAATACATAGATTCTTCTTTTTCACAACCATTGAAGAATACAGGAGAGAGCTGATAAAAATCACCTGTAAAAATTACTTGTAGCCCACCCAACGGCTTGTCATTTTTATAATATTTTTTAGCTATAAGGTCTAATAATAATAACAGTTTTAATGACATCATACTAACCTCGTCAATAATTAGAACTTCCAACTTTTTCCAATTCTTTAACTTCTGTGCCTTTTTTGTAAAGAGCTCACTAACTAAGTCCTCATTTTTTTTGTTTGCTAGTCCTATTCCTGCAAACATATGTAATGTTGTAGCCTTACATTCAAGTAAAATAGCAGCACACCCCGTTAGAGCACATACTTTAATGTGCTTTTCATTGTTTTCTGCATGTTTAACAATAGATTTGATTAAAAAGGATTTACCTGTTCCACCAGGACCTGTTATAAATAAATTCTCTCCAGCAACATATTTATCAAAACAAATTTGTTGTTCAACGCTTAATGTTGGTTGTGTCATTATTAATATATTTTCAAATATATAATAAGTTTATTCAATTTTATAACTTTATAATTTAAAAGTATAAACACTAAACACAAAAAAAATTATTTTATAAAAAAATTATTTTATAAAAATTATTTTATAAAATAATAAAATAATAAAATAATAAAATAATAAAATTGATTTATTTTAACTTAAAGCATCATTATTATTATTATTATTATGGAAAAGCGCATTAATGATAAAGTTGCTGTCTATGTAGATAATATTAAATCTACAATAAAAACATATATTGAAGATAACGAAAATATGTTATTTGAGGATAAAAGTGATTTACTAAAATTTGTATATGACCTTGATAGGTTACAAATTACAAAAGACGATTTTGCTAAACGGAAGCGTTCTAAGTCAGTTGTTCCTTTTTATAATAGATGTGTTGCCAAGAAAGCTTGTGGAGAACAATGCACGCGAAAAAAGCAAACCAATTCAGATTTTTGCGGAACACACGACAAAAATCGTCCACACGGCATAATTAATTCAAATACAGGCGAAGAGACTGTTAAAAATGTGGAATTAGAAATTTGGTTACAAGAAATTAATGGTATTGGCTACTTTATTGACAAAAATAACAATATTTATAAATCGGAAGATATTTTACAGAATAGCAAAAATCCTCAAATCATTGCAAAATATGAAAAAGAAAATGATAAATATAGTTTTGTTACTAGTTATAATAATCAATAGTTAACAAATGCGAAAAAAAAATTGATTATACTAATTTATTTTTTTAAAACATTATTATGTTGCTAAATGAATTAGTGGCTTTATTTTCGTCGCAATTAAACATTGACCTAGTCCAATTTACTAGTATAATTGAAACTAATAATATCAAATTAAATCAAAAACTAGTCTTAGAAAAGAATAAATTATTAAAAAATGACTTAAAGAATGATGAGTTAAAAGATACTACGAATAACGTTCAAGAAAAGCGGTCACGAGGTCGACCACGAAAACAATGTAATGTTATTAGTGTTCCAAATAGTATACCAGAAGATGTTGATTATATAATTGTAGAAGAAATTAGTTATAAAAACACTGACTATTATAAGACAGATGCTAATGTTATATTGGATACCAATTATAAGGTATGTGGACACATAGTTGATGAACAAATAATACTTAATGTTTTAAATACTTAATGTTTTAAATTTAAAGAAGTTTTAATATATCAAGCGCATCATATCTCTTATATGGGTCGTGTGAAACCATAAATTCACTAATAATTTTTTTTAAATGGTTAGAAGTATAGAACCATTTGAGAGAATTGTATGGAATATAAGTTTTAGATTCAAGTAGTTCATAAAATAATATTCCAGCAGAATATATATCTACTTTATGATTATAAGGTCCAACACAATTGAAAATTTCAGGAGCCATATATCTACGACTTCCCACATACGAACATACATTATTAGAAGAGTCATTATAAACTGATTTATTATAGAATTTAGATAGCCCAAAGTCGGCAATTTTAGCTGACTTTGAAGAAGTAATAAGAATATTTGATGGTTTAATATCTCTATGAATAATACTTAATGGTCGTCTATTATGTAAATAAGCAAGTCCACGAAGAATGTCTTTCATTATAGAAAGCTTCTGTTTTTTATTAAACTTGCGCATATTTGAACTAATAGTTCCATTTACCATATATTCAAGAACAATAATAAAAGGATCATCTACAAAACCTAAAAACTGAACTATATTGGGATGATGTAACTTTGACATAATTGTCATTTCGCGCATTACAAAAGACTTATTGTGCTTAGCAAATTCAGGGTCTATAACTTTGGCAACAACGAGTGTTTCTCTCCACTTTGCCAAATACACTTTAGATGAGGCTCCCTCACCTAATAACTTATCTTCAAAAATAAATAATTCCCATGGAGCAATTTCCCAATCATCAAATGTTTTATTTTCTAAATGTGCATGTGTTAATTCAATCTTGGTACAAGACAACTCTATATTATAATTGTTAAATGAGCCTTTGACAAACATAATGTTTAAAAGTATACTTAAACATGATGCACAATTTTTATATTAATTCTAAAAAAATCTAAATAAATCTAAAAAAATCTAAAAAAATCTAAAAAATCTAAAAAATCTAAAAAATCTAAAAAATCTAAAAAATCTAAAAAATCTAAAAAAAAAAGAAGACTACGAAAAAAAATATGCGGCATGCTGTTTTTTTGTGTATTTATAATATTTTAGCTGTTAAGACCGAAGACCATTATTATTTATTCCGACAACTCAGTCTCATCATCAGAACCCTTTGCCTTGTCATTCCACTTAGTGCGTTCTTCCTCACTAAGAGCTTTCCACATAGCACCGAGTTCGGTCATAATGTCTTGATTCTTTAGCTTTGCGCCATCAGTTGTAAGCTTGGTCTTGACTGCTTCACGAGTGTCTGCACTATAAAGAAGGTATCCACTAGTACGCTTCTTCTTAGGCTTCTCCTCTTCGGCAATCACTTCCTTCTTAGCAACTTTAGCCTTCTTGGCTGGCTTGTCCTTAGCAATAGGAACCGCTTCAACTGGAACATCGGCCTTAAGAAGAAGCGCAACCTGCTTCTCAAGGAGCTCAACACGCTGAACAATGTTAGCATTAGTAGTAGACGACATTGCTATTTGATTTATTAGAATACAAACAGTATACTTGAAAAAAAGCTATTCAATTTTTTTCAAGTATAACAAAATATTAATAAAAATAAATAAATAATAGTACAAATAATAGTAAGCATAATCGTAAATATAATAGTAAACATAACATAATTAAAAATAGAATAAAAAAGAAGACTACGAAAAAAAATATGCGGCATGCTGTTTTTTTGTGTATTTAGAATATTTTAGCTGTTAAGACCGAAGACCCTTATTATTTATTCCGAGAGATCCGGTTCAACATCAGAACCCTTTGCCTTGTCATTCCACTCAGTGCGTTCATCCTCACTGAGCGCCTTCCACATAGCACCGAGCTCAGTCATAATGTCTTGATTCTTTAGCTTTGCGCCATCAGTTGTAAGCTTGGTCTTGACCGAATCACGCATATGCGCACTATAAATAAGATAGCCACTAGTGCGCTTCTTCTTAGGCTTTTCCTCATCAGGAACAACAATCTCCTTTTTGGTAGCCTTAACCTTCTTTTTAGTATCAGGAGCAGCTTCAACTGGGACATCGGCCTTAAGAAGAAGTGCAACCTGCTTCTCAAGGAGCTCAACACGCTGAACAATTGCGGCATTAATAGTAGACGACATTGCTATTTGATTTATTAGAATACAAACAGTATACTTGAAAAAAAGCTATTCAATTTTTTTCAAGTATAACAAAATATTAATAATTATTAATAAATATTAATAAATATTAATTATTAAATATTAAATATTATTTAATACTATAATATATTAAATATGACTGATGAAATACTTGTATTAAATGACCTAACTACATTTAGTGAGTTTAAATATTCATATGATGAGTTAGTAGAAAACAATGAACTTACAACTATGGTTCTTGTTGACAGTAACGCATTAAATATTATTATAGCACTTTTAGAAAAAATTTATGCCAATAACATAATGTTATTATTTATTATGAGCTGTGCGAGTTCATTATATGTATGTTCTTCTAGACGCAAAAAAGACTATATTATGATTAATAATGTTGAACCAAAACTACTTAAAGGAACTATTACGAATGTATGAAAAAAATTTGTAAACTCAATAAATAACTACTTTTAATTATTTAGCATAAATTAAACTTATTATATTATAATATAATAAAATAAGTTATGTCAATATCTTTCATAGAAAGTATTTTGAGCGAAGCAGAATCTGATGTGAAAACATGCAAACAATCGTTGGAAATTCTCATAGATGCGGCCACACAATTTGACGCAGCAACGGATTGGCATTCTATGACTAGAGCTACGAATTTAAGGAAAGATGTGAAAAACGCAGCCATTAATCTGGCTGCTGCGAAAAATGTGTATTTAATACTATTTGCGATGTATAATGATAAAAGAGAACGTCTTAATTTTCATTCTCGTAAATCCGAAGCTAACAAGGGAGGAAGAAAATCCAGAAGAATAAAATATATAAAAAGAAAAAAACAAATCGACGAGAGTAAGGCAACTTAAAAATAGTAGAGATTTTTAACCAACACAATCGTTAAGCCATCTAGTATTAAGACTAATTTGTTTATGTTGTTCGACAGCTACATTAGACACAGTCTTGTTGTTTTGATAATCGAGACAATCATTTTTCCATCGTTCATGCATAGAAACTTGATGAAAAACTTCGTTAGGAGCAGGATGAACTTTTGCAGTTCTATAATCAGTCTTCTTTTGACCAGCAGTTTTTGAATTGCTTAAATCAATAGCAACTTTGTTAGCACTCATTTTATATTATTTAGATTAATAATAATACTAATAATATATGAAACAAACTAATTCAATTTTTTTTATAGCGTTTTATATATAATGTTTGGAAGACTACTTTTTGGTCAAACAAATAAGCCCCTCCCTCTAGAACCTTCTAACACGCCATCTAAAACAGACGAAGAGATCAAAGTAGATGCACAACAAGCACAGAACAAGGCCGAAGAAGACAGGCTAAAGGACGAAACAGCGAAGAGCAAGATTGAAGAAGCAAAAACAAAAAAAAATGCAGCTGTATCGTTAGCTGAATCTAATAACATAGCACTTACTGACCTGTTTAATGAAACGAAGTTTACACCATTAATACAAAAATTAGACACGGTCTATAAAGAATATATAGCGGCAGAAATTATTCCCACATTGAGTAATATAGTCGATACTAATAGCAACAAACTTAAAAATATATATCCCAATGCTGATGTTTATTTTTTTAATACTACTAAAGATCGCTCTGTTTCTTCAGAGGTATATTATATAATGAATATAATACATAGCATATTTCAACACAAAATAAAAGCAACTGTTAATGGGCAGCTACCAGCATATATTCAAGAGTTGAAAAAACCGCTTTATCAAAAAATTATGGATTTAGCAAGCACCTCGTATTCCTCAGAAACTGCACAATATACACCACACAGAGTAACAAATGACCGTAGTAAATACAATAATAATGTTGATGCGTATGTAAGACGTTATGGTGATACATTTGTAGCCGGTGGTTTGTCAAAGCGAAGAAAACCAAGAAAAAAACGACGCATTACAAAGAAAAGTAAAAAGAAGCTAAATTAATCTAAATTTATAATAAACATTTAGAACCAATACTTTGTCTCGTGATTTTATATTATTTAGATTATTAATAATAATATGAAAAAACCAATCCAATTTTTTAGGCAAATAATTTTTTAGGCAAATATATATAATATTATATATATATATATGGCTAAGTATGGAATTTAAACAACGTGATGAAAGTGATGAAAGTGATGAAAGTGATAAAAGTGATAACAGTTATAAGTATAAGCCTAACAGTATAGGCGTATCTAAACCAATAAATAAAAGTATGAATACAAGTATGTTTACACTAAAAGGTAGTGGAACAAAAAAAAGAAGAAAACTTAAAAAAAAACATAATGCATCAATAAAAAATAGAACTTTAAAGAAGTATAATAAGGCACAAATTAGGCGTTTTAACAACAAAACTAAATTGAATCGCACTATGAAAGGAGGGATGATATACACCAAATATCGTTATGTACAATTAAAAAGAATTAAGGAAATTATGTCAGAACTTGGACATTACAAACAACCGAAGTTAAAAAAACTTCTTGAAAAATTAGAACACTTATTAATAAATCATACTAAAACAGTTTCTGTTACTGGTATATGGCAAAATAATCCAGAAATTGATGGATTAGTGACTATCGTTAACACCAATCTAGATTCTAGTATTCAGGGAATTCCTGTTGACAACACTATACAACCATCTTACAAGGCACAAACTTATAAAGACATGAGAAATGAGAATAGGTCTCCAAAAGAAAGAAGCGGCACAAGACAATACAGTAAAAGACAATCCAGTAAAAGACAATACACTAACACAAGAAGCATTATAAGTAAAAGCAAAGGGAGAGGCTTATGACCCATCAACATTAACAAATTTATGTCTAAAATAATGCTTATATACCTTTTAAGTATATTGGTCTTATAAAAAAACTAATACTAATTATTTTCATTTAGCTAATGCTAACTAAATAAAAATAAACGACACTGGCGAGGTTCGAACTCGCGCGAGCAATGCTCAATGGATTAGCAATCCATCCCCTTAACCACTCGGGCACAGTGTCACAAAAAAAACGGTGGTAGCAGG
>Ga0194116_10000974_pt1 | contig 44494 bp, 33 predicted proteins | sample TA2MahsurfametaG_4_FD_148617 | JGI IMG/M metagenome (GOLD analysis project Ga0194116, IMG submission 148617) | Freshwater microbial communities from Lake Tanganyika, Tanzania - TA2015008 Mahale S9 surface | ecosystem: Environmental > Aquatic > Freshwater > Lake | place: Tanzania: Lake... | reverse complement strand
CATACATACATACATACATACATACATACATACATACATACATACATACATACATACATACATACATACATACATACATACATACATACATACATACATACATACATACATACATACATACATACATTTACTTTGTAATTTTTTTCTTGAATTTAAAAACTGAAAAAAATATAAAAAAACATAAAATTATCACTGATTATCAGTTTTAGCTTTCGAACTTTAAACTACTTTCAAGTATTCAACTTCTCTATTTCAAAGATGTCTGCTTCTAAATTTATTTGCAACGGTATAACATTGAAAGGCAAAAGATGTAATAGAATTGTATCTGAAAAGATGTATTGTTTTCAACATCTCCACCAATCGATACATCATAGTAGTCCTGTTATTGGCAATGTTGATATCAATTTAATAAAAACCACAATAGAAGATAATAGCAAACCAGTTACACATTGTTCTAAGCGTAACAAGTATGGAGAATATACATGCAAGGAACAATGTGTAACTGGATATAAATGTTGCGAAAAACACAATTTAGAATATTCTAAACTAATGAGTACTTTAAAAAATATAACTAATATTAATGTTATGAATTTATCATATTATCAGGTATCATTAGATAGTAAATTGAAAACTTATTACCATCTTGTAAATTATATTAAAAAACATAGTGAAAAAATATTATATTTCAATGATGAAGTAATAGTTACGCTTATAAATTCAATTAAAAAAACACAAAAAACATTATCAAATAATTTTTACGTATCTAATCATTTTCTAATACCTATTAAATTACGTAGACAAAATAAAAGTTATCAATATTATAAATCTAAATTAGAATTATATATTTCAGAATTAGAAAACCATATTCCAAGTATTCAAATAAAGAGAAATATTGATACGTTTATATCAAATTCTGTTAAATTACAAAAAGTAAGCGAATGTCATGTTAAAGTTGGCAATGTAATTTTACCAGTTATTTGCAAAGGAATAAATGAAAAAATATTATCATTTATAGTTTAATATATTGAAATAAGTAATCAAGGTAAGTAATCAAGGTAAGTAATCAAGGTAAGTAATCAAGGTAAGTATAAAAACATAATGATAAACCATTATGTTTTTTAATCAGATACATGTTTCAATTTGAACATACACTTAGACACATTTCGGTATGAGTTAAAAATAGTATAAAAAATTGAAAAAAAAATAAAAAAAATATAGAACTATCACTGATTATCAGTTTTTTTAAATATAACTTCAAAGTATTTTTCAAAGATGTCTCAAACTTGTTCATCATTTACCCTAACCGGAACAAAATGTTCTAGAAAAACATTAGATAGTTTATTCTGTTATCAACATCAACATAACAACAGGGGTCCAAAACAAGAAACAAAACAATGTGAAGCTCATACAAAATCTGGTTCGAGATGTTTAAAAACAACAACAAATAGATATTGTCGTATTCACCTGAAATCTCAACCTATTGAATGTAAAGGATTACAATTTGATTTAACAAAATGTAATTCAACATGTACAGGTGATTATTGTGATATACATAAACATAAATATCGTTTAGAAAAACCAGATGATTGTCCTATTTGTATAGATGAAATTTCAAACACAACTGAAATTCCACTTGAATGTGGTCATTGGATACATAAAGAATGTTTAAAACCAACAAATATACATAAATGTCCAGTATGTCGTCAAGAAATGAAAAAGGATGAGATTGATTATATATTTGGTCCCAATCATATTGAAAGGAATCGCTACGCAGATGACTATGGTATTTTTATGAATAATTTAGTTTTAAACAATATAAATATCAATGTAGGAAATTTTGTTCCTAATGCTCAATCAAATCCACCAAATCCAGAACCCCGAAATAACCAATCAGTTGAATCCAATATACAGTTTTTGTACAATATGTTGAGAGAATTAAACCCTTTCAATAGAATAACAGTTCGAGTCCAAGAATTAGAACCAGTTTCTCTATCTGATTTTAACGAAAATATAGTATCCTTATTTAACGAATACAGATATTCTGATGTTATATTATCAAATAGAGGTTTAGAATTTCCACAAGTTAATTCGTCAAGTTTATATAACGTTGCAAGGAGAGATTATGAACGTTATTTAGTATTTGTTGAATGTTTTGTTCACGGATATGTGCATCGATACATAAATAATCATACAAATAGTGATATTTCACGTTATACTGACATTTTTACATCCGAATTATATCGTGAAGAATTAATATATATATTTAATCATGTTAATTACAATATACAATTTTCCAGAGAATCTTTATCAAGATTGTTTAATCATGTTAATTTTTTTGAAATGTAATTTAGGTAAGTAATTTAGGTAAGTACAATATAAAACATAATGATAAACCATTATGTTTTTTAATATTCCAAATTTAATTTTGTTTTTTAGAATACCATAAATGACTATGATATAATGCTGCTAAAATACCAATAACAATCAATGATATTGCTAACCATCTATTTACTTTTTTTCCTTCTATTAATAGATAACCAATATATGTAAAAAAAATACCCATTAAAATATGACTTGTCCATACAGCCACACATGGAATTCCAAAATTGTAAGTACAGTTTTTCATTGTTTTTATCTAACGTAAATAAATAAATTTGATTTTTTTTAAATTAAATTATTATTTATCACTTGTTAACAATTAAACAAATAAAATGATTTGCAATTCTAATACTCTTAACGGTTCAAATTGTAATAAATTTGCTACTTTTCAAGGTTTTTGTGAGAAACATCAACCTAAATGCAATTTTAATACTCTTAATGGTTTGAAATGTAAAAGGAAAGTAAAATTTGGCGAATTATGTCATCAACATCTCAATTTAAACAATATTGAACAAATCCAGTGTGTTTTTAAACCAACTTATAATATTGTTATATTTGGAAAAGGAGGTACTGGAAAAACAACTTACATGAAATCATTATTGAAGCAAAAATTCGATAAAAGATATATTTCTGATTTATATATTACAAAATATACAATTGAAATCAACAATGCAATATTTAATTTTGAATTGTTACCTGGTCAGAGATTGCATGAAAATTATGACTATCTTGGGATAGATGCTGTAATTGTTTTTGTTACAGCAGAAGTAACCCCATTATTTTCAAAAGAAACATTATCTAATTTTAATAAAATAAACAAAAATCATAATTTACCCGTAATTGTAGTAAATAATGTATTTGGAAGTTATATTAACAAAGCAAGTAATAATAAACTCAAAACAACATTACCGTTATTTGATATTAACGTTGAGAAAAATGAAAAAATAACTGAACCCTTAAATTATCTTGCAGAAATTTTAAATAAAAATTAAATTTCATTTCTTAAAATAAAAGGTAAGTACAATATAAAACATAATGATAAACCATTATGTTTTTTGAAATAATTTAAAACGAAATAATTTAAAACGAAATAATTTAAAACGAAATATATATAAAATGAGTATGCAAATATTTGTAAAAACTTTGACAGGTAAGACAATTACACTTGATGTTGAACCAAGTGATAACATCGAAACAATTAAACAAAAAATACAGGATAAAGAAGGGATAAGTCCAGATCAACAAAGATTGATTTTTGCTGGAAAACAATTGGAAGACGGACGTACACTTGCAGATTATAACGTTCAAAAAGAAAGCACTTTACATTTAGTTTTACGTTTGAGAGGAGGAAGATGAATACACAGTTAAATTACATAATTGAATATAATAATCGTAAAGAATGGTATAAAAATGGAAAATTACACAGGCTTAATGGACCAGCAATTGAATATAAAAACGGATTTAAAAAATGGTACAGAAACGGAATATTATATCAAGAATGTGGTCCTAAAATGATATATAATAAACACCATAAAAAGTGGTTTATAAATAGAGAACTGTTAGAATATAATTTATCATCTGTTCCAAAAAATTCTCAGTGTTCATATTGTCTAAATGTCATACTAAATACATTTTGTTTTAAAACAAGAAATGAAAATTATTTTCATGAAAAATGTCTGTGTCTTTTAATATGTTCCAGGTAAAAATTGAAAAAATTCATATTATATAATTAACTATAATTCAAATTATATAATTCTAAAATGAGTATTGATTTGTCAAAGAGAAATTCATATAGAATTCCAAGAAAAAAAATCAACTCAACTATTTCATTTGACGAATTTAGTGACGTAGAATTAGGTTTGAATTTAAATGAGAAATTAGATAAAATTTATGAAAAATCTCTATCAAAATCTAAACCTTCTAAAAATTCAACTAAAAATTTACATCCTAATACCTTTAAAAATATAAACGTACCTAATTTAAAATTACCATTACGTAAACATCAAAATGAAGCGTTAAATTGGATGTTGGAAATAGAAGATAAAATAGAAAACAATATTTATGGCATAAAAGGTGGGATATTATCAGATGCTCCAGGTTTAGGAAAAACATTAACATCGTTGAGTTTATGCATTGTGAGCGAATATAATAATGGTTTTCCGAATTTAATAATTTGTCCTAAAATTGTTGTGGAGGAATGGAAAAATGCAATTACAAAATTTTTTGGTGATTCATATGAATATTTACATTTGACACCAAATTGGATAAATAAAAATGCTTCATTTGACGAATTGTGTAAATACAAATTTGTTATAACAAATTATGAAACTATAATTAGTATAATGAAAACAGAAAACATAGTTTCCAAACATTTTGAAAGTGAAATTAGACCTCATAGTAATATAAATCAACTAAAATTAATGTCAGGTAACAAACTTGTATTGAATTTAAATTGGAATAGAATAATATGTGATGAAAGTCATAGAATAAATAACAATAAAACATTCACTTATAAAAGTGTAATTAGTTTAATTTCTGATAGACGATGGTGTTTAACAGGAACACCGATTAGAAATTACGAAAAAGACATACATTGTCAGTTTATGTTTTTGGGATATAATTCATTTGGAAATTTTTGTTATGAAATTTACCAAAAACATAAATTACACGAGTATATACTTAGGAGGGATTACAATGATGTAGATATAGAAATTCCATTATACAAAGAACAAACTATAAATATTGAATTTACAAAAGATGAAAGAGAATTTTACAATCACATTTTAAGTTTTACAAAAACATTGTATAAACGGTTTTCAAATGGAACAGTTTCATTTAGCAATGTGTTACATTTATTTTTGAGATTAAGACAAATGTGTGTAAGTTCATACAGTATGATTAAACAACTTGAAAAAATATCTAATGAGAATATTTCAGTTGAAGATTTAGTTCCAAATGAAATGAAGGAATGGTTATATGATTCTTCTGGTTCTTCAGGTTTAAACTCGTCTAAAATAAATACAATTATGGATATATTGAAATCTATCGATACAAATGATAAAATACTAATTTATACTTATTTTAAATCTCATATGAATTTAATTAAAGAAAGAATAGAGAAAAAATTCAGAGAAAACGTATTGGTATTGAATGGTAATTACAATGATAAAGAAAGAATAGATATACTAAATACTTTTAAAACATCACCTGAACATAATATTATGATTATAAATTATAGTATAGGGTCGGAAGGTTTAAATTTAATGGAAGCAAATAATGTTATATTATGTGAAAATTGGTGGTGTCCATCAGTGTTAGAACAAGCAAAACATCGTGCTTTTAGAATTGGACAAAAGAAAAATGTAAAAATTTTCAATATAATAACCAAAGATACAATTGAAGAAAAAATACAAAAAATATGTGACAAGAAAAACGAATTGAACTACCAATTTATGAATAATGTATCAAATACAAATAAACAAAATATAAATATGGATAGTAAAATTTTGGGAAAAATAATTTTCTAACATAAAAAATTTAAAAAAGAAATTTATATAAAATATATTTTTATATAAGAATGAATTCTACAACAGTTAATGTTCAACCTAAAGATTATATTACTACTTATACTGCTTCATCTGTTGACATGAGAGTCACTGATTTGGTTATTAATAGTAGTGTGACTGTTAATCTCTTGATTAAGGATGCAAATGGAAGTATTTTTCAAGTTCAAAATGTAACACTTTCTGGTGAGGAATATAGCAATTGGGGAAACAATGATACATATTTAATAGATACAGTTTTGTCTAAATTGGATCTAACACCATTAGATACAAATAAATAAAAATGATTTTTTTTATGTTTTTATAAATATGAATATACAATATGATTTTTTTAAACACAATTTATAACTTACTAAACATGAATCTTGATTTTGTTGGTTCACCATGTTATAAACAAGATAAATATATGTTTAGAGTGACAAAATTCTTTGATAAAGGAAATTGTTGTTTCAAAAACAAAAAAAGACAATCATGTCCTAGGAGAAATACTTTTTATGTTCATGAATTAGGACAATGTGTTTGTGGTTATCATCTTTTAAATTTTGAAGATGTAATTGTAAATTTGATTGAATTTTATAAAGTCTATAAAATATTGTATAAAAATATTTTCTATTACAGAAATTCAAAAGAAAAATTTATTAAAAATTTAAAAGATATATTGTGTTTATTGATATCGTATAAGAGAGAGAGATATATACTGATACATATATTTGATTTGGCTTTTTCTCAAATACATAATTTCGAGATACAAGACAGTGAGTATTTAAAATTAGTAAACATATTCTGTAGTATTATATAATTTATTTTATATTTTACAAAATATAAAATACAAAACACAAAATATTATATATCAGTAAAATTGCCTGTTGTACCTGTATATTTATCTAACGATTTAATCAAAGATGTTTCCATTTTTATATCATCTTTTATATTCTCATATTCTTTGTATATTTCTTTTTTCTTATTTTTGAAAATGTTTTTTACAAAATCAATATATAATAATTTATCATCAGTTAACATATCATCAATTATATCATCTGAATTTTCTGTATTTTGTATTTCTCTTTCTATAATAAATTTCACTTTAGCGTACATTTCACTATCAATATCTATTGATATTTTTTGTTTTAAATTTGTATCAAAACCTTGTAATACATTTATCATTCTTGATAAATGTCCAGTAGCACATGTTTTATACATATCTATAAGTTCTTCAATTAATCTTTTATTCAATTCATCTTTTTGTGTATTTTTAGAAATAAAACACAATAAACTTTGAAACAGTTTATATAAAGTTGTCCCATGTTTAAAGTTTGAAGTATCTGTCATTATTCTATGTAATGATGCTTCTATTTTCATTTTATCTTCTTCTGAATATCCAGATATTAACGTATAATCAAAATTCATTATGGAATTAGGTGTATATTTTTGAATTAATTCATTTGCAGTTTCCAATACACTGTTATTTATACTTGTATCATGAATATTTTGTCCATCTTGATATATACTTTTTACTGGTTTTTTTACTTGAACATTCACATTATATATAGCTTGGAATGTATCTTGAGTATGGACACCTTCTCTTGGTTCTTGTCTATTTATTCTTGAATTTTGAACTGATATTTCTCTGACATTTTGAGTATTTTGGTTTTGCGTATTTGAACTAACAATTGACCCTCCTAATTTTCTAATCTTTTCATTTAATCTCTTATTAAACCAATCACGAGTATTAGTATTTTCAGTATTTCTTATTTGTTTTAGTAACTGTTTAGATATTTCAATATATTTTGAATTATTGCTTAAATAAAGGACATCAATCGCATTCATTCTTGTATTTATAGAAAGTTTATTATCAGATGCAATTGATATAATACTTTTATAAACATTTTGTATTTCAATATTATTTATGGATTTATTTATAATATATTGTCCTATTTGTATTTTAATCATTGGATCTTTTACAATTTTAAATAATTCTCTTGATACACATAATGTAATCTCATCTATGTTTATTGTTTTAGAAGACGTAACATTTTTTTCTAAAATAGTTTTTATATAAAATTTAACGGTATCGATTTCATTAAAATCTCTTATATCATATCTACCTAATATTATATTAGAAACAATACGAATATTTATGTTGTTTATTGGATTTACATTTTTGATATTCTTTGACTTCTCAAATTGTAATTTTACAGGATCCACAACTGAATTTGTATTTATAGTGGATTTTATATCTCTGTTATAGTTATATTCGGTATAGTTTGTTTTCTGTATTTTTGCACCATGTTTTTCTGAAAAAGAATTTATATACGAGTTTTTTATATCATTTATTTTTTTATTTTTCATGCAATTTGATAATTTAACTAACCCAAAAAATAAAAAAATAAATACTAGAATTACAAAAAAAGATATTTTGTATTTTTTCATTTTAAAATATTTACAATACAAAAAAAATACAAAATAAATGGATTTGTCGAATAATTTTATAAAGAGTTATAATCATCGTCTAGATGAAAATATTCATAGTCCAATTGATGTATATATTGCGAAATCAATTTACAGAATTTTTCCATATATTGTAAAAAATAATATAAACTCATCACAAATATATTTAGTTTCTTTAATTTTAAGTATTATAACATATATTTTGGTTAATAAAAATATAAAATATATACCTGGTATTACATTTATGTTATCATATTATTTTAATACAATGTATTTTATACATGTAGAATACAACAGTAATAAAGATATAAATATAATATCTTTTCGTGAAACAATATTTAATGTAATAACAGTAATATTTTTATTGAATTCATTATATAGTAAAGATTTACATAAATATATTGTTGTTACTATTCTATTTATTGGATTATTATGTAATCTTGGATGTCAGATACAATATTTTAAAAAAGAATATCCAGAAGAAAGAATACCGTTTATTTTCTCTAAATTATTTAGTCTAACATGCCCATTAGGAACATGTTCAAATAATTTGAGTAATTTAAATAATAATCGTTTTATATCTAAAAAAGAAGGAGCAATTTCACATATAATTTCAAATGTAGATGATGTAATTTCAAATAATAAATTACCATATTTTAAGGAAAAAGGACAATTAAATATGTCCGAACAATTCACTAATAAAATACATACTAAATATATGGATTCAGGAACAATTTTTTTAGTTATAAGTTTATATTTAGCATTTCTGTAATTTTTATATAAAAAACAAAATTGTTTTTTTCTGTTTTATAATAATAAACAATATGTCTGCGAATTATGGAAATTTTGGAAAACCATATAAAGGATTTGCTAAAGAAGATCCTGTTGATGCATGTATGCCAGGTCGTTTTTTAGATGCACCTTGGAATTATAATTTAGGAAATTGTAAACAATTAATGGCCCAACGTTGTTCTGAAAATTGGGATGAAAAATGTCAGTTATTTGTAAATAATATCGATGATGTAACTGTATTAAAACATTTTTTAGAAAGCATGGCTAATCACCGTTTTTGTAATATTTCTGATAAATCTAAATGTGGTTTAGTATGCGAACCTTTTAACCCAATTGACCAAGTTTCTCCAAGTGTATGTAGAACATTGGGTTCTGATCCAATGGTTAACGCTGAACAATCAATCGATACTGGTTTATACAATCCAGTGAAATTAAGTCCTGTTTATATGGGTGGTTGTATGAAATATTGTAATAAAATACAACCTGCTGAAATCAAGAGTGATGATAAAGCAATTAATTACTGTTTAGAATTTGGATTTTGTGGAGAAACATTATCTAATATTTGCAATATCGCAAAAGAAAATAACCAAGACATTAAACATCCATTATTAAAACAATACTGTTCTTTAAAAACTTTACATACTCCTCATAAAAAAGATATAACAAATCAAAAAGATATAACAAATCAAAAATATCTAAAAGAAACACAAAAACAACTATCTGAAAATTTAACTCAGGACCCTTCTAAAACTTCATATGATACGGATTATTCAAATAATATGGGTGTAATTATGATTATCATGTCAATTGTATTATTGTCATTGTTTATGATTTACAAAAAGGATAAATTTTAATTATATAAAAGTTTTTAAATAAAAAATATTTTATTTTACTTAAATAAAATATGTTTGTAATTCCAGAAACAAAAAAAAGAAAATTAAATAGAACAGGTGATTTCGAAGAAATTATATATTCGCAATTTATTCATCCTTCTAAAAAATCTAGAAAAGAAATCAATGACGAAGATGATGATGGAACATATGAGATAAATAATGACATTTCTATGCAATTGACCGAGGAAGATACAAATGAAGAAATTTATAAAAAAATGTCAGAATTAAAAATATATACAGATACAGAATACTGCAATACAAACGATTTTAATAATTTTTTTACAGATGAATTAGAAAATGAAATAATAAAAAATACATTATGTTTAGGTGACGACAAATTATATAAAAATTTTACAGAATATACGAGAAACTACAAAGATAATATTTATTTTAATTATGGAGATAAACAAAATCATAATGACAATGTGCAAACGTGTAATAACATAATTTTATCTAGAATAGAAAAAATAAAAACAGAACAATTAAAATACAAAGATAAAATAATAGATATTGATTTTTGCGAAATCAAAACCGGAGAATTATATCATGGAAGTATAAATTATTTTACTGAAATTTTAAATAAAGAAATGTGGCTTTCTTTTACAGAAAAACAATCGATATTGCATACAATAGATGAATTTTATTCATATATAATTCAATCTGAAAATAGAAAGGGTTCATTGTTTAATATAGATAATAATGAAAAATATATTAACGTTCCACTATTATATAAATTTACACAAACAAAAAATATTACAAATGTAATTATTTTAAATGAGAAAAAATTGGAAGAATTATCTAAATTCTTTAATATTCGCATTTCAACTGGTGATACATCAGATTATGATATGATAAATTTTTTAAAGGACCAATTAAAAGAATACAATATAAATGGTTGGATCAATCAAGATGATCAATGTCAAATTTTATTATTTAACCCTGTTAATATTTTATCTAAAAATGGTAAGATAAAAGAAAAAGAAATATATCAAATTTTTGACGATGAACTTAAAAGAGGAAAATTATCTAAGTTAAAAATATTAGAAAATAAAATATTAGAAAATAAACTAAAATTATCAAAAACTACAACATTTAAAAAAACAAGATCAAATATTTGTTTGAACGATTATATAGAATTTTCAGATGAATTAAAAACATATATTTCAAATTCACTTTCAAAAGAATTTGAATATTTAAAAAATGACTTATTTAAATATGATACAAATGCAAATTATATTAATATGAGAATAGATATTGAAAATTATATTAAAAATAAATTATGTGACATGGATAAAAAAAATTCAATCGAATTTATAAAGAGTTGTCACGATTCAATTGAAAAATTTGTTCACATATGTTTAGCTAACAGTTTAAGACCAATAATATATAAAATCATATTGGATATTCAAGAGAAATTAAACGGTTGTGCAAAAATAGTAGTAGGTGGAAGAGAAACTTCTAACTTGTCAGTAAAACCTGAAGAAAGGGTAATAAGTACAGATATAGATAGTAAAATATTTTTAAATTTTTATTTTCCAAACGAAAATGAACAAGATGAAAGTAAGAAAGAAACACTTTATTATATTTTTAAACAAAAATTTGTAAATAAAATGTTTTATAAAATTATGCCTGAAATTATAGAATTGTATAATAAGTATTATTCAGAACATATATACAAAATATTAAATAAATTAGAAAATACATTTGAAATGAAAATTTTAGACATTAAATTCCCTCGACCAAATGAACCATGGTTAAAAAAAAGATTTACAATATTGGAATCGGATTTAGATAAACTTGGTGCAGAGGACCATATTGAACTGTTTGTATTAGATATGATAATTCCTCAAATGTATCTTCCATTTGCAAATCCAAACACAATAACCGAAAAATTTTCTTTTGTTTCCACAACATACGGGATGCTAGATATGCCAATTTCTGGAAAAAAGGGTTTACCTTATGATTTTAAAAAGTATATAACTAACAAAATGAATTTTTACTTTGGTAAAACAAATAGTAAAAGCGCAATAAGATTACAAAATGATAATTTTAAATTAGCAAACATAGATGAATTTGAAAAATTATATTTTCTAAATAAAAATTACGAAATATACGACAAAGAAAGATTATTAGATATTAAAAATAGAACTGAAGATAAATTAGAAAAAGATAAAAAAACTTTATTAAAATTGAAAAATACAAAATGTAAAACTAACAATAAAACAGCTCATGATTTATTATATGATTATGATTGTATAAAAAATAATTCAAATAAACTAATGATAAACATTGACAAACAATACAATTTAACTGAATATTTAAATGTAAAAAATAAATACATAAAAGAATGTGGTTGTGATTTAGAAAGTTTAAATATAGATTATTTAATTAAAGAATATAATTCTAAAATTAATAACAAGAATACATATTTATCATTAGGTATAATGAAATGTATGAGATACCTTGCTCCATTAAGTTTATACAATTCTAATAATTATAAAAATGTATTTGACGATAGAACAGAATTACTTAATAAAATATTTGATTATGACGAGTTTAAGAAAAGTAAAACAAAAGATTTTAAAAATTTAAATAGTTCATTTTGGAAAAAATTCAATTTAACAGATCAAGAAAAAAGGATTAAAAGTTTAAAATATATAGAACTTAGTAATTCTGAAAAAGGAGATTTTAAAAATAAATTTTTAGATTTATTAACAGAATATACAACTAGTGTTTTAAGTTCTTCTAATACAATATATCAAATTGTAAAAAAAAATTCAATCGAATATGATAAAATTTATAGCAATCCAAACAAATATATAGGTTTAATAAAAAACAAATTAGGTAAATTACTTTACGGATATCCATTGAAAGAAGATTCTAAATTATTATCTGAAACAAATACTGGGAAAGGTATTGACAACGAAATGTTAATGTATTTATCGTTCCAAGATATAATTTTATTAATTTGGAAATATTGGTGCTGTGTATTAGATAAACAATCATTTTTATATCCAGAAACAAGATTTACAAATTGTCTTAATATTACAAATAATCTTTTGAATATTGGTTATATAGATTATAATTTAGAAAAATTATTAAACAAAGAAAATATAAAAATTATAGAGTTTGACATTCCAAATTTTGAAAAATTATTAAAATCAATAAATGAAAACAATATAGTATTAAGTCAATATAAAAATGATAAAGAAATACAAGAAAAATTAACTGAAGAAGATGAACTTAACGAATTATTCGATAAAATGGATATAGATTTTGAATTATCAAATATAGATGTAAATATGGATATTTAATTTTTGTTAATTTCAATATAATTTAAAAATATATTATAAATTATAATATATTTTTATAAAAATGAACAATATACAAAATTTAGAAATTGATACTGATGAATATCGATATCTTAATTTATTAAGAACAGTTTTAAATGAAAGTCAAAATAAAGACGAATTTTCTATAACTGTAAGAGAAAATAGAACTGAAATTTCTACAATTTCATTATTTGGTCCACAAATTGAGTTCGATTTAAGGAAAGGATTTCCTTTACTAACTACAAAGAAAGTTTTTTTTAAAGGTGTAGTTGAAGAATTATTATGGTTTCTTAGAGGTCAAACTAATAACAAAATTTTAAATGAAAAAGGTATCCATATCTGGGATGGTAATGGTTCCAAAGAATTTATGGATAATTTAGGTTTGCATTATCCTGATGGAGAATTGGGTCCTATTTATGGATATTCTTGGAGACATTTTGGTGGTAATTATAATCCTAACAATACTGATAATACTCATTCAAATGAAGGAGGATTTGACCAAATTGGTTATATTATTAACTTATTGAAAAATGATCCATTCTCAAGAAGAATTATTTTAAACGGTTGGAACCCATGTGTTTTAGATAAAGTTGCATTGCCACCTTGTCATATGATGTGTCAATTTTATGTATCTAATCAAATGGAATTAAGTTGTAAATTATATTTGCGTTCAAATGATTTATTTTTAGGAGCACCTTTTAATATTGCAAGTTATTCATTACTAACACACATGTTGGCACATATGTGTAATTTAAAAGTAGGTAAATTAATTTATACAATTGGAGATGCACATATATATACAAATCATATAGAACAAGTAAAAGAACAATTGGAGAGAATTCCAAGACAGTTACCAACATTAAAAATAATTGACAATCCAGAAAAAATAGAGGATTTTAATTATGAAAGTTTTGTAATAGAAAATTACAATCCATATCCAATTATAAAGGCTAAAATGGCAGTTTAAATAAAAATATAATTGAATTTAAAAATATACAATAATATAATTATATAATTGTGTACACTTTCACAAAATGCCACCTCAGCATATTTTTGTTTCAAGTTATAAAAATTATAGTGAAATTCCTGAAACAAAAAAATTTAGTAATATTTTCTTATCTGGAATTATCACAGGTTCTAGTATTGGTTATTTTAATGAATTTATGAAAAATTTTAATTTCAATAATAATAATCAACCACCAACATATCTTAAACAATATACAAGTTATAAAATTAACAATTCAGCATGTGAAGAATGGAGAAATGAACTAAATAAATGTTACAGTATTATGAAAAATTGCGATAATTTAAAAGTTATAGAATTACAAAAAAAATTAGAAAAATGTCATTAAATTTATTTATATTTTATTTAAATATAAATAAATGAAAGATTCTGTAGATTCTAAAAAAATAAAACCTATATGTGATTTTTTATATGATAAAATATATACTTTTATAGTAATAAAAGAAATAATAACTAAAAAAAATAAAAAATTGATAAAAAGTATATTAGACAAAAACCCAATTTCAGATAGTGATATAAATGCAATAAAAAGTTTACACGAAGAAGGAGTAATTAATGAAATAAAAAGTTTAGACGAAAATGAAATAAAAAATATATCAAATGATATATTGATATTGAAAGATATTGATTTTATAAAAGAGATATCTAAAACTGTAGATGAAATAAAAGAGTATATAAAAAATAAAGAATTTGTTAAATTGAATACTTCAATTCAAAAATTGTTAGAAATAATTTTCAAGAATAAGGAGTTTAAAACATTTATAGATTCTTTCATATATTTATTTAATCTTAGTTCAGAACACAATCTGTCATATTATGAAATCGATAATGAACAAATCGATAATGAACAAATCGATAATGATAATTACTTAAGTTCTATAACGTCCGAATTAAAAAAAAAATCAAAAAGTATAATTGATAAAATTTTTTCATTATTTGGAAAAGATAAATTTATATTAAAAAATCTAGATCTAGAAGGAATACATGATATTGAAAGTATTTCTCTCATTAAAAAGTATAATTTTTATTACAATAAAAAAATAATATCTAAAATGTTTCAAAAAATAAAATCTGATGATAATTTTAAACAAAAGTTTGTAGAATTGATAAAATTCATTATAAATAATTTATTAGAAATATGCGTATGTGACAAAGATAATAATTCAAATTATAAATTAAAAGATACTATACATAGAATAGTTCTATTAAAAACGGAGAACTATATTAATGAATTAAAAAATATAAAATAAATATTTTTTTTAAAACAATTATCTATAAACAATTATTTATAAACATATAGATATAATGTACAATCCAAATAGTTATAAAAAATGTCATTCTATGAACCATATGAATAGTATAAAATATATGGATATAAATAGTGCGTTTAGAAATAGAAATACATATCCAAATCCTTGTGATTTTGTAATGCCTTATAGAACTTCAAAAGAATATCGTTCAGAATATTTTTTTGATGATCCTGTTCTTACAAGTACTCCTTATACTGCTGCTTCCAGTTCTAATCCACCTTTACAAACACAACTAGGAAGCACATCAACATCTATCATTTTAGACCCAAGAGAAACGACAATACCTAATTACTATATATTATCATATCTTGAGATAAATGGAGAATATCGTGAAATTATACAATATAATGGAAATACATTTGCAGTTACAGTTCTTGTACCATTTACAGTTGCAACAATTGGAGTAAATTATACAATTCGTAAAACTATACCTACACTTATAACAAACGTAGATATAGCAAATTTAGATGCAAATAATTTAGTTAATGGAATTTATTTAATTACCGCACCTCCACCTGCAAGTATAGATTCGTATAATTCTCTATATTTTAGATTTACAAATGGTTCTCTTGAAAATAGTTATTGTAAAATTACAGAATATAAACCAGATACACAAATTGCTACAATTGTTCCATCTGTTTCTCAAAATAGTTTTATAGGTGGAGGTCTTGACGAAATTGAAATTTCACAATATACTGAAGAAAATTCAAGATATATAATGTATAGAACACTTGGTCCACCTAATGTTCGTTACTATGAATTGACACTTGAATATCTTCTTTTACCAAATCTTTTAGTAGAAGGACTAAGAGGTGGATTGTTGGATAATTATCCATTTGTATATGTGCATATTTATAATGATGGTTTCCAACAATCTGTAAATATACTTTATTCTAATAATATGAATTCTAATCAAGCGTTATTTAAAGTTCCAATAGATAAAAATTTATACAATAGACCTACCAATTTTTACACATTAAAACCAACAATACAAAAACAAACTATTGCGTTTAACCCTGTACAAGATTTAAGATTTAGAATAGCATTACCAAGTGGGTTAACACTTAAATATACAACACCGGATACACAAAGTCCATTTGAACCAAATCCATTAGTCCAAGTAAGTGCTTTTGTATCAATAAGACCAGTAGAAAATTACGATGTAAATATATGTTGATAGAATTAATTTTATTTTGTAATAAAAAATTACAAAATAATTATACAAATATATATTGTTTATTTATCTTTACTTAAATTTAACAAAATCTTGGTCAGTTCATCTTTCATGTTTTTTTCCATTAATCTTAATTCTTGTTCATGTTTTAATTTAAGTTCTAATTCTCTAATGTCGCGTTCATGTAATAATTTTTGTTTTTCAAGTTGTTCTTGTATTTGTTTACAATTACCAGCATATTTATCACAAATATTCTTAAATATTTTCTTAAATTGTTCTAATTTGTTTTCATTAAAAACTACTAATTCTTTATAAACTGGATGTTCAAGAAAATATTCAAATATTTGAAATGATCGTTTTAATTCAACTTCTGCTTCGCTTAAATAATTTTCATCAATTGGACAATGAATACATAAAGATATATTTACATTTTTTATTTTGTTGAACAATTGTTTATGAGATTGTATTCTTTGATTTAAATCAGATGTATATCCATATTTAAATAAATAATCTTCATCGTTTTTATCTTTCAATTCAGGAATTTGTTCTTTTATATCTTTTACTTTACCTATACAAATAAGATACAATTCACTGTATTTTTGAACACCTGAGTTCAAAAATGATTTTATACTATTAATATCGCATCCGAGTAATTTAGAAGAGAGTTCTTGTTTTTCTTCTTTCGAACCAAACTGATGAGTATAAAGTATATTATATGCCCATCTTTGAAATTTTTCAGCAATTGGATGTCTTCTTGTAATTAACATTTTTACTAGTCCAAAGTAAGTCAAATAAATTCTTTCAGGGTTGTTAGATTCATTAGACAAAGTATGTGTAATACAGCTTCTCTGTCTAATGAATATTTTGTAATGTTTATCTTTTATATAACTAGAATCACAATGACATAATACATTTGTAATATTTTCCAATTCCAACATTTTTTCAATATCCTTTCCATAAAAATATATACCATCTATAGTTCTTTCTCCTCTTGTTTCAATTTCAAATATATTTCTATTATCATCTTTAATTTTTTCATCATCTTTTAAAATTAACAATGGTGGAGCTATTTCTAAATCTAATTTTATATTATTTCCAAATCCTGGAACATTAATTTCAACCCATTCTTTTAACAATAACACTTTTGCTGATTTTACTTCACTATTTGAAACTTTCCATTTCAAAGTTTTAGGAGCATATGTAGCATATATATAATCATTTTCTGATATATTTTTTTTAGAGATTAACAATCTATGAGACTTAGCACATCCATGAAAAAAAGCTGGACATATATGTTTTATATATTCTGTATTGTAAAATGTTTTTCCATTTAAACTTATAGTTTGATTTTCTGACATTTTTACGGAGACCTTTTATGCAGTTCAAATTTTTATACCAATGAAATCGTTTCATTATATATATTCTTTCTTTAAATTAATTTATGTTTTATAGTATTATCCGGATAAATTATAAACAAGCAGGATGCATGATTGCAGGATTATAATTTATACTTGATTTTTTAAAAGATTTAGATAATATTTTATCTTTATAGTGTAATTTATAGTATAAAAACAAAATAACTACAATTAGTATAATAAATACAAAGTTTGAATTCATTACTTTATTTTGTAATATAAAAATACAAAATCTAAAATAAAAAATGAAATTATATAAAAATACAGTTTTATATAATTATTATTATAAAATGGGAGTAAAAAACTTGAAAAAATTCATTAGAGACAGATTTCCAAATGAAATACAGAAATCAAATCTCAATAGTTTTTACGGTCAGATCATTGCTATGGATGTAATGTCTTTTATTTATAAATTCAAAATATCTTCAGGTAATAGATGGTTACAATCTTTTACGAATTTGATACGATTGTTTAAAAAATATAATATTCATGTCAATATTGTATTAGAGGGTGAATCTCCGATTGAAAAAAACAAAGAAAAAGAAAATAGAAAGAAACAAAGACAACAACAAGAGCAAAAACTTTTTAATATAAAGAGAGATTTAGAAGAATATCACAGAACAAACACTATTTCACAGGAACTAAAAGATTTATGTGTAAAATTAGATAAAACAGATAATGAAAAAGTAGAAAAATTACTTCATTTTAATAATAGTAATGATAATACTGAAAATGATTTTGAAATTACAAATCATATGGTACAATTAGTTAATGACTTTATAGATAAAAAGGAAGGACAAATGGTGAATGTAACTCGTGAAGATTTAAATAAAGTTAACGAATTATGTAAAGCATTTGGAGTTCCTTGTTTACAATCGGACAATGAAGCCGAAACATTATGTTGCAAATTAAGTAGAAATGTAAATTTAAAAAAAAATAAAAAATCAATTGGTGTTATTTCTGAAGATACTGATGTTTTGGCTTATGGGTGTGAATTATTTATATGTGATTTAAATGTTGTAAATGGAGATTGTAATATTATATATTTGCCAAGTTTATTACAGACAATGGAATTAGATTATCAACAATTTTTAGAATTTTGTATATTATCAGGGACAGATTATAATATAAATATACCTGGTATTGGTTCTGTAAAATGTTACGATTGGATTTTAAAACACAAATCAATAGACAGTATATTTGATAATGAAAAAAAAACAATACAGAAAAAAATAGATGATTATGTTACTAAAAAAAAACAAGGTTCAAATGAAGAAAACAATGAAAAAGACAATTTAGATATATTAAATGAAGAAAAGGATATTTATTCTGTTGATAACGAAACCTTAATTGAAATTATAAATATAGATAAAATAAAAAAGGATATGATACATTCTATAAATATGTTTGATACTGATTTTGAAATTAAAATAGAAACAGAATATTGGAATTGCAATATAGATTTAAATTTAATTACTGAATTATGTCTAAGATATAATATTCAATCAGAATATATTTTAAATAAAAATACAGGTTTCTTAAATCTATGGAACAATAAAATAAAATTAAAATAATTAAGCTAATAGAAATAATTAAAATAATCGTATAAATATTTTTTTTATAAAAAAAATATTTATGTTTATAAATGAACTGTCCATTTACAAATATGGATAACGAAATATCAACTTCTAGATTATCAGATGAACAATCCTATATGAAAAGCTGTTACGACAAATGTGTTTTACCTTGTAAAGAACAAGGTAAAAATGATTTTGAGTGTTTAAGAGAATGTCAAACATCAAGTGTATGTTCAAATGATATTGACGATTTTATGGTTAATTCTAAATCTAAAGGGCCAACTAAGGGGATGAAAGATGAATTTGGAGATATGTTTTATACACCTGATGAAGCAAAACAAAAATCTGATTTTGATTATTATGAAAATATTTTTAATAGTGGTACAAGTGAACCTTCAGTATCAGATAGTTCAAATGATACATGTCCGTGTGCTGGTTCAAGTGGTATTAAAGATTCTAAAAGTGACTGGTTTAATAAAATAGTTGAATATTTCAAGAAAATGGTTGGAGAGAAAGATTTATATAAAGCAATATCCTTGTATGAGTTTTACATGAATATTACAATTATTATACTTGTATTATCTACACGTAATACTTATTTAGCTGTTTTGTTTCTTGGTTTATTTAGTAAGCAAATTCCTGAAAGAATAATCAAGAAATTTTTATCTTATGAAACAGTAAATGGACAAAAATCTTTAACAAAGTGGGCAGCCAGACCTACTGGTGCTAACAATTGCAATATGTTAAATTCAGGGGGTTCAGCAAGTGAACATTCTGGATTGATTTCAGGACATACATTTTTGATATCTACACTTGCTTTTTATGCATTGTATAAATTTACAGATAATTTAAAACATAATGTAAATTCGAAACAAGGTATTTTTATTACAATTTTATTTTTATGGATGGGGTTGGTTGCAATGGCTAGAATAAGATTAGGTTGTCACCAATTACATCAGACAGCATTTGGTTTTGTAGGAGGTATAATTTGGGGTTATATAATATATATTGTAATTGAAAAAATAATAAACAACTCTTCCAGAGTAAAAGAAGATGAAGAAAAATTAATGAAATTATTTGAATAAATCACTTAGTGTATAATATAATATAATTTAAATAAAAAAAAACATTTTATATTAATAACAAATATAAAATGGAACAAAAAACAATTGAATTGGAAAATTTCATTTCGTCTTATCCTTATATTGAAAATGGGATAGAACCAAATAAATTTTATCCATATCTCAACAGATATGAAAAAGATAATTTTAACAAATTAGAATTTTTTGAAGATTTACTTCCTATTAAAGAAGAAAAACCTGACCAAAAAGGTGTTCCTTTAAAACATCAAGAATTACTCGCAAGATTCATGTCTCCAAAAACTTTAAACGATGAAATGTTACTTTTTCATCAAGTTGGTACTGGAAAAACATGCACTGCAATTAATATTGCGGAATTGGCAATGTCTATGAACCCTAATTTAAAAGTTATAGTGTTGGTAAAAGGTGAAACTATAGCAAAAAACTTTATAAATGAATTGGCATTTCAATGTACTCCTGGACAATATATACCAGAAAATTATGAACGATTAACTAAAAATGAAAAGGTAATAAGATTGAATAAAAACATAAGAACAAATTACGAAATTCATACATTTTACACATTTGCTAAAACCATAAAACATATTAAGAATGATAAACTTATTGAGAACCAATTTTCTAATAAAATTATTATTATGGATGAAGTTCACAATATAAGAGAATATGAACAAGAAAAAAAAGGTGAAAAAGTATATGTTTACAAAGAATTGCACCGTTTTCTACATATTATTAAAAACAGAAAAATATTGTTAATGAGTGCAACACCTATGAAAGACAATGTTACTGAATTTGCATCTATTATGAATTTAATTTTACCTCTTGAAACTCAATTACCTATTGGTAAACAATTTTTAGATACATTTTTTGAAGACAATAATCAACCTATAATTAAAAATATGAAAAGATTAAAACAATTAATAAGAGGTAAAATTTCGGTTTTGAGAGCTATGGAAAGTGATCTCGTAAAAGTAAACATTGGAGAAACGGTAAACGAATTAAAATATACAAAACTAGATATAGACACTATGAGCAATTTTCAAAGTGAAGTATATATTGAAGCCCTTAGAAAAGATACATCTTCAGTTTCAATTGAAGAATTAAAATCTGAAAGTTTACAAGAAGAAAATAATGTGGAATTTTTAGAGGATGTAGAGGATGTAGAGGATGTAGAGGATGTAGGAAAAACAGACGAAGAAACAAGTGGATTATATGATAATTCAAGACAAGCATCTTTATTTGTATTTCCAAATAAAACATATGGAAGTAAAGGATTTAAAGACCCTGAAAATATAAAATTAAGTAAAGATGGTAAAACAGGCGGTAAAGCAAGATTCACAGATAAATTAATAAATATACTTACAAAAAATAGGACATTGCATTCACCAGTTGATTTGATTAATGAAATTGGTAAATATTCTTCTAAATATAAAAAAACATTACAAGATATTGTTTTACATCCAAAAGAAAATTGTTTTGTTTATTCTAAATTTGTAAAAGGTTCTGGTTTGATTGTTTTTGCAGAATTATTAAAATTGTTTGGTTACAAGGAAGCAACTGGAAATGAAGAATTGTCTCAAGAAGGTCAAGTTTTACGATTTGGTTTACTTACTGGAAAAATAACAGAAAGCATAGAGAAAATAATAAAGAAATTCAATTCTCCAGAAAACAGACATGGAAAACTTATACAAGTTCTTGTCGGTAGTCCATTAGTTAGTGAAGGTCGTTCATTTAAAAACATAAGACAGATACATATATTAACACCTCATTGGAACATTTCAGAAACGGAACAAGCAACAGGAAGAGGTATACGTGCTTTTTCACATGATGACTTGGACAAATCAGAAAGAACTGTTAAAGTGTATAGACATTGTTCTATGGCAAACTCCAAATTGATCAACTCTATTGATTATATAATGTATAAAAAATCAGAAGATAAAGATATAAAAGTGAAACAAATCGAAAGATTATGTAAAGAAACTGCTGTTGACTGTGCATTTAATAAAAAAAGAAATTTACTAGAAAACGATATTGATGGAAGTAGAGAATGTGATTATCAAACATGCAAATATGTTTGTGATAATGTAAGTGATGAATATATAAATAAAAATGTAGAAAAATTTATGGAAAGACAACATTCATTAACAGGTGAAAAAATCACAGATACATATAATTTATTTTATGGTGAACAGAAATTAAAATCAACTATAAACTTATTACAACAACTTTTTAAAAGAAAATTTTTTATGCATATTAAGGAATTGATGATTTCGTTTTCTGATATTCCATTTATGTTATTAATTCGTGCCCTAAAATATATGATACAAAATTACATACCTGTCATTAATACTTATGGTTTCGTTTCCTATATAAAATATGAACGAAATATTTTCTTTTTAACTGATCAGATACAATCTTCAAGTTCATTTTATAATAGTAACTATTGTCAGTTTCCATCCGTAAATGTAAATAAAAATTTTAAAAGTATAATTTTAGAAAACCAATCAAATAATTCTGATAAAATAATTGAATATATAAAAACACTTGATTTAAGTAATGAAAATAATGTAAAGAAAGTTACTAACTTGATTCTGGAATTTAATATAAATTTACAAGAACAGTTAATTGAATTGTCTATTTTTTCAAAAATAATAGAAGAGACAGGACAAAGTCCTTCTAGAGGACAGGTAAAACATAAAGAAGACAAATTAAGAGAACTTATTCTGAAAATATTCAACCAAAGTATTTTAAATTTACCAGATATGTATATTTCTAGACATTATATTGATACTGAATTGTATAGATTTATATATAAAAATGCTAAAAATATAGATGATTGGCAAGATATAAATAAGGAAGTTCTTGAAAGTATAAAAGATGTAGAAATTGAAAAGAAAAAAGACATAAAAAATATAGAAGACACTGAATTTAATTTTTACGGAATTATAACAAAAGACCAGAAATTTAAAATCAGACAAACTAGAAAATCTTATATTGAAGATTTTCCAGAAAAAGTTTATAAAAAGAAAAAAGGAGATGATGAAAAATCAACTGTCGAAAAAATAATTGACGAACGTAAAATACCTGGAGGTTCGGTATGTACTGAGATGGTACCTGTTAAAAATATTATAAATGTAATTCTTAGATTATCGGATAAAACAGATTTTTTTAACCATACAATTGATTATGATTTCCCAAGCATAAATGAAATAAACAAGATATTATTAAAATTAGGTAAATTTACAGAAGATGACTTCACTAAATTAAACACAGAAAAAAAGAAAATTGCATTCTATTTATTACGTGAATTTTCTAAAGGAGTTATTTGTAATAAAGTTCGTGATTTTTTTGAACAAAATAATCTAATTATTTTTGAATAAATTTGTTTTTTATTTTTTTATTAAAATTATAATTTTAATAAAAAATTTCATTATTTAATAAAATGACAACTCCAAATGATACGAAATTTCAGATGTCATATTATATTCCGGCGAGAGCCGCGAATAATAATGTGGCAAACCAGGTTTCAAGTGTTTTTTATGAATTTCCTTTTTTAGTTCCAATTAGAGCTAATACTGGTTCTATTGATGAATTATTTTTTCAAAATGCTTCTGGTGGTACTCTATATTTAGATAATTTAACCGGTCCTGTTTTAGATAAAATTGGTGGTTTTGGAAGTACCGGACCCACAGGTTCAATTGGTCCTCTCGGACCAACTGGCTCTCAGGGTCCTCTTGGTCCTACTGGTACATTTAATCCCGGTGATAATATAGTAGTCACTACCATGACTGCTGTAAATGTTTATTATGTTGATTCTTACGGAAATTATGCAAATATAAATACAGCACAAATTAATAATTTATTTGTAGGTAATGAAAATGTGGATACTTTAAATTTTAATAATGCAAATGGTGGTTCTATATCCGTTTCTTCATTTACTGGAGTAAATCTATATAGCAATTTTATTGGTTTTAATAGTTCAAGTGGTAATACATTATATCTTAATGAATTAACTGGTCCAGCTTATAATAGTATTATTAATAATATACCTAGTAGTACAGGATCAATTGGACCTACAGGTCCAACTGGAAGTCAAGGTATCCAAGGTGTAACTGGTCCTACTGGAAGTCAAGGTATCCAAGGTGTAACTGGTCCTACTGGAAGTCAAGGTATCCAAGGTGTAACTGGTCCTACAGGAAGTCAAGGTATCCAAGGTGTAACTGGTCCTACTGGAAGTCAGGGTATTCAAGGTGAAACTGGTCCTACTGGTAGTCAGGGTATTCAAGGTGAAACTGGTCCTACTGGTAGTCAGGGTATTCAAGGTGAAACTGGTCCTACTGGTAGTCAGGGTATTCAAGGTGAAACTGGACCTACTGGTAGTCAGGGTATCCAAGGTGATATTGGACCTACAGGAAGTCAAGGTATCCAAGGTGAAACTGGTCCTACTGGTAGTCAAGGTATTCAAGGCGTAACTGGACCTACAGGAAGTCAAGGTATTCAAGGCGAAACTGGTCCTACTGGTAGTCAGGGTATTCAAGGTGAAACTGGACCTACAGGAAGTCAAGGTATTAAAGGCGAAACTGGACCTACAGGAAGTCAAGGTATTCAAGGCGTAACTGGACCTACTGGAAGTCAAGGTATTCAAGGCGAAACTGGACCTACTGGAAGTCAAGGTATCCAAGGCGAGACTGGACCTACTGGAAGTCAAGGTATCCAAGGGGTAACTGGTCCTACAGGAAGTCAAGGTATTCAAGGCGAGACTGGACCTACTGGAAGTCAAGGTATCCAAGGGGTAACTGGTCCTACTGGTCCAGGAAGTAATATTCCAAATGGTACTTATTATTCTGATTATTTATTTTGGAACGATACAACAACTTCATATCAAGTAGGAAGTTCAACAGTTCATATAGGACAAAAATCTGGACAAATTAATCAAGGAACAAATAGTGTTTCTATTGGATATTTAGCAGGTCAGAATAACCAGGGTGGTTATTCAGTATCAATTGGAGAAAATTCAGGACAATTTTCTCAATCTACTGGGTGTGTTGCAATAGGTGTCAATTCAGGACAATTTTCTCAAAGTCAGGGTTCAATTGCTATTGGTTATTTATCAGGAAATAATAATCAATCAACAGGTTCAATTGCAATTGGTTATCAATCAGGACAAACAAATCAAGGTTCGTTATCAATTGCAATTGGATATCAATCTTCACAAAGTACACAGGGTTTAGGTTCAATATCATTAGGATATCAAGCTGGTCAATTTACACAACAACAATATTCTACATCAATTGGCTACCAATCTGGTCAATTCTCTCAGCAACAATATTCTGTAGGAATAGGATATCAAGCTGGACAAGCGAGTCAAGGCCAATATTCAGTAGCAATCGGATATCAAAGTGGGTTAAGCAATCAGGCAAGTTTATCGGTAGCAATTGGTGGTTCAACAGCACAAAGTTTTCAAGGAGCAAGATGTGTCGCTATAGGATATCAAGCTGGTCAATATCTTCAAAGAACTGGAGCAATAGGAATAGGATATCAATCTGGTCAGAACAATCAAGGAACATTTTCTATTTCTATAGGCCATCAAGCAGGGAATAACAATCAATCATCTTTGTCAGTAGCTATAGGACATCAATCAGCTAGTAATTCACAATCTTCCGAATCAGTAGCTATAGGAGCATTATCTGCTAATAATAATCAGGCAATAAGAAATGTAGCTATTGGAGGGTTTTCCGGTCAGAACAATCAAGCTTCAGGTTCTGTAGCAATTGGATATTCTTCTGGTCAATTAAATCAAGGCATAAATGCAGTAGCAATTGGTTTTCAATCACAACAATCAGGTTCTAATAATTATTCTATTGCTGTTGGAACAAATGCAGGTAGAATATACCAAGGCACAGGTGCAGTTGCTGTTGGATACCAAGCTGGTTTAACAAATCAAGGACAATATGCTATATCTTTAGGTTATCAATCAGCACAAGGTACACAGGGTAATTTAGCAATTGCTATTGGTAATCAGGCTGGATTAAACGGTCAAGGACAAGGAGGAGTAGCAATTGGATATCTTGCTTCTCAAGGAACACAAGGTCAAGGTTCTATTGCTATTGGCTATCAAAGTGGTCAGTTATCTCAGCAACAATTCGCTTTATCAATTGGGTATAATTCTGGTCAATATTCTCAACAACAGTACTCAACTGCAATTGGTTATCAAGCTGGTTCAACTAACTTAGGGCAATATGCTGTTGCTTTAGGTTACCAGGCTGGTATGACGAATCAATCTTCTCAATCTATTTGTATCAATGCTTCTACTAATGGGTTGTCTCCAACAAATCAAGGTTTATATATTAATCCAATTAGAAATGATAATACTTCAAATACCAACTTTTTATATTATAATACTGGAACTAAGGAATTAACATATAATACATCATTAATATTTACAAATTCAACTGGAGGAACATTATATTTATCACAATTAACTGGACCAGCATATACAAATATAATAAGCAATCTTACAAGTTTAACTGGACCTACTGGAAGTCAAGGTATTCAAGGTGAAACTGGACCTACTGGAAGTCAAGGTATTCAAGGTGAAACTGGACCTACTGGAAGTCAGGGTCCAAGTGGTATTAGCGGAGGACAAACTTTATATTTTATTTTAAGTCAGTTACAAACTGGTACATATGGTACATTGGCTACTGGACCAAACGGCAGCACATTGCAAAATACAAATAATAATGTAAATTCAACAACATGGACTAATCTCTCTAATTTTATAACAATCCCAAATTATCCAAATCAAACATTTATTCCACCTGGTTTTTGGGATATAAACCAATATGTGTATTCTACTAATGGAAATACAAATGAACTTGAATTATATTACAATATAGAAAAATACGATTCAAACGGTACATTTACTTTAATTGCTAGTAATTCAGGACAACCAACTATTATATATGAGGATCCAACAGCTACACCATTAATAAACACAACTATATACGTTCCATATACATCTTTACAAACAACAGATCGAATTGCAATTCAATCATATGGAAAAAAAGTATCAGGAGGAGGAACAACAAATATACAGTTGTATTATGAAGATGGTTATATAAGTCATGCTCATACAACATTAAGTATAGTTCCAATAATAGGACCTGTAGGACCAACAGGCAGTCAGGGTATCCAAGGTGAAACTGGTCCTACTGGAAGCCAAGGTATTCAAGGTGAAACTGGTCCTACTGGAAGCCAAGGTATTCAAGGTGAAACTGGTCCTACTGGAAGCCAAGGTATTCAAGGTGAAACTGGTCCTACTGGAAATCAGGGTATCCAAGGTGCAACTGGTTCTACTGGACCAAATGCTGGTCCGAACGGAACATATTATTCCGATTATTTATATTGGGATAATATTGCAAATACATATCAAGTAGGAAGTTCTTCAGTTCATATAGGACAACAAGCCGGACAAAATAATCAAGATATATATTCGGTAGCAATTGGGTATCAAGCTGGACAATCAAATCAACAATCACAGACAGTTGCAATTGGCTATCAAGCAGGACAAAATACTCAATCTTTAAATTCAGTTGCAATTGGGTATCAAGCTGGACAATCAAATCAACAATCACAGACAGTTGCAATTGGCTATCAAGCAGGACAAAATACTCAATCTTTAAATTCAGTTGCAATTGGAAATGGTGCCGGACAAAACAATCAACAATCACAGACAGTTGCAATTGGCTATCAAGCAGGACAAAATACTCAATCTTTAAATTCAGTTTCAATTGGAAATGGTGCCGGACAAAACAATCAAGGACAATATGGAATCGCAATTGGTTCAAGTGCTGGTTCAAGTTTACAACAAGTCGGAGCTATTGCTATTGGTGCTAATGCAGGCGGTACAAACCAGGGTAACTTTGCAGTTGCAATTGGATATAACTGTGCAATGACAAATCAAGGTGCTTTTTCTTGTGCATTAGGCACAAACTCGGGTCAAAATAATCAAGGTTCTCAATCTATAGCAATAGGAAATCAAGCCGGGTATACAAATCAAGGAGGATATAGTATAGCAATGGGATTTCAGTCTGGTTGGACAAATCAGGGTAGCAATTCAATTGCAATGGGATTTCAAGCTGGACAAACAAGTCAAGATGCATATTCAATTGCAATTGGGTATCAAGCTGGACAATCAAATCAACAATCTGGTTCTATTGCTATTGGATATCAGGTAGCAAAAGTAAATCAAAATCGGAATGCAATTGCATTTGGATATAACTGTGCAATAACAAATCAAGGTTCATTTTCAATTGCAATTGGAAATGGTGCCGGACAAACAAGCCAGGGTTCATTATCAGTTGCAATTGGAAATCTAGCAGGTCAATTTCAAGGTTCAGCAAGTATTGCTATTGGTAACAGTGCCGGATTATCTCAAGGTAACAATACAATTGCGATTGGTAACGCAGCGGGTCGTTCCGTCCAAGCTTTAAATTCAATAGCAATTGGAAATGGTGCTGGTCAGAATAGACAAATCGGAAATAGTATTGCGATTGGGACTAATGCTGGAAATAACACTCAAGGACAATTTGCAGTTTCGCTTGGAAACAATGCTGGGAATTTGGTCCAAGGTTTAAACGCAATAGCAATAGGACGAGATAGCGGAACAAACACACAAGGACAATATGCAATTGCAATTGGTAACCAAGCTGGACAAGGAACACAAGGACAATATGCAATTGCAATTGGTAACCAAGCTGGAATAACAAATCAAGGACAATATAGTATTGCAATTGGTAACCAAGCTGGTCAAACAAATCAAGCATCACAATCAATATCTTTAAATGCTTCTTCTACTGCATTAGCAGTTACATACTCTGGTTTTTTCGCAAAACCAATAAGATTAGCAAATTCAACTGGTATTACAACTACACCAAATTTATTAATGTATGACTCTACGAATAATGAAATATGTTACAGCACAGCAACAACTACTTCATCTAAGACTTTTGTTATAGAACATCCAGAGAATAAAGACAAATATCTCGTCCATGCATGTTTAGAAGGTCCAGAAGCAGGTGTATATTATAGAGGTTCATGCGAAATTGACGAATTCGAACTAGACACAGGGTCATCCGAAAATAAAATTATATATTTTAAGAAAATACAGCTACCAAATTACGTAAAAAAATTAGCGAAAGATTTAACTGTAAATGCTACTCCTTTAATTAAAGGAGGAAAACCAATAGAAATTAGATTTCCAAAAATTGTGATTTCTGAAATTGAGTTAACAAAAGATAATAAACTTTGTTTCTACATATATTCTGATAAAAAATGTAAAGCAAATTGGTTAGTATTAGGTAAAAGACACGATATAGATGTAGAAGTTGAAAAAACTTCAGTAAATGTGAAAGGAAAAGGTCCTTATAAATGGATTTAAAAGAGAATAATTTAAAATATTTTTTTACATTTTATAACAAAATGTAAAAAACGGTTTTAGTTTAATATTGACGACCGAAACTGCATGTGTAATTTATTCAAGAGTAAGCAGATACAATGTTTGATTAACCAAGGTCAACATTTCATCACGTATGTTTACCAAATCAGTATCGTTTTCATCTAAAGTTTCTACTAAATAATTTGTTAAAAATGATTTAAACTTGTCAAGAGATGAAATAAAAGATTTAATATCCATATTTTTTAATGGTATTTCTACTTCCTTATTTTCAAAAGACATGATTCCATATTTGCCTTGATAAACTTCAACCCATTGATCAATTAGAGTTTGAATACCAGAATATAAATTGTCACTAGCAACATGCTGAGAATATTTACGAGTTTGCCAATGAAAAATCTTAATTAAATTTTGATAATAAAAAAAGTGTTGAAGTATTTTTCCAGTTGTATCGCTCATTTTAATTTATCGTATATAAAGATAAATTAAATTTAAATTATTTTACAATTATCTTTTTAATTTTTTCTAAATAAAGAATAGCATCCATATGTTCTTCTTGTGCATGAACTATCCATTCGTATAAACTCAAATCGGTTCTATCTAGATCGGTTCCGTATTTTTCTTTACCAATTCGTGAACGTTCTAAAAACTTTGAAATAACTGAACTTACGATAGTATCTACATTTGTAGCAGATTGAGTAGAATTTACAGATTGCACATTATCCATTTTATATTGTATTTATAAAATATTTATGTATATATGTAAAATAATCTTTAAAATTGTTTGAATTTTGCATTTATAATTTCGAAAAATGTTATATAATTTTTTAAACCCATTTAAAAAAATGATTTTATATACTTATTTAAAAGATACTTTTTACACTTTAAAATGGAGGTTGAAATTTGTAATTTTCGTTGTTGGAAAAAGAAAACTGTAAAATTTCAAGATAAAGGATTAATACTTATATCAGGTGGAAGTGGTTCTGGTAAAAGTTCCGTATTAAATTCTATATTTTTTGCAATAACAGGTTTAGGTAACAAAATCGTTAGTTACGGTGAAAAAAAATGTAGTGTCAAATTAACATTTGAAGAAGGACCTATCTTTTCAATTTTTAGAACTAAAAATCCGGGTCGTTTATTAGTTTCATTAAGAAACGATTCTAATGAATATACAACACTTGAAGACGAAGAAGCTCAAAAATATATTGACAATATTTATGGAAATCATTTTCAACAAACATCTTACATGACACAAAAAATGATACATTCATTTTTAAGTTTAAGTCCATCAGAGAAAATGAATTTCCTTCAAAAGTTTGTATTAGATGATACTTCTATTCAAAATATGAAAAAGAAATGTAAAGAAAATATTTCTGTTTTAAAACAGAAATTAACAGAATCAAGAAGCAAATTCCAAGTTTTTGAAAACGAAAAAAAAATATTAGAAGAAGATGACCTTATTAAAAATGGATTAAATATATGGACTTTAGATGATAATTACAATAATGAAATCAGAAATTATACTCCTGAAACTTTAAAAAGATTAAATATAGATTATAACAAATTAAGAGAAAATAACATTCTCTATAATAAATATAATTTTCAATTTACAGAATACAATAAAAATTTAGATGAAATTAAAGATAAGATAAATGAATTAGAAAATAAAGAAAAAAACACAAAACAAATTCTAGAAACTATAGAATATAAAGGAGATGATTATATAATTTTTTTAGAAAATGCAAAATCTAAAATAAAAAAACAAGATGAATTAAAAGCATTAAATGAAAAAATAGAAAGTGAAGAAAATAATTTAAATCAATTCGTAGACGAACAAACAAGTTTTTATGAAAATGAAAAAAAAACAATTACAGAACAGTATGAAAATGTTTGTAAAATTATCAAAAAAGTATTTGATATAGAACAAGCTGTAAATAATATTGAAAAATGGAAAAAGGAACATAAAATTCTAATTGATTTTTTAGAATTACTAAAAACAGAAAGAAAAGATATTGGAACACTTGAAATTGATATAACCAGTAAACAAAATGAAATTGAATTATTACAAAATAAAATAAAAGAGAAACAACAAGAAATCATGGAACACAAACTTGAATTAAAACAACAAAACCAAGTATATAAATGTCCTAAATGTTGTTCTGATTTATGTTTCGAAAAGACTTCGTCCGTTGAAAGGACATCGTCCGTTGAAAGGACATCGTCCGTTGAAAGGACATCGTCCGTTGAAAGGACAAGTCAAACTTTAAAACTGTACAGTAGAAATAGAGATAGTTCTAATCTTCAAAAAATTATAACTCAAATACAAAATGATGAAAAAGAACTATCTTTAAAATTAGAAAAACATAAGAATGAATTAGATGAATTAAAAACTATAAAAAATGAAATAGAACAGTATAACAATAAATTAGAAAAATACAAACAACAATTATCATGTTGTGATACAGTTTTATTAAAATTTTTAGAATTTAATATTAATGAATTAGAAAAGGAGAGAAAACTTGAAGGTAAAGTTTCATCAATAGAACAGTTTGTAAACAAGAAAATGGAAAAATTAGTAAAGAAAATTGACGAATATATTAAACTAAAAACAGATATCGAAAATATAAATAAAAAATTAACAGAAATAAAAACCTTGAATTTGTCAAATCCAACTATTCTTCAAAAAACAAAGATAATAAATTCTCTAAAAAAATCATCCGAAAAACTAAAAAAAGAAATTGATGATATCGAAACACAAAATACTGTCGACAAATTAGACATAAATAATACAACTAACATTGATGAGATTGATGATATTGTAAAATTACAATATCAAAAAAAACATGAATGTGACAATTTGAAATTGAAATTAAAAGAACTTGAAAATGAACTAAAAAATACAAGAACCAAGTTGAAAAATATAAACAACCAGTTAACACCAATAAAAGAATTTCTTCAATCTAATAATGACAATACTGATGAAATAGAAACAATAAAAGGAGAGATTGAGAAATATACAGAAATTGAAGAGAAATACAATATCTACTTGAATTATGAAAAAATAAACAATCAGTTGAAACGCATAAAAAATGAATTGAGAATACAAAATTACATTATTGAAACTACATCAAAGGATATAGTTTTACAAGATACTTTTTTGAATAAAATAAATGAAGCTGAAAGTGTTTCTCTGACCAAATGTATAGATAGTGTAAATTACTATATAAATGACTACTTAGAAAAATTTTTCCAGAACGATTCTATAATAGTTGATATTGTTCCTTTCAAAGATACAAAAAAAGATATTAAACCTTGTATTAATATAAGAGTTTGCTATAAAGGTGAAGAAGTAGAATTGACATCTTTAAGTGGCGGTGAATATGATAGAGTTTCACTTGCAATTATGTTGGCTTTTAATCATATATGCAAAAGCGATATGATTTTACTTGATGAATCAATAGCAAGTTTAGATTCTGAATTAACAAGTGATATTCTTGAAAAATTAAAGGAAAATTTGGTTAATAAAAGGGTAATAGTAGTAGCACATCAATTGAGTACAGGTGTTTTTGACCAAATTGTAACTACACATTAGTTTTAAAAAATATGCATATATTTCTTTTATAAAATATAAAAGAAATATCCAAGTAAACCTTAAATATAATTTATTATATATCTTCTATATTATTTATCCTGTATTTTAACAAATTTTTCCAACATTTATCATTATATTTTGGTCTAATTGCATATTCATGATTATTTGAATTATCAATTAATATTTTTCCTAAATTTTTTTTAGTTCCATGAGCGTAATGTCCAAATTCTTCTACTAATTCTTTTAATTCTTGTTTTTTAATTTTAAAAATAAATAATTCCCCATACATATATAGGTTCATTTCGTCTAAATAATATGAAATAAAAATAAAAAAATCTATATTGTGATTAAAACGTATTTGAACATAATTAAATTTATCATGTTCGTTTCCGCCTAATGATATTTTAATTTCTATATTTTTATTATTTATGTTAAAATCACCACAGCATTCGCTTGATAAATTTTTTTTGAAATTGTATTTATTTATAATATAATACTCTATTAAGGGACCACTTATTTGTCCCGATAATTTGTTTATTTTACAGTAAATAAAAGCTTCTTTTATGTTTTTTTTCAAAATTTCTTTTTTGTGATTTGTTTTCGTTTCATTTAATATATCTTTGAGTTTTTGTAACGTATCGTAATCATATGTAATATATTTTTCATCAAGTATAAAATTTTTTTTTCTGTTTTTATTATGAATCACTTCTTCATCGGTTTCATAATAATCTTCTTCGATTTTTCCAAAATTATTTTTATACATTTTTTTAAATGTATAAAAATGTTTTATAAATTTCAATTTTTTAAAGGTTAAATTATTTAACGTATTTTTTTAAAATTAACCAAATTTAGTGTTATATAAACTTACAAGTTCACCTCTTCCAACTGAATTTTGTCTTGCTGTATTTTTACAATTTTCATAATCTAAACTATTAAAATTTTTTATCAATATTTCAATATCAATATTTGACTTTATCCAATGCCAACTTTTAGGTCTTAATTTTTCAAGTCCTTCTCTTTCGATTTCTCCACATTTTCCACCATATGCTTTTAATGCAAAATCTGCACCGATTGGTGGTGTGGGTTGTCCTTTTTCATCTTTTGGTCCAAATTGTAAAAAATTCCAATCTTTGTGTTCTGTGTCCAGTTTTACAATAGTTCTTTTTATTTTCTGTTTTTTCCAAATTTGAAAACAACATTTTACTGACATACATGGTTCAAAACTGCAAGGTTTTACTGGTATATCCTCATCGTATATTAAATGAAAATTACAATCTAATCTGTTTTGTATACTTGTTTTACGGAATGTTCTTGGAATTATAAATGCGATAGTTTCTGCAAATTTAGCCGAATGATTAAAAAATTTAACTGCAAGTGAACTTACTTTTCCAAATGGAGGATTTCCTATAACTAAAATATTACTTTCTGTTTCAGATGGATAAAATGTTAAATAATCTTGTTTAATTATACTTGGATGTTCAGGTAAAATATCAATTCCAATAACCTGAGTATTTTTTATTTGTGACTGTATTTTCAATAAAAAATTACCATTTCCAGCACTTGGTTCAATTATTAGGTTAAAATCTTCAATTTTAATACATTTAGATATCATATCAAGACATTTATCTACAATTTCTGGTTTTGTGTAAAATTTATCTAAGCCTTCGTCTCTAACACTTTTAGTAGAAGTTGAATAACCAACAGTTTCATTAAAATTGTTAAGTTCATCAATAGATTGAGTGTTTTTTGTATTATTCGATAATTTCAAGTATTTTTCATTTAGGATTGAAATGATTTGAGATTTATTTTTATTTTTACACTTTTTAATTTCAAGTTCATTACATTTATTCAACAATTGTTCCTTTGTAAATTTAGCAAAATCCATTTTAATATATAAAAACTATAGATATATTAACTTCCTTTCTTAATAAAAAAATCATTTTTTATATTTCTTTTTTGAATTAAAAAAGAAATATTTTAAAAAAGTCAAAAGATGATAAATCCAGTATAAAATATATTTATATAATTTTTCCACGACTGATGTTTAAGTCCTTTCAATAATTTTTAATGATTAAATGCTTTGTATTTATTTCATCACCTATTCTTCCTTTGTATAATTTAAATTTATATTTTTTATCATATTCACCTACTATATGATCTTTATATAATTCTTCTATAAAAGTTGTTTTTCCGATTATCATAAGACATTTAATTTTAGTTTCTTTGAAATATTTTGCTAATTTTTTTTGTTCTTCTTTCCCAAATTGACAATATCCATAATCTGTAAATTCACTATCATATGGTGGGTCTAAAAACATGAAATTATTTTCGTTATTGTAATTTTCAAATATATATTCAAAACTCTTGTTTAAAATTTCTGTTCTACTTAACACATTTTCATATCCCTTATTTTGAAGTTCATTATAGTTTACTGTTTTATATTTACCATAAGGTATATTGAATTTGCCATCTTTATTATACCTTAACATACCTCTGAAACATGTTTTTCTCAAATAGTAAAATCTTTTTGCATTGTCGAGTTCGTTATTTATAATCATTTTGTCTCTTACGTTATAATATGTTTCTTCATTATTTTGATGATTGTTCATAAACTCGTAAATATCATTAGACTTTCCTTTACTTATACTATTGTAAAAATCAATTAATTCCTTATGAACGTCGCTTATTACTGCTTTTTTTGGGGACAAATTGAAAAAAACTGAACCTCCTCCTATAAATGGTTCTAAATAAGTTTCATATTCTAAAGGTATATGACTTTCAAATTGTTTTATTTCGTCACTTTTACCACCACTCCATTTTATTAAAGGTTTCAATTTATTTGAATATTCATTTTTGCATGGAGTTGGAGGGGGAGTATATGTATTTTCCTGATTTGTTTCATTTTTTGATGGTTGTTTACAATTTGAAGAATTAATAAGTTCAATTAATTGAGATTTGTTTTTAGAACTGTATTTTTTTATTCCTAATTCCTTACATTTATTTATAAGTTCAATTCTAGTTAATTTTATATTTAAATTATCCATTTTGTTATATTTGAATTATTTAATTACTTAAATGTTTTATTCATAATCAATTTTTTTATTAATATTTCAATTTGTAAAAAAAATGATTTTTATGTTTTTAATTATTTTTTTCATAAAAAATGACCGATATAACAGAATTGATATTAAAAATGGAAAAATTAGAAATACAAGAAACTACAAATAATATAGAAAATTATGAAATATTAATTGAAGGTAGATGTTTTAAAAATAACGAAACTGAAATTCCAATAAAAATAAATAATCAAAATGCTATTTTATTTAGAAATGATATTAATATCAAATCAACAATTAACAAAACAGAGACTGAAACAGAAATGTTATATGAAGAATTAAAAAATATTATAAAAAATAACGATTATATAAAATCTTGTGTTTCTAATAAAAAAAAAGATTACAATTCTCTTAGTTATTTGATTCAAAAAAATTTATCACAAAGTGAATGTATAAAATTAGGAATAGGATTGGAAAATGTTTTAAGAGATATAATATTGAAAAAAAACACAAATTTAAAAAGTATAAAACCAAAAAATAAAAAAGGAAAAAAAGAAAAAGATCATCTCTTTATAAATGAAACAACAAAAACAATTTATTACGCTGAATTAAAATCAAATTTAAATTTAGATACTGAAAAATCTATTTCTACTTCCAATAAATGTCTACAAATTTTAGAAGAATTAAAGATAGAATACCAGGATTATAAGATTAAAATGTATTTAATTGGATTGAGATATTATAAAAAAAATTGTATACCGAAATTAATTGAAAAAAAATATTTATCAATTTGTGATAATTTGTTAGGTGTAAATGAATATTTAGAAGAATTAGATATAGATTTAAATTTTACTAAAGAAGAAGAAAATTATAAATTGTTTCTAAACTGTCTTGTGGATAATATGTTTGATTAATTTTTTATTGTGTATTTTATAATTTATTGATTTATTTTGTAATTTTTTATTTTGTAATTTTTACATTACAAAATAATTATTGTGTATTTTATAATTTATTGATTTATTTTGTAATTTTTTATTTTGTAATTTTTACATTACAAAATAATTATTGTGTATTTTATAATTTATTGATTTATTTTGTAATTTTTTATTTTGTAATTTTTACATTACAAAATAATTATTGTGTATTTTATAATTTATTGATTTATTTTGTAATTTTTTATTTTGTAATTTTTACATTACAAAATAATTATTGTGTATTTTATAATTTATTGATTTATTTTGTAATTTTTTATTTTGTAATTTTTACATTACAGAGGACTTTTAGACAGTCCAAAATAATTGTTATGAATTTTTTTTATAAATTTTCAATAGACAAAGGTGTTTTTGATTTTATATAAGTTTTCTTTGCTACTTGAACTACAAATGGGTCTCCAAATTCCAATTTATTCATAAGAAAAAATAGTTTCTCATATGGTTCAATATTAGGGTCATCTTTATATTTATTAATTACTATATCTAATAATTCTTGTCTAATTATTTTAAAATCTACTCCTTTTTTTAATTTCTCTCTTAGATTTTCAAGTTCTGGATCAGATACTAGTTTTCCTGAAGTTTGATCTTTATATGAAAAATTCTTTCTATTTATATCTGTGCATAATACTTTATCTTTGCCATTTTCATCTCTTAATATATTGTTTATAATATGATTATTAAAGGCTTCATCATCGTATAACATAGATTTTGCAGTAATAACTTTAGATAAATCATCTTTCAAAGTATTATAATTGATAGGTTCAGAAGAAATATAATTAAGGTGATTATTGTAAGTGTTTTTATTATTTACAACATTTGTAGTTGTAGTAGTTTTGCTTGCAACTTTCTCTATAATTTTTCTGTATTCTTCTGCTTTGTCTTCAATATTTTTTATTTTATTGTCTTTCTCTTTATTTTCTTCTAGTAACATTTTTATTTTTTCCTTAAGTTCTTCATTTTCTTTTTGAATAATTTTGTTTCTATCTAGAATTACAGTATTTTTTTTGTCTAATAATCTCTTTATATATTGACATTTTTCTGTTCTTTTATGTTTTAAAATATTTTGAGAATGAGTAATTTTGACATCGCATATATCACAATTATAACTCATTTTTGATATTTTTATCAACCTTTAAACAAGTTTATACTAATGTATTATAAATAAATAAAATTGTATACAAAAAGAATACAGTTGTATACAAAAATAAGATTTATATCAGAGTAATTATCGTTTGATTTATTTTTAAAAAAATATCATTTTTTAAACAGTATAAAATTAAGGTTAATTTATTAAAATAACATTATCATATTAATATATAAAAAAATTGTGTGAGAGTTGAAAATAATATATGTAGAAAAATATATTCTTATTTTATAAAAATTATATTTTAGAATTACAAGATATATTTTAAAAATTTTCGTTAAAATATATTATTCATTTTTACACAATTTCAAAAATATGAATTAAGTTATATTTATAAAAATATTTTTATAAATATAAATTTACACAACAAAATGGAACATCATTTCTTAACGAATGGGTCTATAATTACTATTTTGAAACCTTTGTTTAAAAGTATTTATAACGCATTAGGAAGAGATATAAATAGTGCAACTATAGAAGAATGTAACCTTATGATTTTAAATTGTGAGGAATTAAAAAATAAAATTAATTCACACCAATGGAATAAACCTTTATTAACATTTATTCCAGATGCATTTATAAATAATCAAAATTTCAATTTGAGTGTATATGAATTTTTGATATTAGTAAGAGGAATGATAATATTACATTATGATTCTTTCAATATAGATTACAGTAAAAATTGTCCTCCTGTTGATAACACGCAAATAAAAGACACATCAATAAAAATTCAAAACAATTCATTAATTTTTACTGAAAATTTATATTGTGAATATTCATTAGACAATAATAAAAATCCAATTGTCTTGTTTATGAGTAGTTTTTCACTTGACTCTTGTAATACAAATATATTGTATATATACAATGTATGTTCAGATACAAAAAATACCAAAAAATCTAATAGAGTAACAAAAAATATATTTTCAAAAATGTTGAAAATATTTTCATCTTTAAATGTAAATGCTCAAGGAGCTTCAAATTTTGATTTCTTTTTTCTTTTTGTGGAACAGAATAATCCATCATTTTCAAAAGCATTTTCATTATATTATAACAATGGATTTATACCTATAATAAATACAATTGAAACTAAAAATGTAAATATACTTTCAAGAATGATAGGATGTTTAGACCCTAATAAAATTTGCAATTACAATACAACTAGTAAAATGTTAATGGTAAAATCATATAATAATTTTTATGAAAATTATTTTACTCCAGTAACAGAGCTAAACACGCAAGTAAAAAGAGGTATTAAATTTTATGATTCGACATTGGCGTTTTCTTATAGATGTTATTGTTTATTAGAAAGATATTTTACTGAAAATATTTTAATTTGTCAAGAATTTATGGAAAATTTTTCAGAGTTATTTGTAATAGAAAATAAGGAAAATAAAACAATAGTAGATAAATTTTCAAATAATTATTTTAACCAAATAGATAATTATACACAATTAGCATTAAAAAACCCCCAATCTTTTAAATTTATTCTTGAAAATGTAAATTTATTTAGAATAATAAGCACAGTTAACTTTATTAATAAAACCATTTTAAATTTAGATAATTTTTTCAATAACGATAGAGTAAAAATATCAAAATTAAAAATAAGAGTAGAAGTGAATGAAATGATAACTGGAAATCTTGGAATTAAAATTCAATTTAGTTATATAGACAAAGTTGTTAACTTTGACTACGATAATAATGGAAAAGGTTATGATAAAAATGTCATTACAGATAAAAAAGTTTTGAATTATATGATATCAACAATAATTAACAATATAAAAAAAACAAATTTAGATTTAGGAGTAAAAAATGATACTATATTTACATTTATATCATGTTCTTTTTATTTTGAATCTAAAATTGATCCTTCAAAACAAATGGGACACGCAGTTTCATTTATTCATGATAACAATAATGGGATACTGTATTTTTTCGATCCGTATTTGATTCCAGATAGACGTATAAAAGAACACATATTTACTCTTAAAATTTTAAGACGATTTGTATATGAAATAATAACTGTAAATAAACGCAAAGTTTCAAAATATGATGATTTGTCTAAATACACAGATGAAAAAGGCAATAATCTTTATTGCAAAGTACAACAAAATTTTGCCGATGATCCTTTACATTCAATGTGTGTTTTATTATCATTAGTTCCGTATATATGTCTTCAATTTGTAAAAGATTTTGACCCTAAAAAAACAAAATTACAATTACAATTTTATTTATGGTTTTTATTTTTTAGTGCGATTATCTATAGACAAAAAAAAATTGATGGATTAGTACAAGAAATGGAAATAACCAATTATCAAAGTAATTTAATTATAATTTTTCCATTTATATTTATTGGTGTTTATAGTATAGTCAAAGACATGATAGAAGATAAAATTAAAATGGGGATGATGCTTACACCGGATGATATTGATTTAAGAGATAGAATGTCAGAACAGAATAACTTTTTATCTCAAAATCTAATTAATGTATTAACAGATATAAACAATGTAGTTTATGATAAAAATGAAATTCCATCCAAATATTTGTAATATATTTTAAAAATTAATATGCAAGTGTCATTTTCTTTACATTGTTAAGATTTGGTAATTGTGCTTCTTGTACAGTTCTTGAAATCCCATTTGCTGTATCTACCATACCACCTATATACCCCATTCCCTTTGTTTTTGTCATAGATTGATTTTCATAATTATAATCAAGAGCTTTATTAGAAACGGTCATAGTTCTATCATTTATATTAGTCATTGCAGAAGTTTGTATCTTTGAATCTAGTTGCATGTTTCCGTTATTTTCATAAATCTTTTGAAAACCTGGATTTATACTTGAATTAGCAGCATATATAGGCATATTTCTTGAAAGATGTATATTGTTTTCATTATTATTCACTCTTAAAATGATGGAATCACCACCAGATGAACTAGCATTTGTTTGAACAACTTTAGAAATATAGTCTCTGATTTTAATAGGGGTTCCATCTTCTCTGTTGATAACAATAGGTTTGTGCATTTTAGATTGGACAGCAATATTCATTTTATCTTTAATTGAACCTTGAACTTCAATTAAATCGCTACCGTTTTGAATATATACTTTCATATTAGGATTAGCGAGAACATTTTCAATCTTGAGATTTTTATCATTAATAGCATCATTTACAATAGATTTATCTGAATTTTGTACATATTCAGATTGTTCAAACAAGTTAGTAGAAGGATTAGCATAATGTGAGAATTGCAATTTGTTACGGTTAATTGCTTTCTCACCAAACACATCAACATCAATAGGCAAACTTATATTAAAAGTTGCACTTGGTCTAATAGAGAGATAGTTAATTTTCTTTACATCAATAGCGTTAGCAATAGTAGTTAAATCAACATTATTTTGTAAATTAGGAGCAACAAACCCGCCAACGATTGATACACCAGGATTGGTAGTAGCGGAGGTTTCAGGACGTCTCATTCTGGATAATGGAAGTAAATCTTCTTGAGTCATAATAGGAGGTCTAAATGCGCCATCCTTAATAGTTTTATAAGGATTGGTAGCTTGCAAGGTGGGCATAGAAGTTAATTTAGCACCATTACCACCATAATTGGAGTAAGAAATATCAACCATAGGATTAACACCTCTTGCCAAATAACTGATACCTTCATTGATACGAGAATCATCATTTCTAATCATAAAAGTGACATCACCCATTTCTACACGTTCTTTCTTTTTAGTGTGGACAGATTTAGGAGGTTCTCTCAAAATAGTGGGTCTTTCCCAAGAAGGTAAAACATAACTCTGCCATTTTGGTCGTTGATAAGACATTTTATTAAAAGGTAAATATTTATTATATTATATTTTCAAAAATATTTTAATTTGTATTTTTTATTACAAAATAATAAAAAATATACTTTTGCAATATATCAAAATAACTTTTCATAACTACTTTTTACAAAACTATAAGGTCATATTCTTCCATTGTGGTTTCTGAACCATCATCCAACATAAAACTAAGTGATTTTTCACCAAAATGTCTGGGTTTTAAAATCATTCCAAAAAAGTCATTATTAGGACCTAAAAATTCACTTATTCTGCTGGTTATATCTTCTTCATCTTTATTTAAAATCATAAGAGGTTGATTTTTTGTGTTGTGTTTTTCAACAACTACCGGAATTTTATAATTTACACCATTTAGATACAAAGGAACACAATAAACACATTCATTGTTTGTTTCGTTTAATAATTTAGGATTAAACATTGTATTTCTATAATACTCATATTTTGATATAATATTTGATTTTGCAATTTTAAAAATTATTTTTAAAACAAATTGTGTATTTTTACTAAAGAGTTTATCAAATAACCAAACTCCTACACTTTTTGTTTTAAATAATATAAATGAAGTCAATTCAGAAAAACTGTGTCTAAGTGTTTCTATAATACTGGATGTATCAAAATTATCAAACATGTTACTATTCATATTGTAAAAATGAAATAGACATAAATTTATAATAAAAACAACAATTCCTGTTTTTGTATAATTGCATAAAACATCAAACAGACTACTTAATAGTAGTAGCGTAAGAAACATATTTGCTGTTTTAAACATAAATGCATCATTCTTTACCATGATATCTGTGAGAGAAATATTGTTACTTGTTTCATTAGATGTTTTAAGTTGATTTTTTTCAATAATTATATTTCCAAGCTCATTTAAATTAGCAGATGATGTCATTTGTAATTATGTTTATATAATTAATTTTGAATAATTATATAAAATTCAGTCTTTAATTTGTTTAATCAAAATAAATTAAAGACAAGTTTTTATAAAAATAAATTATTTTCTAAGATATTGTTCAATATTTCTAATCTTTCTATACAAGTATCTAACTCTTCTAGATAAAGTAACAACATCTTCGTGGTCTGAATCTACATCTGAATTTTCAAATTCAATTTGTCTTCTATTTGGTCTTTGTCCTTTTTTTCTAATTGTATGTTCAATTCTCTCGTCTTCGGAACTATCACTATATTCGGAACTATCAGAACTATCTTCCGAACTATCAGAAGATGAACGAGACGATGATGATCCTCGATGTTTTTTACGAGAATCACGACTTTTTCTGTATGATTGTCTTTCTCTGCTATCTCTATTTTCTCTACGAAAGGTTTCGCTTTCCCGACTGTTTTCCCTAATATTGTGTCTGTTACGACGACTATCAGTCTCTCGACGACTATCAGTCTCTCGACGACTATCA
>Ga0194116_10000965_pt1 | contig 44770 bp, 51 predicted proteins | sample TA2MahsurfametaG_4_FD_148617 | JGI IMG/M metagenome (GOLD analysis project Ga0194116, IMG submission 148617) | Freshwater microbial communities from Lake Tanganyika, Tanzania - TA2015008 Mahale S9 surface | ecosystem: Environmental > Aquatic > Freshwater > Lake | place: Tanzania: Lake... | reverse complement strand
GTTGTCTGCGGCCATCTCCCTCTCGCCCTGGAACACCCTCACGCTCACGGCTGGCTGATTGTTTTCTGCTGTGCTGAACACCTGGCTTTTCTTTGATGGTATTGTGGTGTTCTTGTCGATCAATCTAGTGAACACGCCACCCAGCGTTTCTATACCAAGTGATAGCGGTGTCACATCCAGCAACACCACGTCCTTGACATCGCCCTGCAACACTCCGCCCTGCACGGCCGCTCCCAGCGCCACGACCTCATCTGGGTTGACGCCTTGGTTTGGCTCCTTGCCGAATAGATTTTTCACTGCTTCCACTACCTTGGGCATCCTGGTCATGCCGCCCACCAGCAGCACTTCCTGTATGTCGCTGGTCTGCAGTTCCGCGTCCTTGATTGCTTGTTTGCAAGGTGCTATTGTTTTTTGAATGAGATGTTCCACCAATGACTCCAGTTTGGCCCTGGTGATCTTCATGTTGACGTGCTTTGGACCGGTCTTGTCTGCTGTGATGAACGGCAGGTTTATCTCGGTCTGTGCTGATGATGACAGCTCGATCTTGGCTTTCTCAGCTGCCTCCCTGATTCTCTGTATTGCCAGCCTGTCTGTTTTGAGATCCACGCCGGTGTCTTTTCGGAATTCCGCTATGATGTGATCCTGTACCACTGAGTCAAAGTCCTCTCCGCCCAGTGCTGTGTTGCCATTGGTGCTCTTGACTTCGAACACCCCGTCGCCCAGTTCCAGTATGCTGATGTCGAACGTGCCCCCACCCAGGTCATACACCGCTATGGTCTTGGCTTCCTTCTTGTCCATGCCATACGCCAGTGCGGCTGCTGTGGGTTCATTGATGATCCTCAACACTTCCAATCCTGCGATCTTGCCTGCGTCCTTGGTGGCCTGCCTCTGTGCGTCGTTGAAGTAGGCTGGCACAGTGATCACTGCCTTGCTCACGGTCTGCCCCAGATATTTCTCTGCGGTCTCTTTCATCTTGGACAGCACGAATGAGCTGATCTGCGGCGGCGAGTACTTTTTGCTGCGGCTTTCCACCCAGGCATCTCCGTTGTCTGCCCTGATCACTCGATATGGTAATTTTTCTATGTCTTTCTTCAGCGCGGGGTCGTCGAAGGTTCTTCCTATCAGACGTTTCACGGCGAAGAACGTGTTCTCGCTGTTGGTCACGGCCTGCCTTTTGGCCGAATGTCCCACCAGTTTTTCACTCTCAGTGAACGCTATCACCGATGGAGTTGTTCTGTATCCTTCTTGGTTTTCTAGTATCTTGGGATTTTTGCCATCCATTATGGCCACGCACGAGTTCGTGGTGCCCAGGTCTATACCTATAATTTTGCTCATCGCATTTCCTCCTATTGTTAAGCAAGGTTGTATCAGACAGCCCTTTTAGGCACTGCCTTGCTGTTATTTATACAACTTAATATAGTGATTGCGGTGAGATTTTACGACCTTTTTACCAAAAAAAAATTCAAGTATTTCAAACGCTTATTTTTTACGCTTCAAAGTCCATGGATATGCTTCTTCCACCCACCTGCGGGTGGCCCTGCGCTTGGCCAGCATGGCCTGCTTGCGTGCTTCTCTGCGCTTGGCGCTGCGTGGGGTAAAAGTTTCTCGCTCGCGCATCTCCTCGAACACCCTGTTCTCCTTCATCATGCGCTTGATCTTTCTGTATGCCTTGATTGCGTCACCACCCGGTGGCACATCCACGTAGTAGCCTCGGAAGCGTCGCTCCCTGTTACCATCCCTGCGATCGTCGGACCGCATAGTGTTATTGTATATTTTGTTTGCTATGTTTTTCATCAACCTTGTTTTTAAATATTAGCACAGGATCCGCTCCTGCGTCAATGCAGTTCTCTGTGATCTCTACCTTGATCACGCCCTTATTGCGCATTTCGTGTGCATCAAATTGATAGGGCAACAGGGTTGTGTCCAGTATGCTCTTCAATCCTCGTGCATTGGTTCCCAGTTCTCGTGCTTTTTTGGCAATGGCCAATTTGGCTCCCTTGGTCAGGCTGAGTTCTATATCATCCAAACCAAATAGGTATTGGTACTGCTTGACCAAGCTGTTCTTGGGTTCCGTCAGCACGCTGACCAATTGCAGCTCGCTTAGGTTGTTCACATGCGTGACCATGGAAAACCTGCCCACGAACTCGGGTATCATGCCATATTTGATTAGATCCTCGGGCTTGACTTCGGACAGAAAACTATTGCCTTCCTTCCTGCCTATCTCGGCACCAAATCCCATGCCGCCAGAGTGTTTCCGCTCTAGCTGCTTCTCCAGGTCAGTGAAAGCACCACCCACTATGAACAGTATGTTGCGTGTTTCAATCTCCACCATGTTTCCATCCGGGTGCTTCCTGCCGCCGTGCGGAGGCACGCGGCACAGTGTGCCCTCCACTATTTTCAATAGTCCCTGCTGCACTCCCTCGCCAGAAACGTCTCGGGTGACGCTCACGCCCTCGCTCCTCTTGGCTATCTTGTCTATCTCGTCTATGAACACTATGCCCTTCTCTGTCATCTCCTTGTCGCCCTTGGCCGCGTTGTACAGCTTGCTGATCACGTTCTCCACGTCATCGCCCACGTAGCCCGACTCTGTGAGGCTGGTGGCGTCGCTGATGGCGAATGGCACGCTGAGGTATTTGGCTATGGTCCTGGCCAGCAGCGTCTTGCCGGATCCCGTGGCGCCCAATATCAATACGTTGCTTTTCTCCAGTTCAAAATCTTCCGGCGGCATCATGATGCGCTTGTAGTGATTGCTCACTGCCACGCTCATCACTGTCTTGGCATGGTCCTGCCCCACCACGTAGTCATCCAAGAATTCCTTTATCTTGACAGGGTTGAGCAGCTCGCCGCTTTTGACCTTTTCTTTCTTGATCTTGACGTTGTCTTCCTCCAGTATCTCGTTGCATAGATGTATGCACTCGTTGCAGATGGACACCTTGTTGGCTCCCACTATCATCTTGGTGACGTCTTTCCTGCTTTTGCTGCAGAACGAGCACGTGAGGTTTTCTTCGCCGCTCATGCTATTTGCTATCTAGATTGCGTTTGATCTTTTCGAACAGATGTGGCACTGCGGGTATCCTGTTCCTGTTGAGCACAGAGAACGCTCGTGCATCATCTTCGTTGCTGTTTATAAAATATGTCTTGGCCATGGTCAATATGTAGCCGCTCCACACTTTCAGTTGATTGCTGCTGTAGTCCATGTTCATAACCACCGTGGTCGCTGTCCTGCAGGCATTCAACAGCCATGCGTAATCTCTCCCCTTGGCATTGGGTCTCCAGTTCTCCAGATACTTTTCGTACTCTGCATCTTCGTCGTTGCCGAAAGGATCCAGTGCTGAGAAATTGTTGTCATCCCATAGATACACAGTGAGATCATCAACCGGCATGTGCTTGTTCAACTGATCAGCAAAACTGTCCTTGTCTTTCTTGCTTAAATTCACGAGGCAGAAACTCTTGTTTTGATTTTGGAAGAAGCTGGGAGGGGTAACCAAGGTGATCTGTCCTGACTTCTTGCGAAGGTTCAATTTGCCCAGAGTCGGATGCTCTGTTTGTGGTATCTCATTTGTTTTCTTGTCCGTGCTACCCATTTGAGTTCAAAATCTCCATAATAATTTTTTGGTCCTGCTCTGGCAGATCTCCCAAAGCAATTTCACCCTGTTCTATTCTAGTTATCAGATTGTTGATGCGATCCTCGATTCTTTGGCGATATTCGTTGTCGCTCAGCATCTTCTTTTTGTGTCTGGTAATTTTCTCATTTGGTAAAAGGATTTTTGGCTGCATGACTGTGGGTACATCCTGCTCATTTACTGATTGTATGGGTGGTAATATGATTTCATTCTTCTCTGGTTCCCTGATCTCCAATATCTTGCTCCAACCATTGCTCTCCACCTGCTCCTCGTTCTGAATGTAGTGTTTCTTGGGCACTCGTATCTTTTTGCCATCTTTGATCACTATGTCAAATTCTTTCAGTTCCGCGTTGTCTTCTTTGAAGCTATCTATCAGCTTGTCCAATTCCTGGTCCGTGATGTCTCTGTTTTCCACCTTGGGTTCTATGCCAAACACTTCTTTGAATTCTTGTGTGGTCATGGTGTTCAATCCGGTCTGTTCCACTGCTGTGTTCTTTGGTTCTGTTACGGCGGGGTCCGGGTGCTCGCTCAATATCAGTGCCACTGTGTGGGCCACGTCTGGCGGCAGTTGATCTGCCGTGGTATTGCCCCGCAATATATCATCCACATAGTCCTGGAAGAATGCTCTGCGGCTCGCAGTTATGGGAGGATGATTCCTGCTGTCCTCTGCCGTGACCGGATACGCTTCTAGGAACGCCGCCCTATTGATATCATCTCTTTCTTTCTTTAGATCCTCGTCGGTGGCATTTTGAAATTTGCCGTGGATGCTGTGGAATATTTTCAATGCCTTGTCGCTCTCCGCAGGATCTGGCGTTGGCATTTTAGTTTGCTCTATGGGTTTGGCTTGTGCAACTTGTTTTTCTATCTTGATGGGCTTTTTTTTCCTAACGAAAACCTGCCCCAACCTGCCCATCAAAGACCTATTTTCTGGTTCTATGACCTCCGTGAGATCAGGCCTGATCCTGTCAGGCACATTATGTTGGGTTATTATTTCCTCAGGTCTTTTTTTTTCCGATTCTGCTTCGGTGGCCTTGATCTCTATGGCATCCTTGATCACGTAGCTGACGGAGTCGTCTGCTTTGGCTTCTTCCTTGCTTGGTGCTGTCTCTGTGGGACTGACCTCTGTCTTTTTTATTTTTTCATTGAATTTACGCAATTTGGACTGCCAGTCCTGCATGGTGGCCATTGCCTCTTCTCGAGCCAACTCTGCTTTGGCCTTGTCCATGAAATCGTTCCATTCTTGCACTTTGGGTTCAACTTTGGGTGCCGGTGGTGCATCGATGTCCGGCTTCTCCAGGTCTATGATCTCCTTGGGCTTGATGGTCAGTGATGGGAACCGCTGCATGAAGCTCTGGTTGGCAGCCACCAACATCAGCACGGCCAGCGGGTCGAACACGAATATGATCACTATGATCACCCATCTCACCGCCGCTTCCACGTCCACCGACTTGGCCAGGCCCAGGTCCACTGCCAGCGCCCCGATGTATTTGATGGGGCCTATCTCCGCGTCTATCTTGACCTGTGCTGACTGCAGTGGCGCCCGCTGATTGATCAGCTGCTGTATCCTCTGCTGGCTGCGTGATATCTGTGCTTCTGCCTGTGCGTTGTTGCCCTGGTTGCTGGTGGTCAGTTGACGTATCTCCCTGTCTATGGCGTCTCGCTCTTCCTTCTGTTTGTTCTTTAATTCTATGCCCTTGGCCACTTTGTCGTTGAAGAATGTGCTGGTGGCGCCCTGTGATGTGTAGGCCTCCACTTCTCGGTCCAGCTGCTTGATCTTGTCGCGCAACTGTGCTATCCGCTCACCGGATCCACCGCCCGCGCCGGAGTTTCGCTTGATGATCTCCTGCTGACGTTCGATCACATCCTGCTCGCTCTTGATCTGGCTGTTGATTATCTGTATCTGCTGCGAATTGTTGCTGCTCTGGAAGTTGGTCTCCAGGTGCGCCTTGCTGAGGAACCCAAATATGCCCATGCTGGTGATCAAGCACAGCACTATCACTGACAGGAACAGGTAGGTGCGCAGGGCCCTATTGGTCACGTGCCAGTTTCGGTACAGCCAGGAAGCGCAGACCAGCTTGCCGGCCTCCAGCGCTGATCCCATGGCTATGACCGGCCAGTAGGCGCCGGGGAATATGGTGGCCAGCCCCACGATGCTGTAGAAGGCCGCTATGCCGGAAATGCTGAGCGCTGACAACAGCGTCAATAACGCAATAAACATGTGAGTATTTAATCTAACATTATGATGTATAAAATGCTATTGATTTTTCTTTTACCAAGTCTGTAATAAATAAAACAAAATGAGCGCCAACGGCATAGCACATCTAGCAAATAAAGAGTTGAAGCAGACCGGAAAACTGGATCTAGCAAAGCTCAAGAGAGAAGGCAACACTCTCAATGATGACGGCACGGTGGCCAGCGGACCTGATGCTACCAAACCATTTTACAGAGACAGAAACCAATACGATATCGATCAATTACCTACAAAATATAATGGTAATAATTTAACGGATAATGCCAACGCGGGAGGACTTGTGGAAGGCCGTCCCTGGACCACTTAATACAACCTAATTAGTATAGAAATTTCCATTCATATAAAGAACCACCATCTCTAAATTGCAATCCTTTACACGCATTGTTCGTGAAATGCCTAGAGGTACCATTCAATTCAATATAGGATTGATATACCCTGCAACGTCCACCTGATATGGGAAAACTGTGTACCACACGCACCTTGCCCTGCGCCAGTCTCTCTCTGCTGTGCCAAGCAGTGATCTGGCCATTTTCTGCATTGTTTAGCGCATGGAATACTGCGGATTGGTGCATCTTCTTCTCATCGTCATTGAGGCTGAATCTTAGATACTGTATGTGATTCCACATCATGCCTGGTGCGGACCATAGCTGGTTCTCGCCCAGCGTCACTGGTTCAGGAAAATTATGAAAAGTGCCCTGTGTTTCTCTGACGTAGCCCCCACTGGCACAGTTGCCTAAAAATAACAGACTACTTAATATAGTGATAACCCGGAACAATCTCATATCCACCATCCATTCTTTTACATGCTATTGATTTCTGCTCCACCATGGTCTGCCCCAGCGGCATCATCCATGTGAAGTATTGGCAGGAATCCGCGATACCCATGCCATGCAAGAAATCCTTTACTCCATCCTCGCAAGTCACAGTCTCCTCGGTTTTGACGTCCACTAAGTTCCCCGCGGTATCAACCACTCGTATCTGCACCGTCTTTATGTTGCAGTATTGGTTGTTCCAGGGACCGCCCGCCTGTGTGGGCAGTGCCTGTGCAGTCAGCACAAGCAGAGCCGCCATGAATATTCTGATCATGGTCTAGCTCTTCTTGTCTAAAACGTCTTTTGCTTTCTTATCCAGCTCGGCCGGAGATAGAGAAGAGTTTTTTCTGCTCTTGATATCAGAGATCACTCTGTCCACATCTTCCTTGGATATACTGATCATCACGTACGATCTGTAGCTCTTGTCTCCTGTCGCGAACACTTCTTTCTTTGTGACCGCGTAGTTGATCAATAGTGTGTCAGATATAACGTTGACCACGGTGTCCTGTGCGCCAGCCTTCACGGTTTGGCTCTCATCAGTGCCACCCTCATTCTTGGCGATTGTGGTCCTGTTGTTCATCTCACCGTTGATCCTGTCGGCCAACTTTGCCTTGGCCAATAGTATGCTCTTCTTGATGGCCAGTTCCATATCAGGGCTGACAGATTGACCTGTCTCTTGATATATCTTACCATCAAATCCTTTGTAGTCCACGTACCAAGATGGTACCGATTCAACTGTTGCATTCTTGTTTCCATCATGCTTGATGGCGTAGGTGCTACAGTTGGCCATCAATAATAGCCCAGCAAACGCGGCACAAAGTCTAATAGACTTGTTCATTTTTCTCCTTTGGTTAGTTTATGATTTCAGTTTCAGTGAAACCCAATCCAACGCATATACCAGGGACTGTTTTGTCCACAGCACTATGTCTTGGATCTTGTCTGGGTGTACCAGGAACACATAGGTACCTAGCGCACCAATTATTATGCCTTTTATCATAATACTATTGTAACACAAATACCAAATACGTCAACCAAGTTGATCTTGTATATGTGTTTGATTTTATTGGCTTTTTTAAAATATTTGTGATCAATTCAGTTGGATTTCCTTTTTCCATTGTGATCTTTTACCTGTTTCTGTTCCACAGGACCTGCGGCACACGTAGAACGGATCTGTGATCAATTTTCCTTGGTATTGTATCATCAGTTGGCTGTTGGAGTACTGCCTGATGTCTTCGTGCCTATGTCTATCGATGTGAGATAGATAGGCCGAGGCCATGTGGCAGCAGGGCCATACTTCTCCACGATAATCAATGAAGATGCTTTTGTCTCTGTTCTTTTCACAAAGGATATCCACATTGGAATAGTCCTTGGCGACGTGGGGTTCCGAAGCCCTGAGATCATCTGTCTCGGGATAGCTGTCCCAGCGATCCGTGGTCTTGCTCCTGAACCAAGTGAAGCCCATCTCACGTGCCAATCGCTGTGCAGAATCAACTTGATGTTTGTTGTGATCGAACACCAACATGTCCCAATGGGCACTGGCTCCTGTGCTGATGTAGGCCTTTGCGTTGCGCATGATCTTGAGCCAGCTGGTGTTCCTTCTGTAGACATGGTTGGTATCTTCCAACCCATCGATGCTGAAAACCACATAATCAAATGGTCCCTTAAATATTTTTCCCAATGATCTGAACCATTCTTCTGTTTTCAAACTGCCGTTGGTATTGATACCCAGCACTAGATCGGGTTTGATAGATTTGAGATATCTGCAAATCTCCAATAGATCTGGAGTGGCGCAGGGATCTCCCACGTTACCGCAAAAAAATATTTTATTAACTTTCGCTATGTTGTCTCTGGTAAAAAAATTAGTGAAGTAGTTGATCGTCAGGCTGTCCAAGCCTATGTTGGGATTCAATCCTGAACCATTGATGTTCCTGGCGCACTGGGGGCATTCCGCATTGCACAGGCTCGTGGGCTCAATATGAATCTCTCTAACGTGGTCCAATCGCATGTACACTATTATAAATGGTATTTTACAGTTGTCAATTCAGCTTGTCCAAGCCGTTGTCTCGGATCACGTCCTTGATCTCGTTGCTGTAGTCGGGGTTTTGCGCCCAGCTGTTGATGCTGCCCGCCAATCTCATCACGTTCTTAGTGCCCAAAACTCTTTGCAATGTTCTCTCTCTTTGGAATTCCTTGTGGACGGACTTGGTGTTGAGTATGTGTATCATGTCTCTCACACTGGCACATTTGGTGGGGTATTTCTTCACGCCCCATTTGGCGTGCAGGTTACGGTAGGCCTTGATCTGTGGCTCGTCGGGATTCCAGGTCCTCACGCCGAACAGGGCATTGCCCTCCAGGGCGAAACGGCTGGTGCCGTTGTCGGATTCGATCATGGCCATGGCCACTATTATGGCCTTGGGTATCTCCTGCTCGTTGTCATATTCGAAATTGAGGTAGTCCACGCACTTGCTCACAGCATCTATGAAGGTCTTTTGGTTGTAGTAATTCATCAGTGGCTCCACCAGGCCAAAACTCCTCGCCTTGTTCTTGAGGGTGTCCGTGGCCGACACCGACACCTGCTTCTTTACCACCCAGTTGGGCCAAAAGGTGCCCGCAGCAAAGGCTATCAACATCAGCGAACCTATGATGTAAAGTCTAGTTCGATTAGTTTTGGAAAATATTTCACTCAGCCAATTGTTGAGTGTCTCTTTGGAAAATAACCCACGCAACACTTTTGCCGCGTTTTTTATTTTAACGTGGAGCATAGGGATATTTATCTGTATTCAGGGTGCTCCGTAGAGCACCTGAATTCATTAAGCAACCTTGGATTGTGCTTTTGCTTCGTCTGCGGCGGTTTTATTACCAGACTGTAATGTCTTTTTGTAATCAAATTCTGCCTTGGACATATATTCATTCCAGTTTGATTTACTCAAACCTGTGAACCTTGTTATGGTGCCATCAGCTAGGATCTTGAATGATCCTGCTAACTTATGGCTGCCATCGGCTTGGAACTTGTGCACCACGCCTGTGGCCTTGCCATCTGAATTTTCTCTGCCCATGATGTACATGTAGCTGCCTGAATTTCCAGACCACTTGTCGTTGGTCTTGGTATCACGCTGACATCTTGCTATCACTTGATCCATGACCAGTCTCGATTGTGCTGAACATTTGTAGTTCATATTTTCTCCTCTGTTACCATTATTGTAACAGATTTTGGTTTTTTGTCAACTGCTTTTTTACCAGCTAATTACTTGAGAAATAAAAGAATGATTTAGATTAAAATGTCATTTAAACCTTTAGATAATCTTAATGGTAAAATTATTGTAGTTACCGGCGGTGGAGCCGTGGCAAGAGCTACAGCTAAAAAATTAAGTGAATATGGGGCCACTATTATTTTGTTAGCAAGAAATAACATAGAAGAATTACAATCTTATTTGAATACATTAGGAAGTAATCATAAAGTCATTTACGTAGATATTTTAAAGACAGACACCATTAAACATGCAGTCGAAATCGTAAAAGAAAAATTTAAAAAATGTGACATATTAATCAATACCGCAGGTAGAAATAGGATTATGACTTTAAAAAATTTATATGAACTAACAGATGATATATTTGATGAAATTATGTTAACAAACACCAGAGGAACTTTTTCCATTATCAGAGAATTTCATGAGTTATTATCAATAAGTGGAGATAGTTTGATAGTTAATATTTCAAGTATTTCTCCAGCTCGCTCTATTGCAACCTATGGGGTAAAAGGTTGTATGGCTTATGGTGCTAGTAAAGCAGCTTTGGATTATCTAACCAAAGCATTGGCTCGAACATTGGCTCCTAACATTCGTGTTTTAGGTATAGCTCCTGCATATCTATCATCTGGAGGAACTTCGGGTGGTACTGATAAATCTGATATAAAAAAAGAATCTTTTTTAGAACACATAAAAAAAGAAACTGCAGCATCACCATTGGGAAGATTACAACATCCAGATGATGTAGCAAACGCAATTAAAAGTCTTGCCATGGATATACGTTTTGCGACAGGTAGTACTTTTGTTGTCGACGGGGGAAGATTAACTTAATGAATAAAAAAACAATTATTACCTGCGCAATAACAGGATCATGGACAACCGCAGAACAAACTCCATACCTACCAATTACTCCAGAACAGATTGCCAATTCAGGATTGGAATCTGCAGAAGCTGGTGCGGCCGTGTTGCACATTCATGTTAGAGATCCTCACACTGCACAATCGTCTATGAGTCTGGATCTTTATAGGGAAGTGATTCAACGTATTAGAGAAAAAAACAAAGAGGTATTATTAAATGTTACAACAGGACCTGGAGCTACCGGCCCATCTAATGTAGTTTTTGGAAAAACCTATGAAAGTTTTTGTGAGCCATGGCGTCGAGTTGAACACATAATGAAACTACGTCCAGACATATGCACGTTAGATCTCAATGTAATGAATAGGGGCAATGATAAGATCACTGTCAACAGTGTCAGAGTGGTGAGAGAAATGGCAGGCATCATCAAAGCTGCAGGGGTCAAACCAGAATTGGAAATTTTCGACAGTGGTGATTTACACATCGCCAAGATGCTGATCGACGAAGGCATAATAGAAAACCCACCCCTATGGCAGATCTGCACAGGAGTGAAATGGGGATGGCAGTCCAGTGTGGACACGTTAGAATATGCAAAGAAATTGTTACCACAGGGAGCCAATTGGTATGCTTTTGGTATTGGCGCATGGCAGATGCCTTTTGTGGCATTGTCTACGATCAGTGGCGGCAACGCCAGAGTGGGATTGGAAGATAACATCTATATAGAAAAAGGAGTGCTGGCTAAGAGCAATAGAGAATTGGTGGAAAAAGCTGTGAGAATTGTGAAAGATCTAGGAGGAGGGATAGCCACCCCTACAGAAGCAAGAGAAATTTTAAAAATTAAACAAAGGTCATAATATAAGCATATATAATTATAAATGAACAAAAAAACAACAATTATCATTACAATCATTATTTTTTTTGTTATAATGGCCTTGTTGTTTCCTAGCGAGTCATATCTTAAGGCTCTGATGCAGGGAGGAGGCGGGTTTTGAAACAAGAGACCAACCCATACATCAAATGGTTTCTCACTTTCCTTATGTTCTGTGGGGCCATCACCACGAGCCTTCAGCTACACATATTATCCGGGCTATTGTTCCTGGTAGCAGGCAACCTTGGCTGGGCTGTGGTCTTGATCAGGATGAGAGAATACGCGGCGGCGGTGGTGTTCATAATCATGGGCAGTGGTTGGTCAATGGGTTTAATAAAATATTTCTTTTTCTAGCATGCGAGCAAATATAAATCTCATACCAAGAAAAGACGTGCAATATGATATATGGTGCCCCATGGCCCTTAGCATCAAACCATCTCCGGACCCAACGATCAACGCCGTGGAAAAAGAATGCCTGGAGAATTTCCAATCTGTGGGCAAATCAGAGCACATAGAGATCTATAACAACGGAGAGCCACCTGCATGGGGAGAGCGTGTGTCGGGCATATTAAAGAAGCATGGTTACGAGCATGTGACAGTTCATCCGGGACAGGATCGAGCGTATTTCAAAAACCCTTCCAAATTGTTTCCCGACCAAAGGAAACCCTATAGAATGCAACCTATAGGTGATCTCATGGGGAAGATACAAAAGATATTTGATTTTTACAAGACCCAGACATGGAAGATCGAAGAACCAAAAACTGGAGTGTGCGGCCACTACTACAGAGGCAGGATGTTGTGGACGCAGGTGCAGAAGGGATATGATCCCGGCCACAGCGCAAATGAACCTTTGATGACAGAGATGAAAAAGCTCTTGGAGCCCACCACCAATATGGTTAAGCAATTCTTAAAGGACAACAACGTAAAGATGAAAAATCTAGACAGGAAGATCACCCTCCGACTGTTGGATTACGTAAACAAGGACAATCTGAATTCCAAACTGGCCACGCATCTTGATGCCAGCCTATTGACAGGACTACTGTATCACGATGCTCCCACATTGTACACTGTGGATTTTACCGATGACAGTTTGACCATAGCTAATTCTGTACAGAGAGACATCAGTGATCTGGTGTCCGCGGGCAACTGTTTCTGGGTGCCTGGCTACGTGTACGCAGACGAGATGAAGAGCTATGTGTCCCCAAACTGGCATGGCGTGCAGGTGCCGGATCACATCACTAGACGTCTGAGCATGGTGGTACGCGTGGAATGTGAATTGGTTCACAATGGCACGAAGGTGAAGATGCCAGGATACTACTGGAATGATGAATTCAAGACATGGAGTAAAAAAAATGAAAGCTGAAGATAAGAAAATATTAAAGGTCACCGCGGCCAGCGGATTTGGCACTTTTTTTGAATGGTATGATTTCCTGCTATACGCCACTGCCACTGCGCTGGTTTTCAATAAAATATTCTTTCCAACGGGAGATGCCGCCGTGGGCATCATACTTTCAATAGCAGTGTTTGCGGTTGGCTACATTGCGAGACCCTTGGGAGGTATACTGTTTGGACACTTTGGTGACAGGTATGGCCGTAAGTCCATGCTGATGGCCACCACGATACTGATGGGAATAGCCACCTTTGCTATCGGACTACTGCCAAGCTATGCATCCATAGGAATCTGGGCCCCGGCCTTGCTTGTGTTCCTGCGGATTCTGCAGGGTTTGAGCTTCGGTGGTGAGTGGGCCGGAGGCAGCCTCATGATATTGGAGCATGCTCCCGCCAAACACAGAGGTTTCTTCGCCAGCTTTGTCCAGATCGGATTCCCCTTGGGTTCGCTGGCAGCAGTTGCCAGCTTTTGGTTGGTCAATAGATTTTTCGAAGCAGATTTCTTGAATTGGGCTTGGCGCATACCATTCTTGTTCAGCGTGGTACTGATCGCTTTTGGCATCATGATCAGATCTAGATTGCCAGAGACTCCGGTATTTGAGAATCTCAAGAACAATAATAAAATAGTAAAATATCCAATAGTGACTGTGGTAAAAGATGAGTGGAGATCACTGCTGCTGGGCATTGGCATCAAGACTCCAGAGATTGCGATCGCTTACCTTAGCGCGGTGTTCTTTCCGCTGTGGGCAGTGACCAATCTAGGAATGAAGAGAGGTGACATAATGGACGTGATCTTGACTGCTTATTTTGTCGCTTTGCTCATAATACCTTTGACAGCACACATCAGTGACTTGTTGGGGCGAAGAATAATTTACATAGTTGGATACGTGTCTATGATAATTGTATCATGGCACATGTGGACGGCACTGGCAGCAGGCAATATATTCTGGCCGCTGATGTATGGCGTCTGCATCGCTGCGTTCATGTTGGCTCCGCTGGCTGCTTTCCTGCCTGAAATGTTCAATTCGCAAACGCGATATACCGGAGCGGGCGTAACCAATCAGGTGGCCGCTGCATTGGGTGGTGGCGTGGTCCCATTGGTGGCCACTACCATAGCCGTAAAAACTGGCAGTCTGGCCAATATTGGCTATCTGATGTTAGCGCTGGCAGTAATCAGCTTGATCTGCACTGTGCTGGCAAAAGAGACACACAGAAAAGACCTAGGTAATTAAATCTTCCTCTTCCTTGACTACCTGGGCTGGTTTCTTCATGGGCATGCCGCAATTATCAAACCATCTACCATCTGCCGATTCGAAGGCCACGGCAAAGAAATTTTCGCCTTTTACGTTCTGCAGGGTGATCCTCCTGCGATAAATCTTTCCTTCATATAGTGTGGAATCCTTATTGATCAATTCCACCTGCTGCGTGTTTCCCATTTGGTACACTCGATCAATCCATCGGCCACCCATGTGATTGCTTTCTATCACCGTGCGTGTGCCTGGGGCCGCTGTTTTGTCCTCTGCGCTCATTGTGTTGTCCATGGGCCAGTAACCGGATCCAAGTGAGCGCTGAGTCGGCCAACGTCTGCGGAGGCCACTAGTGCTCGACCTAAAGGGTCTCTGATGTATTGTGTATAATGACCCAGCAACATCACTTGAACCTGTAGGTTACTCGGCCCTTGGACAAATCATAGGGGCTGATCTCCACTTCGACCCTGTCCCCCGTGAGTATCTTGATCTTGTTCTGCTTCATCTTGCCGCTGGCGTAGCCCAGCACGGCATGACCGTTCTCCAGTTTGATCCTGAACATCTGGTTGGGCAACACCTCCGTTACCAATCCACTGAATTTCAACACTTCTTCCTTAGGCATCCTTTTGATCTTTTTCTTTTCTCTCCCTGATTTCCTTCATGGTCTTTTGAAGAGAGTCAATGGTTATCTTATTTACTGCAATGCTGGCCTTGAGCAATTCATTATATCTGTTCTCGTGCCAACGCGAGCTCAGCCACCAACCTATCACGCCGCCCAGCCACAACACAAGGGCTATGCCGAAAATCACTGCTAGGTCGTCGCTCATTTAAACAATTTCTTGAACTTGTCTATGCTATTGCTGAGAGGTGCGTACACGTTCTCTATGAAAGAGATGTGTCGGCTCAGCCTGGCGTCCAAGGCATCTATTTTTAAATTCAGCTGTTTGATTTCTTTCAACAATAGGACCTGTGTATCTATACCCGCTTTGCTGGCCTTGCTCATTTCTTACCTTTAAGAATTTCTTTGGGGGTCTGGGTGCCCGGCATCAGTTTACTCAATCTGCAACTAAACAATTTTTTTGGACCTTTGTTTGTAATTATAACAGGTTGTCCATTTTCGTCAATTGAAATATCTTTGATAGTGGCGGTAACATTACGGAATCTGCCCACCTCCACGGAGTCTCCGACGTGTATTTCAAATTTAAATGATTTCATTTCCGTAATTGATACACACAGTTGTTCTTCTCATGTATTGTTTCCAGCTGTCAGAACCAATCTCCCTGCCACCACCGGTTTCCTTTTCTCCCCCAAATGCAGCTCCTATTTCAGTACCATGTGTTCCCACATTGACGTTTATGATGCCACAATCAGATCCTGTGGCCGATATGAACCATTCGGCCTCTTGTACCGAATCAGTAAAAATACTGCTGGACAATCCCTGTCTCACAATATTATTCATTCGAATGGCATTGTCTAATCCAATATATTTCAATACATAAACGATCGGAGCGAATGTTTCACTTCTAACTAAATCACACTGTTCTTTCGTTTCTACAATAGCTGGTCTCACATAACAGCCTTGTATGATTTCTCCTCCATGCACTGTATGACCTTTACCACGACACTGTGATAATATATCTTGCATCTTGCTGACGGCATCAAGATCAATCAGCGGCCCCATCAAATTTTTATTGTCCATGGGATCACCCACAGTGATTGATTTATATGCTGATAATAATCTATCCAATACTTTTTCGTAGATCGAAGCTTGTATCATTACCCTTCTCACCGTTGTGCATCTTTGTCCTGCGGTCGCTATGGCACTTGATACAATTGCTTTCACTGCCAGATCTATGTTGGCTGTGGGAGCAACTATTATGGCATTATTTCCACTTAACTCATACAGTCCTCTGCCCATTCTAGCAGACACCCTAGGAGACAATGACTTGCCCATCTCTGTGGATCCTGTGGCACTCAATAGATGGACCCTGGAATCATCCGCCATCCATTCTGCCTGTTCGTTGCCTCCTTCTATTATCTGCAACAGATCCTGTAGATGAAATCTATTACCTTGTGTGTGTCTAATTTTATTATAGGACAAAAATTCCAATATGGATTGATCCCATATTTCTTTGCATTTGCGAGCAACATTATTACTTCGTGGCGATGGCTTCCAAACCACAGAATTTCCACACACTATTGCGAGCACATGATTCCATGCCCAGACAGCACATGGAAAATTGAAAGCAGATATCACTCCTACGATTCCAAGAGGATGCCACATTTCCTTTAGAGTGTGATCTTGTTTTTCCGACGGCATGGTCAATCCATACAGCTGTCTGGACAATCCCTGTCCAAACTCGCACATCTCGATTGCATTGAACACCTCTCCCAATGCTTCTTTGTATATTTTTTTAGAGTCACTGGTGATTAGTTTGGCCAATATCTCTTTGTTTTGAAATAACTTCAAACGAAATATCCTTATTAATTTTCCTCTGATGGGGGCAGGCACGTCTTTCCATATATCCTGTGCGTCACGTGATCTGTTTATTATTATATGATATTCCCTCTTGTCCATATTACATTTTTTCTCCCTTGTCGAATCCCCGGAATCTCAGAAATCTCGGAAATCGCAAAGAATACTCGTCCACGGCATCTTGGTTCTGCGTGATGGCATCTGCCCGAACTTCCACTATCTGCCCTATCAATTTTTTTGTGTCCTTCCAGAATGTCTCACGATCCTCGTCGGTCAATCCTGATCCCACGTTGGTCTTAATAAACTTGCCATCGTCCTTGCCCTCAACTATGAGAGCTCCCAGCTTGCCTTGGTTCCTGCCCGTGCCCTCCTCAACGTCTATCACCTTCAAACTGACTTCTATGAAGGGTTTGACCTTAAGCCACAGCGAGGATCTCTTGCACTCATAAACCCCGTCCTGTGGTTTTATCATGATGCCCTCGAAACCTTTTGCAATGCATTGCTTGTTGTAGTTCATGAACTTGTCATATTCTTTGTCCAGGTCTAATTCTACGCTTTCCACCAAACGCATATTTTCCCCAAATTCAAATGAAGCCAACCATTTCTTCCTCTCGGCCAGTGTGTTTGCGCAACCGCCCTTGGCAAATTCATTCAACGGCATGCAATCGAACAGATTCAACACCGCGTCCTCGGTCTTGGCATCTCCCTTCCTGTGTATCTGCCTCATGAGGCTCTGGAAGTCCGCGCTCATGATCTCGCCGTCGAACACCCAGCTCTGATCTAATTCGTCGATCATGTTCTCGAACTGTGTGTTTATGTGCGGAAAGTTTGTGAGCTCCTTGCCGTTCCGGCTCATCAGCACTGCTTCATTTTTTGCCTTGTCGCAGATTGCGATGACTCTCACGCCGTCCAGCTTGGGCTCCACGAACACCTTGCCCTTCATCTTGCCCTCGTGCTTCTTGCTGTCATCCGCCAGCATGCACTCGAACACCGGCACCTTTATCCTGCTAAATTTATTGATTGTTTTTTCTGTTACCCCACATCTAAGATCCTTGATCAGTATCCTGCGATACCAGTGGTTCCACTCGTCCTTCGTGGCCAATGATCTAAGATGGTCCACCCTGTCTCTGGCAGCGTTGCCGGTCAGCGTTCTCTTTTCCAGCTGATCCGCAGTGCCAAGGAACGTGTCCCAATCCAGTCCGGGGCCGTCCTGCTTGCTCTCTGGTACCTGTTTGAGTCCAAAGGTACGCAGCTTGTCCATGGCCATGCTGACGCCATCGAAAAATTCTGTGTTGTTATTTTTGTCCTCTCGAGCGATCACGCTTTCCTTGAACTTGCGAGAGTTATCGCTTTCCAGCTCTTTTATGATCTTGTGTGGCACCATGTAATTGAATATTATAGCACGCTTACCAAATCTGTCAACATCATTGCTTTACCAAAAGATAATCCATGTTTCGCGGTTGATATGCTCCCAGGCAGGTATAACCCATGGATCGCAACATTTCAACAGCATCCAGGTTGCCTCTGTTTTGCTCCACGATTATTACTGGCCATGATCTCTCTATGGTTTGCATTGAACCCTTGACAGCTTTGGTCTCGAATCCCTCCACGTCGTATTTTATCAGTCCAACCTGGGAGATATTGAAACTGTCCAGGGTCCTGATAGGCACCATAACAGTGCCTCGCTCCTTGATCCTGCCAACTCTGGTGCTGTTGGTGTAGGTGGTCCTTTCGCTATCCCCGATGCCCACCACTGTGTAGATATACTTGTGCATGCTGGACACGTGCCGTTGGAATTCCTTTGTCTTGTCTCTGAAGTCAAAACAATGTATCTTTTTGAAATCAGACTCCAGGTTCATCGCAAATTGTCCCTGTCTCGCTCCCACGTCTATGGCAGCGGTGAAATTTCTGATGTAAGGCCTTGCCCATTGATAAACTTCTCGGCAGTGAGCTATCTTGCTATGATCGGCCACGATATATGGATCGCGCCAGTTTCTTGCCGCAGTCTCCCAGCCCGTTGATGTGCCACACTATCCTTTGTCTCGGCACGCCGGTGAACAGGGCTATCTTTTTCAGCTCATCCTCGCCTAGTTCTTTGTCACTCTTGAGGCACAGAGCGAAGGGCATGATGCCCATACGCATCAGTTCCTTCACAGAATGCTGCACGGGCTTGGTCTTGATCTCGCCTGCGGCTCTAAGATAGGGCACAGGAACATACATCACGATCCTGACATTTTCTTTGAGGGTCATCTCCCGCACGGCCTCTATGGCCAATTGGTTCTCTAAGTCGCCCACGTTGCCGCCTATCACTGTGACCGTGTTATTGGCCCGCGTCTCCACGATCCAATTCCTGATCTCCTCTGTGATATGTGGAGTCACCTGCACCGTTCCTCCATTGTATCGACCCATCCGCTCCTTTTCCAGCACCTCTGCGATGATGTGTCCCACTGTCTTGTATCCTGCCGTGATTTTTTTAGATACATTAAGGCAAGGATCCAGGTACTTGTATTCTGCCTTGCCACTGCATGATTTCTGTATAGCTTTTGCCAGCTCCACTTTGTCCACTGCGGAGTGCACCCCGTTCAATATGATTGTGTGGATCATGCTTGTATTTTATTATCTTTTATAGAATTGTCAATGCCCATCATTCGGAAATGATCTTCTATGCTCCATGTGCCTGGGTCGATGATCTCTCCTCGCAAATTCTTGATCTGTTTGGTAAATCCCGCCAATTTATATCTCTTGAAAGGATGTTCCCAAGTGGCATTGTATTGCCACTCTCCTTCCAGTGTGTGTTTGTCACAGTCGGCGATCATGCACAAGGGCATGTGTATGGCCTCCAAGGCAGTGATGTGATCTTCTAGGTAGGCCTGCAGTATCTTGTTTTGTGGTATTGGATGCTCCAGATGGGCCTTGCCATCCGTGTACCCTTCAGCGGTGTAGTGTGCAGGGCCCGGACATCTTTCTTTCTGCACTTCTCTGAGATATCTCTGCAGGAAATAATAAAATTTGCCTTTGACCTCTTTGTCAACGTTGGTGCTCAAAAGATCATTCTTGAATCTATCCAGGGCAGCACACTCCGCTTCCAGCGACACCTTGCTGGCGGATCGGAACTGGACCCGACCCACGAGAGCCTGATCCAGTTTGCGAAATCGTTCCAGCATCAGGCCGCTCTTTTGATGAATGGCTTGAATTCCGAACAGATGTCTCCGGTCATTATGCCCATAGACACCTTGGGCTCATGAGGGGGATTCCACATGTTGTCCTTGTGAGCCTGCACTATGAACACTTCTCTCATCAGTGTGCTCATGGCCACTGGAGCGTCCCAAGATGTGCCTCGGGTGTGCTGCCATTGTGCCTTGGCTGCTGTGTGTATGCCCTGTGCGTTGAAGCCACACACCTTGGTGAGGGCTTCCAATATGAGGTCTATCCAATTTTCTGGCAAGAACTTCACTGCACCATCTTCCTTGGCCAGAGCATACATCTTGACCAATCCTATGTACAGGCCTTGGTTGATCTCTCCGCCCTGTTCTTCTCCATAGTATTTCTTCACGCTGAGTAATATTTTTTTAAGCGTCTCTAAATCTCCCGTCATTTCAAGTCCCTTGTAGGCGTAGTCAAAATGTGAGAAGTAGTGTTTGTTGGGTCCGCATTTGCCTGACGACTTTCTTACTCGTTTTGGTTCGAGATCTATGGCACATTCCTTGAACAATGTGTCCACGAGATAGGCATTCTTGACTCTGGGATGGTTCCTGTCCCCCGTGCCATTCACGTCATTGTGCCATCTGTAGATCAATCCCCTGTGTATCTCTTCTGTGCCTGCTTTCAATATGCCAGTGTCATTGAGTATCTCGAACGCCACCGCGTCAAATGATTGCTCCTTGGTCTCCACCCAGGTCAATGGCACGCACGTGAACCCCATGACCGACAGGGCCACCGCTGTGTGTTGACCATTGAACAGATACCATGAGTCTCCTCTCTTGACTGACGAGCCTGGTTGCACCACTCTGGGATCAAATTTCTCGCAGATCCTTAACACATGATTGTCTCTGAGATCTCTCTGGATGTTGTAATCACAGTATATCCTATCTAGAGGAACCTGTTCCACTCCCCGTGGCAACACCATCTCTGTGTCCTTCTGCAAGTTCTGCCATCTGGCCCTTGCTTCTTTTAATCTTGTTTTGAAATTAGGGATATCTCCTGACTCCCCTGCTTTGTAGAACTCCTCAACCACTTGGCTGAGAGCTTTTATTTTGTCCGTAGACATAGTTTTCTCCTTTTTTGTAGCTGACGAAAAATAGTTGCCTATCTCAGTCTCTGAACTACATTTTGTTTGTCAACGAAGAATGACCCTGTGTCATCCCAGTTGAACTCTAATGTTAATTGAAGTATTCTAAAATGTCAACCTAAACTATCAATGGACTTTTTGGCACAGTTTTAATTGGGCTAACAGCATTAGTGTATTCAGTGACCACCTTGTCCAGGCAAGGGCCTATGGCCACCACAGCAGACCTGTTGATGGTCATACCGTTGGTGTTGTCCAAAGTGGGCACGAAAGCCCCAAACGCCAGTCCCTGCTGGCTGATCATGATCACCACTGGCCTGTCCAAGGTTATGGTGTGCTCATCCTGCGCTAAAATCTTGGCCACCACTTCTTCACCGGTGTTGATCTTTATAGTCGCTATGGTATTATTTTCTGGTATTTTCATATCTATATATTATATGAATTGTGCCAGTGCGTCAACGTTTTTCTGTAGCTAATATTCCGACTTGATGTGCGGCAACACGAACTGCATGCCCAGCCAACGGAATTGGCCGTCGGTGTCTTTGTATGAACAGTTGACCCTGCCGGTGCGTGTGATGTAGGGCTTCAGCACTTGCACATGCACGCGATCCTGTGACCTCACGCTCACAGCCGCCGCGTACCACTCGTCGCCATGATGTGTGAAGCAGCTGATGCGGCCTGCCGGTATTCCCGGTGCCAGCACCAGCTCAATCTCTGGTGGATTTCGGAACTTAGTCACGCGCTTGTCCTCTGGCAGTATCTCCAACACGGGCAGGGGCTTGGAGTTCAACACCTCAGCGAATCGATCTGCCTTGCCCCAGTTCTCATTGATGGGAAACCTGGGCAGCTCCAAGCGATCCTTGAGGCTGTCCATCACGCCCGAGTGCTGTCCGAAAGCCAGGCGGAAGCCCATGCTCTTTACTATGTTCTTGAATTCTATGCTGTACTCGCCGAAAGGATATGAGAAGTATTTGGGCGCCACCTGCAGCTCTCTAACGAAGTCCTCCGTGGCCCTGGCTAGATCTATTCGTATGGCGTCATCATCCCAGTTGACCAGATAGTCATGTGAGTATGAGTGATGTCCTATCACTGCCAGTCCGCTGTTGTGCAACTCTCGTATCTGCTGCCAGCTCATGTAGTTGCGGTTACCCTGATTGATCTCCCTGGTGTTTATGAACAGCACGAACGGTATCTTCTCGCTCTTCAGCAGCGGCCACGCGTGCCGGTAGAAGCTGGCCCAGGCGTCATCCACTGTGAGCAGCACCTTCTTGCTGTTGACCATTTTCTTGCCGGAAAGTAAGTCCTCCAGTTCTGCAACAGATATGAAGTCGTATTTTTTGCGCTTGATGGCATTGATCTGTTGCCGGAAGTCCCCCATGCTGACGTTGGTGGATGGGTGCTTGGCTTCATTGAACTTGTGATACATCAGTCCGATCACCCCGTGCTCGTGGGCGGGCACCTGTGCCTGTGCCACTGCGGTCATGAACAACAAGAAAATTGCGTATATGAAATTCATAAAACAATTATAGTACAATATTTTAATTAGTCAATGCTAGTGCGCCAGCTTGGGCCATTTGGTCAGATTGGGAGCGGCCCTTTCTATCTTGGCCTTTTCCTTGGGCAGCTTGGGCATGAAATTGATGCCTGTGAGTTTTTCCACTGCAGACACCGTGGTGGCATATTTGGGCAGGTCCTCCACGGGCAGTGCTGTGTTGGGAAATACGAATGCTATGGCTTTGCCTTCTTTCCTGTCCACTATCACTTTCCATAGAGTGTCAGGCACCCCCACTCGGCCCTCACCTATGGTCTTGTGTTTCTTGTTGTAGCCAGTTCCGCTGATCACGTATATGTCCATGCCATGATCCACCACCCAATCTCTCACGAATGTTTCCAATTGTTTCCATATGCCCCTGTTGTGGTTGGGCACCTGTGGCACCATGTTGCTGAGAAAAAAACTCTCGCTCATCACTTGTTCATTCTGTGTGTTGTTGCCCGCTGGAGCAAGATGGCCCCTGTCGTAGGGATGGCCAGCATAATCTTTCAGTGTGGCCGTGTGCTGTGCGGGTATGGCGGGGTCCGGCCTGAAGTCATCCCTGCGCTTGGCAGTGCCCGTGGTGCCTTCCAGGGTCACATGCTCCACCACGTACTCCGCTGTCTTGGTGTCGTATCTGTAGTGTATGGCATAGTTTATCTTGCAGATGTACTGCGTGTTTTGCTTGATCTTGCTGATGGGCGCTCCTAGCAGCACATGTTGCGGACACTGGTCGTCTATGGGGTTCGCCCATGACGTCGCCGCAATTATTAATGATGAAAGTATGCAAATTATTCTCAGCACCCTGTATTTATATAGGCTGCTATTATCTTCTGCGACCTTTTTTCTTTCTGCGTGATTTTCTTACGTAGGAGCCTGGGTGCAAATACACATCAAGATAGATGTAGACCAATCCAATAATGATGGCCGCGATCAGTGCGCCAACCAATATCGATTGCATGCGATCTCCTGTTGGGGGAGCCCGGAGGCTCCCCATTCAACCTTACTTATTTCTTCTTGCGAGATTTCTTGGGTTTATCTTCTTCGTCTTCCTCCACGTCGAAATCGGCGTAGTTGCCATCATCCCCATCCTCTACCTCGTCCGAGTAGTCAGAGTCTGCGTCCATGTCCTCTGAGTCTTCCTCGTAGCTGTCCTCTTCTGAGTCCTGATCCATGACAAACTCATCAAATAACTCTTTGATTTCACTTTGTTTGTCCTGTACCTTTTCCAACAACTGATCCATTTGTTCAATTGCTTTTTCTAGTTTTTTTTCTGCACTTTTGGCCATTGTGTTCTCCCGCTGTTGATGCAGTGATATTTAAAATGACCACCCTGGAGAAAATCTAGCATGATAATCATTATCAGTAAATATTAAGGTGAAAAAAAAATTTATACCCACGGATAATATTACCATAGAACTACTTAAAAATTATACATTAATTAATGGTAGAAATTATGATGTTTTGATCAAGGTAGATGATGATTATATTACTGCTAGGACCTTAGAGCAATTAATGCAAGATCCAACTTGCAAAATAAATCATAAAATTTGTCACTGTCAAATAATATTTCCATGGATTGATCATAATCATTTAAAGTACACAGTTTTTCAAGATTGGCAGGCGCCTTCTTTTTATGTAAATTTTAAAGCGTCACAAGGATCTATAATAGCAGAAACACTGTCACAACATACCATTCCTTTAGAACAGTACATACAAACAGCAAAAAATAAGATAGAAAATAACGTTAAGAATCTTTTTGATAATTCTAAAAACATGATATTACTCTATAGCGGTGGAATTGATTCTATTCTTATGTTGAGTTATCTAATTAAATATGATAGATTAAAAGACACACCTTTGGTCTATTGCGGCAATGAGTGTTTGCAAGACATACATCAAAAAAGACAATTTCACTTAGAAAAAAAACTAGGATTTGATATAGAATTTTTAAATGTATCAAGACAAATATTAATAGATTATGCTAATCAACCAGATCCTTTTAAGTTTCGTAACTACCAGAGTCACTATATAGCAGAAAAGTTTAAAGATAAAGTAATATTGGTCGGTGATGAAGGAAATTCGGTGCTCATGCACAAATGGGAATGGCTGAAGAGATTAGGCAAAGCTCCGACAAAAAAAAATATATATGTGACCAGTTGTTTTGATCAATTAGATTTATCTACTCCTGCAGAATTAGACTATAATACTATTTCTTTCATAGATCCATATAGTAGATCATGGAATAATAAAAAAGATTTCAATAATTTATTATCTCCAATTTCGGATTTATCTCTCATGCAGATGTTGCCTTTTGTTGATATCAGAAATATGGATCCTAATTTTGTAGGAGATGCAGAATTAATCAAAAGTATGATTCATGAAAACGTTGGAAACAAATTAGATTCTTTGATTACAACAGAAAATTATAGTTGGGGTATGGGGCCTGATCCTGAAAACTTGCAAATTAAAGACATAGATGATACCATGTTAGACATCAATTTTAAAAAAAGAATTGAGACCAAAGGATTAATTAGTATAAAATATAAAATTGAACAGGCAAAAATTGATGGACACATAGAACCTCGTTGTCTGCTAGGACTAAAATATATAAATTATTTTTTGTAATTTTTATACTTCTTAAATTTGAATACGTCGTCCACTAAATCCCTGCAGGCGTCATGCCAGTACTGGCCGCTGTCTCTGAGTGCCGAGTTAGCATCTCTCAGCTTCTCCAATTTTTTATTCAACGCTTTGTTCTGTGCATCTGTGAGACGCTTGGTAGTGTTGCTGAGCAGATCCAGTTTGGACAAGACTTCATCGATAGCGGGGCAGGTGATTTCAGGCACCCTGGGGGCCTTCCTCCTGATTTTTTTCCACACCTGCTCGTGTTTAGATAATTTTTTCACACGACTCTTTGCCATGCACGCTCCTGTTGCTGCTGTATTTACGGAATGGGGAGAAAGGATTTAAGTGCTGTGTTCTTGATTAAAGCACATTATTATGGGCAACTTCTGTTGCCAGGCGTTGCCCGTGCCCCGAGTTGGATGGTTATTAAGCAGCCAATCTCATTTTGGACATGCCGACCGTTAAGTCAGCAAATCCCAATGCTTTACTTTTAGCATTTGTAGTGTTGGACCTTTACAGGGTGCCTAACTGATAAACTCCATGATCTTTTACTCACCGGTCGAAACATTTCACCCCCGATAGGGATTACTTAGGCCACCAATAATAACTTTGGTGGAGGTGCCGGCATCGAGCCGGGTCCCATGTGATTATTGCTATCACTTCAACATTTACACGCTTATTTAAACATAGATTGACGTTTTTGTCAAATTGTGCTAATTACACACCTATGGCGAGCAGCAAAAACAATCCAGCGGTGCGACAGGCACAGAGCAAAAAATATTACCAGGGCAAGGAGCTCAAGGCAGTGATGTACGTGGGCACCTCAGTGGGCAAGGGCCGATATCTATCCGGCGCCGTGGATGGCGAGCTGGTGTGCGACTCTAACGGTAAACCTCTGCCCTATCGTTCAATTCCCTGCGACCAAGAATAAAAAACCAAATTTAATCAGAAATAAGTATTGATAAAGGAAGATTCACATCTCTAAAACTTATGAAATTGGATCTAGATCGCATACGAGAACATCAACAACGTTTGGAAAATCATCCCCTATTGACCACAGACGTGATCACCACTCGAGAACAGTTGGCCATCTTTATGGAGCATCATGTCTACTGTGTTTGGGATTTCATGAGCTTGGTTAAAAAATTACAACAGCTAGTGGCTCCCAGCACGGTGCCGTGGTTCGCTTCGCAATACACAAAAAACGGCTGTGCTAGATTAATTAATTCAATCATACTCGACGAAGAAAGCGATCAGTTTGGAGATCGCTACGTCAGTCATTTTGATCTCTATATCGAGGCCATGCGAGAGATTGGTGCTGATCCACAACCTGTATTGGATTTCGTTCGTAATGTTACAGTCAAGGGATTGTTCGAATCAATGGAAGTTGTACCAGCAGCCAGTCGAGCATTTATGGAAAGCACTTTTGGATTTATTAACACCGAAGAGCCGTGTGTTATTGCTTCTGCTTTTGCATTTGGTAGGGAAACTGTCATCCCCGGCATGTACATGAACATGGTTAAACGTTTAGGTATCACAGAGCAGGAAGCTCCAAAATTTTATGCCTGGCTTAATCGACACATAGAAGTGGACAGTGGTGATCACGGTCCGGCTTCCATAATATTGGTGGACACATTCTGCAACAACGATGGTAGCAAAATACGGTTGTCCCAACAAGCCGCACACAAGGCCATAGATGACAAGATAGCATTCTGGGACAGTGTGAGATTGCTGATACATAAATTATAAAGGTACTAATAATGTTCACACACGTGATATTGAAAAATTTACCTGATGTTCCCGAAAAGTTTATAACATCGGCCCTTGAGTCACTGAAATATGCTGATACCGATCGTCCTGAGGACAATCTCTCAGATGCCTACAAGAGTCGCAAACTTATCATCAACGGTGAGATAAAATCGGTCACCTATCAGACTCGAATGGACATCAACAAAGAATTTTATGATTGGGTACATGAAAACATACATCCGGAAGGCTTTGATTGCGGTGTGAGTTTCACCAACGGCAGATTTGGTACACATCAAGGCCCGCACACAGATTTAACTAGAGATTTCACTTTATTATATTTGTTAGACGCTGGAGGACCGGAAACAGAAACTGTGTTCTATGAAGAAATAGGACAACCTATCATTCGCACACAACGTCAAGCAGTGTGTAATGATTTCAGCAAACTTCGTGTGTTGGAGAGAATAAAATTTCCTCTCCGTAAATGGGTCTTGTTGAATGCCATGTGTCTGCACGGAGTTGAAAACATTGAAAAAGTACGTGTGAGTTTTCAAGTCAGCATCAACAATAACATTTGGTTTAACTAGGAGTAACTATGAACAAACCATTCACATTCAAACTTTATAACAATCTACCGCACCCTCCCCAAGAATTAATAGATTTAATTAATTTTGATTTGAAACCTGAATCAAATAATACTTCTACAATGGGCAAAAGGGAATTAATCAACTGGAAGGGATATAACGGTCCTGCACTGAGAAATATGCGTAGAGTGGAGCAACCATTTCAAAGTGTATTTGATTCATGGATTAAAGAAAATATCACAGCAGATTATCAAAATTCTAGCCTAATGTACTGTCATGGTAGTGGTTTCGCTGAAGGTTCTCCCAGCACAGGAGCACACACGGATTTTACTAGAGACTATGTGCTCATGTACAACTTACGTACTGGTGGTGAGGAAGCAGAACTTGCTTTCTGGAAAGAAAAAGGACAAGAATTAATCAGAGAGCGTGCCACCCAGTGTGGTGATTATGAGTCATTGGAACTTGTTGATAGTGTCAAAGGTCCTGCAAACATTTGGTATTTGACTAACACACGCATATTACACAGCACTGAAAACGTAAAATGTTTGAGACTCAATCTACAAATTAGTTTTGACAGAACTATTCCTAGCGATTTGTTATGAAAATAGCTATCACAGGATCCTCTAGAGGAATCGGATACTCAATAAAGAAAAAATTTAAAGAAAAAGGTCATGAGATAATTGATTTCAATGTCAGTGAAGGATGGGACATCGGCGATGAATCTACACAAGATAAAATTATTCAACAAGTAAAAAATTGCGATCTGTTCATTAATAACGCACACTCTGGATTTTCACAAGTAGATCTTTTATTTAAATTGCAAGAAAGTTGGAGAGGACAGCAAAAAATTATCGCTAATATGGGCAGCAGCATCACCATGAGATGGGACGTCAAAAATAGAGATCCTAAATATCGTAATGAGAAATTGGCATTGGATGACGCCTGCGAATTTCTTTGGAACAAAGATCCTTGGCCTCACATAATTTTATTTAAACCCTGTGCCACTGACACCGAACGCATGTCTCATTGGTCCGGTAGCAAAGTAGATCCTTCAGACATTGCTGATTTCCTGATTTATTGCCTAGATCAAAAAAAGTTTAGAATACAACAAATTGGTATAGCAATCAATCCAATAAAATAATTTTTTATGCAACCATCATTTATGGATAGGTATGGTTATTATCAAATAGGTGATCTTAAAACATATAGCAGGCATCAAATGATGGACTACTATGGTAAAGATCCTCAACCTTATAAATGGATATACAATGACAATTTTTTTTCTCAATTTGACTGGGCTCGAGAACCTGTAGACTCTTTAAAGGATTTATATAAAAAAAGAGCTGAAGAATTAAGAGAGCAATATGATTACGTTGTACTATATTATAGCGGAGGATTTGACAGCACTAACATGCTCTATGCTTTTTTAGACGATGGCATATACCCAGATGAGATATGCAGAATTGACAGCAGATTTGATACTGTCAGTCATAGATATATCGAAGGAAAATGGAAAACTTGGAAAAAACTTGAGGAGATTAAAAAACAATATCCCCAAATCAAAATTAGAAGAATTGACAATGCCGATCTTGTTTGTAATTGGCCTAAAATTGTTAAAGACACAAATGATTATTTAAATTTAAATTTAGATCCTATCTATTATTGGGGGCCACGGTTAAGTATTCATCGATTGGTTTCAGATACATTATATGAATGGCTGGATGATTGGAAACGGTTATTAAAAGATAAAAAAAAGTTATGTACTGTTTTTGCGGTTGATGCTGTGCAATTAAGATATAATTTTCTAACGAAAGAATTTACACATAATTTTAATGATGTGGATGTGTATGGTCATATGAGCCCAATTCGACAGATGACTAATAAGAGCGACAGAGACACTCTGGAATTTTTTTATTGGGCCCCAACCGCAACTTGTGCCAAAATTTTGATAAAACAGGCACATCTAGCAAAAAAATTTTATACAGAAATGTCGAAAGGAAAATTTCAAGAATTAATTAATGTACATGGATATATTAGTAAAAGACCGTCAATCATGATGAGATTTGATCAAAATATTGAATCCTTTAAAAAAATAATATATCCGAGACTATGTGGTGGTGACGAACAATTTTATAAACATAAAGAATACAATGCTACCATAGGTAATGTTGATCAATGGTATTATAATTCAACCTTGCCTAATGCGAAAGAACATTGGAAAGCTATACATCTTTCCCATTTTGAGAAGGAAAAAAGTCATTGGAGAAGATTTTTCTACGACAGTGACATATCTAAAGGTCATGAAAAAATTAGAAGTAAAAATTATATAATTTAGATTATTAATTGTTCTTATATAGATACTTCATACTACTGCTTATTTGGTGCACCCAGAAGGACTCGAACCCTCAACCTCCTGATCCGAAGTCAGGCGCTCTATCCAGTTGAGCTACGGGTGCATATTGAAGTATAACATGAAGTGGTAAAAAGTCTAGAAAAATTTTATTTGATTTGAAATCAATTAAATACATCTGCAACGCCGGTCATACCCGACGTCGGATTTCATCGACGCTTGACAGCATGATGTCTTTACTGTAGTATGCTACAGAACGCCGTCCGTGAGTGTGTAGACACAAGCACTAATACCATGGACCATCATGATGTTTTATGTAGATAAAAAATACGGTTTCTATAGAGTAAATCATAATCAACAGATCGTTGAAACTTTCAGCAAAATCGAAGCGCTAGAATTAGCACAGAGATACAAAGGTTCACCTTCTTATCATTTCCACGATGAAATATTCTCATCATATGACTGGAAAAAAGAGATCAAAGTAGATATTAACAATCTTTACAGAAAAAGAGCCGAGCAATTACGGGCACAATATAAACATCTAGTGTTGCTATACAGCGGTGGATTTGATTCGAACAACATCTTAAAAACTTTTGTAAACAACAACATATATCTAGACGCGGTTGTGTGTTTCTATTACTCTGTGGATCATGATAATAAAGAATCAGACATCAACCAGGAATGGCAATTACAGACATGGCCGCGACTACAAAGACTTTTGCCATTGGTGCCACAAACAGAATTAATTAGATTAGATCTAACAGACTTGTCTCTCAATATCATTGAACAGCTCTATGATGAGTATTTGTATTACATACCTGGATACATAGCCCCCAATTCTCTCAGCAGATCTTTTATCAAATCAAAACTGCCAAAAAAATATCGAGAGTCTGATGTGGGAATCATGTATGGTCATGAGAAACCACGCCTGCGTTTCAAAGACGATAAGTTTATCTTTAATTTTTCAGATATCGGCAATACCAACAGGCCAATCATCCAGGACAGCGGGGTGGAATGGTTCTATTGGAGTCCGAGCTGTCCAGAGCTAGTAATCAAACAGGCCCAGTTGCTCAAAAATTTTTGGTCGTCCAACAAAGGATTGATCAACAGCCATTTTAAAAATCGCAAGAATTTAGATCTGGGCACAGTTCTGGACCATGACTACGTACCCGCCCAAAGAATCGTCTATCCCCAGTGTGAGGAAAACCTATATTACACATGGAGACCTCAATCAAATGTTTTTGGTAGCAGGGATCAGTGGCTATATGACAGCAACACTGACAGCAGACACAAGATAATGAAGATATATCAGTCTCTGTGTGAACTGCCAAAAAACTGGTTCAACGATGGTGTTCATGAAAAAGGACTGATAGGATCTCTTTCAAAGGACTACATCTTATGATTGAAAATATTTTGGCCATGTTGATAGGATTGTTGGGCGGAGTATTTGTGGGACTGATGCCCAGCGTTACTCCCACATTAGGGTTTCTAATATTGCTGCCACTGGTTTCCAATGACCCTGTCAGCCTGTTGATATTCGCCATGACTGTCTGCATCGGATCGCAATTTTTTGGCAGCCAGGCCGCACTCTATTACCGGATGTCCGGGGAAACCAGCAGCTTTCCTGTTCTCATGGAGGCCAAACACTTTAACACGCCACAAAAAATCTACAAGGCAGTGGAAATAACCACGCATGGCAGTTTATTCGCCACAGCACTTGCCCTGGCATTGGTCATGGTACTCTTGCCTACAGGATTATTTTCCTATGTTGTGTTGCCTATCTACGTAAGGGCAACAATTTTTGCCTTGCTACTGGGCTTGGCGCTGTTCTATCCTTTTAAAAAAATAGTGTGGAACCTGCTGGGCTTCGCGATCATAGTTTTCTTTGCCAATTACAGCGATATTGCCGCCAACGTCAAGATTGGACTGACCATATTTTACTTTGACCCTCTGTATTCATTGATAGTTTTATTTTCATCTTACTTCTTGATAAATGCCTTATCGGTCAAGAAGGTGACCACGGCAAACGTGAGCAGGACCAAGTCCCTGAAACTTAACAAATGGTATAAAAAATTTATAGGACACAGCATTCTTGGTATGTGCCTTGGCCTGATACCGATAATAGGGGCCACAGTTGCCAGTTACGCTAGCTACGGCATCGAGAAGCTGCGTGGAAAGATGTCCTTGTCAAGAGTGGCCGCTTCTGAAACATCAAATAACTCGGCCGTGGTGTCTAACTGGCTGCCATTGCTGGTGTTCGGAATGCCTATCACTTCGATAGAAATTGTCTTCCTACAACATTTCAATCAGTACGGATTCGCGATCCAAACACTGCTAGAGCTTAAAAACGTGCTCGTGGCCATGTTGCTGTGCCTGCTGGCGGCCATACTATATTTTTTGATAGCGCTTGAAACCAATCGCACCTTCTACTTTGCGCTGAGCAGATTCATAACCAATCCCCTGTTCAGTGCTGCGGTGATATTGCTCAGCCTGCTCACCTATGCCAGTATGAATAATTTTGGGCTTGACATGGTGTTGATGCACCTGCTGGTGTTTGCACCATTGGGTTGGTTATTTCATAGATTGGGCACCAGCCTATTGGTAATCACTGTGGGTCTGTTGTTAAGCAATCAAATATTTTTTACATTCATGCAGCTATACCAAATTTATTTTTGAAGGGGATGAACTATGTTAAATATTTTTAAAACCATGCCGCTTATCATAATTTTTATTGTGTCTTTGTTGACAGTGTCATCTTCACTGAGAGCCACTGAAATACAAACTTATCTCACCAGCAAGGGCCCTAGCGTGATTATCACAAATCAAGTGGCGGCGCTGGCACAACCAAGCAACATCAAGATCAACCCCATACACAGTGTGAACTGCGGCAGCGCTGTGCAAAAATTCAAGAATGATCGCACACCGGCCGCAATTCTTATATCTCATAATCAGTATCGTCTGTCCAGGCTATCCAACCAAGACTGCATGGTGGACGATTTTGATTCGGCAAAAATTATGTTTATCACACACGCCACGCAGGAAGTGTGCACCAAGCACGGCAACAGTATACCTACTAACAGGGTGGCCACATTGGGTGTCGTCAGATTCAGCCCCTACAACGCCATCACCAAAGAAATGAACGACAACGTGTTGGTAGCGCAGTTCAAGCACGTGCTCTTCAACAGCAGCGATGAAGTCTTACAGGCACTGGTGAACAAAGACATAGATGTGGGTCTGCTGTCCCTGAGCGTGGCAGCGGAATCGATAAAGAGGGGAGCTATCTCCTGCCCGTACAGCACAGGTTCCTCGAGATTCCAACAGAAACCTCTTAAAGAATTCACAGGCAGAGATTCGTTCGTCAATAACGAAAGCGTTTCGTTTATGTTCGCCGTGAAGAATTTAACTGCCGCGGATGAAAAAAAACTTTTGGAGTCAATACAACCGCTGGCAGAAAAATTGTTCTTACAAAGTATCGACGTCACCACGGTTTCTCCATCCAAAGATCAAATTTCAGAATTTATAAAGAGAGCGAAATCTGCTGAACATCTTGACTAGCATCATAATAAAATGGTCCTTGAAATAATTCCTATTATACAGGCGGTCTTTATTGGCTTGTTATCTGGCATGGTCGTTGGACTGATTCCGGGAATCACTATAATTTTAGGGTTCATTCTATTTCTTCCTTTGGTTCCGCTTGATCCATTATGCATAGTATTATATGGAATCATATCGAGGATGGGATCACAGTTCTTTGGCAGTATAGCAGTGCTTTATCTTAGAATACCAGGGGAGTCCAGCTCATATCCCACACTGATCGAGATCAATAATTTAAAGACACGGGACATGTTCACCGCAGTGATGCTGACCAATTTGGGTAGTTTAATTGCTACTGTGGTTTCCTGCATTATATTATTTTTCATACTCTACGGCGATGTATCAAAACATATACATTTCCCTATCTTGTTGAAAATTTTTATTTTTTATGTATTAGTTTTCATGGCGATATTCAGCAAACGAAAGTTTTTTATGAATATTTTTTTATTACTTGCTGCAACGTTTATCAATTTCTATCCAGAGTTGGCTACTATGGCCAGGAATTATTTGCCCACAACCCCAATCTACTATTTTAATAATCAGCTGATATTAATAATAATTTTTATCTCCCAACTGTTATGGTATAATGGTGCAACCATACAAAATACTAAGGTAGACAGAAACATTAAAAATTTTAATATCAGAAAATATCTAGGTAATATCTCAATACATAGTATTTTTGGCTGTGTTGTGGGATTGGTACCACAGCTGGGTTCAACTATAAGCAGTTATGTTTCATATGCTTTTGAAAAATTTAGAAAGAGCAACACTTTAAAAAAGATCACTGCTAGCGAAACTAGCAATAATAGTGCAGCGATCATTGGGTGGTTGCCATTGCTAGTGTTTGGCGTGCCTCTCACAGCTTCTGAACTAGTCTTGGTACAATATTTCCAAAAATTTAATTTAACATTTTCTTTTGTGAAAGATCAAACAACAGTCTATATCATTATTGGGTGTCTATTGATAAGCGGAATAATTTACTATATGTTGGCCACATCAGTAAATCAAAGATATTACGTTGCACTTGTAAAATTGATTCAAAAAAGATTAGTCACATACTCATTATTTTTTACCAGCCTTGCTGTTTTCTATTTCGCCAACTCATATGATATAAAATATCTATTAATTCATTGCTCAATATTTTTACCAGTGAGTTACCTGTTCTATAAATATCAGGTAGATTTGTTAACTGTGGTTGTGGGTTTACTGCTCACTGACGAGATATATAACACAACCCTCAGAGTAATACAAATTTATTTTAACTGACTTAATAAGGAATAAACTATGAAAAAAATTACAATACTTTTATTGGGCTTGTTTATATTATCTTGTAATGTAGCCATGGCACAGAAAGTTGAGATAGTACCAACCTCCACACTGAAAGGACCACAGGGTGTTGTTGCCAACGCTGTGATAGATTTGTCTAAATCAGCAGGCTTTGAGATCACTGCCACACAAAAAAACAGTTGTGGTGAAGCAGTTGACTATTTTGAAAATGCCAAGGGACCGGTTGCCATCGTATGGTCAGATAGTATGATCAAGAACACAAATGTCACCAAGCAAAATTGCATAATCAATTTTGAAAAAGCGGCACCGATAGCAGTAACCTATGCGCCTTATGAAGTGTGTGTGCTGAAAGGTACGAAGCTAGAATCAAACAGAACCTATAAATTGGGCAATAATAAATTCAATCCGGGAGGAACCATCAGAGACGAGTTGAATAAGAACAAGATGGGCATAAAGTTCACCGACGTGACCTATGATAGCTCGTCCGCTGCAGTTACAGGATTGCTCAACAAAGAAATAGACGTTGCCTATACAGCAACAGGAAACGCCAGCACGGCAATCAAGGCAGGTTCCATTGACTGTCTGTATACCACCGGAGATACGAAATATGGACAAAAAACATTGAGCTCCTTTGTTGAGAAAAGTGATCTTAATGATTACAAATTAGGTATGATGGTGTTTGCGAAGAACCTATCTTCAGAACAAGTGGATAAATTACAAAAATCATTACAAAAAGATTTTGAAAAAACAATGATTCAGCAAGACATGGTTGGCAGTAAAATTGCACCAGGCAAGGTGGATGTTGATAAATTTGTTGCCACCGCAAGACGTTACGGCACATACAATTAATTCCATACAAATATCATAGGCGTGTCACACGCCTATGATCTACAAATAAATCACAGTCTCCCTTTAAAATTATAAGTAATTTTGTTTATGAACAAAGATCACTTTGGGTATTATCTGGTAGGCAGTTTAAAAACCTACAGCAAAATTGAAGCACTTGAATATGCACATCTAGTTCGTACTCCCGTCAAGTGGATCTTTAATGATGACGTGTTTTCCAAACATCCATGGCACATAGACACACAGGAGAATTTGAAAAAACTCTACAAGCAAAGAGCAGAACAGATACGAAAGAAATATGATTACATCGTAATTTGGTACAGTGGCGGAGTGGATAGTTTTACAGTCTTAAACACTTTTCGAGAAAACAACCTACACGTGGACGAAATCGCTCAATTCCATGCCCATGAGGGAGAGAAGACCTGGGACAGCTATCTAAACATAGAAGTTAAGACAGTAGCCATACCGCAGACACAAGAATTTTTAAATGTGATGCCAAATACCAAACATCGACTGGTTGATCTCACCCCCATTATTAAATCGGTTTTTAATGAAGATCACAACAAATTTGATTTTATATATAAATCTAATCATTCATTTGGTCCTCACCAACTTGCTCGCACCTATGTAAGAGAAAAAATTTCTGATTGGGCAAAAATCATCGCCAGTGGAAAAAAACTATGTTTTGTTTGGGGGGCCGACAAACCTCCTGTGATGTATGACGAGACAGAAAACAAATATTATATAGAATTTTTTGATATTATCGATGGCAACGGTGTTGGTCCTAGAATACAAATGATGAATAGAAAAGAAGACAATGATGAATTTTTTTATTGGTCTACAGATTCAATAGACATCCTTGCCAGACAAGGTCATATAGTAAAAAACTATCTAAGAAATCCGCCCAAAGAAGACTTAGACTCCAGATATCTGACCAGCGATCCTTACAACTGGGTACTTGGTTATAATGGTGAATATGTGCCTTATTCATATCGAAGACCAGCAACAAAAATTAATAATAAAATGTATTATTTGACACCAGATGGATTGAATCGATTAATTTATCCCGATTGGAAAGAAGGCACATTTACAGTAGGAAAAAACATAGGATATATATTTGGCCCAAGAGATCGCTGGTGGTGGGAAGCACACAGAGCCGATGATCAAACTAGGTTCATTGGTGCCATAAAGAGCATTTACAAAAAATTTGATTTATGGGGTTTTCATAACTTTAAATGGCATCGTAATAATTTTACTAAAAATGTACCTGCACTACCTGAACATATAAGATCCAAAGTGCCTTCTTCTGTTGATTTTAGAAATCTTAGTATAGATGTATTTTGTTCAGAAAGGCATTATTTAGAAATTTAATTTAAAACGTTTTAAAAAATAATAGGCATAAGGGGATTCAAATTCAAAGGTATATATACCATTATCTTTATAAGATTTTAACTGTTCTTGTTCTAGATTATCAAATTTTCCCCCCATTAATAGAAAATCTTTTACTTCTAATTCACAATGGTTATTTTTACTAAAAATACTCAGTTGATGTTTTTGAAATGCACATTCTTGATTAAAATAGACCTTGAATATTTTTTCATAATGTTTTACAGGTTCTTCCAAAATAATATTGTTATTGAATTTTATTACAATATAAGAAGTATTATTATCTTTTGGATTGTAAGGATAAATTTTAAAGTCAAAATGAAGAAATTCAAATGTTTTCATGTTTCAATATTTTCATAAGATTTTCGGTCGTACCCAGATAGTATGAATCGGAAGACCCTAGCCCTGAATGAAGAGATCCCACATACACAATGCTTTTGTAATAGGGATTTTTGGCATCAACGGGATTTTTTTTCCAACTGGTCGTGATTACTCCATATTTAGGGCGATACTCACATCCAAAAAGTTTTACCCTGTTTTCTTCTGTAGTAAGTTTTGGATTTCTCGCATGTATGTAAGCAAGTGTAATTTCGGGAGACCAATTATAAAACATTGTAGGCATATCAGGGGCAACAAAATGTTTAATTAAATCTGTTTCATTAAAAACGTAGCCTATTTTATTTTTCAAAGTTAAATCTTGAGCCTCTAAAGACATAATAGGATCTGGTATATATAATTCATGAGTACCACACCCTGCAATCAACACTCCGTTATTTTCTCTTGCTATATTTGCACTTACTTCTATGATTGAAGCCGCTTGTGCTCTTCTTGTGTAATACTTTATGCAGCGATTGATGCTATGTAACATATATTGAGATAAGGACAATTCATACACTATTGCCTTAGTATCATTCTTATCACACCATTTGTGTGCCCATTGATAATCTACTTGATTATATTGTTCAACATGTACAATAATAGGAGTAAAACTTATTTGCATTTTGCGAAGTATTTCAGCAATATATTCGGAATCTATGCCTCCACTCATTGCTAGGAATATTTTTTTATCTCTGTATTGCTGCAGGATATCTTCTACAGTTTTGATCGCCGCTTCCTCCATTGATAACAATTTTGTTGGGGCTGGCGGATTGAAAAAAATTTCAAAGTCGTGCTTGGGGTAGGGATTCTCGGGCGTGCGATTCCAACGATAGGAAATCCATCCATCTTTACAAAAACTGCCTTGCTTCCAGTCAGCATCCATTCTTGTTGATCCATTCTAGATAGTGTGCTTTGGCGGGTTCCAGCAGGGTTGGTTTGAATATTGGGTCGATCAATGTTGCCTGTTCGTTGTCTTGTTCCCAGGCCTTTTCCCAAATTTCTAGATTCAATCGCCAATTCTCTTCTGAATATCTCGTATCTCTGTATTGATACACGGATATTGCCGTCTCGTTATCTGACATTGGGAGAAACACACAATTGATCCAGGCTCCCGGAAAATATTCCACAGTGGTGTAGGGATAGACTGCGAACCATGCCGCTCCATACTTTCTTTCTCTGTCTTCCAAGAACATGGATTTGGTGTAGTCGCTCTCGTACTGGCGGTTATTAGGGGCCAGTTGAATATTGCTTTTTTCTCTTATGGACCATTCCACCTGACTGGTCTGCAATTGATCATATACCTTTGGGTGTACCACCGGTAGGTGATCTATATCTAAAAAGATACTGTAAATGTTTTTGTAATTGGCCTTGACAGTATCAATTCTGAAGCTGCCTAATGTGAGATGTTCTGTATTCAAAAAATCATATTCCGGTAGATCTGGATGCTCAGAAAATACAAAATTATTCCATATGAAAACATCTCTGGTGTCTAAAGGATGTTCATTCTTGCACCAATAATCTGTGGTTCCCGAACCCATGGGATTTCCCTTATTATCAAAACTCCATCCATGATATGGGCAGAGGCGAGCGTTCTTTCCTTGCATGCCTTTAAGCAAGGATCCTTGGTGTGGACAGACGTTGCTTAGCAAAGAATATTTTCCGTTATTACGATGCAAGGTCCAACGTTTTAGGTGTGGTAAAACTTTCCATTCGTTGTCTCGTAAATCGTTGATGTGGCCTAGAAACATGATGTAAAATATTTATTAAGTTGGTTTGTGTGATAATTCTTTTTCTTTCATCCATTTGAACCAGTGTGCGTTTGCCATCTCTTCGATTGGATGATTAAATTCTTGGACCTTTTCTATATCTCTCAAAAGATTGCTTCTGCCAACCTGCATTAATCTGCTGATCTGCTCATCCTCAACAGCAGTTTCCATCCAGAAATCGTAGGTCAGCTGAGCAAATTCCGGACACTCTTTTAAAATATTTTCATCGAAATAAAATTCCACTGTATTTGCGTGCCGTCCTGGACTTAAAGGATACACCTGGCTTATAACATTGCATCCGGGGTATGCCTCCAGCATGACATTTGGGTACAGAGCCAACCAAAGCAGTTTGAATGAATCATCCAGTAATCTCAATCGCTCACAGGCCTCTAGCCAATCTTCGGTCTTCTTTGTGGTCGTTGCTCTGACTTCATTTAGATAGGCATGCTGGCAACTCCAACCGTCGCCAAAGGCGTATTGATAGTTGTTGACATCAACCACGCTTCTCAGACTTGGATGGCAGGATCTCACGTGATATAGATCTAGAAAGATTTCATAAAATATCTTCCAATCATAGTCAGACACGATGGTTTCTCTCTTCCATACTCTATAGTTCTTTCCTTGAAAACGTGTCAGATCTTGTTTGAGTTTATCATTGATGCTGTCAATCCAATCACTGTTGCCGGTCATGATAAGTCCCTGCCATTTGAATGCCGTTGACCTAACAAGATTTTTATCTGTCGAAGGGGTAAACCCTCTTCCGGCTAAAAAGTTTCCTTGTTGATCAAAGGACCATCGATGTACAGGACATACAATTCTATCTTTGACATCACAGGAAGATTTATATAATTGTGAATATTTGTGAGGACAGGCATTATAGAAAATTTGTTTAAGATCATCTCCAATAACAAAAATATTATCGTTGGGAGGATAGGGCACGTGGCAGTGACCCGACGCTAGGTCTGCTAACATTCCCAAACATTTCACACCCTTCCAAAAAAAATGTTTATCCTGTTCCGATGTTCTAAAATTCCAACGCAGATCCAATTGAGTCATTTTATCTAGTTATGCATAAAATGATTACCAAAATAAAAATTTGATATGTAAAACCAAGCACTAAATATTTTTTTATATGAATCAGCCCAACATAGATCAATACGGATACTACCAATTTGGAAATTTCAAAACTTATAGCATCTATCAGTTAATGGATTATTATCAAAAAAATCCACACCCATACAAACCGATACAATGGATATATAATGATAAATTTTTTTCTCAGTTCGACTGGTCGAAAGAACCCACGGCAACATTGGATCAATTATATAAAAAAAGAGCTGAAGAATTGAGAGAGCAATATGATTACATTGTGATCTATTACAGTGGAGGATTTGACAGCACTAACATGCTTCGTGCTTTTTTAGACAATGGCATATATCCCGATGAGATATGCGTGTTCTTTAGTAGATACGATACGACAGGTCATCAATATCATGAATTAAAAGATTTTACATGGAAAAAACTTGCTCAAATCGAACAGCAATATCCACAAATCAAAATTAGGAGATTTGATTATGGTGACATTATCTGTAATTGGCCTAAAATTATAAGGGATCTTAATTTGAACCTTGAGCCTATCTATTTGTTTGGTCCTCGTTTAAGTGTCAACAGATTAGCCCTAGATGTGATGTATGAGTATATAGATGATTGGCAGAAAGTATTAAAAAAGGAAAAAACGTTATGTACCTTGCATGGAGTTGACTCCGTGATGCCAAGACACGTTTATAAAGAAAATATGTGGATACACAATTTTTTTGATTCGTATGCTCAGGGACATATGACACCAATACGACAAATACTTCATAAAAATAATAGAGATACTCTGGAATTTTTTTATTGGGCCCCAACCGAGACATGTGCCAAAATTTTGATAAAACAGGCACATCTAGCAAAAAAATTTTTTATTGAAAAAGTTAATGGTGTTGTTGAAAAATTATACGGTATGAAAGAATTCACAATACTCAATAAAAAACAGCCAGGACAAATAAGTTTTCGAGTATGGGATTATGAACCTTTTAAAAAATTGATTTATCCAAAAATTTTTATAAATGATGAAAAATACTATAACAAAAAAGAAATATCAACATTTTGGGGCAACAGAGATTTATGGTATTATGACTCAGATTTGCCTGGCAGCGAAGAACACCGTATGATGTATAAGTCTCTTTTCAATGATGAAAAAAAACATTGGAAAAATTGGTTCCAAGATGAAAATATATTTAATGGGCCAATTAAAATTAAAAGTAAAGATTACAAAATTTAAACTTAAGAATTGGTGCTGGCCTGCCTGTGCAATAAAATCTCTTGCTTCACGATTTCTCTGTCATGGTTATCCATGTTCGCTAACAAACTCTTGCTCTGCGCATAGACATCTTTGCCGTTAATATTAATACCTAACAACACGCAGCTCTCTTGAATGATCTGTTCTGTGGTCTTGCCGCTGTCTCCCAGCCTAGTTTTGATTCTCGTGTCTCTCAGAGCTTTAATGGCCACAGAGTCTGTGTCCAGATAAGTGCCCACGTCGGGAAGATTTTTTCTTTTCAGCGCAGCATTGATCTGTGCTTCTTCGCTGCTGTCGGACTCTATGTCGAACAATGGATTTATTTGTCCTAGTCTTGTTTGGTAGTTATCAAAATAATCTTTCCAAACATCGCTCTCTGCCGACTTGGATATCAGGTCATTCATTTTGTTGCTGGTGGCTAGTCCAGCGTAGGACATTATGTGTGTGAGAGAATCGCTGTATGACTTGATCGACACTAGATTGCTGTATTCAGTTGTAATCTTTTGGGATATCTCTTGCTGTGCGTTTATCAAAGAGGTCTTAACCCCCTGAAATTCTGACGCAGACAGCGCGGAGTCAAGATTGTTTGCCGAAGCTTCAAAGGCGCTTAAAAGGCTGTTGAACGAGCTTTCGTCATAATAGGTGCTGTCCTCCAGTGAATCGACGAAATCAATGAGATTTTGCGTGGCGGTTTGATAGGCCGTGTCTGCGCCTAAGGAAGCTGCCGTGATGGTTTGTAGAGAACTTTTGACATTGACTAAATGATCATTAGTGATGCCCCTCAGCGTGCCAAAGAAATCGTCCACTCCTTTCCCGCTAGTGCTTGCATCGGTGCCGTATAACGTCCTGTGTAGGTCTTGTATTGCCTGCACCTCTCCAAGGTATTCCAAAAATGTCAAGGGGTTGTTGTTTGAATGGCTGTCCGATTGCAGAGTCACCTGTTGTGTGGCCGTGGGATCATTGCCATGAATCACCTTCAACTCTGCTCCTGTTGAATCCAAAATTTGCAAGCTGGCTCCACCAGACCCTCCAATCGACTCCACTGTGCCAGTCACGGGTATTGTCTCCGCAGGAAACAGAGTGCCGGCAATTATATTTGATGTGTGGACCTCCAGGTCCTCAAGGTACCTGCCAACGCTGAGGTATGGCAGCACGTTCATAGAGGCCTTGGCAGAATCTTTCTGAGTATCTGTCAACACGGTGCTTTGATCTAATTTCTTTGATAAAGATTTGTTCTTTGTCGCGAAGCCAATATTGGCCGCATCTATGTTGTCCTGCACTAATTTATTGGTGAAATTTGGCTGGGTTGTGGTGATCGATGTAAGTCCTTTATTGACAGGCATGACTAACCGTTCGCAAAAACATTTTCCGAACCCTGTATCACACGAGTGCAGGTAGGGTCACCAACCCTGCCAATGGCTATGCCCTCCGCATAGACATTTGGAGATCCTCTGCGAAGAGAAGCTGTGTGGGGGCAACATCTTCTGCCACACGGTAGAAGGTGCACAGTATTTTTATGTCCGACGCCACTCATACGTATGCCGTTGGCAAATACCGTACCAAATCCTTGTGCCCTCCTGGGCCTTGAGCAATGAATTGCTTCTGCGTCTCCTACTCTAGCTACTGCTGGCATGCCAGTATTTATGGCCTGTAATAATGTGCTGTTATAACTTAAATTTCTTGAACGCGTCTTTCTTGACGTCCTGCTTGATGCCACCCACGATGTAGCTCTCCACTTCGGTTTCCTGTGGGGCCACCTGCATTCCCCTGCTGCTCAGCCAATGCTGCGTCCATGGCAGCGGGTTCTGGTTGCCGGGTATGTCAAATTCTGGGTCGAATCCCAACGCTTTCAATCTCTTGTTGGCTATGTATTCCACATACTGTCCCAGCAATTTTTCATTCAATCCTATGATGGAACCATCGCGGAATAGATGCTTGGCCCAGGCCTTTTCTTCCTCCACGCACTTGTGGAACATGTCGATCACTTTCTTGTCCTGGCCTTTCATCACTCGCGTCATGTCTCGGTCATCTCCTTTTTGCCAGGCCTTGATCACGTGTGTGGTGAGATTAAGATGCGTGGCCTCGTCTCTGGCGATCAGCGAAAGAATCTTGGCGGAGCCCTCCATCAGTTTCAGTTCTCCAAAAGCGAACGTGCAGGCGAATGATACGTAGAATCGCAGACCTTCCAACAGGTTCACATTGATCATGGCGAGATATAATTGTTTCTTCAACTCGTCCACGTCACCCTTGCCATTGACTGTGTATTGCAGTGCCATCTCTCCAAATGAGTCATAGTTCTCTGTGACCGACACTGCCCGTTTCAATATCTCCTTGTCATTGAGTATGGTGTCGAAAACCTCAGATGGATCGGCATATACGTTCTTCATGATGTGCGTGTAGGCCCTGCTGTGTATGGTCTCGAAGAAATCCCAGGTCACAATGCAGCCTTCCAGTTCGGGGTTGCTGCAGTAGGGCAGGAAGTTCAGGCATGGTCCGCGGCCCTGCACCGAGTCCAGCAAGGTCTGATATTTTAGATTTGATGTGAAAATGTGTTTCTGCTCCGGCCTGAAGTTGGCATAGTCGGATCGATCCTTCTGCAGGCTGACTTCTTCCGGCCTCCAGAAATAGCCCAGCATGGTCTGGTTCAGCTTGTCGAACTGCGGGTGCTTGAACACGTCATATCTCTGCACGGATTGGTCCTCCCCAAAGAACATGGGCTCGTTGCTCCAGTCCACTTCGTTTCTATTGAAAACAGTTTTGGTCATAGTATTAAAAAAATTGTACTATATTTAATTATTTTGTCAATTTATATCTTACAGGCCTCGCAGTCATCATCCTCAACTGCCTGCGTTATTTTCGCGTCACCATTGACCAATTGCAGCTCGACGTCCTCCCCGTCCTGCTTGACGTCTATGGGATCTATGCCCGATGGCTGCAGGTCCTCCTCCTCGCCCTTGAAGTCATAGGTGTTCTGGTAATAGGATGTCTTCCATCCATACTTGTATGCGGTCAGCATGTCGGTGGCCATAACGCTCAGTGGCACTTCGTTGTTGTCATAGTTGAGAGGATTGTAGCTCCAGTTGCCGGATATGGCCTGGTCGAAATACTTCTGCATCATGGCCACGATCTTGATATAACCTTCATTGCTCTTCTGCTCCCACAGCAGGGTATATGAATTTTTTAATTTTGGGTAGCCAGGAACTATCTGTTTCAGTGGTCCCTTCTTGCTCTTCTTCACGCTGAGTATGGCGCGTGGAGGCTCTATTCCATTGGTCTCGTTGC
>Ga0194116_10000959_pt1 | contig 45010 bp, 31 predicted proteins | sample TA2MahsurfametaG_4_FD_148617 | JGI IMG/M metagenome (GOLD analysis project Ga0194116, IMG submission 148617) | Freshwater microbial communities from Lake Tanganyika, Tanzania - TA2015008 Mahale S9 surface | ecosystem: Environmental > Aquatic > Freshwater > Lake | place: Tanzania: Lake... | reverse complement strand
TGTGGGCCAAGGCTCGTACGGGTGTCACCGCAGGTGAGACGCCGCGGGAAAACTCCTTCGTCGCGTACACCGCTCAGCAGGCGGGCACCTTTGTGGTGCGCGATACGTTGGCGGACGAACGGTTCCGTGAGCATCCGCTCGTGAAGGATTCGTCTCCGGTGCGCTTTTACGCGGGGCAGCCGTTAGTCACGCCGGAGGGGCAGTGTGTCGGCGCGCTCTGCGTGATGGATCGTGTGACCCGCGGGCTGACGGGGCAGCAGGCGTTAGCTTTGCAGCGGCTTTCAAGACAAGTGCTCACACAGCTTGAAGTTCGTCGGCATGTCGCCGACTTAGAGAGTGCCATCAAGAAGCACCAAGAGACCGAGGACGCGCTGCGATTTACTGAGGCAATGTTCCGCGGCATTTACGAGAACGCCACGGATGGCATCTTTCAGACCACGCCCGATGGTAAGTTCCTTTCCGCCAATCCAATGCTGGCGAGGATTTACGGCTTTGCCACGCCGGAGGAACTGGTCACAGCATTAAGCGACGTGTCCCGTCAGCTTTACGTGGACCCAGCGAGGCGCGAGGAGTTCGTGCGACTAATGCACGAGCGGGAGATAATTCAGAACTTTGAGTCGCAGGTCTTCAATGCGCGGGGCGATGTCATATGGATCGCCGAAAATGCCCGTGCTGTTCGCGACGCCGCCGGTAACCTCCGTTACTACGAGGGCACTGTCGAAGACATCACCGAGCGCAAGCGCGCTGAGCTTGCTGTGCAGGAGGCGGAGCGCCGCTTTCGGTCTGTCTGGGAGAAGTCCGTAGATGGTATGAGGCTCACGGACAAGGACGGTGTATTGCGCGCGGTCAACCCCGCTTACTGCCGCATCGTGGGCATGAGCGAGGCGGAGCTGATCGGGCAGTGTTATACCGCCAGCTACCAAGATTGCGAGGAGGTGCGGCAACTACACCAGCTTTACAAGGAGAGCTACCAGCGGCGGAACATTCCCGAGCACATAGATCGGAAAATCCTCTTTCGCAATGGCCGCTGCGCGATTTTGGAATTGTCCAACTCGCTCGTTGAAATCGAGGGGCAAGACCCGCTCATCCTGAGCATCCTGCACGATGTAACGGAAAACCGTCGCGCCGAAGAAATGTTGCGTAACTCGGAGGGCCGCTTCCGCTCCATTTGGGAAAAGTCCGTGGACGGCATGCGACTAATCGACAAAGACGGTATCACGCGCGCCGTGAACCCCGCCTTCTGTCGGCTTGTGGGCCTGACCGAGCCGGAGCTGCTGGGCCGGCCCTACACGGACCATTACGACCAAGGGGAGGACGCACAGGCGCGGCTGGATCGCTTCCGTAAGGAGCACACCGCGCGCAGCATCCCTGAGCACATGGAGCGACGCATCACGTTACGTGATGGGCGCACAGTGGATGTCGAGTTATCCGTCTCATTTGTCGAGGTTGCTGGCGAGGATCCGCTGGTGCTGACCGTTTTTCATGACCTCAGCGATCGCAAGCAGGCCGAGGCCGCACTGCGTGAATCCGAGTTCCTCTACCATTCATTGGTGGACAACTTGCCGCAAAATATGTTTCGCAAAGATGTGGCTGGGCGCGTGACCTTTGTAAACCAGCGTTATTGTCAGGAGATGGGCAAGTCGCGTGAGGAACTCACTGGCAAGACCGACTTCGACCTTTTCCCAGCGCACCTCGCGGAGAAATACCATCGCGATGACCAGCGCATCATTCAGTCACGCAAACCATTTGAGGCTGTCGAGGCTCACTTCACCCCCGAGCGTGGTAAGACCTACGTACAGGTTGTCAAAACGCCGCTCTTTGATCGCGACGGAAAGGCCTTGGGCATTCAGGGAATTTTTTGGGATGTGACTGAGCGCAAGCGCATGGAGGAACAACTCGCCTTTGAGCGCGACCTCCTTCGTGCGCTACTCGACAACGTCCCTGACCGCATTTACTTCAAAGACACCGAATCAAAGTTCCTCCAGTGCAGCATGGCGATGGCCAAGCGCCTCGGTTTGAAGAACCCCGAGGAGGTCGTGGGCAAGCGAGATTTCGACTTCCACCCATCAGAGCTGGCCCGCGAGTTCTTCGCCGACGAGCAAAAAATCCTCTCCACCGGCACGCCCATCATCAACAAGGTCGAGCGGCAGTTTGGCGCGGATGGAGGGGAGATTTGGGCCTCAGTCACGAAGGTGCCGCTGCGCAACCGCGCGGGCTTCATTACCGGCATCATCGGCATCTCACGCGACATCACCGAAATCAAACGCGCTGAGCGCGATCTCCAGCAGGCCCGCGACGCCGCCCTGGAGTCCACGCGGCTCAAGTCGCAGTTTCTCGCGGCTATGAGCCACGAAATTCGTACGCCCATGAACGGCGTTGTCGGCATGATTGAGCTGCTGTTGGACACCGATCTTTCGCCTCAACAGCGCGAGTTTGCTGAAACGGTTCACTCCAGTGCGTATGCGCTGTTGCACATCATCAATGACATCCTCGATTTCTCCAAGATTGAGGCCGGCAAGCTTACCTTGGAGGTGACCGACTTTGACCTGCGCGAAGTCGTCGAGCGCAGCGCTGAGTTGCTCGCGTATCGCGCTCAGGCAAAGAACCTCGAAATCGTGTCTTGGATGGCCTCGGACATCCTGCCACACCTGCGAGGCGACTTGGTGCGCATTCAACAAATCCTTGTCAATCTCATCGGTAACGCAGTCAAGTTCACCGAGCGTGGCGAGGTCGTGTTGCGGGTCCTTAAAGAGTCTGAGACCGACACGCGCGTTACTTTGAAGTTTGCTGTTGAGGACACCGGCATTGGGATTGCAGCCGAGGCTCAGGCAAAGATTTTTCAAGCGTTTACGCAGGCCGACGGTTCGACCACGCGCAAATACGGAGGCACTGGCCTTGGCCTGTCTATCTCGCGTCAACTCGTAGAGCTAATGGGCGGCAAATTGGAGTTGCAAAGCGTGCTGGGCATAGGCTCTACCTTCTGGTTCACCGTCTCCCTAGAGAAGCAGCCAGGGCGTCCATCGCACGAAGTTAGCTCACGTTTAGTGGGCGTGCGGCTGTTGGTCGTCACGGAAAACACTCACCTGCGGCAAGCCCTCGCCAGCATGACGAACCTTCTTGGCATGAATTGCGCAGGTGTAAGTACTAGTGACGAGGCCCTACACGCGCTGCGCGATGCTGTGGCAACCACGACTCCGTTCGACGTCGCAATTCTCGACATTAAGCTCGCCGGTGCGGACGGGCTCACGCTGGCGCAGAACATCAAGGCGGAGGCCGCCATCGGAGACACAAAGCTAATCCTCCTAACGCCGCTAGGCCAACGTCTCGAGGTGGAAATCATGAGGATGGCTGGCCTCTCTGGCAGCTTGCTCAAACCCGTCCGACTTTCACGCCTCGAGGATTGTTTACTGCGCGTGCTCACGCAAAACGACCGTGCATTGGCACTGCCAAGCCCTTCGGAGACAGCTTTCCTTCATCGCGGTAAGGTGCCACTGGGCGAGACGCGTCCATTACACATCTTGTTGGTCGAAGATAATTCGGTGAATCAGCGCGTCGCTCTGCTTCAGCTCAAAAAACTAGGTTACGAGCCGGATACCGCGCTCAACGGCGAGCAGGCGGTTACTGCCGTTCAGTCTCGGCCCTATGATGTAGTGCTTATGGACTGTCACATGCCCGTAATGGACGGTTACACCGCCACGAAGCTCATTCGTGAGTGGGAGCAGCGGAGCAACCGCCCGCGACTGCGCATCCTCGCGATGACCGCTGACGCTGGGCGCGGCGATGCGGAGCATTGCTTCGCCGCCGGCATGGACGATTTTATTACCAAGCCCGTGCATCTTCCGGAGTTGAGCGCCGCGTTGGAGCGCGTTAACGTCATTTCCACTGCTGTTGGAAGCGATTCTCCGCTGAAAGAGGATTCGGCGACAACGGCCTTGGCTGACGAGACCACCCTCGATTTTTCCGTCCTTGCCACTCTTCGCGATCTAAGCGAGCCGGGTCAGCCCGACCCGGTGGTCGAGTTAATTGATCTTTTCATGGAGGATGCGCCCGATCGATTGCATGCCATGCAAACTTCGCTCGACTGCCGCGACCAAGAGGCGCTTAAGGTTGCCGCACACTCTCTCAAGGGCAGCGCAAAAAATCTTGGGGCCAAACCGCTGGCGAAGATATGCGCTGAGTTGGAAGGGCAAACTGTCGCCGCCGACTGGGACAATGCCCTGCTAACCATCAAAGCCATTGGCCAAGAGTTTGAAAAACTTCGCGCCTTACTGGCGGCGGAGAAGCAGCGGTAAGGGATTTGTCCCGGGACGGCACTCCGCCGTTGAACGGTTTATTCCTTAATGTTAGTGTCCCTTTTTGACTCTCTCCAGCTTGCACCCTCTCCTTTACGAAATAAACACCCGCTGTTGGCTGCGCGAACTTTCCGTGCGGGCTGGGCGAACCATCCAACTCGGCGACGTGCCGGAGGAGGAGTTCATCGCCTGGAAACGGAACGGTTTCACGCACGTCTGGCTCATGGGCACTTGGGCCACTTGCGCTCGTGCTCGTGAGGCCGCGCTAAATGACTCAGCGCTTGTTGACCAATTCCGCCGCGTGCTGCCCGACTGGACGCCCAGCGACGTGGCTGGCTCACCCTACGCGGTCGCCGACTATCGCGTGCCGGAGTCGCTCGGCGGTGAGGAGGGCCTGCGGCAGTTTCGCGTGCGCCTTCACGCGCACGAGCTGAAGCTTATTCTCGACTTCGTTCCAAATCACACCGGATTGGGACATCCGTGGGTAAAAACAAAACCAGAGCTGTTCGTGCAGGGACAACCTGGCGCGCATGAAACTTTCGTCACGGAAACCAACGCCGGCAAGGCTTGGATCGCTCACGGGAAGGATCCGTTCTTTCCATGCTGGAACGACACCGCGCAACTCGACTACCGGCGCTCTGACACGCAGGCCATGATGCAGGAAGTTCTTAAAAGTGTCGCTGCCCGCTGTGATGGAGTTCGTTGCGACATGGCGATGCTCATGCTTCGCGAAGTCTTCGAGAAGACGTGGGCGGCGTATCCAAGCACGGCCCCGCAGGCTCCGGGTGAGTTCTGGACTGATGCCATCGCCACCGTGAAGCGCGAGTTCCCCGGCTTTCTTTTCTTGGCCGAGGTGTATTGGGACCTGGAGCGGAGTCTTCAGCGGCTCGGCTTTGATTACACCTACGACAAGTGGCTTTACGATCATCTCGCCTACGACAACTACGCCGAGACGCAAAGCCACCTGCTCAACTTAGAGCCGGACTTCCTTTGCCGTAGTGCCCACTTCCTTGAGAACCACGATGAGCAGCGCGCCGCCACACGGTTTACTTTCGAGGAGCACAAGGTCGCGGCCGTGTTAACCTTTGGCCTGCCGGGGATGCGTTTTCTGCACGAGGGCCAGCTCGAGGGTGCACGCGTGCGCCTGCCTGTGCATCTCGCGCGTAGGCCTGTCGAGCCAAACGACGCGCAAATTAGCGCCCTCTACACGCATCTATTGGCCGCGCTGAAAGCCACTGCTGTCGGCCAAGGCGAATTTGAAATTCTGCGCCCGCGCTCTGCGTGGTTCGACAACCCGACTGACCAGTGCTTTGTAGTCGTGCAATGGCAGGCCGCGCCTGACTGCTTCGATCTCGTGGTCGTCAACCTCGCTTCGCAGCCCAGCCAGTGTTACGTCACGCCCACCGTCGTGGGCCTGGCGCGGCGCGAGTGGAAGATGAATGACCTGTTGGGCGAGGAAAAATACTGTCGCAACGGCAGTGAGATGGCCGCACGTGGCCTTTACCTCGCGCTACCCCCGCGCGGCGCACAACTATTCCATTTCACGCCCGCGAAGTAGGCGCGCTTTCCTGCATCAGCCAAGTAATAATGGCTTTCTGCGTGTGCAGTCGGTTCTCTGCCTCGTCGAAGATGGTCGGCGCGTTGGCTTCAAAGGTCGCTTCGTCAATCTCCTTACCGCGATATGCCGGCAGGCAGTGCATCACCAACGCGTCCGGCGCGGCGAGCTTCACTAGCGCCGCGTTGATTTGGTAGCCGGCCAGCGCGTGGATGCGTTCGGCCGCCTCAGCCTCCTTACCCATCGAGATCCACACGTCCGTATAGAGCAGGTGTGCGCCTTTGGCGGCGGCTTGAAGGTCGGCGGTGAGGACAATCTTCCCACCCTTGCCGGCAATGCTGCCGGTGATGACTTCACCTGTGGGTGTTGGTTGCGCGTGGACGTGCGTAAAGCCCGCGCGTTCGAGCAGCGACATCGGCGGTTGAAACGCTTTCGGCGCGGCGATGCGCAACTCGAAGCCCAGCTTGGCCGCTGCGAACACCCAGCTGGCCGGCACGTTGCATGCGCCGTCGCCCACGAAGGTGACTACTTTGCCTTGGATCGGCCCTCGCCGCTCCTGGAACGTGAAGATGTCCGTGAGGATCTGGCAGGGATGCTCCTCGTCTGTCAGCGCATTAATGGTGGGAATCCCTGCGTAACGGGCGAATTCCACCACATCTGCCTGTGCAAACGTGCGAAAGACCACGCCGTGAACCATTCGGCCCAGCACCCGCGCCGTGTCCTTGATTGGCTCGCCGCGTCCGAGTTGTATGTCCGTCGAGTTAAGGAATATCACGTTGGCGCCCAGCTCCCGCAGGCCGACTTCGAAAGACACGCGCGTGCGCGTCGACGACTTGGCGAAGATGAGCGCCCACGTCTGCCCAACCAGCGGTAGGCAGGCGTGCCGGCCGCGTGCGTGCTTCATTTCAGCGGACGCCACGAGGATCGCTTCCATGTCCGCCCGGGACAATTGCTCAAGGCTTAAAAGGTGTTTCATGGTCGAGCCAAAGGGCGGAGTGTAGGCACAGAAGCGCGAAGTGCAAAAACTTTCTCCGGACATCACGCTCGCTTGGCGACCGAAATAACCTTTTGCATCCCAGCAATCCGATGTTATAAAAGCAATTCGTTCGGACGGACCGGACGACTCATTTACCTATGTCGCAACATCGCAGTCTCCGCGCCTCAAGCACCCTTGGGGCCAAGCGTAACGTCCTCAAGCGTTACGAGCGCGTCCAAGTCCTTAAAAACGCTGGTCAGTGGAAGGAAGGTGACCGTGTCACCGGCCTCCGCAAGACTAAACCCCCGGTTTAGGCCGCGCTGCCAGAGTTGACTCATTGGATAGACAGCCGTCCGCCGCGAGGTGCGACGGCCTTTTTGCTGGTGCAAGTCCGCCTTCAAAAGTTTCTTGCCGAGGCTGGTGTGGCGTCCCGCCGCGCAGGCGAAAGGTTGATTGTCAACGGCTTGGTTGAGGTCAACGGTCGCGTCGTCCAGCAACTCGGTGCAAGGGTTGACCCGCTCCACGACGAGGTAAAGGTCGAGGGTCGGCCGGTCAAGGCTCGCCGAAAAATTCACGTGGCCCTGCATAAACCGCGCGGTTTTCTCTCCACGCGGAGCGATGAGTTGGAGCGGCGCATCATCACTGATTTGCTGCCGAGGGAGTGGTCTCACCTCCATCCCGTCGGTCGGCTAGACCGCGACAGCGAGGGGCTGATTTTCCTGACCAATGACGGCGATTTCACCCTGCGTCTCACCCACCCGCGTTTTGGCGTCCGCAAGAAATACCGCGCCATCGTCGAGGGCCGGGTGGAGCCAGTGATGCTCCGACGCTTCACCGAGGGCGTCGAGCACGAGGGTGAACGACTACGGGCCGAGCGCGCTCACCTCGTGGACGCGAACAACTCCCACAGCATCGTCGAACTGGAATTGGCTGAGGGCAAGAATCGTGAAGTGCGTCGGTTGTTTGAATCGCAAGGCTTGCTGGTGGAGCGACTCCAGCGCACACAAATCGGCCCCATCCGGCTGGGCGAGCTTCCCGAAGGCCGCTGGCGCGCGCTGACGGCTGCCGAAGTTAAGGCCTTACTGAGCACATCTGCACCGTCTGGCAAAGCCAAGTAGGCGCAACGCCGCCAAATTGTTCGGGGCGAGTTGGAAATTTTACCCCAAGCCAACGGACTCCGTTGCTCTCCTCGATACGAGCAAGTACCTTGTTTCTGGATTTAGCAGAGGCGCCCACACTCGATGCCCGTCACCGACTACATTCGCAGCAAGCTCTCGCAAGTGCCTCACCGGCCCGGAGTGTACCTGCACAAAGACCGCTTCGGCACGGTCATCTACGTTGGCAAGGCGCGCGATCTTCGCCGCCGTGTTGCGCAGTATTTCCAAAACTCCCGACGTATGGGTTGGGATTTAAAATTCAACGCACTCGTCGAGGCCATCCACGACTTTGACTGTCACGTCGTCAAGTCCGACGCTGAGGCAGTGCTGCTCGAGGGCAAGCTCATCAAGGAGTTTCACCCGCGGTTCAACGTTTCCTTCCGCGACGACAAACGTTTTCTACTGCTCAAGGTTAACCTCAGCGATCCCATTCCGCGTTTCACTCTTACGCGCCTGAGGTTGGACGACAACGCGCGTTACTTCGGGCCTTTCGCTAATGGCGGCGCGGTGCGGCGCACGCTGAATTTGGTCCGGCACAAATTTAATTTGCGAGGTTGCCGCCCGCTCACGCCGGTAGCTGGCGACTATAAGCATTGTCTGTACGGCCACCTAAAAGTCTGCACTGCGCCTTGTATAGGTAACGTTTCGCACGAGCAATACCTCATGCAGGTGACCGCCGCCTGCGACTTTCTGGACGGCCAGTGCGATGAGATGGCGAGCGACCTCGAAGCACAAATGAGAAAGGCTGCTGCCGCACAGGATTTCGAGCAAGCCGCGCAGCTCCGTGACCTATTGAAGGACTTGCAGCGCACGACGGAAAAGACTGAAAAATTTGAGCGCGTTCCCTACAAGCTTCCAGTGGCTATCAACCCTGAATCCGACTTGCGTGAACTGGCGCGCGTGCTTGGCTTGAAGCAGCCACCCAAACGCATCGAGGGTTTCGACATTTCGAACATCAGCGGCACGTTCGCCGTGGCCTCACTGGTAAGCTTCTGGCAGGGTCGCCCCGACCGTGTGAATTACCGTCGCTTCAAGATCAAGACTGTCACCGGCCAAGATGACTTCGCTTGCATGGCGGAGACCATCCAACGGCGTTATTCCCGGCTGAAGAAAGAAGTGGCCAAGGAAATTGCGAAGGGAGAATTACTTAGGCCGATTATTTCACCCGATGCACCTTTGCCAGATTTGCAAGCCCTCGACGCTGGTGAAGAAGCTCCCGAATCCCGCCCTACCAACGCCTTTGATGCTATATTCCACGACGCCGCGGTGCGTGACGAGCTAACCGCGCCGTGGGTGCCCAAGACGCCCTCCGCTACGCGCCTGCCGGATTTGATTCTTATTGATGGCGGGCGTGGTCAACTTAACGCCGCGTGTGCGGAACTGGCGAAGCTCGGCTTAAATCAAATTCCCATCGTTGGTCTCGCCAAGGAGTTTGAGGAGATCTACCGCCCCAGTCAGGCTACGCCCCTGCGCCTCGGCTTAGACCATCCGGCGGTTAAGTTGCTCCAGCGCGTGCGTGACGAATCCCATCGCGTGGCCAATAGCTATAGCGCCCAGCTGCGACTTCGGAAAATTTCCGAGAGTTTGCTCGACGAGTTTCCCGGTATAGGTGATGCGCGGAAGCAAGCTTTACTCAAAAGGTTCGGCTCAATCCACCGCTTACGGCTTGCGACCGTCGAGCAGATCGCTGAGGTCCCAGGCTTCGGCGGCAAAAGTGCGCAAGAACTTAAAGACTTTCTCACCTCGCGCACGGAACGCCCGGCGACGTCTTAACGCTAGGGGCTCACCGCGCTGCCGTGATGTTTTCAGACTTCATCTCAATCGCACTCCAATAACCGAATTCCCAGCTCCACCCATTCGCGGCGTTTTCCAGGCGCAGCGTAACTTTCTGGCCGGCGAGCGGGGTGAGATCCACGGTCACGGGTTGCCAGGCGTTGGAGCTTTTGCGGGCGATGACCTGCTTCTGCAGCGGCTTGCCGTTCGCAAGGACGCGGAGTTCCCAGTCGCCCTTCTCGTGTGAAGCGACGCTGAACTTCAGCGTGGTCCTCTGGCCGGTGGGAATGGTCAACTCGCGTTCGAGCGCGGCGGGTTTCTCGCGGTCGAAGGGATGCGTGAGCAGCACGTTGTGCTTCCCGGCGTAGTCGTGGAGTTTGGCAGGCGTACCCTCGAAATCCGGAGCGATTACGCGCCATTCCGGGTGCCATAGCGCGACGGATTCCAAATCGAGGCCGGCTTTCTTGCCGGGCGATTTCGCAGCGTCACCCCCGTGCCCGGCGTCGTTCTTCCAACTGAACGGGGCCTTGTCGCCGGGCGGATTCAGGAGGTAGGCGATGAGGCTGCGGAAGTCCGCGTCGGGCATCTGTTCCAAGCCCTCCGGCATCAAGCTCAACTCGCTAACCCTCAGTTTCGCGATGTCGCTTTTCGCCACCACGTCCTCCTTGGGGCCGGCGCTCAGAAGGCGCACGCGCACGTCGGTGTTCTCGACCATGCGGCCGCTCACGCTGCGGTCGTCCTTGGTCGTCACCTCCACCATTTCGTAGCCCGCCCCGATGATTTGGTTCGGGTCAATGATGTTCGCCAGCAACGCGTCGAGGCTGCTGCGGCCCACGCCCGTCAGGTCGGGGCCGATGTCCGCGCCCTCGCCGTGGAGCTTGTGGCAGGTGAAACAAACCTTCTTTGCGACCTCGTGGCCGGCGTTCAAGTCCGGCTGGCCGGGCGTCTTCAAAATCATGTCCTTCTTCGCGGCGATGAGCTTGAGCTTGTCGGCATTGGCGTCGCGCACACGTCCGAAGATGGCGGTGGCGCGCTTGGCGAGCATCCCGAAGTCCGCCTCGCTACGCGTGAGCGTGCGGATGGTGGCGGCGGGGATGTCGGAAGCAGAAATGCGCTTCTGCTCTATTTCGCTGAGGAGTTGCGAGGCCCAGTTGTTGCGGGAGGCCAAGGTCTCCGCTGCGGCGCGCCGGGCGGCGGGGCTGAAATTCTTCCACTGGGCGAACAGCGCCTCTGAAGAAGCACCGCCAAGCTGGCCGAGGCCGGCGACAGCTTCGAGCACAAGCGGCTCGGGGTTGCCGGGGGTGATGGCCTTGAGCAACGCGTCGCGGGCTGCGTCGTTCTTGAGTTGGCGGGCGGTTTGCGCGGCCTTGAGGCGCTCTTCGAGCGGGGCCTTCGCATCGTTCACGAGCGCGAGGTTGGACTGCATTGCGCCGGCGTCGCCCCACAGCGCACCCAGTTGGCGGGCGAAGCGCGCGACGTCCTCGCGCGGGCTGGTGAGGAGCAGCTTGAGGACTGCCTCGGTGGGCTTGGCGGGCTTTAGCGTCTTGCCCTTTTGGCCGTCCACAAGGCCGTTAAGCGCGAAGGCAAGCAATGGTTCGTTCGTGGGCAGGGTGCCGAGGAACTCTAGCGCAGAGTCGAGCTGCGTGGGGCTTTGCAGGTCGCAGACGCGGCGCATCGTCTTGTAAGCCAGCGTGCCGGTCATCGCGGCGGAGCGGATGGAGTTTTGCTTGAGCAGGTTGAAGGCGAACTTAGGGTCGCGCGCGACGAGTGGCTCGGCAGCCATCCAGACGAGGTGGTTTAGCGTAAGGTCGTTTGCTGTCGGGGAGGCGACGATGACGGCGGCGAGTATTTCGGCGATGGCCTGCTCGTTGGCAGGGCTTTGGGTCGACGTGTTGACGGTGAGCGATCCAGAGGTGAGTTGGCGGCATGCGGTGGCGACGGCAGTGCGAACGATTGCTTCGGAGTCGTTGGCAAGTTTGCGAAGCACCGCAAGGTCGCCCGCGTTGCCGAGTTGGCGTTCGCCAACGAGCCGCGCCGCCCACGCACGGATGGTGGGTTCCATGTCGGCGGCGGCTTTGGGGAGTTGGTCATCTGCGAGATAGCCGGAGCTGTGCAGCGTCCAGAGCGAGGCGAGGCGGCCTTCGAGGTGAGGAGCGCCTGCCTCCGGCGGGCGGTTCTCGGCGTCACGCCGAGAACTCGTCTCTACTGATTTTTTCTGCGCGTTGGCGGAGGAGTTAGAGGGACGAGAATCCGGCGTGACGCCGGATTCGGCACGCGGGACGCGTGCGCTCCCCTGGGGAAACACCTGCCGTTGTAGCAGGCCCATCACCTTGTCGTCGCGACGGTCGTTGAGGACTCGCTGCGCCATCTTGCGCTGCCAGACATTCGGATGCGCGAGGCGCTCGACGAGTTGCGCGGACGTGAGTTTGCTGAAATCCATGTTCACTTGAGGGCGCGATGAGACGGGTTTGCCTTTCTCGTTGCCGGTCCAGACCACTCGCCAGATGCGGCCGTGCTCGCGGTCCACCCCCTCAGGGTCGGCGCGGGCGTTTTGGTAGCAGGGATATTTGTCATACCAGTCCATCACCCACAGCGCGCCGTCGGGGCCGACTTGCTGGCTCACGGGCATGAACCAACCATCGTTGGCGCGGACCAAGTCCTGCTTTGCAGAGCTTATGAATGTGCTGCCATGGGGCGTGAGCACGTCCTGATGCACCGCGTTGTCGTGGAGGTTGCCGCAGAAGATGGTGCCGTAATGCTCCGCTGGCCATTGGTCGCCGAGATAGACCTGAATGCCCGCGTAGGCCGCCATCTTGTGGCGATGGTCCACGATGCTCGGCAGGAGTTGGTAGGCGTAGGGGAATTGCGGCTGGCCACCCTGCCTTACGTAGATGCCGCCGGGAGCCATGTGGAACATGTGGTCAATCACGCACGCGCTCAGGAAGGCGTTGCCCGCACGGTCGAAGTCCACGCCCCACGGATTGCTCGTGCCATCGGCGAAGACCTCGAATTTTTTAGTTTGGAAGTTGTAGCGCGCGACGGCGGCGTCCATGCGCACGGCGGGTTCCCCGGGTCGGTCGGGGCTGGTCACGTTCGCGCGCGTGAAGACGCCGTGGGTCATGTAGAGCTGGCCGTCGGGGCCCCAGGTAAAGCCGTTGAGGAGCTCGTGGCGGTCCTCGAGGCCGAAGCCGGTCAGCAGGATGGTTTGCTTGTTTGCCTTCTGAAACGCGCCGATGCCCGCGCCGACGGGAGCGTTCGTGTCTTGCAAGAGGAGCAGGTGCGGCGCTTGTCCAAGGAGCACGCCGCCGTGGCCGAGCAGAATGCCCGTCGCGAGCGAGAAGCCGTCGGCGAAGACTGTGACCTTATCCGCCCGGCCGTCGGCGTCGGTGTCCTCGAGAATCTTGATACGATCGCGGCCGCGTTCACCGGACTTTGCGCCGAGCGGATACTCGTAAAGCTCCACCACCCATAGCCGCCCGCGTTCATCCCACGTCATGGCTACGGGGTTCACCACCTCTGGTTCGCTGGCGAAGAGGCGGATTTCAAAACCCGGCGGCAGGGTGAACTTTTTCTGCGCTTCTTCCGGCGAGAGCGCCGGCGTGGTGGCGGGGGCATGCTGGCCGGTCATTTGTTTGCCCGGCGGGGCGTTTTTGTAGGTGGGGAAGCCAAGGTTTTTTTGCGGCACCTTGTAATCAGCAGCGGAAAGCGCGGCAGTGAAGACCAGCGAAGTCGCGACAGCCAGCGCGGCGGAACGAAGCGGAGTCATAGTGGGCACACGGTAGGAAACCGGCGGCGCGGCGAAAAGCCCCAAACGGCAAGAACGCCGCGCTAGCGGTAGAATTGGCCTTTCGGTCGGCCAATCAGTTCGCTGACGGAAGCTACTTCAACTCCTTGATGTAGAGGTTGCGGAACTGCATGAGGCTGGAGGCAGAGTTGAGTTCTCCGGTCTTCGGGTTGCGGCCGCCGTGGTGTTGGAGGGCGAGTTTACCTTTCTCCGGCACGCCGGGGAGTTGGGCGTTCTCGATGACGGTCTTGCCATTAAGCACGACCGTGAGGCGGTCACCTTTCATCGTAATCTCGAAGGTATTCCATTCGCCCACGGGTTTGTCGGCATTGAGCTTGGGCGTCACCCCGGCGCGGACGGCGGCGGGCATGGTCTTGTCCATGCGGTAGCCATAGACCTCACCGGAGCCGACGGGCCAGCACCAGATGTTGATCTGCGATTTGCCTGCGCCGCGCAGGTAGATGCCCGAGTCGGCGTTGGGGCGCGGGGTGAGGATTTCCTTACCGTCGGGGCCGAGGCGATGCGAGCCATCAGGCAGCACGTCAGGCATCGGATAAAGACCCGTGGTGCGCTTGATGCGCCAGTCCATGCGTAGGGTGAAGTCCCCGTATTCCTTCGCGGTCCACAGGTTCTTATCGCCCTTCGCCTCGCTCTCGGCGTCGTAGTCAATGACGCCGTCGAGGACTTTCCAATGACCGTTGTCGCCCTCGGGCAGCGTCCAGCCAGCGAAGTCCTTACCGTTGAATAGGACGGTGAACCCAGCGGGCGCGGCGGCTTGGGCGGCTATGCTGAGGATCAGGGCAACGGCGAATGAGGCAGCGGTAATGGCTTTCATAGCGTCAGGATGACTGCAAGCGCGATGGTGTGGAATCGAAAAATTGGGTCGGTGGAGTGGTAAATTTGTCACCGGGCGAGCTTGTCGGAAGAAGCGTAGGCCGCTAATTTACCGACGTTATGAACGCTTTGCCGCTCGACCCTCAAAATACACGTCGCGATTTTCTCCAAAAACTCGCCGCCGCAACTGCGACTACGATGACCATGGGCGCTCCGCGCCTGCTGGCAAATGAGAACGTCGTTCACCCCAAGGCCACAGCGGATGCGTGCATTTTGATATGGATGGGTGGCGGCATGGCCGCGCCAGACACGTTCGATCCGAAGCGCTACCAGCCGTTCGAGAAGGGCGTGCCGGTGAAGAACATCCTCAGCACCTTCCCGGCGATTCCCACGGCGGTGGACGGCGTGAAAATTTGCCAAGGGCTGGAGCAAATCGCTTCAGTGATGGATCGCGCCACGCTCATCCGCAGCGCGGTGCAGCCGGACCTCGGGCACATTCTCCATTCGCGGCATCAGTATCACTGGCACACCGGCTACGTGCCTCCGCAGACCGTCGCGGCTCCGCATCTCGGCGCCTGGATGTCCAAGGTGCTCGGCCCACGCAATCCAGTGATGCCCGCCTTCATTAATGTGGGTCAGCGACTCGAAGGCGTTGGTGAGCAGGAGGAGTTGAAGGCTTTCACCACCGCCGGTTTCTTCGGCAACGAATTTGGACCGATGAACCTGCCGTATCCCGACGATGCCGCGCAGTCCGTGCGTCCGCCCAAGGGCATGGAGCCGGGCCGCTTCGACAACCGCTACAGCTTCTACCGCAAGCTGGTGGACAAGAACCCGCACCGCGAGTTCATGAGTGACTTCCAGCAGGAGTCCATGCTGCGTTCGCTGGACAATGCGCATCGCCTGCTCAGCTCGAAAGAGCGGGCCGCCTTCGACCTTGCGCTTGAGCCCAAGGAAAGTTACGCGAAATACAACACCGGCCGCTTTGGCCAAGGTTGCTTGCTCGCCCGCCGCCTTGTTGAAAACGGTGCTCGGTTCGTCGAGGTCACGACCGAATACGTGCCCTTCCTCCACTGGGACACTCATAAGGATGGCCACGAAACCGTCGCGGGCATGCACAAGATTATGGATGCCCCCATCGCGCAGCTCATCCGGGACTTGGAGCAGCGCGGTTTGCTCAACCGCACGCTCGTCGTCATCGCCAGCGAGTTTAGCCGCGACGCCATGATCGAGGGCATCCCCGGCTCGAACGCGAAAGACCAGGCCACCGCGCCGAGCGAGACGTTGCAGGAGATGAAGCACTACGGCCTACACCGGCATTTCACCGGCGGCACGAGCGTGGTGCTGTTCGGCGGCGGCGTGAAGAAGGGCTTCGTCTATGGCCAGACGGCGGACGAGCGCCCGCTGATCGCCATCAAGAATCCCGTCTCCGTGATGGACCTGCACGCGACGATCTTCACCGCGATGGGCATCAGCCCGAAGACCGCCTACGACATCGAGGGCCGGCCCTTCTACGCCACCGAGGACGGGAAGGGCAGGGCGGTGCGGGAAATTTTCGCGTAACCCGGTTTGGCAGTGTTGGCTTGACCGCCCGCCTGCGCGGGCGCATACGTCAAGCCCATGAATCCTGCATTCCCCCGCCGCACGTTCTTCCGCGGCGCGACGCTCGGCACCGGCTCGGTGCTGCTCGCGCCGTTTCTCCAACGCCTCGAGGCCGCGCCCGGCACGCCCGCGCCGAAGCGGATTGTCTTCGTCGTCGAGGGCAATGGCTTCAGCCCCGCTCAGGCGCAGCCCAAGTCCATCCCGCGCGCGAAGCATCCCTACGGCCACACGAACGTGGATACCACCGAGGACCTCCCGCTCGCCGGGCAGGAACTTTCCGAGGCCACCGCGCCGCTCGCGCCTTTTCAGGACCGGCTCACGGTTGTGCAGGGCCTCAGCGGGCGCATCTGCGGCGGTGGCCACTCGAACAACTTCGGCGCGCTCGGCGCTTACTCGGGCAAGGCTGGCGTGGCGGGCGAGACCATTGACCTCGCGCTGGCCCGGGCGTTGCCGGCCATCTTCCCGCAAATCGGCCTGGGCATTTCGGACCGCCCCGAGCATACGGTGATTTACAACCTCAGCGCGATTGGCGCGGACCAGCCGGCGCCCACCCGTTGTCGGCCGGACTTGGCTTACGACGAATTCTTCGGCAGCGCGGCGGAAGGCGCGGCGCGGGACAAGTTCGCCCAGCGCGGCAACCTGCTCGACTTCATGGCCGACGACGTGCGGCGGGTCACGACGCGCCTCAACGGCGAGGAGCGCGAAAAACTCGGCCATTACCTCAACGCCTACGAAAGCCTGCGCACGCGGCAGGGGCAGTTGAACGAACTCAGTGCCTCGTTGCGCGCGCGCGGCCCGGCGGTGACGAAGCAGTTCGGTTCCTCGGTGGAGGCGGACCGACTCACGGCGATGTTCGACATCGGTGCGGCGTCGCTCATCTGCGGGCTGACCAACGTGCTCACGCTCGCGAGCGGCTGCGGCGACCCGTATTTCAGCGTGCGCTGGACCGGCCTCGGCGTGCCGCTGGACAAGCACAGCATCGGTCACGGCAAGGGGCTTGATGACAAGACCGCCGAGCAACTCACCACGCTCATCCGCCGCTTCCACATGGAGCAAATCGCCAAGCTCGCCACCAAGCTCCAGTCCGTGCCCGAGGGCAAGGGCACGATGCTCGACAACACGTGCATCGTTTACCTGAGCGACTCGGCGGAATCGCACCATAGCCGATGCTTCGATTGGCCGATGCTCGTGCTCGGCGACCTCGGCGGGCGACTCAAGACGCGCGGTCGCTTCCTCTGTTTCCCGAAGTATGCGGCCAAGGGCCATCGCACCACGGCGAACTTCTTCCTCACGTTGCTCGAAGCCGCTGGTGCCCCGCGCAAGTCCTTCGGTGTCGCCGACCCGGGCTTGAAGGACCTCGACACGCGCGGGCCAATTCCCGAACTGCTGGCGTAACTTCCTCGGGCATGAAGGCTTTCGTTTTGTTCGCCTCGCTCGCGTTCGCCGCGAACCTTTCCGCCGCTTCCTCGGAGTCTGAAGCCGCCTCAGCCCGGCGCTTTGTTGCGGATTTCTGCGTGCGCTGCCACGGGCAGGACAAGCAGAAGGGCGACGTCCGCCTCGATGACCTGACCGGCGACATCATCGCTGAAGGCACGCGCTGGGCCGCCGCACTCGACCTCGTGCGCGATGGCAAGATGCCGCCGCCCGAGTCCAAGCCCCAACCCACTGCCGCGCAGCGTGGAGCTTTCGCTGCCTGGGGTGTGCGGCAGTTCGGCGCGCACGCGCAGCGCAAGCCCAACCTCGGCAACCTCGTCCCGCACGACCTGCTCTTCGGCCCCGCTGCCGGCGCAGGCACCAACGTCGCCGCATCCGCGCCGCGCCTTTGGCGGATTAGTTCGGAAGCCTACGCCGGCTGGGTCGAGGACGTCGCCAAGCGCACGACAGGTCTGGTGCCGCCGTTTTCTGCCAGCCCGGAGCGCGGCATCAAGGACTTCGCCGCGCTCGGCCGCGTGGACGAGCCGACGACGGAAATTCTGCTCCGCAACGCTGAGGCCATCGTGGAAAAACAGACCGCCTTCGAGTTGGCCGACGGCAAGCCGCGCGGCAAGTTCGACGCCGTGCGCGAGTTCGTCGAGTTGCTGCGCCCAGACGCCGCGCCCACCCGCGACATGTTGGAGAAGGCGGTTCAGAAGCAGTTCTCGCTGGCCCTTGCGCGCCGTGCCGAGGCCGAGGAAGTGGCGCGGTTGCTCGCGCTTTATGACCGTTGCGCCACTGGTGGCAACCATGTCCTCGCGTTGCGCACCACGCTCACCGCCGTGCTGCTTCGGGCAGACGCCATCTTCCGCGCCGAACTGGGTGGGCCAGACGGCCTGCTCACGCCGCGCGAGACGGCCGCTGCCCTCAGTGCTGCGCTCGCTCATCGGCGCGATGCGCGTCTCTTCGAGGCCGCCGATAAGGGCCAGCTCACCACCCGCGCCCAACTCGCCGAGCACGTCCGCCGCATCCTCGATGACCCGAAAATCGCCAAACCCCGCGTGCTGGGTTTCTTCCGGGAGTATTTCGAGTATGGCCAAGCCCCCGAGGTTTTCAAAGACCGCCCCAAGGATTTGATGCACGAGCCCAAGCAGCACGTGGCTGACACCGACCAGCTCATCCTCCACTTGCTCGCCCAAGACAAAGATGTCTTCCGCCAGCTCCTCACCACACCGCAGGCTTTCGTCAACGTGCGCTCCAAACAGAACAAACAAACACGGCTGGATGAGTTCGTCCCCGCCATCACCAAGAGCGCCCAGAACAACAAGGGCCAGGCAATCATCGAGACGCTTTACGGCTTGAGCGAGTGGACCGCTCAACAGCCCATCACGCAACCGGCGGGTGCGCGCATCGGCGTGCTGATGCAGCCGAGCTGGCTCATCGCTTGGAGCGAGAACTTTAACAACGACATCGTCCGGCGCGGGCGGTTCATCCGCGAGCGGCTGCTCGGCGGCACAGTGCCAGACCTGCCCATTGGCGTGGCCGCGATGATTCCTGACGACCGCGACCGCACGCTGCGAGACCGTGTGGGCAGCGCCACGAAGGACGAGCGTTGCTGGAAGTGCCACCAGCACATGGACCAGCTTGGCCTGCCCTTCGAAAACTTCGACCACTACAGCCGCCTCATTACCGCCGAGACCGTGCTGGACCGCGCGGTCACGGCGGCGAACGTGGACAAGAAGGGCAAACCGATGGGCGACGTTTTCACCACCGCGCCACTGAACACGACCGGAGCCATCGCCGGCACGGGGGACCCGCAACTCGACGGCCCGGTGAAATCGCCGCACGAGTTGGTCACGCGCATCGCGAACTCCGACCGTGCGCGCCAAGTCTGGATACGCCACGCCTTCCGGTATTACATGGGCCGCAATGAAACCCTCGCCGACGCGCCCACGCTCCAGGCTGCCGACCGCGCTTACCTCGACAGCGGCGGCAGCTTTAAGGCGCTGCTCGTCTCGCTTTTGACGAGCGACAGTTTCCTAAAGCGAGGCTTTCTGGCGGGGCCATAGACTATCCTCCTCGCCGGGTTTCAACACCGCCGCAAGCACCCGGCTTTGCGGTTTGATCTTCCAGCTCCATCGGTGAGATAGTCCCGCCATGAGCCTGCATCCTCGCCATTCGTCGCCCCGCATTGGTTTCACCCTCATCGAATTGCTCGTCGTCATCGCGATCATCGCGATCTTGGCCGGGATGCTGTTGCCCGCCTTAAGCAAGGCGAAGATGAAGGCGCACCAGACGAAATGCACCAATAGCACCAAGCAGATTGGACTGGCGATGCTGGTTTACACCGGGGATTTCGATGATCGGCTACCGGTCCACTCAGGGTGGGCGAATATGGGCGGGCAAACTCCAACTGCGAATCCGCCTTTCACGCTCCAGCCCAGCTACCAAGTTGCCACCCCGGAAAGTAACCGCGTGCTGAACGCCTACACTGGCGGTGGCGCGGTTTTTAATTGTCCAAGGGACAGCGGGGATACGCTCAATGCTGCGATGGCAGCCGCGGTTAAGAAGTGCTTCGACAGCTACGGCACGAGCTATCTCGTGCAGTGGAATAGCACGGCATTCGGGGTGGCGAAAGTTTCGGCTAACACCGTGGCCAGCTCTGTTCGCATGAGTGATTACACACGGGCCGTGTCCAAAAAATGCTTTTTGGTGATTGGAACTGGCATGCCAATCGGGCGGTGAACGTGCTCCAAGGCCAATGGCATAACTACGGGGGAAGAAATCGCTACAATATGGCCTTCGCCGATGGCCACTCGGAGTTTTTCGAGTTTCCACAGCCGTGGAACAACACGACTACTTTCCCTGGGGGCCCAGACCCGGATCTTCGGTCGTTTTGGTGACCCCCGGTGGCTACTTTACATCACCATTCCGCCGTCCACTGCGAGCACTTGGCCGGTGATGTAGCGGGCCTCGGCGCTGGCGAGGAAGAGCGCGGCGTTGGCGATGTCTTCCGGTTCACCCAGACTGCCCAAGGGAATCTGCTTCAGGACTTCCGCCTTCATGTCCTCTTTGAGCACGGCGGTCATGTCTGTGGCGATGAAGCCGGGCGCGAGCACGTTGGCAGTGATGCCGCGCGAGGCGAGTTCCTTGGCGACGGACTTGGTGAAGCCGATGAGGCCAGCCTTGCTCGCCGCGTAGTTGGCCTGCCCGGCGTTGCCGATGAGGCCGATCACGGACGCGACATTGATGATGCGGCCGGAGCGCTGCTTGAGAAACGCACGGGTGAGGGATTTGGTGAAGTTGAACGCGCCTTTGAGGTTGGTGTTGATCACGGTGTCCCAGTCCGCGTCGCTCATGCGCATGAGCAGGCCGTCGCGCGTGACGCCGGCGTTGTTGACGAGGATGTCCACCTTGCCGGCCTCTTTCAGCGCGGTTTCCGCAGCGGTGGCCACGGCGGCGGCGTCCGCCACATCCACGGCCAGTGCCCACGCGCGCCGACCCAGCGCGCGGATTTCGGTGGCGACTTTCTCGGAGTTTTCCTGCGTGCGCGAGATGCAGAAGACGTCCGCGCCGGCAGAAGCGAATTTGAGTGCGATAGCACGCCCGATACCTCGACCTGCACCTGTGACTAACGCAACTTGACCGGCCAGAGAATGCATAGGCCGGGAGTTGTCGGCGGGGCGGGGGACGAAGTCAATTCGGGAGTGGGACAGTGGGCAGGGAGCGGTATTCCGGGTGTGCCCCGATGATTTCTGTCCACAACTCAGCCAGCGACAGACTGCGGTCACGCGAGCGGTTGACCCAGTCCACTTCGGTATTTGCGCCGGGTGCGGTGAAGCGAATGCCCCAGATGGGATCAAAGGCCTTGGTTGACAGGGAATACCTCATGTCGCCAATCAGCGTTGGATCGCCGGGAGCGCGGGCGGTCCAGCCGTCTGCGAAATGGGTGAAGCGAGCAAAGGAGTTATGTCGAGTGATGCGTGCCGTTTCTGTCGGCGTCAGGTCGCGGTCGGTCACCTGTGGAAGCGATTCGCTCGCGCGCACCGTTGGCGCACCAAACCATGGCACGCGCAGCCGGTCGCTGTGGATTCGCCCCTCACACTGGTAGAGGGAACGCCACACGAATTGGTTGCCCAGCGTGGGCATGGCTTCACTACGTTCGATGCGATGGCCGCGCGCACGGGCCAAGTCAGCCTGCGCTGCGTGGGCACGGGATTTCTGCACGGCACCCAGCGCCATATAGGCGGTACCGAAGCCGAGGGCAGCCCACACCCAAAGATAAGTTGCAGCCGGCGCTCGTAAGCTTTGACTCGATGCGAGATGCGAAACGGGTGGCGCGGAATCGGCGGTGGGAGGTTCGTTGGCTTTGCGGCTACGGTTGACCAAGGCATTTGTCACCAAGCCGGCCAGCAGGGCGAACGTGAAGACCGGGTCAATAATGGAGATTAAGTCCCAGCCAAAGCGGTGTTGGGTGAAGGGCACGAGGAACTGCGTGCCGTAGCTGGTGCAGGCGTCCAGCAGGATGTGAGACCAGCACGCAGCCAAGCCGCACAAGAAGAGTGTCGGCCGTTGTGCGCAATGCTCTGCGCGAAACCACCACGGCAGCGCGGCGACCAAAGCAATGACCGGCGAGAAAGCAAACGAATGCGTGAAGTGCCGGTGCAACTCGACGTTCAGCAACGGGTCAGCCGCGCTATGAATCAAGAAATCTAAATCCGGCAACTCGGCAGCCACCACGCCGACGGTGGCGGCCCGCCATCCGAGCCTGCGCCCGAAGGCGACCTGAGCGACGGCCGCGCCGAGGACCGCGTGGGAGAGCGTGTCCATCCAGTGACATTATTGCGGGGCCGGGGCGGTCAGCACGAACTCGATGAGGTCTGCCATCGCCTGGGAGCTTAGGCCGGCGGCGAGGTTTTCCGGCATGAGCGATTGGCCAGAGCTTTTCATCCCCTTGACTCTCGAGCGCGAGAGCGTGACCGACTGGCCGCTGGCCATGCGCAGCGTCACCTGGCTTGGCGTCTCGTCGCCAATCAGAGCGGTATGACTCTCATCATCCTTGGTGTCCACCTGAAAGGCGATGAACTGCGGGGCGACCTCGGCGTTCGGGTCAATGATGCTGGCGAGGAGTTTTTCCTTCCCCGCAGTGCGAACCGTCACGAAGTCCGGGCCGAGCGCGTAGCCGTCCTTGCCGGCGCGATGGCAGGAAGCGCACCGCTCCATGTAGGTTGCCTTGCCACGCGTGGCGTCGCCCGTGAGAGTTAGCGCGGGTTGGAGGGATTTGAGCGCGTCCGCCGGCTTGGGGGCGGGCGGGAAGACCTTTGCCGCGAGCGAGGCCACCGCGTTGTCGCGGCTGGCTTGCAGGCTTTTAACCGTGGCGGCGGGGAGTTCGGTGAGCTTCACGGAGCCGGCTTCGACGGCCTTGAGCAAGGCCAGCGCGCGGTCGGGGCGCGTGGTCAGCGCGGCCAAGGCGTCGGCGCGGGCGCGGGGGGAGAAGCTGCTCCAGCGCTTAATCAGCTCCGGGCCGATCTCTGAAGCAGAGAAGCGCGCAAGCGACCCGATGGCCGCGAGCTTCACCGGCTCGGCCGGGGCATCGAGCAGCGCGAGCAGCTTGGGACCGGCCTCGGCATAGCTGGTGAGTGCCAGCAACTGCGCGGCCTGCACACGCGCGGTCTCGGTTGCTTGCGGGCTGTCGATGGTCTGCGCGGCGCTGGCGAAGACGCTTTTGAGGCGGTTCAACTTGTCCACCGCCGCGAGAGTAGTGCCCGCGCGCACCGTGCCATCCCCAAGCGCGCGAACCCAGCCGGCCACGGGCGCGGCAGGGTCGGGTTGCGCCGCGAATTCCAGCACGGCGCGGACTTCGACTTGTTGGTTACGGGCACCGATAAGTTCGGCAAGCTGGCGGAGACACTCATCGCTGCCGGATTTACTGCGGAAGCGCATGTCTTGCACGAGTGTGGTGAAAACTTCGCCAACGCCTTCGGTGAGTGAGTTCAAGACGGCGGCACGCATCAGTGCATTGTCGGGATCGTGCCGCATTAAATCGGCCAGAGCGCGCGGTCGGGCCGGGTCACGGACTTCGCCCAACGTGAGCGCGAGTTGGAAGCGCACGCGCGGAGATACTTCGCCCGTCATAGCCATTAAGCGTGGGCCAAGCGACGACTGATTATTACCGTTGGCCAATGCTTCCTCTGATAGCTTGACGGCGTGTTCTCGGACGCGCTCGTCGACATCTCCCAGCGCGGCGATCAGATGCTGGTTGTTGAGGGCAAGCAGACCGTTCAGCGCGTGCAGCGCGTGAATGCGACCCACTGCCGACTGCGAGCGCTCAAGCATGGACTCCAGCGTGGCGATGGCACGGCGGTCGGCGCGTTCATAAATCAGACGCGCGGCCGTTTCACGTATCCAAGCGTTCGGATGATCAAGGCAGGTAGCGAGTTGCTGGGCATCGAAGTTGGCAAACTTGGGCAGCGTAGGCCGCTTGAAGTTCTCCGGCACCACGCGCCAGATGCGGCCGCGGTCGTTACCGCTGTTTAGGTCAATGTGCTTTTTAATGGCTTCGGGGATTGACCATGGGTGCTCGATGACCTCGCGATACATGTCCACCACATAGAGGCAGCCGTCGGGGCCATTTTGGAAATGCACGGGGCGGAACCAAGTGTCGCGCGAGGCGAGGAATTCGATATTTTGCTCATCCGCCGGACGCTTGCCGGTGAGGGCAACCCCGTTGGGGGAAAGGACTTTGCGGTGCACCAAGTTTCCGCCCGCGTCGCCTATGAACGCGTTATCCACGAACTCTGGCCCGTACGCGTCACCTCGGTAAATAGTCGCGCCGGTCGCGCCGGTGAAGTAGCCGGAAACGCGCCCGCCGCCCTCAACTGCCCCGGGCACTACGCCGCTAATGCGCCAGCGCGTGCGCACGATGCGCCATGGCTCATCCGGGCTGAGGCGAAATACTTCCGCTGCCGGGCCATCTGCTGCGATGCTGACCCGCGGGCTGGGCAAGGCGAAAGCGGGATTGCGTGCAGCGTAGCGCTGATCGAATAACAGCATTTGCAAGTGGTCACTGTTGCTGCACACGAATTTTCGCCCATAACTGTCGAAGGACAGACCGTATTGTCCGCCGCCTGACTCGGCGCGCAGTTTTAGGCTGCGAGGGTCGAAGCTAAAGTCGCGGCCGCGCAGGTTCAGAGATTCGCCGCCGGCGGTGGCCTTGACTTCGGTGCCGCCATTGGGGCCGGTGGCGCCGTGGACTCGGTTGTCGAGACCCCAGTTGAACGAGTTGAGTAGCGCCTGGACGTTGAGTCGCGCCGCGCCGCTGCCAAAGCCGGTGAAGACTACTTTCCGCTCATCAGCCTTACTGTCACCGTTTGTATCCTTGAGCCAGAGGATGTCTGGCGTCGTGCCGACGAAGATTCCACCGCCGTAGCAGATGACCGCCGTGGGCCAGGGCAGGTTGTCGGCGAATGTGGTGGCTTTGTCGTACTTACCGTCGCCGTCCGTGTCTTCGACAAGCCGCACGCGCCCAAGATGCGGGGTTTCATCGCGCCGCTCGGAATAGTCAATCATCTCGATCACAAACATCCGTCCTAGCTCATCGAAGGCGATCGTGACCGGGCTGTTGACTAGCGGTTCGCTGGCAGCGAGTTCGAGGCGAAAGCCCTTTTTGACTTGGAAGGTCTCAGCAGCGTTAGCCGGTTTTACAGCTGGAAAACGGGGCAAATCCTTCGTTGTGAGTTCGGGCTGTTTACCGGACTTGCCATAGACCTCAGAAAAGGAAACCCGGGTCTGGGGCGCGGATTGGGGCAGTCCCGAAGACTGCGCAACTAGCATCACTGCAACCACCAAAAGGCCTTGGCCAGATAAATTCATGCAACAAGATGGCTCGTAACCCGACCTGAGGAAAGGGAGAATATTTCAGAACCTAGACCGCCTTCTGCTTGCCGCTTAGGCGCGGCTTCCCTACAACCTCAGTCGTGATTGACATCAAATGGATTCGGGACCAGCCCGAGCTGGTGAAGCAGCGGCTCGCGGCACGCAACGGCGGGGATGACGCGAAGATTGACGAGGTGCTCAAGCTCGACGAGCAGCGCCGCCACGCGCTCAAGCAGGTCGAGGACTTAAAGTCGCTGCGGAACAAGGTCTCCAAGGAGATCGGTGCGCTCATGGGGCAAAAAAAGCTCGCCGAGGCCGAAGCCAAGAAGGTCGAGACCCGTACGCTGGGTGACCAGATCGCCGCGCTCGACAAAACCGCTACCGAGGCCGAGGCCGCGCGCGACGCCATTCTCATCCGCCTGCCGAACCCGCCGCATGCGAGCGTGCCTTCGGGCAGGTCTAGTGCGGACAATCCCGAGGTAAAGCATTGGGGATCAAAGCCGGAATTCGCCTTTAAACCCAAGTCGCATGTTGACCTGTGTGCGTCGCTCAAGCTTGTGGATTTCGAGCGCGGCGCGAAGCTCTCGGGCAGCGGCTTCCTGCTTTACACCAACTGGGGCGCACGCCTAGAACGGGCTTTAATTCAATTCCTCCTCGACCTTCACACGACGCAGCACGGCTACACAGAGGTTGCGCCGCCACACATTGTCAGCCGCGACTGCATGGTGGGCGTCGGCCAGTTCCCTAAGTTCGAGGACCAGGCCTACGCGGTGCGCGAGGGCTTGGATGAAAGCACGCTGGGTAAGCTTTACCTGCTGCCTACCGCCGAGGCGCCAGTTGCGAACATTCATCGCGAGGAAATTCTCCCGGCCAGCCAGCTCCCCATCTATTACTGCGCTTACAGCCCGTGCTTCCGCGCGGAGGCGGGTGCGGCCGGCGTCGGCACGCGCGGGATGATTCGCGTTCATCAGTTCGACAAAGTTGAGTTGGTGAAAGTTGTAAGGCAGGAAGACGGTTACGCTGAACTGGAGCAGATGCTCGCAAACGCGGAAAAGGTGCTGCAATTGCTTGGCCTGCACTACCGTATCGTGCTGCTTTGCACCGGCGACATGGGCTTTGCCAGCGCGAAGACTTACGACATCGAAGTCTGGGCGCCCGGCCAGAATGCTTATCTTGAAGTGTCGAGTTGCTCGAATACCGATGAGTTTCAGGCCCGGCGCATGAATCTTCGCTATAAGGACGCTGACGGGCAAAACAAGTTCCCGCACTTGCTCAACGGCTCCGGCACTGCATTGGCCCGGCTCTTCGTTGCCCTCATCGAGACGTATCAGCAAGCCGACGGCAGCGTGCGCATCCCCGAGCCGTTGCGCTCGTATCTGCGCGGCGCGGAACGCATCAACGCTTAAACGAAGTTGCGCCCTGCTAGGTCGCAGCATGCGCTCGATTCCGCACTCCGCATTCCGCACTGCATGAAAATCCTCCTCGCCAGCAGCGAAGTTCACCCGTTCTCCAAGACGGGAGGACTGGCGGACATGGTTGGAGCGCTGGGCAAGGCGCTCGCCGCCGCCGGTCATGAGGTCGGCATTGTCACGCCGCTTTATCGCGGCATTCGCGAGCGCTTCACGGAACTCCGGGCAACGGATCATCGCGTGGAGGTGCCCATCGGCGACGCACGCGTAGCGGCAGGCATCGCTGAATTGCAGCTGAGCAAAAGGCTCACGGTTTATTTCGTGGACCAGCGCGATTATTACCACCGCCTGGCGTTGTATGGAGATAACAACACGGATTACCCGGACAATCCGCAGCGGTTCATCTTCCTCTCCAAGGTTGTTGTGCAGCTCGCGCGAGACCTGCCCGCCGGGCCGTTTGATATTGTTCATGTCCATGACTGGCAGTTGGGTCTCGTGCCCGCGCTATTGCGATCGGAGGCGCATCGCACTGGCTGGCACTCGCCGCGTACCGTACTGACCATCCATAACCTTGCGTATCAAGGCCGCTTCGCTGGGGGCGGGTTCGGCTTGACCAACTTGCCGCCAGCCTTTTTCACGCCGGCGGGTATCGAGTATTATGGCGACGTAAACTGCCTCAAGGCCGGCATCATTTACTCCGACTTCATCACCACCGTCAGCCCGCGCTACGCGCGCGAGATTTGCACTGAAGCCCATGGCTGCGGCCTTGACGACGTGCTGCGCGCTCGGCGGGCCCGACTTGCCGGCATTCTCAATGGCGTGGATTACGACGAGTGGAACACTCACCGCAACCTCCACCTCCGTCACCCCTTTTCACTCCGTAAGCTTGCCGGTAAGGCTGCCACCAAGCTCGACCTTCAGCGTGAGCTTGGGCTGCCTGCGCGCGCGGACGTGCCTCTCTTTGCAACTGTCACGCGCCTTGCAGACCAAAAAGGCGTCGACCTCCTGCTCGCCGTACTCGAGGAGATGCTGGCGACGAATCTGCAGTTTGTGATTCTTGGTAGTGGTGATCCCGCCTTGCAGCTTGGATATCAGGCACTGGCCGAGCGGCATCCCACCAAGGCCGTCGCCCGCATCGGCTACGATCATGCGCTCGCGCACCGTATTGAGGCGGGTTGCGACTTTTTTCTCATGCCCTCGCGCTTTGAGCCCTGCGGGTTAAACCAAATGTATTCACTACGTTACGGCGCGATCCCGATTGTGCGGCGGACCGGCGGATTGGACGATTCGGTGGTGGATCTTTCTGAAAATGTCCAACTCGCGAACGGCATCAAATTCACCGAGTTTACATCCCGAGCATTGGCCGGGGCCATCCGCAAGGCCCACGCTTTGTATCGCACACCCAAAATTTTGGCACGGATGCGAAAAAACGCCATGGCCGCCGACTACTCTTGGAACCGCACGACGATCGAATATGAGCAAGTGTACCGCCAAGCACTAGCGTAAGAACAAAAAGAGTTTAAGTTTCCCTGACCGAAAAGCCGGTAACCCCCTCATTCAAACTGAACAACTCACAGACAGAGCCCAGTGGATGCTGAATGAGTCCGGCTAGAGAAAAAATAATTTTTCAGGTCTAGACGCTGGCGGAATCTGAACAGCCGATTTAAGAGCTGCTCAGTTTCTAACCCGCGAAGATCGTTCTCGGCTCGCAGACTTGGTGGGCGTGGGTTTGCCCTTGGCGAGTACGGCCTTGTTCTTACGCAGAAACTCTTGAAGGGCCTCCTTGCCCGTCAGCGAAACCGAAGCGCGCGGGCAACTGCCCCGGTAGTGCTTGTAGTGGACGAGTGTCTTGCCTATGAGGCCAATGCGCAAGTTGGAGTCGGCCATTTCCCAAACTTGGCCGGTTTCCAAAGTTAGCGTTGCAGAGGAACTAGATTTTTGAGTCGGCATCTTGTTTCTAAAGTAACCGATTCCCGGGTAATGCCAAAGGACATTCTACATAATTTTATGCACGGTAACCGCACCCAAGCGAATCAGCACTTCGTGGGCAGGGGAGAGTTCACTCGCGCCCCGAGTCGTTTCGATTGTTTGAACGTCCCACCGTTGCCATTCGCCGCCTCCTCCCGCACACTGCGCGGAGCAGATGAGCAAGTGTTTTTATATCACCACGGCGATTGACTATGTAAACGGCCAGCCGCACCTCGGCCACGCTTACGAGAAGGTTCTCGCCGATGTCGTGGCTCGCAGCCGCCGCGCGCTGGGCGAGGGGGTTTTTTTTCTGACTGGCCTCGATGAGCATGGGCAGAAGGTCCAACAAGCTGCGCAGGTGGCGGGTAAGTCCGCGCAATTATATTGCGATGAGCTCGCCGGGATATGGCAGGTGTTCGTCACCAAGCTCGGCTTGACCAATGACGACTTCGTTCGCACCACATCCGCGCGGCACAAGGAGGTGGTGCAGGCGATCCTCACGAAGCTCCATCGCGAAGGGCATTTCTATCAGGCCAGCACGGAGGGCTTTTACTCGACGAAGGAGGAAACGTTTGTCACCGCCAAGGAGCGGCTTCCGGACGGCTCGTTTCCCGCGAGCTATGGCGAGGTCATCCAACTCGCGGAGACGAACTGGTATTTCAAACTCGGCACGCATCAGCAATGGCTCATTGACCACATCGAGTCGAACCCGGCGTTCATCCAGCCCGACTATCGGCGTAACGAAGTCCTCGGCTTCCTCAAGAACAACACGCTCGAAGACCTCTGCATCAGCCGGCCGGCCGCGCGGCTCACCTGGGGCATCCCGGTCCCGTTCGATCCGGCTTACGTCACTTATGTCTGGTTCGACGCGCTGGTGAACTACATTTCCGTCCCCGCCGCGCTGGGCGACCCGACGGTGCTGGGCGCGCTGCAATTGGCAATCGGCAATCGGCAATCGGCAATCGCCGCATGGCCTGCCGACGCCCACGTCATCGGCAAAGATATCATCAAGTTCCATGCGGTTTATTGGCCCATCATGCTCAAGGCAATGGGCCTGCCGTTGCCAAAACAGTTGCTCGTCCACGGCTGGTGGCAAAAGGACGGCGCGAAGATGAGCAAGACCACAGGCAACGTGGTTGACCCCGTGGCCATTATTGATGATTGGGGCCTCGACGCCTTCCGCTACTACGTTGTGCGCGAGCTCGACATCGGCCCGGACGGCAATTGGACCGACGCAGGTTTTGCCGCGCGTTATCAGGCTGAGCTGGCCAATGGTTTGGGTAACCTCGTGAACCGCTCGCTCTCGATGCTCAAGCGGTATCGCAACGGCGTGGTGCCCGCCCGCCATGACGCGCTCTCTGCAGAAGCCAGCCAGTTCGCCCACGCAGCCATCACTGCATTGCGGGAGAGCCGCTTGCAGGACGCGCTCGTTGAGACTTGGAAGCTCGTCACCCGCGCGAACCAATACGTGGACCAAACCGCACCCTTCAAGTTGGCCAAGGATCCTGCGCAGGCCGCGCGCCTAGACGAGGTGCTCTACAACCTTGTCGAAAGTTGCCGCATCCTCGCCGTGCTGCTGCATCCCTTCATCCCCGGCACATCGGCGAAGATCTTTGCCCAACTCAATCTCTCTGGCGCACCGGACAAGCTCGCCCTCGCCGCGTGGGGCGGCCTGCAGCAGCACCACGCTATCGGCGAGCCGGCCGCGCTTTTCCCGCGCCGCGATCAGCCCAAGGCATGAGCGGCGCAGGCTGTTACGTGCACTCCGCCGGTTTTCTGACGGGACAAAGCCTCGCTGGCGCACTAGCTTGCGGCCATGTTCCAGCTCGGCTTCGTCTCCGCCATTGTTCCTGAATTAACCCTTGAGCAGGTACTAACCTTTGCTGCTGCCGAGGGCTTCCAGTGCGTGGAGGCCATGTGCTGGCCCGTAGGCAAAGCGGAGCGCAAGTTCGCTGGCATCACCCACATCAACGTGAGCGGACTCACGCTCGGCGGCGCAGATGACATCCTAGCGCTCTGTGCGAAGCACGGCGTCGCCCTCTCCGGCCTCGGCTATTATCCAAACCCGCTCGATCCGGATGCGAAGGTGTCAAAGGCCGCCGTGGAGCATCTCAAGAAAGTCATCAAGGCCGCGGCCATGCTCGGCCTCAAAAACGTGAACACGTTCGTCGGCCGCGACTGGACCAAAAGCGTGGACGACAACTGGCCGCGCTTCCTCAAGACCTGGAAGCCGCTGATCAAGGTCGCGGAGGACCACGATGTTCGCATCGGTATTGAGAATTGCCCCATGTCCTTCACGCGGGACGAGTGGCCCGGCGGCAAGAACCTCTTCACCACGCCGGCCATCTGGCGGCGGGCGTTCAGCGATATTCCGTCAGCGCACTTCGGCCTGAATTACGATCCGTCGCACTTTGTGCTCCAGCACATGAACCCAGTCAGTCCGCTGCGCGAGTTTCAGGACAAGCTCTTCCACTTGCACGCGAAAGACGTGCAAGTCCACCGCGACCAGCTCAACGAGGTTGGTGTTTTCGCGCACCCGAACGAATGGCACACGCCACGTATTCCGGGCTATGGCGAGATGGATTGGGGATTGTTCATGGCCGCGCTCATGGCGACGAGTTATCGCGGCCCCGTGTGCATCGAGGTGGAAGACCCGACCTTCGGCAAGACGCTCGCTGGGCGGCAGGACGCCCTGCGCGTCGCGCGGAATGTGCTGCGGCCTTATTGCGTGTGACCAAAACTTGGGGTGCGGCCTCTAACGTCCATGTCCGGCATCATCACTGCTCAAGGCGCCCAAGAGTTCGGTTTTGAAATCCTGTCCTCGTAGACGTGGTGAGCTATTCCTTGCCGAGTGCCACTTGCCCAACTTCATTATCGGGTGGAAGTCTCGGACCGAAGAAGCGCGAGACAAATTGGAAGGGATGCTGAAACTCTGAGGGTAAGTCACTGCGGCATTTGGTTCAGCGTGTGCCAGAGCGTGTCGTGGCTAAGGGGTTGGCCGGTAACGCTGCGAAGGCCAGCGGCGCGAAGGGTGAGCACGGCGCCCGGGCGAAGACCGGCGACCTGCAAATGGATAGTGCGGCCATCCTGGGAGAGCAGAGCGGAGGTAATTTTCAATGGCGTTGGGGGCGGTTCTGGCGCGGGTGTGGCCTCAGGCACGAAGAACTGCGTTTTGAGTTCGTAGCCGGCAACCTTTGCAGCGGTGGCTGGCGCAGCCGGTTGGGTAAGGGTAAGTTCGAGAGAGTCTGGATGAGTTTTTACGGTAGCAACCTCGAAGGGAATCGGACCAAGGAGTTCCATGCGACCTATCTGTCCTATACCGCCACTATCTGCAGATCCAGCGAAGTAAAGCTGTCCACTCGCACTCACGGCCATACATGCCGCACGCAAGCCCAATCGCTTTACTAGCGACCAAGCCGCGCCCTGCCACTCACCTTTAATTTGCTCCAAGCTCACGCGCAACAAGCTGCCCTCACCATCGGCAACGATGAGTTGCCCGGCGAATGCGCCCCAACTTGCCGGCAACACCACGATGCCCTTTACGCGCGTGGCTAACTGCGATGGAAACCACACGGCGGGCGAAGCAAATTCCTTTGGCTGTCTGAATTGCTCTTGGGGCGCCGGTTGTGTGGCGGGGTGGCCATGGAACTTGGTTTCCTGAACGCGAATAAGCTTTGCCACCGGCACCCATGGGCCGGGATTGTCAGACACAAAGATTTCGCCATTTGCCGATGTCGCTCCGCCGGGCGAGTGAAAGCCGCTGGCCCAGCCTTCAAAGTCCTTGCCAGCCCGGTTGAACCGCGCGTCCCAACCACGAAACGGAACTTCCCAGCGCGCGCCACGTGCGTCGAGGAAGACGTGCAGTCGGCCCTCCTTGTCCGCAACGGGACCGACGGCGAATTGCCGCGCGTTGCCGTTGAAGCCCCACGCTTGGCTGATGCACTCAAAGAGGTCCGCCTCACCGTCGCCGTCTGTGTCGCGCAGGCGCGTCAGCTCGCACTTTTGCGCGACAAAAATCTCGCCGCTCAACACCCGCAGGCCACCCGGCTCCATCAGACCTCGGGCGAAGCAGCGGAGGACGTTTGTGCCGGGTGAATTCACTTGCTCACTGCGGATGAAGATCTCGCCGCGCGCGGTGCAGAAGACCAGGTCGCCGTTCGGTAGGAGGTCCAAGCCGGTGATGGGGGAGATTTCGAGTTTGGAGTTTTGAGTTTGGAGTTGCTCGATTCGGAAGCCGCCGTTGGTCACCACCCTCGGCGCGTTGACCAAGGCGAAAGTGGGCACGGAATTGGTTGGCTTGCCCGCAGGCGGCTCAGAGACGCGCATCAGCTCCGGCGGCGCGACTTTGGCGGGAACCAGTTTCGGCAATAGCCGCTCGGCCTCGGCCCTGTCCGCGCAGACTACGGAGAGCACTTCAAATGATATTTCCCCGCGATGGGCGGGGATGTGGACGACCGCGTGCGTCTCGTCGCCGGTGACGTGGCGGGAAACCACTTCGCTCTCGCCATCCTTCTCGCGATGCAGTTCCACCACGTAATCCGCCTGTGCGGTCGCGGGCTTCCAGCCGAGCAGCGGCCGGCCCCGGAACGCGACGAGCAGCACGTCCTTCTCGCGCATAATGCCCATCGCGGCGGTGCTCTGGCCGATGGCGGTCTGGCGGCCCGCCTCCATGTGTGCGGTAAATTCGAGATCTAAGTAGCTGGCGGATAACTCAAAGCGTCGCACCACCACAGGTTTCCCGTCCACCCACAGCACCGATGGCGATTCGTGGACGCGAATGGTCTCCTCGGCGTCAAGCGGCAGCTCATACATCAGGGTGGCGACCCCCCCCCGCGTGCTATGGCCGAGATAGCGAGGCTTCGAAGGGAAATCGGTGAGGATGTTCTTCGCAGGCTTGCCGCCGGCCCACGGGAAGAGCGGCGGGTTGGTGAAGAGGAAGTCGCCGGTGAAGTCCGCGAGGAAGCGGCCCGCCGCGCCGTCGTAGGGCGCCCCGTGCAAGTTCAGCGATGGCCCGCGCCAAACCGTGTGCGTGCGAAGCGTCTCGGTGTCGAAGGCGAGGTGGACATTTGTGGCGAGCGGGATGACTACGCTGCGCGCGGCGGCGGACATAGGCGCGCGGCGAAACGGCTGGTTAACGGGGTCACGGAAGGTTTGGGCGGCAAGCGGGAGGGCGAGGAAGAGGTGAAGAACCCAAAAATTCGGGAAAGGCTTGGCAGGGGCTCGGGCCGCGAGCAGAGAAATAGGACGTGGGCACATTTGCAGCCACCATTCCAAACTCCGCATACCGCAGGCTGCACTCACTTCAACTCCCACTTCTCGCCGAAGAAGTCGGCGGCAACGACGCCTTTGCCACCGACGCGCTCGGCGAGCGGCACGCTCAGGTCGAGGATGGCCCAGTCGGGGAGCTTGGGCGTCTGGAACGAGTTCGACGCGGCGGCGAACTGCGGGAAGGTGAAGCCGCTGTTGATGACCACGTAGCGTGCCGGGTTCAGCGGGTTCGGGAAGATGAACGTGGGAACATGTTTCGTGGCGTCGAAGTTCTTGCCGCCGACTTTGATTTCTTTGCCGCTCCATTTGATAGGCAGCTTGTCGGCGATGCGGGCGAGGAGCTTGTTTGAGGACGGGTCGCCCCAGAGGACGAGGTGGCTGTTCTTGAGGTCGTCGTCGGTGATGGCGGAGTCGTCCTTCACGCGCGGCCCGCCTCGAAAGTAACGCCGCCAATGGAACGCGGCCTCGGCCAGTTCGGTTTTCGCCCACTGGCTGACGGCGGCGTTCAACGGCTGGCCGGTTGGACGGACCATCACGAACGAGTCCATGAACGCGTCGTCAATCGGGCCTTGGAGGTTGTGGCGCTTGGCGAGGCCGGAGTTTGCACTCGGGCTGGGATTTCGCTCGGACCATTTTCCACCGGACTTGATTGCGGAGAATCTCCACCAACTCGCAGGTGCGCCTGAACCTGGCGGCGGCAGCGAGCCGACCATGTTGCGGAAGCCGAGGTTTTGTCCGTCTACGGTGAGTTTCGCGCCGCGGCCGACGAGGTTGGCGGGTACGATGTTGATGGAGAAACTGGAGACGTTTCGCGTCTTGACGACGAGTTCGTCCGCGCCGCCATTCGTGACGACCTCGGCTTCGATGCGCGCTTCGTCCCAATGCTTGTCGAGCGCGTCCATTGTGAGCCAGTGGGCTGAGTTGAACTTCAGCGAGTGTGTCACCAGCGTGACCTTTTTGGGTTGGTGGTTGATGCCCTTGGTCGTCGCGTCATCCACGAGCTTCGCCACGGTCTGCTTTGCGTTCGCCTCGTAGGAATGGCCGGTCTTGGGGCCGATGATGTGGGTCATCTTCACGCCTTCCTTGAGGAGCGCGGCTTCCATGAGGTCGGCGGCGGCTTTTTGGGCGTCATCCTCGCCGCTGTAGGCCACGAGCGTCGTGTTGACGAGGTTGATGGGGCAGGCGAGCGGGTCGTAGAGATTCCAGAGCTTCTGTTCCCACCACGGGATGGTGGCGAGCTTGTCGCCGAGCTTCTGGTAGTTCTTCACGTCCACGAAACCCGCGCCGGGATTGACGGAAGCAAATTGGTCCGGGTGATGCGCGCCGAGGTGCCACGCGCCCGCGCCGCCCATTGAGAAGCCGCGCATGGCGAGTTTGTTGCGGTCAATCGGGTAGTGCTTCGCGGCGTGGTGGAGGCCCTCCCACACGTCCGTCTCGCCGGCGAACTTGAAGGCGTTCATGAAGCGCCCGTAAGGCTCCAGCACGAAGGTGTCGTCGGCGAGGAACTGGCTGGTGGGGCGCTGCTGGCCCTCGATGAAGGCAATCTCGATGAGCGTGTCGCCGCGCCCGTGCAGCCAGAAGTCGAGGCGACGGGGCTTGTCATCGCCGGTGAGGTAAGTGACCGGCACCTTCAGTCCATAAGGCTGCACGGATCCGTCGATGTTGGACACGTAGCCGCGCACCACGGGGAGGTGCGTGAGCGTGGTCGGCGTCTTGGCCTTGGACTCCAGTTCCTTCTTCAGCGCAAGCAGGCCTGACTTCGTGTTCCACGGCGCGTTACCGGCCTTGAGGGCGGCGGCGCGCTCGGAACCGGTCTTGAGCAGCGCGCGGGCGGAGTTGAACTGGTTCGTGCTGGTGAAGATGTCGTCCTCGACCGCGTAGCGGACGGCGTTGTGATAAATCTGCACGTCGGGCAGCAGCGCGAGCAACGCGGGCTTGTCCTTCAGCGAGGATCGGAGCGCCTCGATTTCCTTGCCCAGCGCGGCGGCTCCGGCGGTGAGTTCGGCCTTCACGTCCGCAGGCACGACGACACCGGGCGGCGGGTTGAGCTTCCTTGGGTTCGGCTGGAGGTTTGCCGGGGGAGATTTTTTGCCAGGCGCCTTAGGGTCGATCGTTTTCTTTTCCGCCGTGCCTGCGAGGGCGAGAGACAACAAAAGTGTCAGCAAGATGGACAACAGCTTCATGACTGGTGTATCGCAGAGTGCATGGCGATTGGCGAGCGCACAGTGAGCGACTGCACCTGCCCGCCGGCCATCGTAATGACCAGCCCAGCCAACGCTGCCGCGCCCGAGTTTGCGTCTAGGGCGATTGCCCCAGTGAAGGGGTCTTTAGGTACTGCGTTTGAAGTTGAGCCGTTGAGCTATCGCGCTCGTAAGACCGACTCGGCCACGGAGGAGGTCGTGGCATTCGACAGTCAACAGTTCGCGCTGCCCTTCGCCTAGCTGTGCAACTGCACTTTTTTAGCCGGCTGCTGAAACGCGTGCGTCCGAACACGCCGCCAGACTCACTACGGGTGGGGGAAACCGAACTAGCCGTTGAGTTTGTTCGGCATCCCAAGGCCCGCCGTTACGTATTGCGGCTCACACCTGAGCGCGTGGCGCGGGTGACGATGCCGCGCTTCGGCAACCGCGCGGAGGCATTTGATTTCGTTCAGCGGCAAACCGCTTGGCTGGAGAAACAGCTCGCGAAGTCGTTGTGTTCTTCACGCGCAGCCGAGTGGCGGCACGGAACGGAAATACTCTTTCGTGGTGAGCGCGTTGCACTGCAACTGGATACCCACGCGAGCGGATGCGTCGTGCGGTTTGCTGACCAAGAAATCGCCTTGAAGCAGCCGGCCACGAATTTGCGCCCGGCGGTGGAACACCACTTGTGGCGGCTTGCGGCAAATGAACTACCGCTGCGTCTGCTGGAGCTTGCCGCGCAGCACCGCATCTCGGTGACAGGCGTCACGGTGCGCAACCAGCACTCGCGCTGGGGCAGTTGTTCGCGGGCGGGCACGGTCTCGCTGAACTGGCGCCTGGTGCAGACCCCGAACCTCGTGCGCGATTACATTTGTATTCATGAGCTAATACATCGGCGCGAAATGAACCACTCCGCGCGCTACTGGCAGCAAGTGGCTGAGGCCTTCCCGCGTTGGGAGGCGGCGGAACGGTGGCTGAAGGCGAATGGCGGTTTGCTGCGGTGTGGCATGTGACGGCACTTGAACCTCGGCGCACTTGCCGTCAGCACCGTTGACGGCATACGCTAACCACACTCAAACACATGAAGCCTCTGTCCATTCTCGCCGCCTTGTTCCTCGCCTTCGTCACCTCCGCTTCCGCCGCTGACAAATCCCTGCTCGACGGAGTTAAACGCGTCGTTTTCCTTGGCGACAGTATCACATATTCAGGCGGCTACGTGGACATTCTCGAAGCAGCCTTCCGCGTGGAGAATGCCGACCGCGCCGTAGAGTTCATCAACATCGGTCTGCCCAGCGAGACGGTCAGCGGCCTGAGCGAGCCGGGTCACGCTGGCGGTGCGTTTCCGCGTCCAACGGTTCACGAGCGGCTCGACCGCTTGCTCGCCAAGGCCAAGCCCGACCTCATCGTCGCCTGTTACGGGATGAACTGCGGGATGTATTATCCGCTCAGTGACGATCGCTTCGCCAAGTATCGCGTGGGCATGGAACTGCTTCGCAAAAAGGCCGCCGCCGCCGGCGCGAAGGTCGTCCACATCACGCCGCCGGTTTTTGACCCCGTGCCCATCAAGGCCCGCCTGCTGCCCGCCGGCCTGCCGGAATACAGGCAGCCCTTCGAGGGCTACAACACTGTGCTCGACCGCTACTCCGAGTGGCTCGTCTCCCAGCGCGCGCAGGGCTGGGTGGTCTTGGACGCGCACTTCCCGATGGCGAAGTTTCTTGCCGCTGAGCGCGAGCATGACCCGTCCTTCAGGCTCGCCGGCGACGGCGTCCACATCAATGCCACCGGCCACTGGCTTATCGCGCGCGAGGTGTTGCGCGCGTTCAAGGCCCCAGCAGACAAGCTCGCCGAGGCCAAGGACGGCGCGGGCTTCCTTGCCTCGATTCACCCACGCGGCGCGGAGTTGCTGAAACTCATCGCGCAACGGCAAGCCGTGATGAAAGACGCCTGGCTCAACGAGTGCGGCCACCTGCGGCCTGGCATGAAAAAGGGCGTGCCCGTCGCCGAGGCTCAGGCGAAGTGGACCGAGTTGGAGGCTAAGATTGCCGAGACTGCCGCCGCGAAGTAACGGCGTTGGTCACTTCGCCTTGCGTACCCCCGCCGCCGCACCGAGTCGTGGTGTTTGGAGCGAAGCAGGCGGCGCGTTAAGTAACGACGGCGTTGGAATTGCGGGCTTCAGCACGCACCGCCTGCGCGTCTTGGGGGTATGTGTGTTTTTCATCGCAGGTGATGACGTGAAATAGCGAAATTGATGCAGGGACAATGCGCGCTGAAAATTGCTGAACGCCTTCTTGAATAGTCGCCGCGGGCGCACGGTCAGTGAGCTTAACAAATAATTCAGCCGCTATTTATGAAACCACTCGCTTTGATGCTCGCCCTTGCCGCCACCGTGTTCACCGCTGATGCGGACGAAAAGAAAGTTGCCATCGGCAAGGCCGCGCCGGACTTCAAGATCAAGGACTCCGCCGGGAAGGAGATTAATCTCGCTGAACTTACGGCCAAAGGTCCAGTGCTCGTGCGCCTCACCTGCGGCTGCCTCGGCTGCGACAAGGAGCTGCCTTACTTTCAGGAGTTGCACACTGCCTACAAGGCGCAGGGCCTCACCAGCCTCGCCATCTTTCGCGAGCCGGACGCGAAGGTGGAGGCCTACGTGAAGGAGAAGAAGCTCAACATGCTCTACGCCGTGGATCCGAAGGGCGTGAGTTGGACTGTTTTCGGCACCAGGTCAATGCCCAGCAACTTTCTCATCGCGAAGGGTGGGCAGATCGTGAAGATCTCTACCGGTTGTGACACGAGCGGCATGATCGCCGAGCGTCTTAGCGAAGCTACCGCCAAGCTCACCGGCACCGACAAGGTCGAAGTGAAGGCTAAGGTAGATGCGGCAAAGCCCCAACCCGCTCAGCCCGTCGCAAAGTAACTCTCCAAGCCAATCAAGCGTATTAAGCCGCTTTTTCGGGCAGTTTTTTAATTTACGCCCCCAGCTAGGCGGCTCCTACCTGGCTACGCTACTCGCCGTTGGCAGACGGAGGCATTGCGTGCTAGTTTTTGAGTGTGAGCGAACATGGTCTAAACAAACAGCCCGTGGACGTGTGGGTGGAGGACTTTCTCGCCCATCTCGCTACTGATCGAGGCGCTTCTGATTATACTCGTCGCAATTATACCGAAGCGCTGGCCGAGTTCCGCCGCTGGCACGAAGGCGAGCGACAGTCCAGGCCAGCTTGGGCCGCGCTTCAACGCGATGACTTCCGCGCCTTCCTTCGTTACCTTAGCCGGCGCGAATTTAGCCGGGCGACGATTCATCTCACCTTCAGCGCGCTGCGGACCTTCTACAAATTCCTCATCCGGCGAGGCCATGTTGCGGCGACGCCCTTAAAGAATATTGCTTTGCCCAAGCCCGAGCGCCGGTTACCAAAGTTTGTTACCGTTGAGCAGGCCACCGCGCTCCTCGCAGCGCCGCTGGGTGAATTGGAGCGCGAGCGGCGATTGAGCGAGTCGCCCGTGGATCCCGTGCCCTTCCTCCGTGATGCCGCATTATTAGAGACGATTTATTCTTGCGGCTTGCGCATCAGCGAGGCTTGTGGACTGCGCGTCGAGGATCTGAACCAACCTGAACGCCTTATCACTGTGCGCGGCAAAGGCCGTAAGGAACGGCAGGTGCCCATCGGTGGGCCAGCCTTGCGCGCAATTCTCACTTACTGGCAGGGGCTCCCGCAGCCGCTCGCGCCTAGCGCGCCGGTATTTCTGGCTGAGGCTGGCTTGACCGAAGCCATCCGTCCTGCGCAAGTGCAGTCCCGCCTTAAACGTTACTTGCTGGCCGCCGGTCTAGACCTGCGGCTCACGCCGCACAAACTCCGGCACAGTTTTGCCACGCATCTGCTCGACAACGGGGCGGATCTGCGCAGCGTTCAGGAATTGCTCGGCCATAAAAACTTAGCTGCCACGCAGGTCTATGCGCACGTTACGGTCGAACGGTTGAAACAAGCTTACCTCAACGCACACCCGCGGGCCTGATTTGCGATGCAACGCGCCGTTCAGCTCTTCCTGCTTACCGTCCTGCTGGTTAGCCTCACGACAGCCTGCCAAACTGTCCCGGCGGTCAACTGGGACGCGCGCTTGGGCAACTACACCTTTGATGACGCCGTAAGGGAACTCGGCCCGCCCGATAAAAGTGCGACGCTCTCTGACGGCACGCGCGTCGCCGAATGGATAGTAGCTCGAGGCTGGAACACGCCATCTTTCACCACGTTTCCAGACGGACGCATCATTCGTACCGACGGCCTGCGCGGGCCGGATAGCTGGTTACGGCTCACTTTTCCGCCTGACGGCAAGCTGAAAGAGTGGCGGCGCATGTGGCGGTAAAGTTGTAAATTTCCCTTCCGTTCCGCAAGTTGGTTTGCTCTACTCCGCCCGTTGCATGAAGGAAGAAGCCGTTGATTTAGGAATTTGGGATAAGTTAACCCGTGCGGTGACCTTGCTCCTCGTCATCGCAGTCGCGGTTGGTATCGCCTATCTTTGCGTGCCGCTTATGCAGCAAAACGAGCGCATGCGTCAGCGTAACCTCGACCTCGAGACCCAAATTCAGCGCGAGGAGGACGCCGGCCGACAGCTAAAGGCTGGGCTCGACGCACAGCGCTCCGACCCCAAGTCCGTCGAGCGGCTCGCGCGCGAAAAACTCGGTTACGCGAGGCCAGGCGAAGTAGTCATCCGCTTCCAAGACAAAGCCACGCAGGCAGTTCGATAGTCCGAGCTGTTTTTTCCGCGTGGATTTTTCTCCCGCGTTATCTCCCTGTGCACAAGGCGCGGTAACATGGTTAAGGCTGAAACCACCCCGCAATTCTTACTGCCGCTCACGCTTTTGGAGGCGAGAAAGTTGGTTCTCCAGTACATCGCCAACTAACCAGAGTCTTGAGTTTCTGCTTCGATTCGGCACTATCACGATGTGAAATGTCACTCGCTCCTACGCCATGTCCTGTGGCTTTTCGCAGTTTGCTCTCTTCAGTTCATCGCCTCCGCCGCGCCAAAGCCCAACTTCATCTTCTTCCTGATTGATGACCTTGGGCGCAACGACCTCGGCTGCTACGGCAGCAAGTTCTACCGCACGCCGAACCTCGACCGCATGGCCGCGCAAGGCATGAAGTTTACCGACGCCTACGCCGCTTGCCCCGTCTGCTCGCCCACGCGCGCGAGCATCATGACCGGCAAGTATCCCGCACGCCTGCACCTTACCGACTGGCTACCGGGGCGCGGTGATTTGCCCGCACAACGACTCGCGCGGCCCCTCATCAACCAGCAGCTCGCGCTCGACGAAGTTACCATCGCCGAACGCCTCAAAGCCGCCGGCTACGTCACCGCGCACGTCGGCAAGTGGCACCTCGGCAGCGAAGGCTTCGAGCCCCAGAAGCAGGGCTTTGACATCAACATCGCCGGCGACCACACCGGCACGCCGATGAGCTACTTCGCGCCTTTCGGCGGCAAGGGCAAGGACGGCAAGCAACGCGCGATGCGCGGACTGGAGCAGGCCAATGACGGCGAGTATTTGACCGACCGCCTCACCACCGAGGCCGAGAAAATAATCGCGGCGAACAAGGACAAGCCGTTCTTCCTCTACTTCGCGCACTACGCCGTCCACACACCGCTCAAAGCCAAGGCTGATTACATCGCCAAGTATCCGCAGGTTGTCGGCAAGGGCGGCCAACAGACCAACGCCATTTACGCTGCGATGATGGAGAGCATGGATGAAAGCATCGGGCGGATCCTTAAGCAGCTCGACGACCTCAAGCTCGCGGACAGTACCTACGTCTTCTTTACCTCGGACAACGGCGGCCTCGCCACGCTCGAAGGCCCGAGCACACCGGCGACCATCAACTCGCCGTTGCGCGAGGGCAAAGGCTACCTTTACGAGGGCGGCATTCGCGTGCCACTCCTCGTTCGCGGCCCCGGCATTGCGCCCGGCAGCACGACTACGAATGCAATGAGCAGCGTGGATTATTTCCCCACCATGCTTCAACTCGCCGGGCTCGCCGCGCCAAAGCCCGAGGACAACGTGGACGGCGTGACGCTTGCGCCGTTGCTCAAGGGTGGCGTTGCGCCCGCCGCGCGCCCGCTCTTCTGGCATTACCCGCACTACAGCAACCAAGGCGGCAAACCCGGCGGCGCCATTCGCGAGGGCGACTTCAAGCTCATCGAGTTTTACGAGACCGGCCGCGTAGAGCTCTTCGACCTCAAATCCGGGGAGGGCCGCAACCTCGCCGAGGACCCCGCGCACACCGCGCGCTTGAAGGCGATGGTCGGCAAGCTCGACACTTGGCGCATCAAGACCGGCGCGCAGATGATGCAGCCCAACCCCGCCTACCGCCCCAGCCCGCAGGCCGCCGACGGTAACATCACCATGCTCGGCAAGCACGCGGACGTGTTCGGCCCGATGCTGCGCTTCGAGCCGCTCCCGCACAAAAACACTCTCGGCTATTGGGTGAACTCGACCGACTGGGCGAGCTGGGAGTTCGAAGTGGTGAAGCCCGGCAAGTTCACGATGGAAATCACCTACGGCTGCGGCAACGGCAGCGGCGGCAGCGAAGTGGAATTCGCCGTCGGCCCGCAGAAGCTGCTGTTCAAGGTCGAGCAAACCGGCGGCTTTCAAGCGTTCGTGAAGCGCGAACTGGGTGAGATGACCTTTGATAAGCCAGGCCGCTACACTCTCACGGTGAAACCCAAGTCCAAACCCGGCCCCGCCGTGATGGATCTACCGCAGGTCGTTTTGAAGGTGGCGAATTGACCAATTGTCAGCCTTACAGCCTGCCTTCCAGCCACGCCTGCGCCCCTTCGGGGTCGTCGAACTGGCCCTCCAGTTGCGCCTCAAAGGCCTCGTCCAAAAGCGTCTTGAATTCCTTGCCGGGTTTCAGCCCTGCAGCGACGAGATGCCGGCCTTGCAGGATTGGCTTTGGAGCGCTGTCGCGCAGGCGAAGTTCTTCGGCTTTGGCCAGCAGGGTTCTTACGCCTTCCGGCGCGCCCGGCGGCTTGGGCGGACGGCCACTGTGGTCCGCGGTCATCACCACGCACAGACCCGCGATGGTCTCTGGCTCCAGCCGCTTTGCCAGCCGTCGCACGCTGCGGTCGGTGATAGTTTGCAGATGTGCGAGGTGGTTTGCTACCAGCGGTGGCACGCGGTGCAGGTAAGTGTTTGGCGCGTTGATTCGGGAAAGAAATTTTAGTGCTGGCCCCACGCCGCCTTCTTCGTGACCCGGTGACACGATGCGCATCCGCCCGTCACGCAGCGACTGGTGCGTCGCTGCCGGCTTGCCAAAGTCATGTGCCAACACTGCTAGCATCCATGTGATACGCGACTCCTCGTCCGCCGCCTGCCACGCGGGCAGCTTTACCAAAGCATCGCAGCAGTGCGCCGTATGTGTGAATACATCGCCTTCGGGATGCCATTCCGCATCCTGCGGCGTGCCGCGGAGCGCAGCGATTTCCGGAAAATGCTCCAACCATCCCGTATCCGCGAGGAAGTGCAGCCCCGCCGAAGGTGCGGTGCTTTTCGCCGCCCATTTGAACCACTCGTCGCCAACGCGTTCAACCGGCAACTCGCTGAACGCGCCCTTAATGCTTTGGCATAACGTTACCGTTTCGGGCGCGGGCCGGAGGCCAAACCGCCCAGCGAACTGCATCCCACGCAATACTCGCAAGGGATCTTCAACAAAAGCCTCGCTCGTGTGGCGTAGCACGCGGGCGCGCCAATCATTAAGCCCGCCGAAGAAGTCCAGCACCTCGCCCCGGCGAGGGTCGAACATGAGCGCATTGATCGTAAAGTCTCGCCGGCTTGCGGCCTCCTGCGGCGTGATGTCCGCATCGAACTCAACTTCAAAGCCCTTGTGTCCGAGTGCTACCTTCCGGTCGCGGCGTGGGATGGCAAAGTCATATGCCAGTCCGCTGCCCGTGGTGAGCTTCACGACCCCAAAAGATCGCCCCACCAAATCCACCCGGCCGCACTTTGCGAGTGCATCAATAAGTGACGCGTGGCTCACGCCGAAGACTTCGACGTCGAAGTCTTTAACGGAAATCCCTAGCAGCGCGTCGCGCACGCAGCCGCCCACGAGGAAGGCCCGCGCAAGTTCAGGCGTTTTGGTGAGGATTCCCCTTAGTTCTGAGGGCAGCTCGACCAGCATTGCTACAGCTTGCCATCGGGTAGGGTGCGGCTCAACTCAGTTCCCGTGGTTTATAACCGACCGGCAGGAGAACAATAAACACCCTCTCTGCGTCACGCCAAGGCAGAGCAGGCAGTCGTGCCGCTAACGGGCCGTGGCTCAGACCGCTGGAGTACCTGCTTCTGGTTCTTGCGGCTTAGGTGCGGGCGGCAGGGCATGGATGGCGTCAATGCGGAACTTGTGTTTTGTTCCTTGCAACTCGAACTCGACTTCATCACCCACTGGGTGGTTTAGCAGCGCCTGCGCAATGGGGCTGAGGTACGCGATGATGCCGTTGTCTGGATCGGAGTCCCATGCGCCGCAAATCTTGAAAGTGACGGCTTTCTGGTTGTTCAAATCTTGGACGACGACCTTGGTGCCAATGCTGACCACGTCGGTGCGCGCACCGCCAAAGTCAGTGCCGCGCGCACGGTTGAGTTGCACCTCCAACTCGCTCTTGCGGCGCATAAGCACTTTCTGCATCTCCTTTGCGGCCTTGTATTCGTGGTTCTCTCGCAGATCGCCGTAGCTGCGGGCAAGCGCGATGTCTTTTGAGTTGGCGGGGATGCGCTTCTTGCAGAGGTCATCGTATTCGTTGCGGCGGCGTTCAAGGCTCTCCCACGAGACGACGTAAGTTTGATCCTGCTTGGTGGCTTCGCCAGTGATGAGTTCTTTCACGACCGGGAAGACTTTGACGATGCGCGCTAGCAGCGAGCGTTTGTCCATGTCGTCAAAACTCGGCGAGAGTTG
>Ga0194116_10000958_pt1 | contig 45076 bp, 31 predicted proteins | sample TA2MahsurfametaG_4_FD_148617 | JGI IMG/M metagenome (GOLD analysis project Ga0194116, IMG submission 148617) | Freshwater microbial communities from Lake Tanganyika, Tanzania - TA2015008 Mahale S9 surface | ecosystem: Environmental > Aquatic > Freshwater > Lake | place: Tanzania: Lake... | reverse complement strand
CCGGACCGCGGATCGTGGCTCGAAGTGCAGTTCGACACCAACGACCTGCTCTACGTCTATCTCGACCGCCGCCGCCGCCGCCGCAAGTTCCTCGCCACCACCTTCCTGCGCGTCCTCGGCTTCCCGACCGACCGCGACATCGTCAGCCGCTTCTACAGCTCGAGGAAACTGCAGCTCTCGGAATCGATCGACCAAGACGAACTCGGTCATTTGATGCCGTTCGAGAATGTCCTCGACGGCACCACCGTCATCGCCAAGGCCTACGAACCGCTGACGATGGGTGCCGTGCGCCAGCTCATCGGAGTGGGCCACAAGACCGTCGAGGTGATCGACGGCCGCGAGGACGAGATCTTGCTCAAGTCGCTGCGCAAGGACCCCGCGCACGATGAGGAATCCGCGCTCAAGGACATCTACCGCAAGCTGCGCCCGGGTGATCCGCCCACCGCGGCCAACGCCCGCGCGCTCCTCAAGCGTCTGTTCTTCGACGCCAAGAAATACGACCTCACCCGCGTCGGCCGCTACAAGATCAACCAGAAACTCGGCATCCGGGTCGACTCCGATCAGCGGATCATGGTGCCCGAGGATTTTCTCGCGGCGGTCAAGTACATCCTCAAGCTCAAGAAGGGTGACGGCGTCGTCGACGACATCGATCACCTCGGCTCGCGCCGCGTGCGCGCGGTCGGTGAACTGCTCGCCAACCAGTGCCGCGTCGGCCTGGCACGCACCGAGCGTCTCGTCAAGGAGCGCATGACGCTTTTCGACGTCAACATCGAGGGCATGACCCCGCAGAAGCTGATCAACCCGAAGGCGCTCTCCGCCGTGGTGCGCGACTTCTTCGGCCGCAGCCAGCTCTCGCAGTTCATGGACCAGACCAACCCTCTGGCCGAACTCACGCACAAGCGCCGTCTCTCGGCGCTAGGGCCCGGCGGACTCAACCGCGACCGCGCGGGATTCGAGGTGCGCGACGTCCATCCGTCGCACTACGGCCGCATTTGCCCGATCGAGACGCCGGAAGGTCCGAACATCGGCCTGATCAACTCGATGTGCACCTACGCGCGCATCAACGAGTTCGGCTTCATCGAGACGCCCTACCGCCGCGTGCGCAACGGCAAGGTCACCAACGAGATCGAGTACCTCACCGCCGACCAGGAAGAGAACTACCTGATCGCCCAGGCGAACAACCCGATCGACAAGTCCGGTCGGTTCACCACCGAGCGGGTCACCGCTCGCGAGAAGGGCGGCGAATTCATCGAGGCGCCCGTCGGCGATGTCCATTACATGGATGTCTCGCCGAAGCAGTTGGTTTCGGTGGCCGCCGGCCTGATTCCGTTCCTCGAGCATGACGACGCGAACCGCGCGCTGATGGGTTCGAACATGCAGCGCCAGGGCGTGCCGTTGCTGGTCTCCGAGGCGCCGCTCGTCGGCACCGGTCTCGAGGGCAAGGCCGCGCGCGACTCGCGTGCCGTGATCGTTGCCGAAGCCGACGGCATCGTCGCCGCCGCCACCGCGGAAATCATCGTCACCACCGCCGACGGCAAACTCCCCGTTTCCGACGAGAAGTTCCTCAGCGACCCGGAATCGGTGAAGACCAACCCGGCCAAGGGCGTCATGGCCTATCCGCTGCGGAAGTTCATGCGCTCCAACGCGGGCACCTGCATCAACCAGAAACCGATCGTCGCCAAGGGCGCGAAGATCAGGAAGGGCCAGGTGCTTGCCGACGGGCCGAACACCGAGGACGGGGAACTCGCGGTGGGCCGCAACGTGCTGGTCGCCTTCATGCCTTGGAACGGCTACAACTTCGAGGATGCCATCGTCATCTCCGAACGCGCCGTGAAGGAGGATGTCTACACCTCGATCCACATTTCCGAGTTCGAGGTCGCCGCACGCGACACCAAGCTCGGACCCGAAGAAATCACGCGCGACATCCCGAACGTCGGTGAGGAAGCGCTGCGCAACCTCGATCACGACGGCATCATCCGCATCGGCGCGGAGGTGAAACCGGGCGACATCCTCGTCGGCAAGATCACCCCGAAATCGGAAACCGAACTCGCCCCCGAGGAGCGCCTGCTGCGCGCGATCTTCGGCGAGAAGGCCGCCGATGTGAAGGACACCTCGCTGCGCGTGCCTTCGGGCTGCACCGGCATTGTCCAGGACGTCCGCGTCTCGCAGAGCGGGCTCGCGCGCAAACGCGCCGACAAGGTGGATCCGACCGAACTCAAGAAGACGCTCAAGAAGATCAACGATGAGCACAAGAAGAAGGCGGACAAGCTCACCGACGACCTCACCGAGCGCCTGTCCGACATCCTGCTCGGCGAGAAAATCCCGCTCGACGTCGTCAACGCGCAGAGCGGCGAGATCATCATTCCCGCCAACCGCAAGATCACCAAGACGCTGCTGCGCAAACTCGCGTCGGTGCACGATCACATCGAGATCGACCCGTCGCCGATCCGCAACAAGATCCTCGAGATCATCAGCACCTTCGAGGGCCGCTTCCAGGAGCTCGACAGCGAGCGCGAGCGCAAGCTCGACTCGCTTGAATCCGGCGACGAGGTCGATCCCGGGGTCATCAAGGAGGTCAAGGTCTTCATCGCCGCCAAGCGCAAGCTGTCGGTGGGCGACAAGATGGCCGGCCGCCACGGCAACAAGGGGGTCGTCGCGACGATCGTGCCGGAGGAGGACATGCCGTTCCTCGCCGACGGCACGCCGGTCGACATCTGCCTCAACCCGCTGGGCGTGCCATCGCGGATGAACGTCGGCCAGTTGCTCGAAACCCACCTCGGCGTCGCCGCCAAGGCGCTCGGCTTCAAGGTGGCCACACCGATCTTCGACGGCATCCCCGAGCGGAAGATCTGGGAATTCATGTCGGAGGCGAAGAAAGTCGATGGCATCCGGGTCGTCGGCGAGACCGGCAAGGCCCGTCCGCGCAAGGCGGGTGAGCGCGAAGGCCGCGGCTTCACTTGGATCGGCGACGGCAAGGACGGCTCCACCGGCGGCAAGTCCACCCTCTTCGACGGACGCACCGGCGAGCCGTTCCATCACCCGGTGGTCGTCGGCTACATCTACATGCTCAAACTCGGCCACTTGGTCGCCGACAAGATCCACGCCCGCGCCGTCGGCCCGTACTCGCTCGTCACCCAACAGCCGCTGGGAGGCAAGGCGCAATACGGCGGTCAGCGCTTCGGCGAGATGGAAGTGTGGGCGCTCGAAGCCTACGGTGCCGCCTACACGCTGCAGGAGCTGCTCACCGTCAAATCCGACGACGTGCAGGGCCGCACCCGCATCTACGAAGCCATCGTCAAGGGCGACAACAATCTCGAGGCGGGCACGCCCGAGTCGTTCAACGTCCTCATCAAGGAGATGCAGTCGCTCGGGCTCGACGTCCGTCCCGGCCGCAAGGGCTCGACCCACGGGTCGGGCATGACCGGCGGTCTGGACGACTTCTCGCTCGACGACCTGACCCTCTGATTCCGCAACGCGCATACCGAACCCCCGACAGCCAACCCGATCCCCCAACCTCATGAGTGTCGACAGCCATCATCGCGAACTCTTCAGTGTGGACGAACGCCCCGAGGCGTTCGACCAGGTCTCCATCACCGTCGCGTCGCCCGACATCATCCGTTCCTGGTCCAAGGGCGAGGTGAAAAATCCGGAGACGATCAACTACCGGACGTTCAAGCCCGAAAAGGGCGGTTTGTTCTGCGAGCGCATCTTCGGGCCCACCCGTGACTGGGAGTGTGCCTGCGGAAAGTACAAGCGCATCAAACACAAAGGTGTCGTCTGCGACCGCTGCGGCGTCGAGGTGACCCTGTCGCGCGTCCGCCGCGAGCGCATGGGCCACATCGAGCTGGCCGTGCCCGTCACTCACATCTGGTTCTATAAATGCATGCCGTCGCGCATTGGTCTGATGCTCGACATGAGCGCCCGTCAGCTCGAGCGCGTGATCTACTACGAGGACTACGTGGTGACCGAGCCGGGAGGCACCGCGCTTGAGCGCGGGCAACTTCTCACCGAGAGCGAATTGCGGGATGCCGAGGACACCTACGGCGACGGCAATTTCAAGGCGGCGATGGGTGCCGAGGCGATTCAGGAGTTGCTGAGCCAAATTGACCTCGAGGAGCTGCAGAAGCAGCTCGAGAGGGATCTCGCCGCGACCCGCTCCAAGCAGAACAAGAAGAAGCTCTCGAAGCGCCTGAAGATCTGCCAAGGGTTCGCAGCCTCGCGCACGCGCCCGGAATGGATGGTGCAGAACGTGCTGCCGGTGATTCCGCCGGACCTGCGCCCCCTGGTACCGCTGGAAGGCGGCCGCTTCGCGACTTCCGACCTCAACGATCTCTACCGCCGCGTCATCAACCGCAACAACCGCCTCAAGAACCTGCTCCAGCTCAAGACGCCGGAGGTCATCATCCGCAACGAGAAGCGGATGCTGCAGGAGGCGGTCGACGCGTTGTTCGACAACGGCCGCCACGGCCGTGCGGTGACCGGCGCGGGCAACCGCCCGCTCAAATCGCTCTCGGACATGCTCAAGGGCAAGGGCGGCCGCTTCCGCCAGAACTTGCTCGGCAAGCGCGTCGATTACTCGGGCCGCTCGGTCATCGTGATCGGTCCCGACCTCAAGCTCGGCCAGTGCGGCCTGCCCAAGAAGATGGCGCTCACCCTGTTCGAGCCGTTCATCATCCGCCGACTCAAGGAGCTGGGCTACTGCCACACCGTGCGCAGCGCCAAGAAGATGATCGACCGCAAGACCACCGAGGTCTGGGACATCCTGGCGGAGGTCACCAAGGGTCATCCGATCCTGCTCAACCGCGCGCCGACGCTGCACCGCCTGTCGATCCAGGCTTTCGAGCCGAAACTCATCGAAGGCGAGGCGATCCGCGTGCACCCGCTGGTCTGCACGGCCTACAACGCCGACTTCGATGGCGACCAGATGGCCGTCCACGTGCCGCTCTCGGTGGAGGCGCAGATGGAGTGCCGCCAGCTGATGCTGGCCCCCAACAACATCTTCTCGCCCGCTTCGGGCAGGCCGATCACCGTGCCGTCGCAGGACATCATCCTCGGCACCTACTACCTGACCTGGGCGCCGGTGCGCACCCAGAAGGACCGTGAGAAGGCCGAGCACCTGCCGTTGTTCGAGAACTCCTCGGAGGTGGAATTCGCGATCGCGTCGCGCAAGATCGGTTATCATTCGTGGATCCGCCTGCGCAATCCGGACCATGGGCGCGACACCGTCTTCGGCTACAAGGGCGAGACGCTTTCCGACAAGGACCGCAAGGACCTCACCCCGCTCGAGGCCGCACTGCGCGAGGGCAAGATCATCGAAACCACGCCGGGTCGCGTGCGCTTCAACGAGATCTGGCCGCAGGGCGTCGGATTCATCAACCACAGCGTCGGCAAGAAGCAGATCGGCGAGATCATCTGGCGCTGCTACCAGGTGGCCGGCAAGGCCCGCACCGTCGCGGTGCTCGATGACCTCAAGATGCTCGGGTTCCGCGAGGCGACCCGCTCCGGCACATCGATCGGCATCGTCGACATGGTGATCCCCGAGGAGAAGGAGGAGGTCATCGCCAAGGCCCGCGAGGAGGTCGAGAAGGTCACCCGCCAGTACCGCAACGGCGTGATCACCGACGGCGAGCGCTACCAGAAGGTCGTCGACATCTGGACCGGCGCGACCGACCAGATCGCCAGTGCGCTCTACCGCAAGATCGAGCACAACGACGGCAAGGCCGATGTTTCGCCGTTGTTCATGATGGTCGACTCCGGAGCACGGGGCAACAAGTCGCAGATCAAGCAGTTGGGCGGCATGCGCGGTCTCATGGCCAAGCCGTCCGGCGAGATCATCGAACGTCCGATCACCTCGAACTTCCGCGAGGGCCTCTCGGTGCTTGAATACTTCATCTCCACCCACGGCGCGCGCAAAGGGCTTTCCGACACCGCACTCAAGACCGCGGACTCGGGCTACATGACCCGCAAACTCGTGGATGTGGCGCAGGACGTGATCATCACCCAGCAGGACTGCGGTACCGCCAACGGCATCCACGTCGGCGCGATCTACGATGGCGACGAGGAGTCCGCCTCACTCGCGACGCGCATTTACGGCCGCGTCTCGTGCGAGCTAATCAAGGACCCGGTGACGGGTGAGGTCATCGTCAACGTCGACGATGTGATCGATGAGAAGCAGGCGCAGGCGGTCGAGCGCATCGGCGTGCAGAAGCTCAAGATCCGCTCGGTGCTCACCTGCGAAAGCGATCGCGGCTGCTGTGCGAACTGCTACGGCCTCAATCTCGCGACCGGCCTGCCGGTGAAGATCGGCGAAGCCGTGGGCATCATCGCCGCACAGTCGATCGGCGAGCCCGGCACCCAGCTCACCATGCGGACGTTCCACGTCGGCGGTGTGGCGGCGGCAACCTTCAAGCAGCCGATCATCAAGACGAAGAACGGCGGACGCCTGGTTTACAAGGATCTGCGCACCGTGCAGGCCGCCGACGGCACCTGGGTGGTGCTCAACAAGAACGGCTCGATCTCGATCCGCGACAAGGCGGGCCTCGAGCTTGAGAGCCACAACATCGTCATCGGTTCGATCATCAGCGTGAAGGACGGCGAAGACGTGAAGAAGGGCGACACCGTGGTCACCTGGGATCCCTACAACGTGCCGATCCTCACCGAAAAGGGCGGCAAGGTGGAATTCCGCGACATGATCCCGGGAATCACCGTCGCCACCGAGACCGACAAGGAAACCGGCAAGCGCGGCATGGTCGTCACCGAGCACAAGGAGGACTTGCATCCGCAGGTCGTCATCATCGACGACAAGACGCGCGAGGTGAAGGCGAGCTACTCGATTCCGGTGGGTGCCCACCTTTCGGTCAAGGAAGGCCAGTCGGTCACCGGCGGCACGCTCATCGCCAAGACGCCGCGCAAGGTGGCGCGCACCAAGGACATCACCGGTGGTCTGCCGCGGGTGGCCGAGTTGTTCGAGGCGCGCAAGCCGAAGGATGCCTGCGTCATCGCGAAGATCGACGGCGAGATCTCGTTCGGCACGAACGTGCGCGGCAAGAAGCGCATCGTCGTCACCCACGGCGAGACCGGCGAACAGGTCGACCACCTCGTGCCCATGGGCAAGCACATCATCGTCACCGACGGCGACAAAGTGCGCCGCGGCGACCAGATCACCGAGGGTCCGGTGTCCCCGGAGGACCTGCTCGAGGCCTGCGGTTCGCAGGAGCTTCAGGAGCACCTCGTCAACGAAGTGCAATCGGTCTACCGCGTGCAAGGCGTGGAGATCAACGACAAGCACATCGAGGTGATCATCCGCCAGATGCTGCGCAAGGTGAAGATCACCGATCCCGGCGACGCCGACCAATATCTCTGGGGCGACCAGGTGGACCGCAGCACGTTCAAACAAGTCAATGCGGCGATCATCGAGCGCGGCGGCAAGCCTGCCGAAGCCGAGCCGGTGCTGCTGGGCATCACCAAGGCGTCGCTGGAGACGGACTCGTTCATCTCGGCTGCCTCGTTCCAGGACACCACACGGGTGCTCACCGAGGCCGCGACGCTGGGCAAGGTCGACTATCTCACGGGCTTCAAGGAGAACGTGATCATGGGCCACCTGATTCCTGCGGGCAGCGGGTTCCACCTGCATCGCGATCGCGAGTTCGAATTCACCGTCGAAGAGCCCGAGCCTGTGCTTCACGTCGCCGAGCCGGCGGGAGACGAGGACGAGGACATCGCAAGCGCCTGACGCATCGCTTCATCCGACCCCGGATTCATCCGGCCGATTCCGCCTTGCGGGGTCGGCCGATGTCATTTTCAGCGGGTCGCGTGATCAGGCGACCGTGCGCTTGGAGCAAACTGCTCTAGGCGAGATGCTTGTGCGACCCGTCGCAGAGCGGCGGCGACGCGCTGTGCTTGCATTGGCACCACCAGAGCGTTTTGCGCTCTTCGACGTCGAGGCGGACCGGTTGCAGGCCCGTGCCTTTGTGTGATCCGTCGCAGAACGGTGGGTGGCTCGAGCGGCCGCAGGAACACCACCAATGGGTACCGGCTTCCACTTCCAGCGCCAAGGGCTTGGTATCGCAGACGACGGGTTTCTCACTCATGTGCGAGCGTTCCACGGGGGCCTGCTGATGGCGAGAGGGAAATGGCAGCCGCTGTTGGCATGGCTCGGTTCCGCGGCGCATCGGTGGGCGGCTGCGGAGTACCATGCGCCGGGCGTGACCAGTCGTGAACCGGGCTTTCGTGGCGGAAGGCGGCCCACAGCCAGAACAGGAGGGCCAGCGATGCGGTTTGGACGAACCGGCGGAGCTTCATGGATCGGGAGGAGAGAGCCGGGAGGCCGACCGCGTTCTGATGAGGTTTGACGGACGAGGCAACTGGAAAATTCACGGCTCCGGGGTTTCGATTCGCGTGCGGTGTGGCAAATCGGGAATTGCGGCAGACCGTTGGGCGTGATGGGATCGGTCTGCCGGATTCGTCACGGTCGACCCGGCGTCAGCCCTTTTTTCTCCATGGGAATTTTCAGCAAACCCCGCCTGCGCGGCACCGAGAAGCGCGAGGACATGCCCGAGGGGCACTGGCACAAGTGTCCGGGATGCGAGGCAATGATCCACCACCTAGAGCTGGAGCAGAATCTGAAGTGCTGCCATCACTGCGGTCATCATTTCTTGATCGGCGCGCGCGAGCGCATTGCGATGCTCGCCGATCCCGATTCGTTCGAGGAAACCGATGCGGGTCTCACCTCGGGCAATCCGCTCGGGTTCCAAGGGTATCTGGAAAAAACTTCTTCGCTCCGGGAGGCGACCGGCCTGGACGATGCGGTGGTGTGCGGGCGGATGACGATGGGCGGGCACCCGACGATGATCGCGGTGATGGATTTCAAGTTTTTCGCCGGCTCGATGGGGTCGGTGGTGGGTGAGAAGATCGCCCGTGCGGTGGAGCGTGCCATCGACGAACGGCGGGGCATGATCATCGTCTCCGCCTCGTCCGGAGCGCGCATGCAGGAAGGCATGCTCTCGCTCATGCAACTGGCCAAGACCTGCGGCGCGCTCGCACGGCTTGCTGCGGCGGGCCTGCCCTACATTTCGCTGATGACCCATCCGACGACCGGTGGGGTCACCGCGTCGTTTGCGACGATCGGCGACATCAACCTCGCCGAACCCGGCAGCATGATCGGTTTTGCCGGGCCGCGGGTGGTCAAGGAAACGACCCACCAGAACCTGCCGCCGGGATTCCAGACGGCGGAGTTCATGCTCGAGCACGGCTTGGTGGATGCGATCGTGCCTCGCGCGCAGTCCCGCGATCGAATGATCGATTTGCTCGGGTTCATGATGCCGTTATGACGGGTCGCGGCTGCCTGTCGTCCAACGGTGATTTGCCCAAATCGGACTGGCCAAGGGCGGGGTGGCGTGGCAAGGCTCGCCGCAGTCATGAAGATCGGCATCCCCAAGGAGATCAAGGCGCAGGAGAACCGGGTGAGCACCGTCCCCGGATCGGTGGCGGAGCTCGTCAGGCACGGACACCAGGTGTATGTCGAATCCGGGGCGGGCGAGGGCGCTAGCTTCGGCGATGATCAGTACGTGGCTGCGGGAGCGCGGATCCTTCCAGATGCCGCGGCGGTGTTCGAAACGGCGGATCTGATCGTGAAGGTGAAGGAGCCGCAGCCGTCGGAAGTCGCGATGCTCGGACCACAGCACGTTTTGTTCACCTATCTGCATCTTGCGGCCGACAAGCAGCTCACCGAGTTGCTTGCGGCCACCGGCTGCACCGCCATCGCCTACGAGACGATCGAGGTGAACCGCCGCCTGCCGCTGCTCGAACCGATGAGCGAGATCGCCGGACGGATGTCGTCGCTTGTCGGGGCCTACCATCTCGCGCGCTATCGCGGCGGCCGCGGCACGCTCATTAGCGGCGTGCCCGGCGTGGCTCCGGCGAAAGTGGTCGTGCTGGGAGGCGGTACCGCCGGTGTCAACGCCGCGCGCGTGGCCGCGGGCATCGGTGCTGAAGTGGCGATCCTCGAGATCGATGCCGAGCGGATGCGTTTTCTCGACATCACGCTGCCGCACATCAGCACGGTGTATTCCAACGAAACCAATCTTTCCGAATTGCTGACCCAGGCCGATTTGGTGATTGGTGCGGTGCTGGTGCCCGGTGCCAAGGCGCCGCGACTGATTCATCGCGACCTGCTCCGGCGCATGCCCAAAGGCAGTGTGTTCGTCGATATCGCCGTCGATCAGGGTGGATGTGCGGAAACCACCCGGGCCACCACACATGAGCATCCAACGTTTGAGGAAGAGGGCGTGTTGCATTACTGCGTGGCCAACATGCCGGGAGCCTACTCGCGCACGTCCACGCTGGCGCTCAACAACGCCACGCTTTCGTGGACGGTGCTCATCGCGGATCACGGGGTGCCGGGAGCGTGCGTTGCGCGCAAGGAACTGGCGGGCGGCATCAACACGCGTGCGGGCAAGCTCACCTGTCGGCCGGTCGCCGAGGCCCACGGTTTGGAATTCACCGATCCCGCCGCGGTGCTTTGAGAATCATCGGCGCCGCCAGTGCGTCACCCACGACAGCGACCACTGGAACTTGCGTGCGGTCTCGCGGATCAGAAACGGTTCTTCGCGGGTGTCGAGCAGCTCGAATGAGGCGGACAGCGACTGCGTCAGCCACGTGCGTGTGTCCGGCACGGGCCACTCCGACGGCGGAGTGAACCCGGCCAGCCAAGTGCAGGGTGTGGCGAGCACGAGGTGGCCTCCCGGCCACAGAAGCGACGGCAGCCGGTCGAGCAGCCGCTGGGGGTGAGGCAGCCGGCAGAGCAGGTTGGCGGCGTGCACCCGGTCGAAGAGACCGAGATCCGCAGGCAGGTCCATCGCATCGCCATGACGGAAGTCGACGCGGCCGCGGTCGATGCCGGCTGGTGCGAAGGCGGCGAGCGGGGTGTGCACGGCAGCCTCTTCGAGACGATGATAGGTCAGCGAGCCGCCGTCGCGGAGGGTGGTGGCGGCCTGGATGAAGGTCTCGGAGAAATCGATGCCGACGACATGGCGGCACGAGCGTGCCATTTCAAAGGTCGAGCGACCGACCGCGCAGCCGAGGTCGAGTCCGGACGCTGCATCGTCGCCGGGAAAGACGCGTGCGGTGCGCACGGCGAAATCCAAGGCATCGTGCATCCCCGCCGGCCAGGCGGTGCCGTCGGGCAGCACGTCCTTGTGGGTTCCGTAGTGGAACAGGAGATACTCGGAGAGTAATTTGTCGGTTTCGTAAATTCTTACCATGCGGATCGAATGAGATTGGCGGCACAGGCGCGGATCGGCAAGCCTCGGAGGTCATGCGCCTTCGTGTCGTCGTTGCCGGAAAACCGTCGCTGGCCTATGCGAAGGCGGGAGCCGAAGAGTACCAACGCCGGCTTGCCGCATCGGGAAGATTCGACATCCTGCACGTCAAGGCGGGCACGCCGTCGGAGACATCCGCCCGCCTGCTCGCGCAGTCGACGGGCTGCCTGCGGGTCGCCCTCGACGAACGCGGTGAATCGTGGAGCACGCGCGGCCTCGCCGACTGGCTCGGCTCGCTCGAATCCTCCGGCACGGTGAAGTGCGTGGCCTTCCTGATCGGTGCCGCCGACGGACACGACGACGCGTTGCGCCGGAGTTGCGACCGGGTGCTGGCGTTGTCGTCCTTCACCCTGCAACACGAGCTGGCGCTCGTCGTGCTGCTCGAACAACTCTACCGCGTCGCCTCACTGCGCGCGGGCTCGCCGTATCACCGCGATTGATTCGAGAACACCGCAGATCCCGCGCTTACCTGCGGTACTGGTTTTGCGGCATCATCCCGAACTGACCTTGAATCGGCGAGGTCGTTTGACCCGTCCAGGAGATCCGGCTGTTGTCCGACTGCGGGCCGACCGGTTTTTTCTCCGTGTCTGTGGCGCACGAAACCAGAGTTGCAGCCAGCAGGGCGGCAAGCAGCGGGAGGATGCGGGAGGGCTTCACGGCGCGGATCAGGAGAAAAACCTCAGTTGCTCGTCGGGCTGGAGAGAATCACACGGTCGCCCGGTTGCATTCGCACGCCGGAGGGCATGCTCTTGGAATCGATCTCCGCGATCGTCTGGGTCGGCTCGACCGAGGAGGGTCGCACGCGTCCGATGTAGCGGCCGTCGCGCTTGACGATGAGTCCGGACTGCGGGCTGAAACCGGAATTCGCGCCGGCGCCGATCACGAGGAAACCCCAATCCTGATTCACCGCGGTGATGGTCGATTCCATGCCGTTGCGGCTCATGCGGGCGTCTCGATCGACCTTGCGTTTGACCAGTCCATCGAGCTCCTCGCGGTTGCGGGTGATGACCGTGCGGGTTTCGGCGATGTTGGCGTCGAGTTGTTCGATCTCCTTTTCGCGCACGAGCTTCATCTCCTCGATCTGGGCGATCTTGTCGGGGAGTGAATCGATGCTCACGTCGCCGCCGAGGGCGCTGAGGATTTCGGCGACTTCGGCGGTGGCCTTCTCGAGCACGGCCATTTCCTCCTTCTGGTCGGCGAGGGTGTTTTCCAGATCGGCGAGTTCGCGACCAAGGCCCGCACCCTGCGAGCGCAGCATGCTGATGCTCTGGTCGAGTTCGTCTTTCTTGAGGCCTGTCGCGGCCACCGCGGCTTCCTCCTCGCGCAACTGCTTTTGCTTCAACGCGACGCTGCCGGCGGTCACGTTTTCCTGTTCGTTGGTGGCCAGGCGGTTTTTCTGCACATCGCCGAATTTGCCGGAGTGGATCGCGGTGAAGGCGCAGGCGGCACCGGCCACAAGGATCGCGGCACCGTGAAGGAGGGCTTTTGGGGACATGGTGTGGGGGAAAATCGGTTCGGGTTCCTGATCGGAGAGGGCTTAGTTGGCCGCGGTGGTGGCCGCCGCGCCCGGGACCACCTGGTCGCCAGCCATGAGCGTGACCTCCGACGATACCGAGTCGGGCACGATGCTGGCGGTCGAGCTGCCGTGTTCAACGGCGGTGACGAGCAGTTTGCCGATCACCTCGCCGTCGCGCACGACATCGAGCGTCGAGTTGGCGACCACGCCCTGGCTGTTGCCGGCGGCGAGAGTCACGAAGCCCCAGCTCGGGTAGATCGAGCGGATGGTGGTGCGCAGCGAGGCGAGCGACTGGCCGGAGGCGATCCGTTCGAACATTCCCTTGAGGCCGCCGATCTGCGACTGGACCTGGTTGTTGCTGGCCGTGAGGTTGGCGAGTTCCGCATTGCGCTGGGTGGCGGTTTCGGCGAGTTGCTCGAGTTCGGTGTTCATCGAACGCATGCGTGATGCCAGCCCCTTGAGGTCGCCGAGTTTCTCGGTCTTCTCGCGCACTGCGTCGAGCTTCTCCTTGTTGGCGGCGGTCTCGGTGCGGATGCCATCGATGCGCCCGCGGACTTCCTCGTTCTCGGATTTCTGCTTCGCTTCGGCTTCGCCGAGACGGGCAACCTCGGCCTCGAGTTCCGAGCGCTTTTCCTTTTCCGCCTCGAGTCTTGACTCGGTGGTCTTGAGCGTCGCCTGGGTCTTGGCGAGCTTTTGCTTGCTGGCTGCAAGGTTGGTGATTTCAAGCTCGTACGCCCCCTTGTTCTTGAAGGCGACGAAGGCGGCGAGCGCGAGGCAGACGGCGGTGAGGATTCCGAGGACGTTGGCCATGGGGTGAGCGGCGGGATTGAAGTGCTACGGGCGGAACACTAGGGAGGGCCCAGCGGGGGTCGCAACCCCAAAAATCATGCGGAAAAATCGTCGGATCGACCCCCATGTCTCCTTGACTTTACAAATGCCATGCCACGGGTCATCGATCCGCCCACGCCGATGCATTCGATCCTCCGGGTTTTCTCCTATCTGCGCCACTACCCCGGCTTGGCGGCCGCCCAGCTTGCCTGCGCGGTGGGCATGACGCTCTCGGTGTTCATTTTCCCGAACGCGACCGGGCATGTGATCGACGAAATCATCCCGCAGCCCGCGCGGCACGGCGAATTCGGCTTCTGGGTCGCGCTTGCCCTGGCGGGCTTCCTCGCCAGGGACGGCCTCAATTCGCTGCGGATCTTCATCAACAACGCATTCGAGCAAAAGGTGATCTACGACATCCGCTCGGATCTTTACGCCAAGATCCAGCGGCTGCCGCTGCGTTGGTTCGACAACCGCCGGACCGGCGATGTGATGACCCGGGTGGTCGAGGATGTCACCAACATGGAGCGGGTGCTCATCGACGGCATCGAGCAGGGATTGGTCGCGGTGCTGCAGGTGCTCGGCATCGGCGTGTTTTTGTTCATCCTCAATCCAAGCGTCGCGATGTGGGCGACGCTGCCGGTGCCACTGCTCGCCGTCGGCGCGTGGATCTACTCGACCTGCGGCCGCGACCGCTATCGCAACCAGCGCGAGGCGGCGTCGGACCTCAACGCGCTGCTGCACGACAACATCTCGGGCGTGCGCCAAATCAAGGCCTACGCCGCCGAGGAGCTCGAGCACGACCGGTTCAACCGTCATTCCGACCGGCTCAGGCAGGCGACGCTGCGCATGATGCGCTGGTGGGCGCTGTACTCACCGGGCATGTCGTTCCTGCGGATGACCGGCTACGTGCTCGTGCTGGCCTTCGGCGGCGGCGCGGTGATGCGCGGCGAACTCACCCTCGGCGACTTCACTCGCTTCCTGCTGTTCCTCTCGCTGTTCTACGAGCCGGTCGATCGGCTCAACCAGCTCAACCAGATGTTGTTGTCCGGCCGTGCCGCGGCCGATCGCGTGTTCGAGATCCTCGACGCGGGGGACGAACCGAATGCGACGACGGGGGAGGCGCTGCCTCGTCCGGTCAGGGGGCACGTGCGCTTCGAGCGCATGTCTTTTTCATACCAGGACCAGCCGACGCTGCATGAGGTGGGCATCGACGCACGGCCGGGTCAGACGATCGCGCTCGTCGGGCCGACGGGTGCGGGCAAGACCACGGTGCTGTCGTTGCTCGCGCGTTTTTACGAGGCCACGTCGGGAAGCATCACCATCGACGGCGTGCCGGTCCGCTCGCTGTCCAAGGCGTCGCTGCGCGGGTGCATGGCATACGTCACCCAGGAGGCGTTCCTGTTCAACGGGACGGTGAGGGAGAACTTGCTGCTCGCCCGGCGCGATGCCGGAGAGCGCGAGCTCTGGGACGCGCTGACCGCCGCGCATGCCGAGCCGTTCGTGCGGGCGCTGCCCAAGCAGCTCGACACGCGGGTGGGCGAACGCGGGGTGAAGCTCTCCGGCGGTGAGAAACAACGGCTGTCGATCGCGCGCGCGCTGCTCAAGAACGCACCGATCCTGCTGCTCGACGAGGCCACGGCATCGGTCGACTCGGAAACCGAGCGGCTCATCCAGGACGCGCTCGACCGACTGATGCGCGACCGCACCGCGTTCGTGATCGCGCACCGCCTGTCGACGATCCGCAATGCCGACCGCATCTACGTGCTCGACCGCGGCAGGGTGGTCGAGGAAGGGACGCACGACGACCTGTTGGCGCGCGGCGGCAAGTACGCCGAGCTGTGTCGCAAGTCGTTCCTCGCGGCGGAGGAGAGTGCCGGGTGTCAGGCGTAGCTGCGGATCGACGCCTTGACCGCTTCGTACTCCAGCGGTTCCTTGTGCAGCATCGGCGCTTGTCCGGGGCCTTTGTACTCCCAGCACGAGACGTACGAGAAGCGGTCGTCGTGGCGCTTGGCCTCGCCGGCCTGGGTCTTGCCCTCGCGCACCTCGGGGTCGGCCTCGGTGAACTGGTGTTCGGTGCGGAAGTGGCCGCCGCACGATTCCTCGCGGTCGAGCGCGTCGTGGCACATCACTTCGCCGAATTCGAGGAAGTCCGCGACGCGTCCGGCCTTTTCCAGTTCCATGTTGGCCTGTTCGCCGGATCCCGGTACGCACACGTTGCTCCAGAACTCCTCGCGGATTTCCGGGATCACTTGGAGCGCGCGGGTGAGGCCTTCTTTCGAGCGGGCCATGCCGCATTCGTCCCAGATGATTTTGCCGAGGTCGCGGTGGAAGGAATCGGCCGTGCGTTTGCCGCCGATGGAGAGCAGCTTGGCGACGCGCTCGCGGGTTTCCTGTTCGGTCTGGCGGAACTCGGGGGCCGAGGTGGTCACGGCACCGGGTTTCTGCGTGGCGAGGTAGTTGGCGATCGTCGCGGGAATCACGAAATACCCGTCGGCCAGCCCTTGCATCAGCGCCGAGGCGCCGAGCCGGTTCGCGCCGTGGTCGGAGAAATTCGCCTCGCCGAGCACATGCAGTCCGGGAATGTTCGACATCAGGTTGTAGTCCACCCAAAGGCCGCCCATCGTGTAGTGCACGGCGGGGTAGATCATCATCGGCACCTGATACGGATTTTCGCCGGCGATCTTCTCGTACATCTGGAACAAATTGCCGTAGCGCGCGCGGATCACGTCCTCGCCCAGACGCTGGATCGCGTCGCGGAAATCAAGATACACGCCCAGCCCGGTGGGGGCCACGCCGCGGCCGTCGTCGCAGACTTCCTTGGCCGCGCGCGACGAGATGTCGCGCGGCGAGAGGTTGCCGAACGACGGGTACTTGCGCTCGAGATAATAGTCGCGGTCGTCCTCGGGCACGTCGTTGGGGTTCATCCGCTTCGCCCGGAGTTTTTCAGCGGTTTCGCGCGATTTGGGTACCCAGATGCGGCCGTCGTTGCGCAGCGATTCACTCATCAGCGTGAGCTTCGACTGGTATTCACCCGACACCGGGATGCAGGTCGGGTGGATCTGGGTGAAGCACGGGTTGGCGAAGAGGGCACCGCGTTTCGCCGCGCGCCACGCGGCGGTGACGTTGCAGCCCATCGCGTTGGTCGAGAGGAAGAACACGTTGCCGTAGCCACCAGTGGCGAGGATCACCGCATCGGCAGCGTGTGTGCTGATCGCGCCGGTGTTGAGGTCGCGCACGACGATCCCCTTGGCGTGGCCGCCGACCAGCACGAGGTCGAGCATCTCGGTGCGCGGGAACATCTTCACTCCGCCGCGCTGGATTTCCTTCGAAAGCGCTTGGTAACAGCCGATCAGCAGTTGCTGGCCGGTCTGGCCGCGGGCGTAGAACGTGCGCGAGACCTGCGCGCCGCCGAACGACCGGTTGTCGAGCAGCCCGCCATACTCGCGGGCGAAGGGCACACCTTGGGCAACGCATTGGTCGATGATGTGCGTGGACACCTCGGCCAGCCGGTGGACGTTGGCCTCACGCGCGCGAAAGTCGCCGCCCTTGATCGTGTCGTAAAACAGGCGGAACACCGAGTCGCCGTCATTGCGGTAGTTCTTCGCGGCGTTGATCCCGCCCTGCGCGGCGATCGAGTGTGCACGGCGCGGGCTGTCCTGGTAGCAGAAGCATTTCACCTGGTAGCCGAGCTCGGACAGCGTCGCCGCGGAGGCTCCGCCGGCCAGTCCCGAGCCCACCACGATGATCGAGTACTTCCGCTTGTTGGCCGGATTGATCAGGCGCGAGTCCATCTTGTGCTTCGACCATTTTTGATCGAGCGGGCCGGAAGGGATCTTGCTGTCGAGGACGATGGACATGGCGGACGGATGGGGGAGGTTGATGCAGGGGCGGGATGAACGAAAAACCCGGGTGACTTTAGGGAGCGGTGGACCGCGCGAGCTGGTCGAAGTATCCCGGGAACAGTAGGATCGCCGCCGGGATCGAGACAAAGCCGACCCAGATCACCAGCGAGTAGGCCACGGAAAGCTGGCCGAGCAGGCCCGCGGATTTTTTCGATCGCAGGCCGAGCGTCTGGAACACCGAGGCGAAGCCGTGCATCAGGTGCGAGCACAACAGCGTCATCGCCACGACGTAAAACGCACTGACGTACCAGACGGAAAATCCATCGACCACCATCTTCCACGCGTGGTGCACCTGCCTGCCATCGAGCAGGTACGAGTACAACGCCGGATCGTCGTACTGGTTGCCCGCGCGCACCGTGAAATGCAGGATGTGATAGACGAAGAACGCGAGGATGGTGAGCCCGCTCAGGATCATCATCCGCGACGACCGGCTCGCCTGGATGGTGCCCTGGAACTGGTAGGCTTGGCGCGCCGCGCGATTGAGGCGGGTCAGTTGGATGGTGGCGATCACGTGAGCGCCCAGCATCACCAGCAGCACAATGCGGAACACCCAGATGCCCGCGCCGTGGAGCATGTGATGCAGCATGTCGGCATACGCGTTGAACGCGTCCGGCCCGAGGAAAACCACCAGGTTGCCAGCCAAATGGCCGGCGAGAAAGAGAATGAGGAACAGTCCGGTGACGGCGACGATGGTCTTCTTGCCAATCGACGAATTCCAGTAGGTGGCGAGGCTGCGGGTGAGCGCGTTCATGGGGCTTGGGGGAGCGGCCGGACTCGTGCGGCGGCGCAGGGATAAGGCTGCTGCCCGGGCAATTCAAGTCGTGATGCCGGGAAATCCGCGTGATCGTCGCACGGGTGGCAATCGCGGCTGTCCCTCGCACTCGTCGTGCGGAGTTGACCCACCCCGTTTCCTCGGGAAAATCCCGTCGTGCCCGCGAGTCTTCACAATCACACGCCGCTGTGCGGTCACGCGGAGGGGACTCCGGAAGCCTACGTTGACGCCGCCATCGCGGCCGGGCTTGACGCGTTCGGGGTCTCCGAGCACGCGCCGGTCCTGCCCGAGCCATTTGACGACTGGCGCATGCGCATGGCCGATCTGCCCGCCTACCTCGACTGGGTCGATCGCGCGCGCGACCATGCGGCCGACCGGATCCGCGTGCGCTGTGGGCTCGAATGCGACTGGTTCGACGATAGCGCGGCGTGGATCGAAACGCTCGCCGGCAAGCACGACTGGGATCATCTGATCGGCGCGGTCCACTATCTCGATGGCTGGAATTTCGACCACCCGGAGCAACAAGCGGCATGGTCGTCCGCCGATGTCTCCGATGTCTGGACGCGCTATTGGCGGACGGTCGCCCGCATGGCCGACAGCGGTCTGTTCGACATCATCGCCCATCCGGATCTGATCAAGAAGTTCGGTCATCATCCGTCCGGCGACCTCAACCGCTGGTACGAGCCGACGATCGATGCGATCGCCGCGTCGGGTTGCGCGATCGAACTCAACACCGCCGGCTGGGAGAAGCCCTGCGCCGAAGCCTACCCGTCGCCGACATTCCTCGAACTCGCCTGTTCGGCGGGCATCCCGCTGGTCATCTCATCGGACGGACACGCGCCGCACGAGGTCGCCCGCGGATTTCCCCGCGGGATTGAAGTCGCCCGCGCGGCCGGCTATCGCGAAACCTGTGATTTCGAAGGCCGAAGACGGGTCGCTCTTCCGCTGTGATCTGACGCGAAAGAGCAGTCCGTCATCCGCACGAAAAAGCCGCCTCCTTGGTGGCGGGAGGCGGCTCGACGGATGCCGTGTGATCGCGGCGGGATCCGGTCAGGGCAGGGGAACCTGCGAAATCGTGCGCAGCACGCGCGAGGCGATCTGGTACGGGTCGCCCTGCGAATTCGGCCGACGGTCCTCCAGATAGCCTTTGTGTCCGGCGTTGACGAAGCTGTGCGGAATCCGGATCGACGATCCGCGATCGGCAATGCCGTAGGTGAACTTGTCGATCGACTGCGTCTCGTGCAGCCCGGTGAGCCGCAGGTGGTTGTCCGGACCGTACACGGCGATGTGCTCCTCCATGTGTTCGTGGAACGCGGCCATCAACGCCTCAAAGTACGCCTTGCCTCCCTTCGATCGCATCGCCTCAGTCGAGAAATTGCAGTGCATGCCCGACCCGTTCCAGTCGCCGCGCACCGGCTTGCAGTGGAACTCGACGTCGATGCCGTATTTCTCGCACAGCCGCATCAGCAGGTATCGCGCCACCCACACTTCGTCGGCCGCACGCTTCGATCCCTTGCCGAAAATCTGGAATTCCCACTGACCCTTCGCCACCTCGGCATTGATGCCCTCGTGGTTGATGCCGCCTTCGAGACAGAGATCGAGGTGTTCTTCCACGATCTGGCGGGCGAGATCGCCCACCGCAGCGTGGCCGACGCCACAGTAATAGCGCCCTTGTGGTGCCGGATAGCCGTCGGCGGGGAAGCCCAGTGGTCGGCCATCCTGATACAGGAAGTACTCCTGCTCGAATCCGAACCAGGCACCCGGATCGTCGAGCACCGTCGCGCGCGTGTTGGACGGATGCGGCGTGACGCCGTCTGGCATCATCACCTCGCACATCACCAGCGCACCGTTGCGGCGGGCACCATCGGGAAACACCGCCACGGGCTTGAGCATGCAGTCACTGTCGCGCCCTTCGGCCTGCTGCGTCGAGCTGCCGTCGAATCCCCACATGGGCAGCTGCTCCAGCGTGGGAAACGCTTCGTAGGCGGCGATCTTGGTCTTGCTGCGGAGGTTTGGGACCGGCGTGTAGCCGTCCAGCCAGATGTATTCGAGTTTGTACTTGGTCATGGATTCAGGGGGGTGGGAGAATCAAAGCATGAATCGTGCCAAGATTGAAAAATTCGGAAAGGGGGAACTGACCGAAGAAAGGCAATTCGATGCGTTCTCTTGCAAGGAGCCCGGAACGCGTCCGCTTCGCATCGGTGCTCAAGGTCTCGCGGCGGTCGCCAGCAAGGTTTGGAAATGGGGCGGACGCTCTTCTTTGTCGGCGACGATCGTCGAGATGCCCGTAAATCCCGCGCTCTCGAGCATGCCTGCGAGTCCGCTCTCGGAAAACCCGAGCCAGCGGTCGGCGTACAACTCGCGCGCTTCCTCGAACTGGTGCTGCATCAAGTCGAGCACGACGAGATGTCCGCCCGGTTTGAGCATGCGGAATGCGGCGTCGATCGCACGCTGCGGGTGCTCGGCGTGGTGCAGCGCCTGGCTAAACAACGCGAGATCGACGCTGCGCGCCTTGATCGGCGGATCCTCGATGTCGCCGACTCGGTATTCGAGATTGGTGATGCCGTTGCGCCGGGCGAGTGACTGACCGTACTCGGCCATCTTCGGCGAGAGATCGACGGCGATCACGCTTTCCGCATTCCGTGCCATCAGTTGCGCAAGCGTGCCTTCGCCGGCGCCGAGGTCCGCAACCACGCAGAACCGGTGCACTTGGATGAGCGCCTCGGCCAGGGCTTTCCACGAACGACCCGGCACGTAATCCTTGCCGAAGCGCCCGGCGAGTTCGTCGAAGTACGCCCGCGCCGTGTCGCGGCGCTTGCGCAGCAGATGACGCAGACCCGCATCATCGCGCGCGCGCTCGGGCAGTTCCTCTGCGGCCATCTTCGCCACCGTGAGCAGACCGTCGTGGGTCGTGCCGCGGTAAATGTTGTGCTTGCCGCTGCGCTCGTCGTCGACCAGTCCGGCCGCCTTGAGCTGGGACAACTGGGTGGAAATCCGGCTCTGCCCCATACCGAGGATTTCCTGCAATTCGGCTACCGATAGCGGCTCGGCCGACACCAACATCAGGATCCGCAGGCGGGTGGCATCCGCGATCAGCTTGAGAAATTTCAGGGTTGACGCCATGGCGGCTCCCCATGTATCAACGCATCACGATTTGACGATACGAAAATCACCCATCCCCATGAGCACCTACATTTTTTCCTCCGAATCGGTCGGCGAAGGTCATCCCGACAAGGTGTGCGACACCATCTCCGACGCTGTGCTGGACGCCTGCCTGCGGGTCGACCCGAAGAGCCGCGTGGCCTGCGAGACCTTGGTGAAGAGCAACATGGTTGTCCTCGCCGGCGAGATCACCATCCCGAAGATCGGCCGCAAGCCGGTGGGCTCGGTGATCAACCTGGAACAAGTCGCGCGCGACGCCGTGCGCGGCATCGGCTACATCAACGATGACGATGTCTTCCATGCCGATCGGATCTTCGTGAACAACTACCTGACCAGTCAGTCGTCCGACATCGCGCAGGGTGTGGATGCGGCCAAGGCCAAAGGCAAGAAGCACGCCGAGCAGGGTGCGGGTGACCAGGGCATCATGTTTGGCTATGCTTGTGACGAGACGCCCGAGCTGATGCCCGCACCGATCATGTTCGCGCACCGCCTCGGCCGCGAGCTGACCCGCATCCGCAAGGCGGGCAAGCTGGCCAAGTGGCTGCGCCCCGACGCGAAGTCGCAGGTCTCCGTCGAATACGTCGACGGCAAGCCGACGCGCATCGTCAACGTCGTGATCTCGACGCAGCACGCCGACGGCATCGCGCATTCGGTGATCGAGAAATTCTGCATCGAGCAGGTGATCCGCAAGGTGCTGCCCAAGAACATGCTGACGAAGAAGACCGAGTTCCTGGTGAACCCGACCGGCAACTTCGTGATTGGCGGACCGCAGGGCGATTCGGGCCTCACCGGCCGCAAGATCATCGTCGATACCTACGGTGGCACCGGCCGCCACGGTGGCGGTGCGTTTTCCGGCAAGGATCCGTCGAAAGTCGACCGCTCGGCCGCCTACATGGGCCGCTGGGTGGCCAAGAACATCGTCGCCGCGGGGCTGGCCAAGAAGTGCGAGGTGCAGTTCGCCTATGCGATCGGCCACCCGCGCCCGGTGAGCGTCCACGTCGACACCTTCGGCACCGGTGTGAAGCCGGACGGCCGCATTCTCGACGCGATCCTCAAGGTGTTCTCGTTTAAGCCCGCCGACATCGTCAGCCAGCTCCGGCTGCTGCGCCCGATCTACTCGAAATCCACCAACTACGGCCACTTCGGCAAGAACGACAAGGACCTCACCTGGGAAGCCGTCGACAAAGCCGCCGCGTTGAGGAAAGTGGTGAAGTGAATCGAAGACGCAAGACTGCAAGAGCCAAGACGCAAGAGAAGAATCCGCCATGCCGTTGCACCACTTCGAGGATCTGGAGGTCTGGAAACGCAGTTCGCGACTGGCGGTTTCCATTCTTGAGTTGATCGAGCCGGTCAAACTTCATGCGCTCAGGGATCAAATGGCCCGTAGTTGCATCTCTGTCCCATCCAACGTTGCCGAGGGTGCCGAGCGTGAGAGCAACAAGGAGTTCCGCCGCTTTCTCGCCATTGCGAAAGGCTCGGTCGGCGAACTCCGAACCCAACTTTACATCGGTCTTGCGGCGGGTGTGTTCACCAACGAAGCCGCCATGCCCTTGATCCATGAGGCCAGGGAAATCGGCTCGATGCTCGAAGGTCTCCGCAAGCGTCTCGTCGGCCCCGGCATCGTCAACAAACTACTCTCCGTTTTCTTCTGAAACAACCCACGCAGCCCGTCTTCTGATCTTGCGTCTTGGCTCTTGAAGTCTTGTGTCTCACTCCACTGCATCCCAACCACCCCCAAACGACCCCATGAGCTTCACCGACTACAAAGTCCTCGACATCGGCCTGGCCGGTTTCGGCAGGAAGGAAATCGAGATCGCCGAGCATGAGATGCCCGGATTGATGGCCACCCGCGAGAAATACGCGAAAGAAAAACCGCTGGCCGGCGTGCGCGTGATGGGCTCGCTGCACATGACGGTGCAGACCGCGGTGCTCATCGAGACGCTCGTCGATCTCGGCGCGCAAGTGCGCTGGGTTTCCTGCAACATCTTCTCCACCCAGGACCATGCCGCCGCCGCGGTCGCCGCCGCGGGCATTCCGGTCTTTGCCTGGAAGGGCGAGACGCTCGAGGAGTACTGGTGGTGCACCTGGCAGGCGCTGCAGTTTCCCGGCGGGCTCGGCCCGCAGCTCATCGTCGACGACGGCGGCGACGCCACCCTGCTCATCCACAAGGGGTACGAGATGGAGAACGGCTCGGACTGGATCGACACGCCGTCCGGCAGCCAGGAGGAGCAGGTGATCAAGGACCTGCTGCGCGACATCAAGGGCAAGCAGCCCGGCGTGTTCCACGCGATGGTCAAGGAGTGGAAGGGCGTTTCCGAGGAAACCACCACCGGCGTGAAGCGCCTGTACCAGATGGCCAAGACGGGCTCGCTGCTCGTGCCGGCGATCAATGTGAACGACTCGGTCACCAAATCGAAGTTCGACAACCTCTACGGCTGCCGTGAGTCTCTCGTCGACGGTATCAAGCGCGCCACCGACGTGATGATCTCCGGCAAGGTCGGCGTCGTCTGCGGCTACGGCGACGTTGGCAAGGGCTGTGCGCAGGCGCTGCGCGCGCAGGGCGCGCAGGTGGTCGTCACCGAGGTCGATCCGATCTGTGCGCTGCAGGCGGCGATGGAAGGATTCCGCGTCCTCACGCTCGAGGACACGCTCGGCTGGGGCGACATCTACGTCACGACCACCGGCAACAAGGACATCATCCGGTTTGAGCACATGGAGCGCATGAAGGACCAGGCGATCGTCTGCAACATCGGCCACTTCGACAACGAGATCCAGATCGAGCGCCTCAACACGGCCAAGGGTGTGACGCGGGTCAACATCAAGCCGCAGGTCGACAAGTACACGTTCGCCGGCGGCAACAGCATCTACATGCTCGCCGAAGGCCGGCTGGTGAACCTCGGCTGCGCCACTGGTCATCCGAGCTTCGTGATGTCCAACAGCTTCACCAACCAGACGCTCGCCCAGATCGACCTGTGGCGGAACAGGGACAAGTACCAGGCCGGCGAGGTCATGGTGCTGCCCAAGCACCTCGATGAAGAGGTCGCCCGGCTGCACCTCGAGAAGATCGGCGCGAAGCTCACCAAGCTCACGGCCGACCAGGCCGACTACATCGGCGTGAGCCCGGATGGCCCGTTCAAGCCGGAGCTCTACCGGTATTGAGCCGTGCGGTTAGGGTGGTGCCGGTGAATTCCCCCGGTTTGTGCGGAACTTCGTTCCGTTACCGGGGTTTGATTTCCATGGTCCCAGTTTGTGCCGGGGCGTGCCCGCCATGCGTCCTGCATTCCGTACGGCTTTGGTTTTGCTCTGCTGCACGGCTGCGGTTGCGGTCGGCGGCGACCCGTTGATCGATTCTTGGTTCACGGCAGGCAGCGGGCGATACGCTCGCGTTTACCCGACACTCGCGGACGAGGCGGCCGGCAATGCGAGGACAACGTGGAGCCGCGGTCAGGGCGTTCAATCACAGCCGGTCTATGCGGGGGTGCACGAGGTTTCCTTTTCCGACGACTGGGTCTACATCCGCACCACGGGGCTTGGCAGCCACGTGATGGGTCCGTGGTACCTCGATCTGGCGAAAACCAACTTGTTTCCGAATTACCCGTCGAATCGTGCGACCTTGTACCGGTTCCCGCGCAATCCGGTTGTGCCGACGGCCAAGACACTCACCGGGCTCGGGGCGATCGGGTACTTCGTCGACGGTGTCGCGATGTTCGACAGCCGCGACGCCTTTTCCTACTCGGTCGCGAACGGGGCCGACGCCTCGCCGGGGACCACCTACGCCGGTGACGGCATTTGGAACCGCGATGCGTATGTGAACGAAGGTGTCACCTTCGATGCCGCCAACGCGCATCAGGCGGGGCCGCAGTACCACTACCATGCCAACCCGCCCGCGCTGCGCCATCAGCTCGGCGACCACGTCGATCACGACCCCGCCACCAACAGCTACACGGAGAATGCGTCGAATCCGCGTCATTCACCGATCCTCGGTTGGGTGCGCGATGGTCATCCGATCTACGGACCCTACGGCTACAGCGATCCGCTGAACCCGCACAGCGCTGTGCGCCGCATGATTTCCGGCCACCTGAAACGCGACGGTAGCCACGGCAGCACCCGCCTCGCCGTCACCGGCCGGACGACCCTGCCGACATGGGCCGCCGCTACGCAGGGTCGGCCGATGAGTTTGACCACCGCGCAATTTGGTCCGCCCGTGAGCAGTCAGCACCCGCTCGGCCATTACCTCGAGGATTACGATTACAAAGGGGATCTCGGCATGACTCAGGGTGTTGACTTCGATCTCGACCTGCACAACGGCCGGTATTGTGTCACTCCGGAATTCCCCGGCGGCACTTACGCCTACTTCGTCTGTATCGAGGTCGACGGCACACCGGTGTTCCCCTACAACATCGGCCGCACGTTTTACGGCAGTCCGACAGGCTCGAGTGTCACCACGATCGCCGAGCCGGTGCAGAAGCATTTCGAGGGCGGGCCGGAGAAATCCGAGAAACCCGAGTCGATCGTCGTCGATCCCGCGTCCGGTGATGCGACGATCATCTGGGACGCGGTGGAGGGTGCGGACTACGAGATCGATCATTCGCCGAACCTGTTGGTTTGGAAAACCATGGATGCTGGCACGGTGGCGCAGGAGGACCGGCAAATCACCACGGATGCAGGCACCGCGGCATCACAGGCATCGCGGTTCTACCGCATTCGCCGCATGGGGTTGGACCCGTTCGACACCGGAGGTTTCGATGACACATCATCACCGGCTGCGGCACTTGCCGAAATCACCGTCACGCTCACTGGCGGTGCGTTGCCGCCCGCGGATACCGGGGTCGATCCGGTCTCGCTTTCGTTCAACGGACGTCCCGCGATTCTGGTCGGCCGACCGTCACGGCATGAGATCACACTCAAGGTCGATCTTTCGGGACTGGCCGACGGCGACTATCCGGTGACCGCGTCATTCGCGGGGATCGCTGGGTTGTTTTCCGCAACCTGCAGCGTCGGTGGCGGTGGCCCGGTGACCAACGGCCACAACCTTCTTCTTCTGATCGTCGACGATTGGGGCATCGACTGGAGTCCGCTCGACAACACCACGCCCGGCCTCGTGCTGCCAAAAATGCCCGAGTTGCAGGGTCTCGCCGCGTCGGGCTTGCGCTTCACCAACGCCTACGCGCAACCCGTGTGCTCTCCCACGCGCGCGACCATCCTCACCGGACGTCATCCGTTCCGTCACGGCGTCGGTAATCCGCAGTCTTACGGCACCCTGCCTGCGTCCGAACTCACCTTGCCCGAGATTTTCACCGCGCAGGGTTCGCCCTACCGCTTGGCATCCTTCGGCAAATGGCATCTGGGCAGTGGTCAGACCGGGCCATCCACCACCGGTGGCTGGCCGTATTTCAAAGGTACCTTGCAGGGCGGGCTGCCCGACTATCTCGCGTGGACCAAGACCTCGGTGATCAATGGCACGGCCACGCAGACCGACGGTTACTCGACTTACGCGACCACCGATCAAGTGAACGATGCCGTCGAGTGGATCGGCGCGCAGGGTGCCGACCCGTGGTTCTGTTGGCTTGCGCTCAACGCGCCGCACACGCCATTCCACGAACCACCGGCATCGCTTGCGCCACCGGGCGGGTACACCGCGCCGGGCGACACGTCGAACACCGCGCTCTATCGCCGCATGCTAGAATCGATGGACACCGAGATCGGCCGCTTGCTGCGATCCGTGGACCTTGCGAAAACCAATGTCATCGTCATCGGCGACAATGGTTCGCCCGGCCAAGTCGCACAGGCACCCTATGGCAACGGCCGCGCCAAGGACCAACTGTATCAAGGCGGCGTGCGCGTGCCATTGCTTGTTGCCGGACCCGACGTCGGGGTGCCGAACGGATCCACCTCGGGCAGGCTGGTGCATGGTGTCGATCTCTTTTCCACCATCCTGCAACTGGCCGGCATCGATCCCTCGTTGGCATCCTCCAACGGCACCGCCATCGACTCGACCACGCTGGTACCGATCCTGCGGGGAAGCGACTCACTCGATCGCTGCATCGTCGTCGAGCGTTTCGGCAATGGTGCCGGCAACGGCCGCGCGCTGGTCTCCGACGATTTCCCCGATTACAAGCTGATCATTTTCGGCGACCGCCTCAGCACCGCAGACACACCGTCATTTGAATTCTACCAGATCACTGCCGATCCGAACGAGCAATCGCCGTTGGACATTGCGGCACTGGTAGGCACCGCGCGCGCCGCCTACGATCATCTTGTCGCCAAGGATCTGTCCCTGGGCGGTGGCTACAGCGACCCGCCCGTCGCCACCTTCCAGACCGTGTACCTCAATCTGCCGAATCCGGGCAACCCGCTGGTGCCGCCGCTCATCGCGACCCAAGGACCGAACACCGGTGGTGCGCTCCATCCGATCAGCGTCACCATCGGCGGGAAAACCGCATCCTTCGAAACCACGGTGCTCGCCAATGGCAACCCGGCGTCGCGCGTGAACTCCAGCGGAGCGTCCGACCGCTACTCGGTGAAGGTCACCATCGATCCCGTCGCCGCCGGGCTGGGCTCCGGCAGCCATGCGATGGTCGTCACGTTCCCCGGCACCACCCCGAGGGTCTACACCGCGCTCAACGCGTTCGTCGTTCCTTGAACGAGTGAGCAAGCTGCGCGAATCCCGGCCGCCCGACTCACTCGACCGTCCAAGTGGACGAACCGTGGAGCAACTGCTGGATGGTGAGGTCGCCGCGTTTCGCCTTCGCCTCGTTGACCTGACCGTGGATTTGGTTCTCGTAGGTCGGTCGCTCGATGCGGCGGATCACGCCGACCGGAGTCGGGAAATCGGGCATGCCCATCGTGGCGAGGATCTGCGAGTACAGTGGGCTCGGGTGGTCGGGTTGGTGAACGAGCAGTTCGCTCTCGGGCACCGAGGCGGCATCGACCACTTCCGGCACCAGTCCATTGAGGCGGATGCCCTTGCTCTTGTCCTTGCCGAAGCGCAGCGGCTTGCCGGTTTCGAGGAACAGCATCTGCTCGTCGCGCGTTTCCTTCGAGTACACCGGATCCCACGTGGCGTCATTGAAGATCACGCAGTTCTGGAAGATCTCGACGAACGACACGCCCTTGTGCTGGTGCGCGGCCTTGAAGACCTCGACCATGTGCTTCGGGTTGTTGTCGACCGTGCGCGCGATGAAGGTGGCCTCCGCGCCGAGCGCGAAGAGCAACGGGTTGATCGGATGGTCCACCGATCCGGTCGGCGTGGTCTTGGTCCTCGTGCCCTCGGGCGAGGTCGGGCTGTACTGGCCCTTGGTGAGTCCGTAGATCCGGTTGTTGAAGAGCAGCACCGTGCAATCGAGGTTGCGGCGCAGCAGGTGCATCAGGTGGTTGCCGCCGATGCTCAGTCCGTCGCCGTCGCCGGTGACGATCCACACCGAGAGGTCCGGGTTGGCGATCTTCACGCCGGTGGCCACGGCGGGCGCGCGGCCGTGGATGGTGTGGAACCCGTACGTGTTCATGTAGTACGGGAAGCGGCTCGAGCAGCCGATCCCGCTGATCACGACGAAGTTCTCACGCGGCACGCCGAGTTCGGGAAACGTGCGCTGCAGCGAGTTGAGGATCGCGTAATCGCCGCAGCCGGGGCACCAGCGAACGTCGTTCGGGGTGACGAAGTCCTTGCGGTTCAGCGGTGCGGTCGCCGTGTCGGCGGCGGATTTCTCAGCGGTGGTGGCCATGGCGTTCAGGCGTTGAGGAGTTCGACGATGCGGTTGCGGATTTCGCTGACCTTGAACGGCCGTCCCATGATCTTGTTCATCGGGATGGCGTCGACGAGGTAGCGCGAGCGGAGGATCATCGAGAGCTGGCCGCTATTGAGTTCGGGCACGAGGACTCGGTCGAATCCCTTGAGCAGGCCCTCGAGGTCGGCAGGCAGCGGATTGAGGTAACGCAGGTTGGTGCTGCTCACTTCGTATCCTTCCGTACGCAGTGTCTCGACGGCGGTGGTGATCGCGCCGTGGGTGCCGCCCCAGCCGATGACGAGCAGCTTGCCTGTCTTGTCGCCATTGACGTTGAGCAGCGGCAGGCTTTTGGCGACCGCTTCGACTTTCGCGGCGCGCAGTCGCGTCATTTCCGCGTGGTTGTCGGGATCGTAGCTGATGCCGCCCTTGCCGTCCTTCTCGAGTCCGCCGATGCGATGCTCGAGTCCGGGTTGACCCGGGATCGCCTGGGTGCGTGCAAGCGTTTCAGGGTCGCGCGCGAACGTGACGTACGGTTGCGACGGATCGGCGAACGGCTTGTCGATGGTCGGCAGCGAATCCTCGTCGGGCAGTTTCCACGGTTCCGATCCGTTGGCGAGATAGCCGTCGGTGAGCAGCACCACGGGCGTCGAATATTCGAGCGCGATGCGTACCGCTTCAAATGCAGCGTGAAAGCAGTCCGACGGCGAGTTTGCCGCGACGACCGGCAACGGGCTTTCGCCGTGACGGCCGTGGAGTGCTTGCAGCAGGTCCGACTGCTCGGTCTTGGTGGGCAGGCCGGTGCTCGGTCCGCCGCGCTGCACGTCGATGATGACGAGCGGCAGTTCGGTCGACACCGCCAGCCCCATGAATTCGCTCTTCAGGCATATGCCCGGACCGCTGGTGCCGGTGACACCGATGCCGCCGGCGAAGCTCGCACCGATTGCCACGCCGATCGCTGCAATCTCGTCCTCGGCCTGCACGGTCTTGACGCCGCAATGTTTGTACGCCGCAAGTGCCTCGAGGATCGAAGACGCCGGGGTGATCGGGTAGCCCGAATAAAGCAGATCGCGTCCCGCCTTGCGTGCGCCAGCGATGAGGCCGAGCGCGATCGCGTCGTTGCCGGAGATCTTGCGGTAGGTGCCCGGCTCGACCTCGGCGCGTGCCACCATGTACCGATTGCGCGTGTGCTCCATCGTCTCGCCGAGGAAATACCCCGCCTTGAGCACGCGGATGTTGGCGTCGGCCACCTCCGGAGCCTTCGTTCCCCATTTCGCGTGGATGAATGCCATCGTCGGCTCGAGTGGTCGGCCGTAAACCCAGTAGGTGAATCCGAGCGCGAGGAAATTCTTCGTGCGCAGCTTGTCACGGTGGCTCAGCGTGCTGTCCTTGAGCGCTTCGACGGCAAGGCCGGTGATGTCCACCGCGATCACGTCGTATTTTTTTCTCAACTCCGGATCGTCGAGCGGGTTCGCCGCATAGCCGGCCATCTTGAGGTTTTCCTCGTTGAACGCCGCGGTGTTGGCGATGAGCAATCCACGTTCGGCGAGGTCGGACAAGTGCACGGCCAAGGCGGCCGGATTCATCGCGACGAGCGCGTCGGGTTCGTCGCCCGGAGTGAGCACGTTGATACTGCCGAAGTGGACTTGGAATGCTGAAACGCCAGCGATGGTGCCGACCGGGGCGCGGATCTCGGCAGGGTAGTCCGGAAAGGTCGCGATGGCATTCGGCACGGTGACGCTCGTATCGGTGAAGCGTTCGCCGACGACCTGCATGCCGTCGCCGGAATCACCGGCGAATCGGACGACCACTGCTTTCAGCTCGCGGAAACCGCGCGTCGTGGGTGTCATGATGGTGGAGAAAGGGGGCGCAGCCTACGGATGGGGCCGACGGACGTCAACGGTTGTCGCCATGAAAACCGCGGATTTTCCGATGGATTGGCGGAGCAGGTCCTGGCGGATGCAAGGCCCGCGACCCGGCCTCACGCGAGGGCCATGAGCTTGGCCTTGAGTTGGTCTTTGGTGACCCCGGCGCCGACCACCTGGTCCTTGACCTCGCCGTTCTTGAAGAAGAGCAGGAAAGGGATCGAGCGCACGTTGTAGCGCGCGGCAAGTTCGCGCGCGTCATCGACATTCACCTTGCCCACCTTGGCTTGGCCGCCAAGGTCGTCGGCGAGCTGGTCGATCACCGGACCGATCATCTTGCAGGGGCCGCACCACTCGGCCCAGAAATCGACGAGCACGGGCACGTTGGAATCGAGGACTTCGGATTGAAAATTCGTTTCGTTGAGGGTCAGGGCCATGGCGGAGGAAACGTGGACGCGGGATGAACCGGCGTCAAGAGGACGCGGCGGCCGTTTTGCAGGGGTCGCGGTGCGCGCGGGTGCGCTGACGCGGTGCGCAGCCTCAGCCGACCGGGGTGATCCCGGCGACGATGGCGAGCGCGAGGACGACGGCGGCGAGCAGCAGGTTGACGATTGGCAGTGCCATGTCGGGCGAGGGCTGGGGATGGGATTATTGGAACAACTGGCCCCAACTGCCCGCGTTCGGGTTGTCCGGAGCGCTGATCCAGGTGTTGGCCAACGAGAGCTGCAGGGCAAGCAGCACCAGCGCGGCGACGAGGCCGACGCCGGCAAGGATCTTTTCCAGCGGGCTGGCTTCTTCGGTTTCTTCGGCCACTGGTGCGGCCGCAATGGTGGGAGCGGGAACACCCGCGCCGATCGGCGAAGTGGGCGGCTGGAGCTGCACCGTGGCTTTGGGAAGCTGCGTGGTGGCACCGCTCGGAGGCAATGCCGGTTTGGGTGCGATGCCGGGCACGGCTGCCGGCGGCGGCGCGCTGGCAAGGCGGACGGTTGGTGCCGGAGCAGCCATCGCGGCAGCAGGCGCGGCACCCGGAAGCGGCGCGGTCGGGCGCAGCGGTGCGGTCGGCGCGGCAGGCGGTGCACCGGGCACCGGCGGTCTCACCGGAGGAGCCATCGGCACCGTGGCCGAAGGAACGGCGGGGGCATCCGCCGCACGCAGCGTGACGCGCACGGTCTCCTTCTTGAGCGGGACGCTCGAGGTCTGCTTCGAAGGCGCGGCAGCAGGAGGCTGCGGCGTGGGTGGCGTCGGCGGGGTCGGTGGAGTGGGATTGTCGCTCATGCGTCGTGAAACGGGGTGATGCGAAAGCCAACCTGCGCTGCCAGCCGATCCGTGTCAAACCTCCGGTCGGCGAGCCACCCGGTTTTTTTTCGTGCCCTGACCGCGTGCGCGGGGTTCCAATCCGCCCCACCATCATGCCCGCCGAGAAAACCGCCATCCAACCGACCCGCAGCAAGGATTTCCCCGAGTGGTACCAGCAGGTCATCAAGGCCGCCGACCTCGCCGAAACCTCGGAGACTCGAGGCTGCATGGTCATCAAACCCTGGGGCTACGGCATCTGGGAACTCATCCAGCAGGCACTCGATCGCCGGTTCAAGGAGACAGGTCATCAAAACGCCTACTTTCCATTGTTGATCCCGCTTTCCTATCTCGAAAAGGAGGCCGAGCACGCCGAGGGCTTTGCCACGGAGTGCGCGGTGGTGACGCATCACCGACTTGAGGCGGTGAAGGATGAATCGACCGGGAAAACCAAAATGATTCCGACCGGCGAGCTGGCCGAGCCGTATGTGATCCGCCCGACCTCGGAGACGATCATCGGTGTGGCCTTTGCGCGTTGGATCGAGTCGTACCGCGATCTGCCGCTGCTCATCAACCAATGGGCGAACGTGATGCGCTGGGAGATGCGGCCGCGCTTGTTCCTGCGCACGGCGGAGTTTCTGTGGCAGGAGGGGCACACGGCGCACGAGACGCGCGAGGAAGCACTCGAGGAGACGCGGCGCATGCACGGCGTGTACGAGGACTTTCTGCGCGATCACCTGGCGATCCCGGTGATCGCGGGCGAGAAGACCGAGAACGAGCGGTTCCCCGGCGCGGAGAGCACGCTGACCGTTGAGGCGATGGTGCAGGACTGCAAGGCGATCCAGGCGGGAACCTCGCATTACCTTGCGCAGAACTTCTCCAAGGCGCAGGACATTTCGTTCACCGGTCGCGACGGCACGGTGCAGCACGCGCACACGACATCGTGGGGCGTGTCGACACGGCTCATCGGCACGCTGATCATGGCGCACTCGGACGACGACGGACTGGTGTTGCCGCCGCGCGTCGCGCCGCGCCAGATTGTGATCCTGCCGGTGACACCCAAGGAGGAGAGCCGTGCGGCGGTGCTCGCAGCCTGTGATTCGCTCGCCGAGGCGCTGCGCGCGCAGTTGTACCACGGCGAACCGCTGCGCGTGCAGATCGACTCGCGCGACCTCGGCGGCGGCATCAAGAAGTGGGAGTGGATCAAGAAGGGAGTGCCGTTGCGCGTCGAGATCGGTCCGCGCGATGTCGAGAGCGGCAAGGTCTGCGTGCAGCGCCGCGACCGGCCGTCGGCCGAAAAGGAATTCATGGACGCGTCGGCATTCGCCGCATCCGCGCCGGAGATGCTGACGGGCATTCACGGCGCCCTGCTCGAGCGCGCCGCCGCGTTCCGCGATGCGAACATCACGCCCTGCGACTCGGCCGATGCCTTCGAGCGCCACTGGCGGCAGGATCAGCCCGGTTGGTTGCTCACTGCTTGGGACGGCACTCCGGAGCAGGAGCAGGAGCTTTCGAAAACCCACCGGATCACGATCCGCTGCATTCCACTGGATGCATCGGCGATCCCCTGCGCTGCGCAGGTCGGCAACGCTTGTTTTCTCACCGGCCGCGACACGCCGCGGCGCGTGCTCTGGGGGCGCAGCTATTGATCGCGTCGCAGGATGCCGCTCATTTGCGCGGCGCGATGCGGTAGACGCGGGTTTCTCCTTCCTTGAGGTCGGCTTCGAATGTCCTGCCCTCGCCGACCGCGTTGCCATCGAGCGCATCGGTCACGACCGAGCCCTCGCGCAGCGTCACGGTCTTCACGCCTGCGGTGCACGCGGTAAGCGAAAGAAAACGGCCGTCGGTGTAGACGATGTCGCCGGGCGGTGTGAACACGTGGGCGCCCGCCTCGGTGGCGATGTTGGCGAACACCGCCGCCGGCAACGTGAGCCCGCCGACGAATACGCTGGTGAATCCGTCGTCGCGCTTCGAGGCCATCGCGACAGCCCCACCCTCGGCATAATGGCCGAAGGCCTCCGCCTGCGGGTCGTTCACCGCGAACAACGGTCCGAGCTTGGCACGCGGCGGCCAGGTCATCTGACGGTACTGATACGCCTCGTCCCGAGATTTCCAGTTGCGGATCACATCGTCGGGCTCGATCGGCTCGCCCGCGCCGCAGCCCGCCGACCACCGATGGCCGTTGGCGAGCTTCATCGATGGCGACTGTTCGCCGTCGAGTTGGTTCACGCGGATGCCGGTGAGTGCCTCGATGTGCCGCACGCCGTACGCCGCATCGGGCGTCTTCGCGTCGGGCTGCAGCACGCCCGGCGCGTAAAACCAGAGCGCCGTCGATCCGTCGGCCTTGAGCCGCGAGCGGATCGCGTTGCGATCGGCCACGCTGGTGCTGAAGGCGTTGAGGAAGATCACGAACTTCTTGGGCGACACCCGGCCCTTGACGTAATCCGACTGCAGCCAAAGCTCCGGCGTGAGTCCCATGCGGTTGATCTGCGCGCGCAGGTCATAAAGGAGCGGCAATCCAATCTCGATGCCGTAAGAGATCTGCATCAGGCTTGCCTCATCGACGATTACCGCGGTGTCGCTCGTCAGCGGCGCGGGATCGGCATTGGTCTCGTCGTAGAGTTTTTGCAGCCGGCCGAGGTTGTCCCAGAGCTTCGCGTCGGCGAGCCAGGTGTCGCCCTGCGGCATGAACCAGATCTGCGAGCGGTGGACGAGGGTGGTCATGAAATTCCGGCGGTGCGCCCAGATCGTCTCGTCGAGCGTCGAAACGCGGCCCCAGCCGGTGTCCTTGTCGGCGAGGTGCGTGCGCAGGTCGTCCTCGTTGCACCACGGCTGACCTCGGAACGCGCAGCTCTCGGCCGGAGCCATGATCGTGCCGCTGCCGCCGTTGCGGCGGTCGTAGTATCCCATCGGCGCGCACCAGACGTCGGCAAAGCGCTCGTCCATCGCGCGCTCGAAATCCAAGTGGCCGAAATTGACGATGCCCTCCTGCAAGCCGGCGAGTTCGTAGGTGTAGCCGTAGAAGACGTGCACGAGCTTGCGTCCGCCGCTCGCACCGCGGATCGCGGCCGAGACGCGGCGGATCGCGTCGGTGATCGCCTGCGACTGGAACAACGAGAAATCGAGCATCTCGCGCTCGGCCACCGGGTTGCGCAGCAGGCCGTGCGACGTCGACTTGCGCCGCACCGCGGGCGGCACGTCGATCGCCGCGAAGCCCGCGTGCTCCGTGCCCCACGCGGTGTTGAGTCCGCCGATCTCCTTGTATCGCGCCGCCAGCCATTGCCGCCACGCGTCACGGAACCCGGGCTCGAAGTGGCGCAGCCCCCAGTCGTTGTGGTTCCAGATGGTCGAGGTGTAGTACCACTCGCCGCTGTTCATCGCGCTCGGATGATAGGCGAAGATCCGGTCGCCCCAGCGCGCCTCGAGATGGCGCACCAACGCGTCGAGATGCCGCGCCGCGCCGTCGAGCCACTTCTCCGAGGTCACCGACACGTCATCCTTCTCGCGGCCGCCGTTTTCCCACACCGGCAGCTCTTCCGGATGCTCGTTGCGCCACCACTCGGGCGGAACAATGCTCACGCGCGGCATGTAGTAGCCGTCGGGTGCGAGCCGGACGAGGTCGGCGAACTCCTTGTTGACCGCGGTGAAATCATACGGCTCGCCCTCGCGCGGCCATGGCAGGGTGATGCAGGTCGTGTAGAGCCGCACGCCGTTCGGGCGCGCCAGACGGATCGTTTCGCGGATCATTTCCGCGGTGCCTCCCCACAGCATCACCGGCGCCTGCGGCATGCCGTTGATGAGCATCACGGGCATGCCGCCGCGTTGCTCCAGTTTGCAAATGAGTGTTTCGACAGGTGTCGCAGGTGTGGTGGCCGACGGAGTTTCGTCAGCGATTGATGACGCCGCGGCGAGAATCGCGAACGACAGAGTCGGAATGGCGGGGTGAAGTGTCATGGGATGGTTCGGGATGGGTGGTGAGCTCGAATCTCTGGAAAAAACATCTGAGGGGACAGGATTTTTCGCCCGCTGCCGTACTTTTTGGTGCCGAGCTTCCGGTGTACAACCCACGGCCCGTTGGATGGGCGGTGGTGATTTGTCAAGATTTGCAGCCTGACCCCATTTTCGATTTCCTTTGAATGCCCGCGATTTGCCGCATCCGGCCTTGCATCACAGGCATGCCGGATGGTGAAAGAGGCCGATGAGCCACATCAGAATGGCGCAACCCCTGCAATCTGGCCGACGGCTGTTGCCAGCGTTGGTGGTGATGGCCGCGCTCTCCGGCTGCGGCGGCAACGTCGCGCGATCTCCAGCCCGTCCGCTCTTCGACGGGCGCACGCTCGACGGCTGGCAGGGCGATTCGCGCGTGTGGGCGGTGCGTGACGGGGCGATCGTCGGCAGCTCGCGTCCTGCGGGTCTCGCGCGCAACACGTTCCTGATCGCCGACGGATCGTATGCCGATTTCACGCTGCATGCGGACTTCAAGCATGCGGAGGGTGGCAGCGGCGTGCAGTTCCGCAGCCGGCGACTGACCGGAGACGGCTTCCGCGTCGCCGGTTTCCAGATCGACATTGGTGATGGTGAGACGGGCAGTATTTACGAAGAGGCCGGCCGCGGCACGCTCGCAGCGGTTGATCCCGCGCGACTGCGACGCATCCTGCGCCCGGGAGATTGGAACACGCTCACCATCCGGGCCATCGGCAACCGGTTTGAAGTGTGGGTCAACGGACGGGTTGCGGCGCGCTACACTGAACCCTCATCGGAGCGTTGTCCGCGATCCGGGTTGATCGCGCTGCAGATGCAGGCCGGACTTCCGATGGACATCGCGTTTCGCAATCTCCGGATCGAAATTCCCGGATCCGCCGACTTCACCGCGCCGTCATCCACAGCGGCGCGGTGACAAACCAGACCACGGTCGAAACCAGCATCGCGAGCTTCATCGGAGCGTTATCCATCATTCCGGCGAGCACCAGCGCGGGCGGCACGATGGTGCCGAGCAGGCACAGGATGCCAAGTGTCAGGGCGGTCGCTTTCATCATCTGATGCAGGGTTTGGGTCCGATTGATTTCGAGAGGACGATGTAGAGCAGTCCGCTGGCGATCCACACCGGCAGCGTGGCGTAGGTGGGCAACGGCATCTCGAAACGCCGCACCGCCCAGAACCCGAGTGCGGCGGGCAGTGTCCACGCGAGGAATGCGGCGCGGTTGAACGACGCGCCGGCCGCCAGCGCCGGGTTCACGGCGATGCCGAGGCGGCGCGCGGACTAGTTATCGACCACGATGATCGCGCCCACCGGAGCGAGCACCATGCCGTAGATGCCGACGAAATCGAGGAGCTTCATCGCGAAGGCGGGGAACAGCCCGGCGATGGTGCAGACGATGCCGGCGGTGATCGTGGCGGCCTGTCGCGAGACGTGCGGCATCACGCCTTGGAATGCGAGGCCCGCGCGGTAGATCGTCGGGTTCGCCGTGGTCCATCCGGCGATGACAATGCAGATCAGGCCCGCGACGCCCACCGCATCGTAAACCATGGGGCCGGGAGCGACGCTGGCTCCGGCGCCGAATTTCTGCAACTGGCAGGCATAGAGCAGCGAGGCGCAGATCCACGCGATGCAGTGGCCGAGGAACATGCCGGCCGCGGGTGCCCAGCCGGACGAGGCGTTGCGCGCGTAGCGCAGCACCGACAGATCGCTCATGCCGAGATGCATCGCGGCGTTGCAGAACCAAGCGAAGAAGAACACGCCCCAGAATCCGATCTTCGGTTTGCCCTCGAGCGGCACGCCGGTCCAGATGGCGGACAGCTCGTGCGATTCGAGTTTCGGCAGCGTGACGAGCGCGCAGGCGACGAAGACGAGGAACATCCACGGTGCGGCGTAATTTGCCACGCGCGCGACCACGCCGTAGCCCTTCACCGCCACCCAGGTCATCGCCGCGCCGATTGCGAGCACCAACGCCGACCAAGCGGCACCGGTGGGCATGATGTCGGAGAAACCGGGCATGCGCACATCGGGAAACGGCACGCCCACCGCCGTGGCGGAGACGGTGACCATCGCGCCGGCCAGAAAGCAGAAGAGCAGACCGTTGGCGAAGTTGTAGAGGGTGGCCAGCCTGCGCCCGCAAATGGATTCGAGCTTGTGATAAAGCGTCACGCGCAGGCGCATCGCGATCGGCGTGGTGAGATGACGCCAGGTCAGCACCGCCGCGAGATTGCCCAGCAGCAGGCCGCAGATCAGGTCGCCTGCGCCGACCCCGTAGGCGACGAAGAGCGGGCCGATCATGAATTCGGTGCCGGCCGTATGCTCACCGGCGTACATACCCCAGAACGATCCGGGACCTTTGAGCGCGCGGTCGGGGACGCGCTCGTGCTCGAACTCATCGGCAGGCGTCGGCGGATGGTCGGATGGCATCGCGGATCGTCCGTTCATTTCATCTCCGCCGCCATGGCGCGCGCCTCCTCGGTGTCGAGGCGATCGGCGATGCGCGTGCACAACGATGTGAGTGTGGCGGGCTTTTCGGGACGGCTGCGCGCGGCGTCGCACAACGCGCGCAGGTCGTCGATCGTGGCGGTGAAGTACAGCGCGCGCATTGCTTCTTTCGCGGACGCCTCGTCGTCGCTCGAGATCCACCGCAGCAGGATCGCGCCGGAATCGGGCAACGCGCGATGGGCAAGCGCCTTGATCGCGAGCAGGGCGTCGGGCGATGGTTCGCCGCCGACGAGCGACGCAAGCTGTGCGTCGGCACCGTCGAAGCGGCTCGAGCCGACTGCAAGTCCCGCAGCTTGGTGGACCGCAGGCTCGCGCGCGCCGAGCGCCTGCAAGGCCGCGTCGAACGCGGCTTGCGTGGGAATCCGGCCGAGCGCGCGGACCGCCGCGACGCGCTCCTTGGGATCGGCCGCACTTGTGCTTTGCATCGCCAGCGCCTCACCCGTCTCGATCGGCAGTTGGTCGATGCGTTGCAGCACGACGATGCGGTCGCTGGTTGGAAATCCGGCGTAGTTCCCGGCAAGCCCGTCGATCAGCGACGGCAACGCACCATCCAGAGCCGCGCGCAGCGCGATGTGGCGGGCGCGGTCATCATCGTCCGCCAACGCCCGCTCGATCGCCAACGCCCGCTCGGACGAGCCGCGATCGGCAAGTACGGCAAGTAAGGCTGCCGCGGGTGTTGCGACTGCGGTCGGCTCACGATGCGCGCGGGCATCGAGCGCTGCAGAGAGCAGGGAGCGGAATGATTCGTCGGTGCATTCTTTGTATGCTTCTTCCAGCGCGCGGCGCGATTCGTCGCCGGGAATCACCGCGAGCACCTGCCGCGCTTCTTCGCGCAGCAGCGCGTCGTTGCCCGCAAGCAGACAGCGCATCGACGGGACGATCTCGGGTCCGCCGACGCGAGCCAGCGCGCGCAGTAGGTATTTTTTCGCCTCGATCGGAACCGTTGCGGATTCGATCGACGCGACCACGGCCTTGAGCGCCGCGGCGGCATCCGGGCTGCCGGGTGCGGTCGCTTGGTCGATCCAGCGGTTCAGTTCGACACGCGCCTGATGTTGTTTCTCGGGTGTGGTGCCCGAGAATTTCGCGTGGATCGCATCGAACGCGGCGGTGTCGAGCGCGATCGCGCGACAAGTGACGATCGCGAGCGTGAGAACAAAAGGAAAGAGCTTCATCATGATTGGGAGTGCACGTTGATCGATGTCATGACGGCAGCACGTAGTCGGCGCGGCGCGGGCGGTCGAGCATGCGCGACGCGACCGGATCGTCGACGACGCGTTCCCGCTCCGGATCCCAGCGCAGCGGACGGCCGATGCGCTCGGCGATGCCGCTCAGGCAACAAAGCGTGCCGGTGCGGTGACCGATGCCGACGTGACAGATCGGCTGCGATCCGGTGCGCACGGCATCGAGCCAGTTGAGCCGGTGGTCCTCGGAAACCTCGAGCCGCCGGTCGTCGCTGCGGAAGATGTGGTTTTTCAACGACGCGGGCGTCGCGGCGAAGCGTCCGTCGCGGCCCACCAGCACCTCGCCTTCGTCGCCGATGAAGCGGATCATGTACCCGCCGGCATCGCCGTCGCGGATCACCTTGGTGCCGTCGGCATAGACATGGTGTTGATGCGGTTCGCCCTCGTATCCCTTCGGCACGAAAAGCACCGGGCCGGAATCATCCATGCCCAGCGCCCATTGGATGATGTCGAAGTGATGCGCGCCCCAGTCGCCGTTCTTGCGCGACCCGTATTCCCAAAAACAGCGCCAGCCGCCGCCGTAGCTGCCGACCACGCGTTTCGGATGATACGGCTCCCACGGTGCCGGACCGAGCCAGCGGTCGTAGTCGAAGCCGTCGGGCACCGGTTCCTCTGCGAATTGCGTGGGCGGTGGAAACTCGCCGAGCGACGCGACCACCGTGCGCACCTTGCCGATGCAACCGTTGAGCACCAACTCCGCGGCCTTGCGAAACCAGGTGTCCGACCGCTGTTGCGTGCCGACCTGCACGACCCGCCCGTAGCGCCGCGCCGCCGCCACCACCGCGTGGCTCTCCGCCACCGTGAGCGTCATCGGTTTTTCGATGTACACATCCTTACCCAAGCGCATCGCATCGATGGCGATCGCCGCATGCCAGTGGTCGGGCGTGGTGACGAACACCGCGTCGATGTCCGGACGCGACAGCAGTTCGAGGTGATCGGCGGATCCGGTGCAGGCACCTTCGCCCTTGGCATCGCGCACCTCGGCCAGCGCCGCATCGAGCAACGCGCGGTTCACATCGCAGAGGCCGACCACTTCGGTTTCCGGCGAACTCAGGCAGTACGAGCGGTGATCCTTAGCGATCAGCCCGTTGCCAATGATCCCCAGCCGGATCCGGCTGTTGGGCGCGCGCGCGCCGCTGCGGCCGAGCACGCGTGAGGGGATGATCGCCGGCGCGGCACCGGCGAGCGCCGCGGCAAGCCCGGTCTTGAGGGCCTGACGCCGGGTGTATCGAATCGGTTTCATTGAAGCTGGAGGGTTGAGGATCCGGGAAATGCGGAATCCGGAAATGATGCGGACACTCTCGGTGATCGCTGGCCGCGATGACAAGCGTTCATTCGTGACAAGTCGGCACCTCGTGAGAATCACCGGACGCGCCCGGGTTTGCGCGATCAGATCGGGATTGCCAGCGGCATGCGGATCGGTAGCGTTTGCCCGTCATGATCGTCGCTCCCAAGATCCGCGGGTTCATCTGCACCACCGCCCATCCCGACGGCTGCGCCCGTCACGTCGCCGAACAGATCGCCGTGGTGCGCGGTCGCGGGTCGATCGCCGACGGCCCGAAGAAGGTGTTGGTGATCGGGGCGTCCACCGGCTACGGCCTCGCCTCGCGCATCGCCGCGGCCTTCGGTTCGGGTGCCGCCACCATCGGTGTCTTTTTTGAAAAGCCCGGTGAGGTCGGCAAGTGCGGCACTGCGGGTTGGTACAACTCCGCGGCGTTCGAACGCGAGGCCCGGGCCGCCGGACTCTACGCGCGGTCGTTCAACGGCGACGCGTTCTCCGACGCGATGAAAGCGGAGGTCGTCGCCGCCGTGCGCGAGGGCCTCGGCCAGGTCGATTGCATCGTCTACAGCCTCGCGTCTCCGCGCCGCACCCACCCGAAGACTGGCGAGGTGTTCAAGTCGGTGCTCAAGCCGATCGGCGACACTTACACCAACAAGAATCTCAACACTTCCAATGGGGTCGTCGATGAAGTGACGATCCCGCCCGCCGAAGGCGACGAGATCGCGCAAACCGTTGCCGTGATGGGCGGCGAGGACTGGGAGATGTGGATCAACGCGCTGCTCGCGGAAGGATTGGTCGCGCCCGGTGCGGTGACCCTCGCGTATTCCTACATCGGCCCGGAACTCACGTGGCCGATCTACAAGAACGGCACCATCGGCAAAGCCAAGGAGGACCTTGAGCGCGTGCAGCGCGCGCTCGACGCCAAACTCGCGCCGCTGGGCGGCAAAGCCTGGGTATCGGTCAACAAGGCGCTCGTCACCCAGGCGAGTTCCGCCATTCCCGTCGTGCCGCTCTACATCTCGCTGCTCTATCGCGTGATGAAGGACGCCGGCACGCACGAGGACTGCATCGAGCAAATGGACCGTTTGTTCCGCGAGCGTCTGCATGATCCGCGACCGGACGAAGCGGGCCGCATCCGCATCGACGACTGGGAAATGGCACCCGACATCCAGCGCGAGATCGCCGCGAGCTGGGCCGCGGTCGACACCGCCAACCTCGCCGCGCTCGGCGACTTCGAAGGTTACCAATCGGGATTTCTTCGCCTGTTCGGTTTCGGGCTCGACGGCGTCGACTACAGCGCCGACACCGACACCGCGACCGGCGTGCCTTCGATCGCCTGAGGTCCGGCAAAAGCTTGTGCGGCGAGGATCACAAGCGTATCCTTTGACCCGCAGGCCTGTAGCTCAGCGGTTAGAGCAGGGGACTCATAATCCCTTGGTCGTGGGTTCGAACCCCACCGGGCCTATGGTGCATCCTCGAGACGAGGCGGTTTGGCAGGGGCGCTCATCATCCCTTGGTCGTGGGTTCGAACCCCACCGGGCCTATGAAACCAGAGGTTCCTTGCGACCGGTGAACCGTTTGACCGCCATGCGGATGCCGGCGGCCTTGTGCAGGGTCTCCTCATATTCGGCGAGAGGATCGGAGTCGGCGACGATGCCCGCACCGACGTGGTAGCCGAGCTTGCCGTCGCGGCGCACCAGCGTGCGGATCGCGATGTTGAAGGCAGCGTCGCCATGCGGGCCGATCCAACCGATCGCGCCGCAGTAGATCCCGCGCGGATGCGGCTCGAGTTCGCGGATGATCTCCATGGCGCGGATTTTCGGCGCGCCGGTGATGCTGCCGCCGGGAAAGCATGCGTGCAGCGCGGCCAACGCATCGGTGTCGGCCCGCAACGTGCCGCGCACGGTCGAGACCAAGTGGTGCACCTGGCCGAGCGTTTCCAGACGCAGCAGGTCGCTCACTTCGACGCTGCCGAATTCGCACACTTGGCCGAGATCGTTGCGCAGGAGATCAGTGATCATCACCAGCTCGGAAATTTCCTTGGCGGAAGTCTGCAGTTCGTACGCCGAGCGCAGGTCCGCGTCGGGATCGGCGAAGCGCGGCCGCGTGCCCTTGATCGGGCGGGTTTCGATTCGTCGACCGCTGATCGTCAGAAACGATTCGGGCGAGGAGCACAGGATCTCGGTGTCGTCGAGCGACAGCCACGCCGCCATCGGCGCGGGCGAGCATTCGCGCAGCAATTCGTAGAGGCCGAAGAGCGATCCGCCCGATACCTCCGCCTCGAACGCCTGGGCGAGGTTCACTTGGTAAATGTCGCCGGCCGCGATCCACTCGTGGATGCGCGACACGCCGCGCAAGAACGCATCGCGCGTCATCATCGGACGAAACGCGCCGATCGACACCGGCGCATCGCGGGACTCCCGCATTTCCATGGAAAGCGCTCCCGTTTCATGCCAGGTGCCGTGCCCGTGGTGGTAGACCAAGCGCTCCGGGTAGTCGCCGAACACGAAGCCGCCGTCGTACCCAATCCACCCGCACAAACCGCCGAGCGGCAGCCCGTGATCGAATGCCGGTTCGGCCTCGGGCCGCAGCGCTGCGCGCAGACGATCGAGGTCGGCCTCGCGGTGGACCGAGCCGCGCAGCACGCGCGTCGGCCGCGCGGCGATGATCGACAACGGTGGCGCGGCATTGGCCGGGACATGGCCCGAGGTGTCGAAAAACACCAGGCCCGGCAGGTGGCGCAGTCGCGCGGCGGCCTCGGCGGGTGTCAGACCGTCGAGCGCGGCGGGGCATGCGATGCGGGGCGTGGCGGGCATTTCAAGGTGAGGTTCGTTTTCGTTCGGATCAGCGATCGGGACTCGTCGTTTTGCTCTGGTACTCCGGCAGGCCCTCGCGGATGCGTTCGGAAAAATCCGCGGCGTCGTCGGCGGCACGGGCGCGTCGATTGATGTGCGAGAGTTGCTTGAGCCGGGCGAAGGGGAGCGACTGATCGAGGGCGCCTGTTTCGTAGAGCCATTGGTCGCCGAAGCCGTTGGCGAGCATGCGCCAGTCCCAGGGCGCGCGCTCGGAGGCGGAGCGTTGCTGACGGATGGCGGTGGTGCAGTTGTGGGTGATGGCGTTGTACCAGCGCGGGCGCTCGTGAAGTTCGTTCACCGCGCGAATCGACTCGAGAAACGTCTGCCGCGCGCGCGGCGCGTTGAGGCGGTAGAGATAGACATCCTCGCCCTCGCGGAAGTTGCTGCGCAACCTCACCACGTCCCGCTCGTCGGCGACGATGTAAATCAACTCGAACATCCGGTAGAGCCCGCCAAGCGCGGAATACGCCTCGCCCCGTTCCGGACGCGTCTCAATGCTGAAACAGATCCGCCCGTCGTCACCGAAGTCGTAGGACAAGATCGGATGCGCGATCCAGGGCGATCCCCAGTAGGTGACGAAGAGATTGACACCGCGCAGCTTGTCGAGGTCGACCCGCCGGGTTTCGTAGCGCGGGGTGAAATCCGTTTCGCTCCGGTATCCGAAGTTCCGCACGTGGTGCAGCGTCACCCGGTTTCCATCGATCACCGCATGCGGTGTGACGGCCACCTCGGGTTTCCAGTCGCGGTATTGGCGCGGCTGGAGGTTGAGCCACCACAGCATGATGAGCAGGTTCGCCATGGACACCGCCAGCTTGGCGCGCCAGCGGGGATGAACGACCG
>Ga0194116_10000954_pt1 | contig 45185 bp, 49 predicted proteins | sample TA2MahsurfametaG_4_FD_148617 | JGI IMG/M metagenome (GOLD analysis project Ga0194116, IMG submission 148617) | Freshwater microbial communities from Lake Tanganyika, Tanzania - TA2015008 Mahale S9 surface | ecosystem: Environmental > Aquatic > Freshwater > Lake | place: Tanzania: Lake... | reverse complement strand
GTACTTCAGGGTGGGATGATCCATGAACGGAAACACGCCGCTCCCAATACGGAAGAACCGAATTCCATTTGCGGCATTCCATTGCAGAATAGGCAAAAGGTCTTCGGTATTGCGAACAGCAAGTTCTCCCACCCGCTCCATAGTAAACCTGTCCATACGCAGAGTACGGTCGGTGAAAACCCTGTCCTTTGGCTTGCGTCCGTGTGCAAGCGACAAGTTTTGGCAGGCGTAGCCAAGGTGGCGAATCATGCCTCTACTATACCACAACCTGTGCGGATGTCAACCAGTTATTGGGACTGTTGAATATTATAATTGGTGTTTTGATTTTTTAAATCGTAATAATACGAATCGTCGTCTCCGTTAATCACCCAACGGTCACTGGCGGCTTCGCATCGGAACACTTTATCGTCAACCTTAAAATCTGGATTCTCGGGGAAAGGTTTAGTGACAAAGGACATATGTTTCCAAAATATTCTATTATTTGGTTGTAGCGTGTAGCAGCCGTTATCCAACTGTATCATGTGTAGACACTTATACTGTGTTGGTTCGTCACTGTACGGATTGTCGTACCAATCAAAAGTCATCATGTAATTGCCCCACAGTTCTTGTTTGTCTTTAAAAACTGTTTTTACTCTTGATGCTTTCAAATAATCGTAAACAACCGCTGTGCAATTAACAGAAAAGCAGTCCCACAATTGCAGATAATCTAAAGGCATTTGTGGTGCTGTTTCTTTGTGACACAACATGTGAACAGGAACTCTGCTTCGGACAAGCCCATCATCGGTTAGAACATGAAACAGTAGTGCCCTGTCAGGATTTGATTGAGCAGCAAACACAGTAACTTTCACAAATTCACCAATGTGAGCCTTGTGTTGGTACATGTGCTCTTTTCTCATGTAGCAATAAAAATGTGGTATATTTTGGTTTAGCATAAGAGAATCATTCAATCACGAGAGTCTTTGTCTTTCAGGTATGCAGCCAGCAGCACCATGTAGTTTATTACATCCACACAGGTGTCCATGAATGACTCGTCCTGTACATTCATCTTGCCTGCGTGAATAAAAGACGACAGGCGACTCATCTTGTCGGTGAGACGCACCATGAAGCCTTGCTCGGTTTTACAGATGCCCATAGACTCCACGCGGGTAAAGTTGGCAAACGGTTCCACGCCGTCCTTGCCTGCGTAGTCGCGGTTCTTCAGGCTCATCAGGTCACGAGCAGCCTTGCACAGTTCCGCATGAAATGCCAGTAGTTCGTCTCGGGTCATGGGTTTACTCCTGTGCTGCCAAATCCGCCGTTGCGGGTTTCACGATACGGACGGTCTTGCACCCACTGGATATCTGTGGGAACGCACCGCACCAGTTCGCCCTGACACAGCCGCATGTTGTCGGTTATGAGAATCTCTCGTGCACCGCTGCCTGCACTAATGTTGCTTACCATTACAAGCAGTTCGTTGGTGTAATCGTGGTCAATCACACCTTCAGAGTTGGTAAGCACCAGTCCGCTCTTCAAGGCTAGCCCGCTGCGAGCGTGTAGCCGCACAGAGTACCCTGCGGGAATGTCTAGAATCAGCCCTGTGGGAACCAGTACACGCTGACCTGGAAATATCCACACCTTGCGTTCGCAGTTGGTGACATCGACCTTCTTGTTTTCAGGTAGCCCTGATGTGCCTTCGTAGTAGTTGATGTGTTCAGGGTGCAGCCGTGCGTGGATATCAAAACACGCAGAGCCTTCGGTGGCAAACTTGGGCAGCACAGGATTAGTATCGGGTAGGGCGTAAACGCCTAGTCTTTGCACGGTGTCATACATGATGAATCTCCTTTACAGGGAGTGTACACTACACTAAAAGAATGTCAAGCGGACTGTTTGTATATTACTGTTTGGTCTGATTTTTTAATCACTATTCCAAGCCCTTGGTCTTGTTTGTACACATCAGTGTCGGTTGCTTGATTTACGAGTATGCCATTAGGTTTTGGTCGGATAGTAATTTTGTTTGGGCTTTTGATAACCAATTTATTTTTGGTGGTTTTTATCCCCTCGTCAATATTGGCGGTGATTTGAAAAGACGGTTCTTTGATTTTTAATTTGTTGGTCATCGCACCACTTTATCACTAACAACAAAGCGACCAGTAAGCAGTTCGTTCACGGTGGCTCCCTGCATCAAATCAAAACCGTACACCCATGTGCCTACTGGAACTTTACCCATCGTGGTGTAGTCAATGTTTAGGCGAATACCACCTGTAAACACCCCACCAGTTTCTCCGCTGTTCAGGTAGATGCCACCTGTACCTGCAACTCCTTGAGACACCCATGTAATGCCGTTTCGTAGCGTGGCTCCCTCAAGATAGTCTCCAGTAGTTCCACCACCAGTTACGCCACTAACTGTTGCTTCCAAATACTTGTAAATATTTGCCGTGTTAGAACGCACCTGAAACCGTGCGGTGTATCCGCTCAGATTTATAGCGGTTCCATTGGTGTCGTAATACTCCACATGGAAATTAAGTGTCTCGTCCTGCTTGGCGTAGATGTCGTAGTTGGCTGATGGCATTACCGTTTTCTCTCCTTGAAGCGAGTCGCTCTAGGAGGTATGTAGGCAGATTTTTGAGTTTGTTGGGCTTGTGCTTGCTGTTGGGCTTGAGCCTGTGCCTGCATCTGCTGCATTTCAAGCAGTTTTTGCCTGTACGCCTCGTAGTTCTTCTGTACCCGTTCCACTTCTGTGGGTGGCAGGCGACCTTCCTTGAGCAATATTTCACAAGCCTTGTAGCCGCTTGCGTAATCGTGAGTGTAGAACGCTGTAGCCCCTAGTTCATCCAAAGCCATCCACTTGTACACATTGGTGTCTATGAACAAGATGTCCTGCTGTGGATACGGAATTTGGGCGGCTTCCTTGGCAAACATATACGCCGCACGAGGTCTGCCCATCATTCGTAGACTTCGTGCGATGGCATGGAGAGGTTCGGCTCGGCACGGGCGGTAGTCGTATGCGTCCAGCAACTTCTGCTGAATCACGGGCCACTCTTTCTCCTGTGCCATTGTAATCAGGGCTACGCGGAACAGGGAGTAGTAGCACTCCTCTTCCCATCCACCCATCTCTACCCGCTTGTAGTACGCATCAACCGCCTTGTCCCATTGCTGTGAGTCAAAGTACGACTGTGCAAGGTAGAACTGGTATCGTGAATTGGTTGGCTCGGTTTTGAGTGTTTCAAGGAGCATTTCTGCGTCCCTAGAATACTTTTCAACCTGTGTGATATTCACATTTCGTGCACCTAGAGTACGAGCCTCTAGGTGGTAATTGCCGTCAATCTTTTCCTGATGGAGCGGTTGCTTGTCACAATGTGCGTACTCGTGAAGAATACCGATATACTTCCAACCAATACCTGTCTTGAAGATTTGGTTACGCCACCAAATACACTGGTCGCGTCCACACTTCAGAGCGTATCCGTCTGCGGTCATGTTCTTGCCGTTGGGGAACTTGAAATCGCCAACAACCTTGTCGTCTGCATCAATCATCCAAGCGTAGTCAGCCTTGCCATCACAAAGGGCTAGTGCTTCGGTGCGGTTGTGACCGAAACTTACCCACGGCTTTTCAATCAGTTCACCTGGAATTCCCTTTTCGGCAAAGTACTTCTTGACGAGTTCCTGTGTGCCGTCTGTAGAACCTGTGTCCACAATCACCCAATAGTCAATGTGCTTGTGAACAGAGTCCAAGCACTCGTGAATGATGTGGGTTTCGTTTTTGACAATCATAGAGAGACATACTGTAGACATTCACGATTCTCCTTGTACGGTTATTTATGCTGGGCAATCCAGTCTTCAAGCCGAACTTTGGGTTTCCATCCAAGTTCTTTATTTGCATTATCACAGTTCGATAGAGAGTTTCTAACCTCACCTATTCTGGGAGGCAAATGATATAATTCTCCTCCTATCAGTCCTGCCACATCGTTTACTGAATAATTTTTACCACAACCAATATTGTACACTTCTCCCCAACCATTACGACCAAATGGCGGAAGAGTAGAGGCTTTGATGTTTGCATCTACTACATCAGAAACATGAACAAAGTCTCTACGCTGCTCGCCATCACCAACTACTGTAAGAGGACTATTGTGTTTTGCCTGATTCAAAAATATTCCAATCACAGGAGCGTATTGTCCTTTTGATGGTTGCCCTTCACCGTAAACATTAAAATATCGTAGACAGACCGTTTCCACTCCATACAAAGACCAATACAGTTTACACAAATCCTCTCCCATACTTTTTGACAGAGCATAACCGTTCAAACAATTTTTTGGATGTGTCTCGTTTGTTGGGATGCTTTCACACAATCCGTATACAGAAGCACTTGAAGAAAAAATGAACCGTTTGACTCTGTTTTGTTTACAGCATTGCAAAACAGTATTAGTTCCAACTACATTGTTCGTAATAGTGCTAACAGGATTATCAATACACGACTGTATGCTTGATTCTGCTGCCATATGAAAGACAACATCAACCCCATCATATAGATTCACAGTTGATGCAAAATCACAAACATCTAGTTTGAAATTTTCTGCTCCCGTGTTCCATCGTGGAGCAGACCCATTCGTTGATGTTTCATTATCTAAAACCACAACGCGGTTTTCTTCTGAAACTAAACGGTCAACCAAATGGGAACCTATGAATCCTGCTCCACCCGTCACCAGTGCTTTCATGTATATCCTTTAATCTTGTTTGGAAAGAATAAAAATACCACAGCCATTCCACCAACATACTGTCCATCTGCAAAAGAACCAGCGTTCGAACCAATATCAAATATCAAAAAAGAGGTTTCAGTCTCCATGACTCTCTCCATTTAAACGGGATATCCGTGCATATTGCCCATGCTGTTGGGAACGGGGAAGGAACAGTTTCCGATAGGTCTACAGTCACTCCGTAATTGCTGTAAATTCCAGGATAGCACCACAGTATATTTTTGCTAGTAAGCGTACACTTGTCACCATCGTGCCAAAAACAATGGATTCTTTCTTTCAACATCTCTTCAAGTGCGTCCATGTTTTTGGCATGACACCACATGGCAGGATGCTTAAGAAACGAGGGAGCAATTTCGTATTGTGGAACATCGTGTCCCAAACACCACTTGCAAGTTCTAGAGTCGTACCATACATCAATCTCTACATCAAACCCTTCAGAGATTGCTGCGTTGATGTAGTCGGGGTGATTTTCCTTTTCAGGAATCTTTCCGTTCAGATTTCCTCTGTGTGCTATAAGTCTCATGGTTTACTTCCACACCAAACCAAACCGATTGGGAACATACTGTTGGCAGTACTCGTATCTTGGAGATATTGAAGACCCCTTGGATTTCAAGAATTTTAGTACTGTATCGTGGTAATATTCAAAACACTTTTCGGGATAGTGCTTGCTTTCGTATGCCTGTTGTGCCCGCTGACCCACCTCTTTGTATCTCTCGTTTTCAAGCAGATACAGTATCTTTTCCTCTAAATCCGAGAAATCGTCCTTCATAATCTCGTATTCGGTAAACGGCATCGCTCCGTCCTGAACAGACAGCGACTTCATTTTTGGCATAAGAATAGCAGTTCCAACGCTGGCAAGTTCCCATATTCTGTGAGAGTCGTATGAATTTCCAAAGTAGTGCAATCCCACTTTGCTCATGTTGACTATTTCTTTGAAATTCTTTGTTTTCTCACCAAACAGGTTTTTGTCGTACCACGGCAGAGGGGTGTTTGGATGTGGCTCAACATTAACATACCAATTCAGATGTTTCAGATTTCCTGTCATAAGTTCTTTCAACTTGTGAACAAACGGAATCCTACGAGAGTTAGTCATGTTGGCTATAAATGAAACATCATACGGACGCTCGTTGATGCCTTCCATTTTTGCACTGGGCCAAGGAAAGTGAAACGGGGCTACAGCACACGGTCTAGGATTTTTTGTATCAACGGTATACTCTCTCTGCATCACCAAATCTGGTGGTCTGTTGCTCCACACTTGGACATCTTCAAAGTCTGTATCGTCGTGCTGAATAAGCACAGAGTCTCTACAGAAGTTACTGATGATATAATCCGTGACTGGAATTGTTTGAGGGTAGTGGAGATACAGAACAACAGCACGATACTTGCAATCAATTCCACGATTGATAAACTCTATGATGTTTGTTTCGTCCACCATATCACAATCGTAACCACGCTTTGAAAAGCAATCAAAAATATAAGTGGAATTTGGAATTCCGTGATGGTTCAAAAATAAGAAGTCTTTTGTTTTCATTTTATTGGTTTCCGTAGAATGCACTAAACACAGTTTTGTATTCCTGTTCGGTCATATACCACGGATGAAACTCTGGTTGGAAATCCCAATTTAAGTTGTGTGCGTGTAGAGTTGACCGAGTATTCATAATGTAAAAATTGTTCACGATAGCAGCCCACACAAGTTCTATAGGAAAAGTGGTGTAGTTTTGTAGTGTTATCTCTTTTGCGAGATACTGATGAATCAAACTAATCATCCACACTTGTTCACTACCATAACTTTCCGTCTTGTACTCATGTGTATCTATGCTGTCCATTCCTGTTGCTTGCTTATAAAGAGATTTTGCTGTATTTAAAATTCCTGCCCATTTTTGGAGGTCTGTTTTCTTTCCAATTTGCAACCAATCAGATACTCTAAAAAATGATGTTTGTGAATCTGTTTTTTGAGGATGGATGGTCATCATGTTTCCAGCAATCACCCTGTTTTCAAACACTCTCATAAGACTATTATTCTGTTGTGGAATGGTGTCCCACAAACCAAATGGATTTTGCAAAACATCAAAGTCTGCTCGGCATACCATTACCAAATCACCGCTACAATGCTTCAGTCCCTCTTTGTAGGACACCAGTTGTCTGTTGAATGATTGTATGAATCCTAACCCAGGGTCGTCCACGAAAACAACCTTGTCTATTAACTTTTCCAATCCCTGTATGTGTTGCTCCTGACCTTTCCATGTGCAAACCACAAGTTCTCCATCAAACCACTTTCTCATGTTTGGTATGGTTTGTGTTATGAATGGAGTAGGACGCTTATCAAACGCAATACCACCGCGAATTAGAACTGTATTTCCTGATGTGTTCATTTTTCGGTCTGCTGTAGAAATAACATATTCAAACATACTTTTTGCCTGCACATATGAGCAGATTGTGGATTGGGTTCAAACGCATGAACCCGTGCTGTTGGAAAAATGTGCATGAACTCCAAACTCTGATTTAAATGCCACGAACCAATATCCAAAATGGTATTGATTTTTGAAAAATCAACCAAATCCAAAATATGTAACAGTCTTTGTGCCACAAGACCATTGTAACTCATGGCTTCTGCGAACTTGGAATTTATTTCTTTATAGCCCATACTTGCTCCATTCTATACTTCCAAACCCTGCATCGGTTATCACATTAACTGACTTGGCTCGGTCTTCGTCTTGCTGATTCAGTTTATCGTTTATAAGCACCCTACAACCACTAGTCATTCCCATGAGCAAAACATCCCAACACAGTCCAAGACTGTTTAGATGCTCTTCCGTCATCTTTCTGGCAGACTCTTTACGAGCAGTACACAAAACAATCCTATGACCCTGTGAGTCCCACTCATTGATTTTCTTGATTACATCAGGAAGTGCTATTGGCTCGTTGTTAATCAAGTCACTAAATCTATGGATGTGTTTCAAAATAGTTCCGTCAATGTCGCAGAAGATGGTCTTTGGCTTTTCTGTGTAGAATTCTTTTAGTTTTCCAAGATACAGAGACAGGTCTTTTGGTGTTCCCAACGCAATGAACTGATTACTTGGAATTCTAATGCCAGCAATCTTCATTCCGTCTTGTATCATGTAGTTGTAGGTTTCCGAGATGTAGCACTCCTTTTTTCCCTCTGCCTCAAAGGTTTCCATCAGCCTGTCAGCAGAACGAACAAAATCTGAACCTCTTCTCCAATAGTGAAGTCCAACAAGTCCGTCTGTGCTTATCACTTTCTTTTCCACAACATCCGTGACTATACCATTATCATCAACCTTTGCAAAACTGTTCTTTGGGTCTGTAGAGAAAAACAAAAGAATAGACCCATCAAGACCCGTTTTTCGGGTGGACTCCAAGAAAGCATCAGAGTTCCACTTTAGAATTTGGTCACAATTAGTGATGATGAGTTCGTCATCGTTGTTGATAAGTGTACGAGCAAACATGGCAGTTTCGGCTGCTCCTCGTGTTGGCTTGTCTATTCTGATTTCCACAGAATTAGGCTTCAACTTCTTTAGTAGCCTGCTCAACTCTTCGTTGTGCTTTTCATCATCAAACTTTCTAGTGATGAAAATGTAGTCTCCATCAATGTTCAAGGAGGTGACAGAGTGCTCAACCAAAGTCATGTCATTAACCTTGATTAGTGGTTTAGGAATATCATAACCATCAACCTTGAAACGAGAACCCATACCAGCCATAGGCATGACTATTTTCATATCACTCTCCTTGTCTTGCTACTGAATACTTATCACCTATCACGGACGGAACCTTGACACAAAGAACTGTGCAGTCTTCCAAGAACTCTGGAAGAGCAGGCTCATTTGGTTCTATTATGAATATGTCTCCTTCAACTATCGTAGTGTGGTTCAGGGCCATCTTGCCCTTCAGAAGAACATTGTATTCGGTTGCTATCTTGTGATAGTGTTCTGCCCACACCTCTCCCTTTTTATGGGTAAGAACACCAATCTCAAACCCCTTTGTTCGAAGAATGGACGGTTCAAAATCTCCAATCAACCAACCACGAGTCATGTCTTGTAGTTTTAGGAGTTTCATTTTGCAGCCTCTCTGAAACGAGATATGAGATTGGTGGTAGAAAAATCTTCTACCTTTGGGAAGAATACCACATCAGAGCAGTGTTGTCTACCCACAACTGTCTTGTTTTTATATTCTTCTCCAATCACCATGACTTTGGGCGAGAGTTCTGAAATGATGGATTCTAGTTCTTCGGTGGTGTCGTAAATAAAAACTCCATCCACTCCCTTTATGGATAGAACCATTTCTGCTCGTTTTAGTTGGTCGTTTATAGGGCGAGTATCTCCCTTTAGTTCCTTGACTCTTTTATCTGAATCAATACCAACCATGAGCATAGACCCTGGATTATTCTTTACATGTCTGCTGCATTCTGCAAAAAGTCGAAGATGTCCCACATGAAGAACATCATAGCAACCGTTTGTCCATATGTAACAACTAGCCGTTGGAAAAGGCGACCAATCACCTGTTTCTCCGTAATAATCAATCATTTGGTTTCTCGTTTCTGTAGTCTACGGTTTCCCATGAATTCTTTAGACTAAATGAAGTACTCATGGTTCTGATGTTATGAAAAATACCACGCTTCACAGTCAACGACTGTGCTAGGTGAACAAATGAACTGTCTATGCAATGTACCTCTTCGGCACTTTCAGCCAACTCACACCAATCCAACATACAATCTGTAACAGGCTGTACAAAAACCTTTCTGTACTCTGTTTCTATTTTTAGGTCATGTTCTGCATTAGAACCTTTGTTGTGTACTAGAATGAATTTTTCTTGCTTTCCGATTCCCAATTTTTGTCTCAAGGCACTTTCTCGTGGCTCGTCTCGGACAATTTTAAATTTTGACCATCTGTATTCAAAAGGAAATCCGGTAGTATCATAAAACGAAACATCCCAATCGTCTCTTACTCTAGAAAATCCAACCTGAAGTATTCCTTCACATAGAGGGATTTGTGGCAGCAAAGGAACATCTTGGTCTGTTTTTACTAAACACGGAACTACTTCTGGTCTATCCCAATACATTTTAGCAACTGTAATATAGTTGTGAACTTTGGTTGGTAGAAAAATTCGTGATGGATTTAGTTCGTCTAAAACATGGCGAACAAGACCATTAGAAACTATGTGATCTCCAAGCCCAAGATGATGATACACCATTATTGATTTCATAGTCCGTTCCTCATAACCATATCCACATCACTCTGACTATTGTATTTGTCGTTTTCGTCAAATACCTGTCCAATAAACCAAACTCCATTGTTAGGTTCTCCCCTAGTGCATCCTGTAGGGAATTGAGCCTTTTGAAAAAATGGGTCATGGGTCTTGCAAGAAATTTCTCCACGCACAACCTTTTCCCAAACCCATTTCCATAAGAACTGTTGGTCTTGTCCTTTGTCCACGGTGGGAGAAAACTCCTCCATTGCTTTTGCGATTCCTTTGAGTTTTCCTCCACGCACACCCCACATTCCACCAACAATAGGAACACCGTGATATGGATGATCCCTAATTACATGAAGGTCGCAGCCACTATCAATCCATTCTTGGACTGCTAGTTTTTCTCTGATAGAGAGTCTGGAATCTGTATCACGAGCCATCATGTACTCTATACCCTCTTCATCCGCAGGCAGGAAGCGGTGGAACATACCACGGCTGTCTGCGGTATCATAATCTCCATCCACCATCCGTGTCAACACATTAGGACGAGATTCCAACTGCTTTAATATTTCTTTTGGAACGGAAGAGAAGCAGTAGAACACACATTTCCAATCAGGAAATAGTTCTGCGGCAGCATCAGCGTTTTTGATTGCACCGATAGTGTATTGGGGTTTATCGCCCCAAAGACTGTAAGATATTACTTTCAATTTCTGTCCTGTGAAACCAATGATTCTGTTGTTTTTGAATTGTAGATATACATGTGCATTGGTTCGGGAATATGATACTCGGTCTGAATCTTTGGATACAGCCTCATCAGCCAATCAATATCTTCAGTTGACTGCCCGTTTGCACCGTAGATGGGACGGAACTCTTCGCTCTGTGCTATCTCTCTACGGAACAAGCACATGTGATACGGAGGACGCTTAATATCCCCAAGCAACCCTTCTTCGTTTCTCCACAACTGACCATGTGGATTACCTACTCCAAAAGACACATTCATAGGCTCTCCGTCTAGAGAGCAGAACTGGTCAAATGAAATACAATCAACTGATGGATTCTCCTCTGCTGCCTTTAGAATCAGGTCAATATAATTGTTGGCAACACCGTCATCATCGTCTAGGAAACACACAAACCGACCACGAGCAGCCTGCAACAGCACATTTCGCTTTTCGGAAATGCTCTGTGATTTGTTATCGCTGAACACCAAGATTTCAACTGAACGGCGATTCCCCAACTGCCCTTCTAACTTTTTCATCAACGCAACAACCGATTCTGTGCGTGATGGAATGGAAAGAATAAGAATGCTTACTGCGATTTCACTTGCTGGCACTGGCATTGAACATTACCTCCATATCGAATCCACGAGCCTTGCGGGCTTCATAAGTCTTGCTGTCTACTTCGTACATGTCCTTGTTTTCATTACGGTCGTGTAGTTCATCGTACTTCTGTGACCACTCGTGACGAACAATACACATAGGAGACACCGCTAGTTTGCCCAAACGGTGACACACCTGTGTCTGCTCGTCATCACAGTATACAGACTTGTACTCGGGATTGTAGATGTATCCAAACTGCTTGTATAGAGGGAACCCCATGACTGTGAGAGTCATCAAGGGGTCTTCCTTGGGACGCAGCCCGTCCCAAAACTTGATGGCTCCGTAGAAGTCGGGGAAGCACTGCTTGAAGCCTGCAAAAATGATGTCATCATAACCCATCATCTGTGGGTTCATATCATCCGAAGCAAGCAGCAGTACATCACCGTCTTCACCTTCCAAGTCTGCATTGCAAGCCTCAATCTTGGTCTTGGACTGCCCGTAGCAGTACTTGATGTCTGCGTTACGCTTGCGAGTATCAAACCACTCCCGCATGGAGTCGTTGTTCATTGTGGGGTCATCGGTGTCCATGCTGACAACGAATCGCACATCATGTCGTCCACTCAAGAAGGTCATGTAGCGGGTAAATACGGTCTTGAACTTTTCAGGGCGGTTCCGTGTTGGGAACTTTATCACGAGTCGGCTCATTACGAATATCTCCTTTTTCAGTTGAAATACAACTGTTTATGACTATCAGAAATTTTTTTCTTAGTCTCCTCCGATAGTTTTCTACCAGTATGTATGAGTGACATCTTTCTTTTTGATTCGTCTGTGTGTTTTTTTCCTGTCCAAGCAGCAGAAAGATTTTTGACATGATTCATAGCCTTATCACTATTTTTATGCCCTATTGAAATTTTTTCTTTCGCTTCTTTTGTTCTAGGAACTCCAGTCTTTGCTTCTGAAATTTTTCTTCTGGTTTCTTCCGAAAACACTCTTCCCTTAAGAGAATTTGACCTTTTAGTTCTAGTTTCTTCCGAAACAAAAACACCAACAGAGCCTTCTCCACCATTTGTCATATTATAACCCCCATCTCTTATATGGGTTTTATATTCATTGATGTATTTTTGTTCCATCACATTTAGTGTTTCATTCAGATTGTTTGATGTGTATACGCACTCTATAGCAAATGCTTCTTTTCCATATTTTCTTATTGAAGCATGAAGAACACTATTACTTCCACTTCTTGCATCATTGCAATGTTTTTCCCATCTTTTAGATATCGTAGTAGAAGTGAATCCAACATACTTTGGAACACCATCTAGTTTGACCAAGTAAATAAAACAATCTTTATTGTTCATTTTTGTTTGGTTTTGAACGACCAATATGATACTTCGGACAAAGTTCCCACTCTCCCTTTTCTTTATGCGGAAGAATCTTTATTTTGTTCAGGGGAACCTTGTCGGCAATCTTTTCTTTGTTCACAATCTTGAGCAGCCCCCACTCTTCCAGTAGACACGCGATAGTATTTCGCCGCCCAATGTCTTCGGAATCAATAGAGGTTGGCAGGTCATCCAGTGCAAACATCTCCTTGAAGTGGACAATATAGTACTTGCCACGCTTGTGGAGAATATGGCAGGACTGCCACAACTTCTTTTCTTTGCGAGACGATACCCCGATACGGGTCAGGGTTTCACGAACCTTCAGAAAGTCATCAGGTTTTGCAATCGTGACTTCTAGCAGGTCTTTGGGTTCAAGGTCAATATAGCGTTCGTTTGATTGTTCCATGCCTATTCCACTTTCTATAAAATATCGGACACGGAACTATTTATCAGTTTACGCTTTTCCGCCCTTGTGCATGGCAGTGACTATTTGGGAAATTTGTTCAGGGGTAAGAACCAGTAAAGCCTCACGAGCCTTCTTGGGAGAGAAGCCGTAGTACTCCACGAGTGCTTGCACCCGCTCATCAGTTTCCCGCTTCAACCACTTGGAGAACCGTTTACGCTTTCGCACCGCTCCACGAAGAAAGTCAAAGTGCATCTTGGGGTCTATCTGTGGACGAATATTTAACTCATTCACAGCAAACAGGGTGTCAGGAAAGTACGACAAGCACCGACCCACCACGAACGGTGGATACGAAGTCTTGCCCCATTCAGGAGTGTCCATCAACGGCTCTTTGGTTTCGTTGATGGCTTTCAAATAATCAGTCAGTTGGTGGCTCACTTAAACTTGCACTCCATCATTAGTTGCACCATACACGCAGCCAAGTTGATTTCCGCGTCCGATGCAAACGCTGCCTTGTACTGGTAGTCTGCCAAGATAAGAATGGCTTGGGGAATAGACCCGCTCTCAAGGGTGTCGTACAGGGAGTCGTAAACCGTTCTGAACAGACGAGTTGAGTCGTTGTCAAGATTCTCCACCACCCACTTGCGAACACCTGCAAAATCCTTGCCCTTCATGCACCGCATCAATTCCTTGACCTGCACATCCGCAATAGAGTTCAGGATGCCCACATCAATCTTGCCGCACGAAGAGTACCGCTGAAGTTCATTCAAGGTACGGCGGAAGTCAGGAAAGTGCTTGCCTATGAGTTGTGCCACCACCTTTTGGTCGTATTGGATGCCTTCCCGCTTCAGGATGTCTTCTGCCCGCTTCAGGAATCGCACAGCAAGTTTAGGCTTTTCCTTGTTGGGGATTCGGAAATCAATACAGGTACACCGTGAGTGCAGCGGCTCAATCACCCTGTTCTTGAAATTACAAGTCAGGATGAAACGGCAGTTAGACGCAAACTCTTCAATGAATCCGCGAAGGGCGGGTTGAGTGGACTGTGCGTTGGAGTAGTCAAACTCGTCAAGAATGACCACCTTCTTTGCTCCATCTATCAGGGACACAGTGGAGGCAAACTGACGAATCTTGGTGCGGAGCGTGTCGATGTTGCCGTCTTCTGAACAGTTTACCATTAACCAATCACAACCAATATCATTGCACAGTGCCTTTGCAACAGAGGTCTTGCCGCAGCCTGCTCCTCCTGAAAGAAGCAAGTTCTGCGGTTCTCCCCGCTGCACCATTTGGGTAAACGCATCCTGCATCTCTTGAGGCAAGATACACTCGTCCACGCTTTGCGGACGATAACGCTCAACCCACAAACCCTTCACGGACTCATTTGTTTTCATAAAACCTTTCAGGCAGTGTAACTAGATTCGGTGTGGTTAGCAATCCAATAGGTAAGCGGCTCGTTCTTGTTGGAGAACATGCTGATTCCCTTTTCAGAAAACTGCACACGGTAATCTCCCGACATAATCTTAAGGTTTTCCACCTCCAAGATAAACTCAAATTGACCCTTGCCCGTGTAGTCGGCAACCACCAGCGAATACTGATTAGAGGTGGCATCGTCCTTGTCACGAGCAGCAATCTGAATGCTCTTGCCGTCGCTTGTGGGTTCCACGCACAGGTACTTGACCTGTAGAACCGACGCTGCCTTGAGGAGTTCAGAGAAATCCTTGGCAGACAGGTCAAACTCCACCACAGGCTTGGGCATGTTGATTTTCTTGCTTGTGTGGAACACCAACTTGGGTTCGCAGTAGTAATACTTTACTACAGACTTTCCACTCTTGATGGAAATGTGGGTGTCCTCAAAAGTAAAATCAGGGTCTTTGAACAGACTCACCGTTCCCAAAAACTTGGTCAGGTCGTAAATACAGAACTGCTTGGGGAATGCCTCGTCCGTCTTGGCTTCCACCACAATGCTCTTGCCTGAATCCAAGGTGCTGATGGTGTTGCCTGTGTTCACCATTAGACCGGGATTGATAGCCGAGAAGTTCTTAAGAATGTCTAGAGTACGCTTGCTAATCTTCATGGTATTACTCTTCGTCGCTGTAGTCATCGTATTGTCCTTTTCTTCCAGAGTTTATGTCATTTACCCAATCACGCAACTGCTGACGGTCTTGGTGTCGCTTGCCACGCTTCTTCTTGTTTCCGGCACTCTTACGAGCCTTTCGTGCTGCACGGTCGTAATCGTCCCAACTCGGTCGGTTCTCCATCAAAAGTCTCCAATATCTGAAATCAAGTTCTTGAGTCCCTTGCTTATCATGTAGTTCAAAATCTTTGAACGATTCGGGGTGAAGGGTTTACCCCATTCTTCCATGATTCGGTCTTGGTATTCTGCGGGAATACACAGGTGTGAAATAAGTGTTTCGTTTCTGTTCCAATTGGCTGCAACAGCATCAGGAACTTTGCCGATTTCAGCCCAAGACCGTTCCAATTCCTCAAGACGCTTACGGGTCACGGGCTTTTGCCGCTTCCCGTCAGTCACAAAGCAGTCATCCTCGGACAGTACATTGGGTACGCCGTCAGACGAATCGCCTTTCACGATATGCTCAAACAAGAAAACTTTGGGATTGTCAACCACAATAAACTTCTTCTGCATGGGCGAATACTGCTGCACTCCTTTGTAGACTTGCAGTTGCCCGAAATCTTTGTCTCCACTCAGAATCATAATAGGCTCACGCTCGTGCAGGTTTCGGGCAAGCACAGCAATCACATCGTCTGCTTCGCACCCTCTCACGGATATGTTCTTGTACGGAAAAACCTCACGCACTTCTGTGCGAACGGTGTCCATGATTTCGTAGAATCGCTTCCACATGTCGGGATTGTCTTTACGAGCCTCACGACGAGCAGCCTTGTAGTGGGGAAAGAACTTGCGTCTCCACGAGTACTCACCGCCCCGTCCTTCTTGGCAAAGAACCAACTCACCGAATTCCTTGCCGAACCGCTTGCGATACATGCGGTAGGTGTTCAGCACCATGTGACGAATCAGCGACTCGTCGGTGTAGTCCAAGTCCCGTTGTGCAAACAGGGACGACATAATCACTTGGCTGTTGTCTACGAGAATCATAGTGTCTTTAGCAAGCAGCAGTGCTTGTTAATCCTTCCTGTGGGAACCAGTGCGGTGGTCTTCATGTCTTCAAGAGCCTTGACCAGTCCTGCGGTCTTCTTTAACCAGTCTTGCCACTTACGCACCGTTCGTTCGTATGACTTGGATTCGTCCCATCCTGTAATGGTAGACCCCTTGACACTCAACCCAACCTTGGGTTCAGCGGCAACAAACATGATGGCTTTGTGGTTCTTGGTGTTGAACACGAGCAGTCCTTGAGCACCAATAATACCACGAGGGTCAACGGACTGCAAGCCGCTTTCCGTCTTTTGGCAATACTTTAAACCCTTCACCATTTTTTCAGGGTTTACTTTGCGTGGCTTGCGTGGCTTTCGGGTGGTTGCCATGCCAGCAATTTTTAGATTAGTATTGGCAACTGCCTCTTCAAATATTTCAATTAGCCGCTTCTGTGCGGGTCTTTTCAAATACGAGTACCCTTCAGTAATGTCAGGGTCGGTTTTGTAGTACGCAGCAGACATCTCGTCCAGTGCAACTATTAGCCTGTCACGCACAATGAGTGCCGTTGGGCGGGTCATGGGCTTGGAATCAATCCAAGAGGCTATGGCGGGCTTATACCGCTTGCTGCCTGCCCCTGCGAACGCCTCGTCAAGCAGGGGTTCTAGTTCGGAAAGGGTGTCGTCTGCCTTGGCACGAACACGGTCTTGAATATTTGGAACTTCTTCGGTTTGGGGAGCACCTGAACGAGCCTCGGTCAGCAGGTCTTCCACATATTTTTGAATTGTCTGCTGCTCTTCAGGCTTCCATTGGAACCCACGAGACTCCATACGGCAGTACGGGCACACCAATCGCAGACTGGTCTTGGACGCACGAGACACCAACCGTGCGTCATCGCCACGCTGCTTGCCCTGTAGCCACTCGCTTATCCACTTGCGTGCATCAGACGGGGAGAAAGACTGCCTGTAGAAGTACATGCCACGGTCTACCGCTTTGGCACGGGCTTCGTCGCTGGCAAAGTCTTCAGGAGTAAACAACGGCTCATCGCCACCGTTCAGGATTCGCTGTACTCGTTCTTTGGAAAGTTTCTTGCTCATGGTGTGCATAGACGACTAAAGTTGTTCACCTTCTTGAATGTAAGTATGTTGGCAAACTTGTCAAGCAGTTGGTCAGATTTGTGGCTAATTACGAATACATTGTTTGCTGCACCCATATTTTGAAGAATCTTTATGACTTCTTCTGTGCCCACACCGTCTAGTGACGAATCAAATACTTCGTCCAAAATAAGCAGATTAGTGTTGGCTGAATTCTTCATTTTGGCAATGTCACGCCACGCAAGCAGAAGCGACACATCTATTCGCAACTTCTCGCCCTCACTAAAGTTTTCATACGAGAACTCGTCACGGTGGCGGCTCTTGATGATTTCTGCAAAGTCTTCGTTCAGGGTGAACTGTGCAAAAAAGTCCATAGACACCAAGTACTTGTTAATGATTTTGTTGAGTGCAGGAATATACTTCTTGATTATTTTACGCTTGATGCCGCTGTCCTTCAGCAGCACGGTGGCAATCTCCATTGTGTGGAGGTCTTCCACCACCGTCTTGCGTTCTGTTTCTTTTGCGTCTTGATGGGTCTGCAACTCCTGAAGGGCTACACGCTCCGCAGCAATACCTTCACGCTCCGCAATAGTCTTGGTCTGCAAGTCTCGCAACTGCTTGAGGTACTTCTTGGAAGCCGCGATGGCAGATTCAGTTTTGGCAATCTCGGTCTGCTTGGCACTCATGTGCTGTGATTCCTGTACAAGCACATCCAAGTTTGCCTTTTCCTTTGCTATGAGTTCCTCAATCTTGGTGATTGCAGTTTCCAACTCGTTTTCTCGCTCCTGCTTCTTGGCAATCATCTCCTCACGGAACGACAAGGGCAGGTCGTGCTTGCACACAGGGCAGTCTTCGTGTTCCTGATAGAAACGGCTTTCGTCCTGTGCCTTTTTGATGTTGCCGTTCATCTGCTTTCGTAGTGCGGTCATTTGGTTGAGCGAATCCCGCTTGGCTTCCACCGCAGCGGTATTAGCAGTCATTTGGGTGATAGCCGCTTGGAGTTCGTCTCGCTTCTGTAGCAGGGCATCCATAGCGGACTGCTCTTCGGTTTCCTGTGTACGGTACGATTCTAGTTGGGAGTCTGATTTCTGTTCAATCTTTGAAATCAAGTCTCGCTTGTGTTCGCACTTTAGTTTAAGGGTGGAGATTTCGCTTTCCACTCCACGCAGAGACTCCTTTGCGTCCTGTAGACGAGACTTCAGCACATCGTTCATCTTGGAGAACACATCAATATCCAACAGGTTCTCCACCACTCCACGACGGTCGCCTGCGGGCAACCGCATGAACGGCACATAGTTGGTGGAACCCAAGATAACCACCTGACAGAAAGTCTTGTAGTTCATTTTCAAGACTTGAGTTTCAAGTATTGCTTGGTAGTCCTTGGCGTTGGCTGTTTGTTCCACAGCCTTGCCGTTTAGTTCCATTGTAAAGATTTTGGGAGACAGCCCACGAGTCACCTTGTACGAGTTGCCGTTCACAGCAAACTCAATCTCTACAACGCAATCTTTGCCGTTAATAGAGTTTACTAGTTGGGGCAGGTTGATGCCACGATACGGCTTTCCGTACAGCACAAAGGTCAGGGCATCCAACAAGGTGGTCTTGCCTGCACCGTTCTCGCCACAAATAAGTGTGGTGGGAGACTTGTCCAACCGCACCTCTGTGAAAGTATTGCCTGTGCTTAACAGGTTTTTCCAACGAATTTTTGTAAACTGAATCATTGCTGTTTAGTGTTCTCAAGTGCTTGGGTTTCAGTATACAGTTCACGCAGCAGGGTCTTTAGACGAGAAGTATCCACATTCTGTAGCCCGTCAATCTCTCGATTTATAATCGTGATGGTGTCTTCTGTCAAGTCCACATTTTCTTCGGCTACTGTTTCAGGATTCAGGTCTTCAATCACCGTGACTGTTTGCGGCTGATGGGCGTACAGGGAATCCACAAACCGCTCAAACAGATACGGCTTGGTCTTGGTTTCCACAACCACACGCACAAACTTGCCCTTGACGCGAGACTCTTCTACTTCAATAGGAGTAGCAGGGTCAGCGTCCTTGTCGTTGTAGCGGAGTTGGGTAAAGATGGTGTACGGATTAGGAATGAATTCCAAGTCGCCTGTGTCGGTGTCCAACACATGGAAGCCCTTCTTGTCGCCGTAATCGTTCATGGTGATTTGATACGGGCATCCCAAGTAGTGCACATTGTCACGGCTATGGCGGCAGTGGAAGTGTCCTGTGTAGACTGCGGAATACCGCTTGAACAGGTCAGAGTTCATGCCACCATCAAACGGTGTGTTCTTCAGCACATTGAATCCGTGAAGTTCTAGATGCCCACACAGAATGTCTGTGGGTGCTGTGCGGATGAAATCTAGGGCTTCGGCTTCGTTCTCTTTGTTTATCCACGGCAGGAGTGCTAGTGGTCGCCCGTCAAATTCGTGAACGGTGGGCTTTTCGTGAATCACAAATTTATCAGAGAACAGTTCACGCAGCGAGTTCACATTGCTAGTGTTCTTGTAGAAAATATCGTGGTTGCCCAGTATTACATGAAACTCTGCACCCGTCTTTTCTAGACGCTTAACAAACCCTTCACGCACAGCATTCAGAGTAGAGAAGTTCACAAACTTGCGGCGGTCTAGAAAATCACCCAAGTGTAGAATGTGGGTGGGTTGATAAGTTTCCACCCACGGGAAAAACACACGGTCAAAGAACCGCATGAAATACTCCATAAATACGGGAGAATCTGAGCGTGCCCCGAAGTGGGTGTCTGAAATAATTGGGAGTTTCACTTCTTGCTCTTGGTCTTTGCCTTGGTCTTTTTCGGCTTCTTCTCGCCATCGGATTCAGGCTTCTTCTCAAAATTCTGAATATCTGTTTCTGTAAGCACAGACGGCTTGTTGTCCCCGCCACTCAAGTAGTTCTCACGGAACCACTTCTTCAAGGTTGAGTCAATATCTGAATTCTCAATCTTCTTTAGTTTAATGTACGCCTGCTTCTTCTCTTTGGAAATACGACGAAGAAATGCGTAGTAGATTATTTGTGTAAAGTACGAGAACGGATTCTTGGACTTGCGAGGGTTAAAGTTGTAAGCGTACAGCAGGCAATTTTCAATTCCATCCGATATCATTTCTTCACGATACGGATAGTTTATAAAATTAGGCTTGCGTGACAGCCTGTCTGCAATAGCCATGAAACACTCCCCGATGTACGAAGTAACAGGAGGGTGTGGCTTGCCTTCTTTTTCAGCGGCTTTCACAAGCGTCTTCCACGCCTTCATTTCATCAAAGAATCGTTTGTTGTCTATGTAGTGGTCAGTTTTCTTTTTTGCCATGCTGCCCTTTCATCACGAATAGTATCACAAAGTTCACAGTTGTCAAGCACCGTCTTGGGGATTTTCTCCAGTTAGCCCACTCGTATAGTCTTTCAAGAATGGCGACCAGTCGTCTATCTTGTTTCCGAAATCGGAACTCTTGGAGCGGTCAGGGGTGGGTGGATTCCACTCTGCCTTGTTCTTGGACGGCTTCTGCTTCTTGGGAACCGCAGGCTTTTTCTTTTTGGGCTTCAGCAAGGAGTCCATCATTTCAATGTCCATGAAGTCTTCCATGCACTCTTTCAAATAATCTACAATACCGTTCTCTATCCACTCGTTGAGTATTTCGTTGGGCACAGAGAAACTAAACATTACCCCTTTGTTATGTGGTGGGAACGGGGGTGGGAACGGGGGTGGGAACGGGGGCTTCTTGTGCTTGGGCGGCTTGGGAGCGTTTGCGTCTGTGGGAAACAGAGACGATGTTGGTGGCTCGGATGTTTCGTCTAGTTTGGGTATACCCATAGACTCTAACAGGGCATCCAGTTTCTTTAGTTCTTCATCGGTGGGCTGTAGCGGTGGGTCGCGGTCAGGCTCTAAACCACTCAAGCCTGAAGAATTGAATTGGTCTTGGGCTTGCTGCTGTGTGGTGTACAGGGTTTGCATATCAAGGTCAGGAGTAAGTTCCAACAGGACAAAGTTGCGTGGAATATCAATTTTTAGTTCTGTTGCACCACCCAACCAATCTGTAAAATATAACACGCTCTTCTTTGCCCCTGTGAATGGGTCAGCCACCACAGAGTAGTTCATCTTCATGGGGCGTTCCAGTGTGAACTTGCCACGGGGGCGAGCCACCACTTTAGCAATGATTTCTTCACCGCTACGCAGTTTGAACACACGGAGTTTGGACTTCTTGGCTTTCATGTGTCTTCGCCTCTTATGTCTATCTTTACAACCTTGTGAGTGAAACCTTCTGATTCGTATATTTTCAAACGCTCGTCCATGTGCCGCATTGTGTGGTTTACCCACGATTTCCATGAAAGGTTATCCCCGATATCAAATAGTCTAGCAACGGATTTATGTTCAGAGACTCGTAACTGCCTGCCAATGCTCTGCAATACTCGTATTCGGGACTTGGAGGGAGAAGCAAAGATAATATTGTTGAGCCTGCGTATGGAGATGCCTGTGCTGAATGTTCCATAGGACGCTACGATTACGGCATCGGACTCCTGTTCCACAATCTTGCGTATCTCTTCTCGCTCTCCCGCTTCTGTGCCTCCGTATACAAAGAACACTTTACGAGTGGAGCCTACACGCTCGCTCACTAACTTATGTAGTTCTGTTCCGTGTCCCTCAACGAATTGAAATAATACAAGTGTGTTGCCTTTTAGTTTGGCACACATATCTGCAATGAATGCGTTTCGTCGTGGCGAAGAAATTATCCACTTGATTTCGTCTTGGTACTTGGCTCGCTTGATTGCTTGGCGATCAGGTACGGGATAGTTCAACACCAAACAGTCAATCTTCAGGTCACTCAGGATTTTCTTTTCCATGAGTTCTTTGGTCTTGGTGACTTCATACGCACGACCAAACAGCCCTTCTAATACAAGGCGATGGGTGTGTGTGCCGTCTAGTGTGCCTGTTGTGCCTACACGAAACGGGCAGGTTTTTAGTTTGGTCATAATAGAGGTAAGCGACTTGGCTTTGAACAGGTGTGCTTCGTCGCCCACAACCGCACCAAACTGCTGAAAGTATTTTTCGGTTTGTTTGAACACACTCTGCCATGTGGAAATCACTACCCGTTTGTCGGTGGTCTTGCTTGCACCGGCTAATATTTTATGGCAGTTCTGATTTACTCGCCAATTATTGTCATACGAGTAGTCTATGAAATCAGAGTACATCTGTTCCACAAGTGAAACCGTTGGCACAAGAATCAGCACCTTTTTGTCCTTAGGAATCTTGTCCAAGTAGTACCGAATCAAGGAGTAGATGATAAGACTTTTACCGCTGCCTGTGGGTGACAGTAGCAAGCACCGCTCACCCTCAATAGCGTGGTGCACGGCATTGATTTGGTGGTCGTGGGCTTGGGCTTTCTTACCACCCACACAGACCTGTAAGAAATCCTCTATAAATTTTCTTACAGTCTCGGGTGTGGTTTTTACCTGATTGGTGGTGGGCATACTCACCGAATACCCACGCTCTTGGGCAAACTTTTCAATGTACGGGGCTAGCCCACCGTATATCTGCTGTGTGTGGATGTTGTACAGGCGTATCTCACCGTTCCACATCTTGTTGCGGTACGCAGGCATGAACTTGTACCCTGGAACCTTGAATGTAAAATAGTCAGCCAACTCTTTGGCAACTCCACGCTCACATTGGACGCGGAGCCAAACAGAGTCAACCACACTTACATCAAGGTCTAGATTCATGTTAGTGTCTCTGCTGTAGTGACATTACCGCTGAACATGATGGATTGTTTGCTGCCCAAGTCTCCACTCCATCCCACAAGGTCTACTCCAGAGTCGTGCATCATTTGCAGTCCTGCACGAATAGACGGCTCCCATTGTGGAGATGTGGCTTCCACAAGTCTGCGAAGCGTCACTACTCTGCCAATACCAAACTCTATAATTGCACGAGAGCACTCTGCACACGCTGCCCATGTGCAGTACATGTGCAAGCCTTTGGTGGGCAATCCATTTTTGATTGCCTTGAACAGCACAGACCGCTCTGCGTGTTCTGTACAGTAGTTTTTAGATTCAGGAAGCAGGTTTGTTCCTGTTACTCGCACCGCTTCAGGAACCCTGTTCCACGAAGACAAAAGAATCCCACCGCCACCGGGCAGCACCAAAGCAGAACCCACCTGTGTGCGTGGGTCACTAGAATAGGTGGACGCTACACGCCACACATCCTGTAGGTGCATACGGTCAATCCACCAATTCAGGCGGTCTTCGCGGAGTAGTTCACTGTCCATTCACAAACTTTCTCCACTCAATGGCATTACGAATTTTCCAGTGGCGGTTGTTGAGTTCCTTCACGATTTCTTCAAGCAACCCAATCTTTTCCTTTTGGTAGTATGCCTTCTGACGAGCCTTCACAATATCTGTGTCTGCGTTCAGATACATGTCTAGGTCGTTGCGAAGAATCTTGAGATTGAACGGCTCCCAACCACGAGCAGCCAATTGCTCTTCGCTCATCTTGCCTGTGTAGTACTCCCACTTGTCGCGGGTTGCCACAGCCACATCGTTTTCGTAACGGGCTAGGCACAACCGCTCTTCCATCAGGAAGTTGAGATACTTGTTGTGGAGTTGTGGAATCCGCAGGGACTCTGCGTCTAGGGCAGCGTCGTCAATACGGGTGTCCTTTTCCAATTCTTTGCGAATGTCGTCAAGGGTCATAAACAAATCTCCATCGGAGGAGTATACACGCGATTCAATGGTTGTCAAGCGAGAATGTTTATCTAAAATATTAGAGAACCTGTATATCAAAACTGCGATACTTGAAAGTGCAGTTTGCTATGAACGGTTCAGGGTCTATCACCGTTGAAGTAAAATCAACTGAAGACAGGATTCGGGGGTAGATGTCGTGAAAGGTCACATTCAGTTTAGGGTTTTTGGTGGAATTCAAAATAACCAGATTGGCTGTGGTGACATGAGTGTTGGACGGCTTGAACTCTTCGTAATTTTCCACATTGGTCATGGAACGCAACCAGTTGAATATTTCAAGATAGTTGCCCAAGTTCTCGTCAATCACAAATCCCAAATTTAATTCATCAAAATCTAGTTTGGACGGCCGAGAAATCTGTTGGAACGGGGTGGGCATTATTACTTCGCTCATGGTCACGGTTGGTAGCGAAACACTTTGGCAGAAGAAAGACACCTTGGGAAGTTTGGCTATGCTGAACCGATAGTAGGTCGGTAGCAGCGGATTCATGTATTGGGGATAACGGGACAGAATCCCGTCTTCAATACTTGTGAAATCGAATGGTTCGCCTTTTGCCATGTGTAAGTATTTAGACACCAAAAGAAAAGGGGGAGAGGTTTGACCCTCTCCCCCAAGTCTTCAGGTTACTTCAACTATTACGATGCAACGCCGTGTAGGTTGTCTACGCGGAAGATGCGGTAATAAAGGTTGCTGCGTTGAGCAAGACGACCACCACCAACGGTAGTGCCTTCAGCGAATGGGTTCGCAACCATGCCGTAGCGGGTCTTGAACGCAATCTTGGGCTGGAAGGTGGAGGTATCAACTGCACGCATCATTTGTAGCGGGACATAGGGGCAATAGAAGATACCAGCGTCGTATGGGCTGGTTCCCTTATATCCTACGCACACAAAGTTAGAACTAGTGCTTGTGGTGTCGATGTACGGGTCAATGTACACCTTGACCTTGCCGTTGAGTGTACCAGCAAAGGTGTTGCCAGTGTCGTCAACATCAAGATTGACATTTAGTGCAGGGCTGATGTTAAGGAAGCCGCCCATTGCGAGAGCACTTGCAACATCCGCAGAGCAGATGATGAAGTTGCCCTTGCCACGACGGGTATCCTTGGCAATCTGGTTGCACTCACGCTCAATTTGGAACATGAGTCCACGGAACTTCTCAGCACTCCAACGACCGTCAGAGTCCTGGATGAGGTCGTAGACACCACCAACGGTGGCAGTACCAGCGGTGGTCAGACCACCAACTACGGTCTTGTAGTACAGGTCGCTCTGCTGTGCACCGAGTTTGGCACAACGATAGATGTTACGAACCACTTCGCGGTTGATTTCAGACAGAATCTCTGTGCTGAGAATGTTGGCGAGTTCGGTTTCAGCGTCTAGACCGTGAACAGCCTTGAGGTCTTGTGCGAGTTCAACGCTGTACGCGGCTGCTAGAGCACGGGTGTTGGCTTGTACTGCAACGCGTTCGATGCTGAAGCCCATTTCATTGGGAGTCAGACCTTCGCCCACAGATGTACTCATTCCAACTCCTTGAGTCATACCAGTGGTGGTAGTTGCACCACCCAATGCTGGCTGACCAAGGAATGGGTCAACGAAACCAAAGGTTCCTCCTAGAGCACCAGTTACGCCAGCACCAAGACCGCCACCAGTTGCACCACTGAATGCAGCAGTAGCAGTAGCACCAGAAAATGCAGAATCGGATTCGTTGAACAGAGCCTCTGAACCAAAAGTGCTGTTGCTTGCAACAGCGTACTTGCTACGCATTGCAAAGATTAGACCTGTGGGAGCAGACATTGCCTGAACGCCGCAGATGTCGTATGCCATTAGGTTTGGCATTGCACGACGAACTAGTTGAATCAGAATGGGGTCGTAACCCTTGATGTTGCCTTCGCCACCAATTACGGGGGACATACCACCACCAGCAACATTGGTTGGGCCTTCGGTTAGAATTTGCTGACGGATTGCCTTCTCCTGATTCTCTAGGAGGGTGGCAGTTACCGCACGACGGTGCGGGTCAGTGATTGCAGCCATATCGGCGTGGTCTAGAACGGGCTTCCACTTGCGGAGAGCCTGTTCTGTTAGCATCTTGTTCTCTTCCATTGTAGTGACTCCTTTGTTTGAAAAACAGTCTGGATTAGACTGGAATGTGTTAAGTAAAAAGTGATTTAGTCTTGGTTCTTGCTCATGGACTTGATATACGCCTCCATGAGCGGAGAAGCCTCGGAACCTTCCTCGTAGGACTCTTCCAGAGACTCCTCTTCGGTGGCGGTTTCGGTTGGGGTTCCGATGTTCTCAATGTTCTCGCGGAGAACAGAGAGTTTCTCGGCAAACTGCTCTACGGACTCAAACTCAACGCTCTCAGCGAGGTCGCGTAGTTTTTGAGTCTCGGTGTCGGTTAGCCCTTCAGCCATTTCGCGGAACAGGAGTTCGCAGCGGAGTTGTTCACACTCCTCGTTGATTTCCATGTTCTTGGAAACCTGCTCGTCTAGTTCGCTCTTGAGGCTTTCAAAATCCTCAACAGTGGACTCAAACAGGTCAAGTTTCTCTTCGGGGATTTCGATGTACGATTCAGCAAAAGCACCACGGAGTTTCTCAATGAAGCCTTCGGTGATTTCGGTGCGAAGCCCGTTGGCAACGGCTAGACGGTTCTCCTGCATCCACTCTTCCACCACATAGTTGAGGTACTCGTCAATACGCTCAACCATTTCTTCGGTGACGGCTAGAGTGTGCTCTTCTAGCAGAGTCTCGTACTTGGCTTGAAGTTCCTCTTCAATCTCGTTGGTACGAGCAGCGAGTTGAGCCTCAAACAAGGTTGCAGCCTCGCTCATAAACTCTTCGCTGAGTTCCTTGCCAGCGAACAAGGTTTCAATGCTCTCCTTCATGGAGGGCTTCTCTACCTTGGCACTGGCTGCACTTGGCTTGGGCTTGATTGTGCCCATGTTCTTGCCTGCGTTGGCGTTGTGGGGTTCAGCAATCTTAGCACCCTTCTTGTTGACATCGTGAGTGATATCGGTGCTAGAGTAGTCGGAAGCGGCTTCCTTCATGGACTTCTTCTTGAGGAACGCAGGCTTCTTGTCTTCCTCTTCGTCCTCTTCCTCTTCTTCGTCCTCGTCTTCTTCGTCCTCGTCTTCCTCGGACTCGTCCTCTTCGTCTTCTTCCTTGGCTTCCTCTAGTTCGCCTTCAAACTCCTCTTCCACAACTTCCTCCTCAACAACCTCTTCCTCGGCTTCGGTAGCCTCGGTGGGTTCTTCGGGAGTTTCGGGGTCTTCTGCGAGGAAACCTTCGCCTAGAATTACCTTCTTGATTACATCTTCGATTTTGTCGTTAGCCATGACTGGAGTTCTCCTTTGAAATATGTAGACGCTTCAGAGTTTTGAGATGAAGTCTTTGAAAAGGCGAATTGCCTGTTCTTCTAGTTTGCGTGATGGGGTATTTTTAATTACTTTCTTGTAATTTTCAATAACCACTGGTTTGAGAACCCCGTTATCCCAAATCCATTCCTTGCCTTCCATGATGCCGTTCACAAACGCATTGGGTGCAGAGGGGTCAGCCACCACATCCACTGCTGCCAACATGAAGTCTTCCTGAACCACATTGACTCCATCCTGTTCCTTCAGGCTTCCCATGCCTCGGGACGAAACGCCTAGTTTGGCTCCTTCGTCAATCAGATTCTTTACAATCTTGCCGTATGGGGTGTCCATGACCTTGGCTTCACCAATAATCTGCTTGCCGTCTACAGACAAGTTCTTGATGATGTGGGACACACGCTCTAGGTTTACGGTTGGGCCTTCGGGGTGTCCAAGTTCACCCATAGCACGGTTCTGCTTCACATAATCGGTGTTGTAGCGACCGATTTCTTTTTCCATGATGGAACCTGGATACACACGACCGTTGCGGTTCTTGGTATCGGACTCCATGAACACGCCCTTGATATAATAAGTCTTCTGACCGTTCTTGTCTTCGGTCAGGACTTGAATATCACTCTGGGTTGTTTCGGTAATTAACTTCATTAGTCTTCGGCAACCTCTTCAGCCTCTTCGTACATGGACGGCTTTTCGCTCTTGGACTTCTTCTTTTCCTTCTTGGGTTCTTCGCTGGGGTCGTCGCTGTACATTCCCATCTTCTTGTCTTCGCTGAACAGAGACGCAGCAATACCAATACGCTCTTCGTCTAGCAGGAGCGAAGCCTTGGCATACAGAGCCTTGAAAACGCTTTCTTTAGCGTCCACATAGTTCTTCTCTAGCAGGGCTTTTACGATACTCTTGTTGTTGTCCATTGGTTCTCCTTGTCAGACCTTATTTATTTAGTATTCCCTGTATTTCTCGCAAATATCATTTATTCTTTAGGATTTCCAAACTCGTCTTCGTCTTCATCCCCGCCCACGATTTCTCCGATGGTTACTTCGGGTTGGGCGGGTGCTCCACCTTCGGGAGCCGCCCCTGCGGGGGCAGTACCAACACCCTCTACAGGGGTCATTTGCCCTTCAGGAGCCACAATCTTGCCCTCTGCGGTTTCAGCCTTGATGGCATTGTCAATTTCTTCAATGTCTTCGGCAGTCTGCTTTAAAATATGGCGACGCACAAAATCGCGGGAGTAGTACTTGCCCACAAAGTCTTCTGCGTCTCGTGCCGTCTGTAGACGGTCTTTGAGTACTTCGCTTTCCTTGAGTTCGGAGAAGTGGGAGTCCTTGTTGAACTTGAAAGCAATCTTGGGTTCAATATCCTTCCACTCGTCTTCACGAATAATACCCTTGAGAATCAACTGAATACGCAGCAGGTTCAGGAACACTTCCGAGAACTTCATGCGGAGGCGTTCCACAAACTTGAAAAACTTTACTTCGTCACGGCTGATTTCAGACGCACGACCAATATTGAAGCCTGTGCTTTCCTCTAGACGAGAGGTAGGCACATTCAGCGATTGGAACAGTTTCTTCTGGAAGTATCTCACATCTTCCATCTCGCCCAAGTTTTGACCGCCCTGTAGGGTGCTGACTTCTGTGCCCTTGCCGCCTTCACGACGGGGCATCCAAAAATCTTCAAGCATGGACAGGTGCTTGCGGCTGTCGTTCATTTCCCCTGTGTTGGGGTCGTACATGAGTTTGTTACGATACCGCTGCATCAGCCCACGCACATACTCTTCAGCCTTTTGCTTGGGCAGATTGCCTACATCCACATAAAAAATACGGCGTTCAGGTGCACGAGCCAAGCGGTAAATGATTACCGCGTCTTCAATCATTCGCAACTGGTTGAGTGCTTTGATTGCCTTGTGTAGATACCCCACAATCTTTTTGCGACGAGCATCAAACAAACCGCTGTGTACAAAACAGATAGCATCAGGATTGATTTTCAATCCGTCCAATGTCATTGACGCAGACGCTTGGTCTTGTTCGGTGTAGATGTAGAACTCTTCAATATCCGAAACAAGGTTTACGCCTTTGGGAGCAGACGGGTCATTGATGGGCTTCTTCTTGACTTTGCGAACTTTTCGTATCCTCGTGGGGTCGATTGGTCGCAACTCAATAATGCCTTTTTTCTTGCTCTTCTCGTCTATAATGATGTGGTAGTAAATGCGGCTGTCCACATACCACTTGCGGAACACTTCGTATCCGCGACGGGTAAACTCCATGAGATTCATTACCTCGTGGAATTCTTCTTCAATCTTGTCTTTAATGCTTTTGCTCTGTTTAACAGCCGACACATCAATCTTGACTGCATCCAGTGTGTCATTGTACACAATGCTCTCATTGCAAATATCTGCAATAGCACTTTCCACTTCTGGATGGAGTGCCATCTCACGATACTTGTGAATAAGTTCAATGTCTGACTTTACTGACCCGTCAAAGTCAACATACGCACCAAAGTACCCGCCCACCTCAATTGGTGTGGCTCCGTCATCGTAGTCGGGAGGCACAAAAGAAACAGGCTTCTTGAGGATGTCCTCCGCAGAAGCCGTTTCTTTAGCGTCCTTTTTTCCGATGCTAAAACCGAACAGATTGATTGCCATAATATAATTACCTCATCAAAAGGGCTTCAGAAGCCCTGACCGAAGTTGATACCAAGACCTTGTAGTAGAGTACCAACACCAAGACCACCAACACCAATTGCTGCTGCTCCTGGAGCGGCTTCCCACCACGAGTAGTTCAGGGTTACTGGGAATTCAGCAATCTGGTCGTTGTTCTCGTAAGACAGGTCAATGCTGCCCACATCGCTGGGGAAGCAACCAATGAAACTGTAGGTTCGCACAGGTTCTCCGTCGCGGTGGAGTTGTGTAACTGTCCAAGTAGGCATAAACTCCATGAAGTTGCGAGGAGCGGTGTTGGCAGTGTGCTGATTAAAGATAGCACTCCAACCTTCAAACGCTGAACGCAGGGACAGATTGGTGTCAGAGATTACTGTGAGTGACCAATCAGCAAACGAACGGTCGCCTGGAAGTTTGATACGGCGACCACGATACGGAACTTCAATGGTTCCAAGAGACGACGCAGGAATCTGAGCCGCTTTCACTAGGAAAGAAATGGCTCGGTTGTCTGCGTATCCTGGAATCGACCCGTTCACAACGAACAGGTTTGTGCGAGCACCACCGCCAGCAAAGGCGTTTACGAACCCCGAAATATTGTTTGTTGGTTCTACTGGCATTAGGAATTACTCCTTTTCTCTCTTATCTATACGATTAGCCGCCAACTTCGCTGAAGTTTACGCCAGTCTTGGTGGCAATAAAGTTCAATTGGATGAAGTTGATGCTGCGAGTGGGCTTGACAAAGATATCGGCTACAAACTCGTTGCGGTCGATGACTTCGCCTGTGTTGTTGGTTTCATCGCACACCACCTTGAAGTCGGTGATGCCACGACGCTGTTGAACCGTCTTGAGGAACGGAACCACTAGATTCTTGAATTGAGCACGAGTGAACGCATCGTTCTGCTCAAACAAGAAGAACTTGCTAGCGGTGGCGATTGCCTTCTCAAGAATGATGAACAGGCGACGAATATTGATACGGTCGAATGCCGAGGGCTTGGTCTGCATGGTCTTGTCACCAAACAAGATTACACCTTCACCTGGGAAAGACACGACAGGGTTAATTTGTCGGGTGTACAGTTCATCGCGGTGAGCCTCGGACGATGGGTTGTACGCCAACTTCACCACGCTCTTGACCTGACCACGGTTGAAGCCTGCGGGCGAGAACCACGCTTCATTGGTGAACTCGGTACGAGCAACTAGACCCGCGATGTCTGCGTTGAGCGGAACAAGACGGACTAGATTGTTGTAGGTGTCGAGTTGATACTTCCAACCGCTGTCAAGAACTGCGTAAGAGGAGTTTACATTTAGGCTGCTGTCTCTGTAACTCTTAATACTGTTCAGAGCCTCGTATGGCAGTTTGTTCTCAACATCGGTTTGACGAGGAGAACAGAATGCCATGCAGTCAAGACGCTTTTCGCAAATCTGCTGAATGATTAGTTGCTCAAGAGTTGCAGAAGCGTTGCCTGTTGGGAGCAGAGACACATCAACGGTGTCTGCGTCTTGGAATAGACTCCAACCATTAGCCCAACGCTCGCTGTCGCTTGGCTCAGACGAAACAGCACCAGTTAGACCAAGAGAGTTTACTCCCTGACCAACAGCAGAAGTTGTACTAAGATTTGGGCCAATCAGAGAATTGCCTATGGCTGAGAAATCTTGAGTTGCTGCGTATCCTGCACCACTGTTGTTTCCTGAAAGGTCTGCACACAATGCCCAAACATACTGCGATTGGTCGTTGACTACTGTGCGATAGTAATTGCTGCTGCCATCAAACTTACGGGCATCAGTGGCACGAGACAATCCTTCAAATTTCTCAAGAAGGTTGTTTACTGTGCCTGACCACTTTCCTTCTTTGTCCAATACTAGAACATTGATTAGGTCGTGTGCACCACCAGCATCAGAAGCGTAAGCAGAGGTTGTTGCTCCAGTTGAGACATACTTGGAGTACACACTCTTGATGCTCAAAGTATTACCAGCAGCCTGTGTTTTTGGAAGTATGCTGTCAACTAGAACACGAACAACGGTTGGTCCTCCAGACGCTAGAGTGTATCCGCTTGTGACTCCAAAGAAGTCATTGAATATAGCGGTTACTCCGAACAATCCACCACCAGTAGTATGTGCCTTTTGCACTCCACTAACTGTTACGGTAGTTCCGTCTTCAAAAACAATGTCATCTCCCTTGGAAAAATACAGAGGCTTGCTGCTTGTTCCAGTCACAATATCCATGAAGGTAGCACCAATACTTGCTGCTGCACCTAGAGTATGACCTGTTGTGATTCCGTTTCCGCTAGTCACAACCACCTTGATGCTGTTTCCTAGAACACCTGGATACTTTGATGCAAACAGAACACCGTTTGCGGACTGTGTATTTGCAGAAGCACCTTCGTTTGCGTTGAAATCTGTTTCATTATTGATATCAAATGCTGCCTGATAGGTAGCACCACTCTTTGTTACATGAGAGTTCTTTGCAGCAGACCCAACTACACGCACAACTTGGCAGTTGTTGCCGTATTGTAGAAAGTTGGCAGCGGTGAAGAAGTCCACATAGTTGTCATTATTTGGCTTCTGGAAAATATTTGATAGTTCACGCTCGTTGGCAACAGTCACGATTTCGTTGACTGGTCCCCAATGGAAATAACCTGCAAACCCGCCTGGGGTGGTGGCTACGGCAGGAACAATTGTGGTCAGGTCGATTTCTTTGATGCTTACGCCAGGGCTTACTCTAAATCCCATTGTGGTGTCTCCTTCGTCTGTGAAGCACGGGGTGTGGTGTCGTTACTTCTATCTGTATGTATTATTTGGATACTTCTGCCGTAAAGCCATACCCGTCCCTGTATGTAGCCGTTCAATCACCCCAATTCCACGATGTTCCGCTGCCATCGGTAAACCCTGTAGGGTCGCTGCCGTCGTCCACAAAGCCAAAAGGGGTCATTTCTTCTTCCAAATTTTTCATTTGGTCTTCGTACAGGTCTTTTCGGATGTCGCTGCCTGTGATGTCTTTGAAATATGCTTGGGTGGTTAGCCACGAGAACAGCACCAGCGTCATTACCAAATCGTCGTTGTGGTTGTCTTCTGCTTCAAACGAGTCTCCACGAGCCACAAAAGTACACAATTCGTCCACCACACCAAAGTCTTCGACTACCAGTTTGGTGTCTTCAATCAGGTTTTTCAGAATGGCACACCCGATACGCTTCACGGCGGTAGAGGTCTTTACGCCCTTCATAGCCGAACCGCCCTTGCCGAAGCCACCGTTCACTACTTGCCCCTTGCGTCCCTGCATCTGCACATAGATGATGTTGTCGTATTCCATGTCATCGTGAAGAATGTCTGCTACCTGTTGTCCAATATCGTTGATTTCCACCAGTACATACGCATTGTTGTACTGACGAGCCACGGGGTAGATGGCGTTGGGGTACAACATGGGAGCCAGTTGGTTGTTGCGGAATGTAGCGGCTAGTCGGTACGGCATCTGTGTAACATCCACCACCGAAAACGCATGGTAGTCCTGACCCACGCCACGAGAGGTGTCCACCACAAGCACATATTTGTGTTCGGGTTGTGGTTTGGCGTACACACGCAACCCTTCACTATTGAAATATTCAGGAGTGCGGTACACAAGGCATTTAAGTTTTTCAGGGTGTATCAGGGTGTGAACCGAACCCAAGAATTCTGTTTCAAACTCAGTGCGAAACTGCTCCTCGCTTGTGTTGGAAATGGTTTGCTTTTTCCACTCTTCATCACGACCTGGAACATCGCTCCAGTGCACCTCTATGGGGTAGTACTCGTTCTTGCCTTCTTCGCCCTGCCTCTTGTTGGCATTTACCCACAGGCGGTAGAACATGTTCAAGCCTTTGGGAGTAGACACAATAATCACTTTGGTTTCTTTGCCGCTCGTGATGGTGGGATACACGGACGAGAAGAACTCTTCAGCCACATTCTGTGGAACATAGGCAAATTCATCAAGTAACAACGCATTGTATGAACCGCCACGAACAGCAGATGATGATGTTGCTGCTGCAAGAACTTTAGAACCGTTTTCCAACACGATTGAACCTTTGTTCCATTCCACAACACCTTGCTGCAACCATATAGGAAGGTATTCGTATGCTAGTTTGAGACGACCAAGCAGTTCACGGGCTGTAGCCAGTTTGTTGGCAAGTATACCAACACTCATGTTCTGGTTAAACAGGATGTAGTGTAGCAAGAACGACACCATTGTGGTGGACTTACCGCTCTGTCGGGGCATTTTGCAAATCACAAAACGGTTTTTGTGAACCGCCTCAATCATGTCTTCCTGAAACTCATACGGATGAAACGGAACCAATCCCTTGTCCAATGACACAATCTTTACATAATGCTTGATGAAATACAGTGGGTCTTGAGAGCATTTCACATACTCTTCAATCTGCTTTTCAGAGAAGTTGATATTGACTCCAGCCGCTTTCAGGTTGGAGTTGCCCAAATATTTTTCACTCTTGTTCATGTGGGTTCCTCTGGCTGTGCATCAATAAACGCTTTGGTGCTAGACCGTGCACTGTTGATAATGTCCTGAAGTTCACGAGTTGACCCCACATAGATGGCATTATTTGTGGTGTTGTTTGTGGTGGTCTTGTTTTCAGTCTTGCGAATGCCCTTCATCTTGTCGTGCAGGTCTAGCAGGTCACGGTTGGTTTCGGACAGGGTTTTAATCATCTGTGCAACCACTTCATACGCACGGGGCGAGTCGCCTTCTTGGGCTACTGCAATCACGCCGTCCAGTGCGTTCTTGCCTGCATCTACCAGTTCACGCAGATTCTTGCGAGCAGTTTCGTAGTCGTGCTTCAGGTCTTTTGCCAAGTACTCGTCGGTCAGGGGCGGTGTTTCTATCTTTACGATAGGCATAGGAGCCGAAGGCACTATAGCCTGCGGTTCGCTCTCGCCTGTGCCACCAACCCCTAAAACACTTTCAATATGTGAAAACCCGTCACTCATAAAAACCTCTCAATCAACTAGAATACGGTGGTGCTGTTATGCCCATGTCTCCAAACCACTCAACAGTGACACCTTGTGCAAGAGTATAACCGCTCTGGTACTCGTAAATCTTGGTGTACGGAGTGTAGTTATACTTGCTGGAACTTGCTCCGCTTGGGCCTGTGATTCCTGTGAATATCTTGGAAGACAGACCCGTGACACCTGAAAGAGTGCTTCCTGCGGTGTAACTTGGAAAGTAGTTGAAATCGTATATCTTGGCATCTGTTTTGCGAATCTCTTTGTAACTCCGCACATTTCCAAATATGTACGATTTCATGGTAAAGTTCAGAGTAAAGATAATGCTGCGGCGGCTTTGGAAATCCCCCTCGTAGTCTTCTTCAGATGACACAGAGTTCAGATAGATGGGCACATCCACCTTTGTGTTCACATCATCAAAGTTTATAGTGGTGACAAACTCGGGAGCAAAGTACGGAAGAATCTGCTCAACAATTTGCAGCCCGTCGTCCATGTTTCGTGTGTACACATACAACCCAAAGTCTATATTATACGGAACCTCTGCAAATGTATACTTGACACCACTGGTGGTAGAGTCGAGTACTATGTTTCTCTGCATACTGTTGCGTTTTCTTGCGGGGTCGTATGCGAACCCTGTAATCTCAAATGCCATTCGTGGCAGGGTAATCTGCATGGGATTCTGTAGATACGGGTCGCCTGCAATACGCACCTTGTATTTTTCTTTGGGTGCATACGCTAGAGGAACTTCAATGTATTTGGTTCCGCTGCTCTCAACTCGTGAAATCTTTACCTGATTAAACAACGCACCAAAGGCTACCACCATCTTACGAATAGACTGATTGTAGAACTGTGTAAACATCAGTACTGCCCTTCAGAGAACGGGTCTTTCTCTGTGAAGTCAAAAATATTGTCGCGGTTGGCTTCAAGGTCAATGGCTTCATTGTCCTGAATCTTGGCGTTTGTGGTTCGTGTGTCTGTGTCTGTAACAGCAGTAATAGTGTACGAAACAGCACTTGTTGTTCCTGTTACAACATCACCCACTTCAAAATTACCGCTGCTGACATTTACTACGAGATAGTAAGGTGCGGTTCCAGTTGGGTCAAACTTGGAATCAACACGACCTATTGCGTGTTTATTTGTTACTGTTCCTGCGTACACTTCTTCACCAACTGTATAACTTCCACTACCAGTACTAATATTGATGGTCAGTCTCTTCTGATACTTTGCTATAGCCTTAACAACATCATCCATATCGCTTTCGCCTGTGTCAATTTCTTCTTGAGTATACTTGAAGGCTTCACAATACAGTTTGAACGAGTAACGCTGACCCAACGGGTAAAACGGGTTCTCGTGCTCTACATACTTGATTTCAAACAGACCGTATGGGTAGTCAAAATAGATCAAGTCACCTTCTCGTGGGCGACCCAAATCACGAATGGTGGTGTTGTGTGACATGACCTCCAAAAACCGTCGCTTGGACACTATAAAAGTGCAGTTATCACGAATATCCAAACCGAAACGGGTCATGTCGGTTCCGCCGTCAAATCCTTCTGTGTTTTCCGTGTACATTTCAATACGGTTAGCGTCCTTGAACTTGGACACCTCTTCGCCAAGAATCTTGTCGTCAGTCACCGTTTCTCGTGGAATGTACACCATCTCGTGCCCGTGAATCTTGATGGCTTCGGTGGTCAGCGATTCTAGGAGGTCTTGCTCTCCTTTTACATTCCGACGAAAATACGGGTTTACTGCCATTGGAGTATTTTCAGCCTGTTATAAAATCTGGAGGCAACTGGTACTTGCTCTGCACATCTTCTTCCAGTTTTGCTATCTCTTCCATTGCTTCTTGATAAATCTTGCCACCATTGAATGTCACATTACCTGGAAGAGGCATACCCTCGTACTTGGACAGATTCACACCCCACTGCCGTTTGATTAAGGCAATAGTGTATTTCTTAAGAAAGTTGTCGTTGTAGATTTCAGTAGCAGTTTCAGGATTGTTTGCGGTGTACGCTTCAATCATCAGATATGTGCCTGCTTGCATGTCGGTGGTGGTGGCATCAATAAACAGTTTGTTGTTTACACGGTTAAAACGAATCTGCTTTTCAGGGTCAAGCAACTGCTCCAGCAGTTCAATGTACTGCATGGTGGACACATAGTAGTTCAGATTGGTCTGCCCTGTACGCAAACCGTAAAAGTCGTTGAGTGCCAACTGGTAGCGAATATTGAATATGTTATGGGTAGAGATGTTGAACCCCATATGAAATATTCGGTTAATGGTGAGAATAGACGGGTCTATGGGAGCAGTATCAATGCACTTACGGGAAATGTCTGTAGAAGTTAGTTGGTATGTGTAATACATCTTCTGCCCACCGTCGTGATGCCACTTGGCAAAGTACTGGAGTGCTTCGTCAATACGGTCTTCCACCTGTGAGTCTTCCACATTAACTTCAATCACAGGCTGACCCAGTGCCCGTAGGCAGTAGTCTTTGAGTTGTTGACGGGTTGTGGGGGTTGCCATTCAGTCTCCTTTTTTGAGTATTTAGGAGCGTGGGCTTTTGCCTATTCCCCGTTTTCTGCCTTTAGTCTCTGCACCAAAATTGCTAGTTCTGGTTCTCGTGCACACCACCGGTCGCATCCTGCATCGTTTTTTGGCAGATACAGGCTGTTGTTTCCGTCTGTGATATAATGTCGAACCCCTTTTTCGTATACTCGTGTGTGGAAGCCCCAAGGCACACCGTAGTCACCACACACTTTTAAAAAATTATCCCACGAGTACTCTCGCCCGTTGAGCGTTACTTTGCCACCTGTTCCATAATGAATAAGTGATATAGACATGGGGTATTACGAAACAACTTCTACTGGTTCTTTTTCAACAGCAACATTCCAATAATTTTCGGGTGAACGAGAAGTCTTGGTTACTGTGGATAGAGGACTAATAAACAGGGACTCGTTTCCAGACGCAGCAAGTTTGCTAACCAAAGCAGGTGCAGTTGTTCCTAATAGTCTTTTAAGGTTTGTAAATGTGCTTTGGCTGTCTATGGTATTGGAAACAGAAGTAAACCGCGAATTGGCTGTGTTGTAGTACACCAACACATCTTGATACAGATTTACTGCTGCTGCGGTGGCAAATGTGTAGTATATGCCGTAAGAATCAGCAATAGAAACAGAGAGAGTGCTGCCTGCAACAACAATTGAATCGTAAACAGTTTTCAGATACGAAATATTGCTTTCTATTGGGGTGTAAGTAAATGATGTGGGAAAAGTGGAACCGCTATACAGGTTCTTGAAATCTCCACTGGCTCCACTTGCACCACTCATGGTTAATCCCAAATAGTAACGGAAAGTGTAGTCGTTCAGGTCTTTTCGGTACTGTTTGGCTGCTGTGAGTCCGCTAGACAGTTCCGTTACTGCGGTGGGAATCCAACACGCACCACTATCGTAACCAAAAATGTATCCTGCGGAAGCATCTGTTACCGCATGACCTCCACAAACACCACTTACAGGGGATGTCCACATTCGTGAAGCGGTAACACCCACGCAACCGTAAACATACAGGCTGCTGCCTTGGAATGCCACATTGCTAGCCACCTTGTTGGTGGTATCGCACGGGAAATACGATGTTCCAAGAGGGCCGTCCATGCTTAAGTAGTAAACGGTGTAATAGCCTGCGTCTTGGTGGGCTGTGGGAACAGGTGCGGTACTACCGTGTTGGAACCCACGAAGAGCGTCAGATGTTGTGCCTGCACTAATTACAAGGTCGTCTAGCCAACCCTTGAATGGCTTATTTCCGCTGCCACCGCAACCCACATAAACAGATGATTTGGTTCCACGAATAGTGCCTGTTGCGCCTGTATATTTTTGAACCTGATTGCCGTTCCAATACGAACTAACTGCCGCACTGCTGCCTGCATTGGTATACGCCACGGCAAAATGATTCCACTCGTTCAGGGTGACTCCGCTAGGAGACACATTCATAATGTGGTCAAATCCTGTGGATACTGTGTTTGCTGTGGTGGAAAAATGGAACTGGAAACGAGACGACGAGTAGTCGTATTCCAAACGGAACGAGTCACTGGTTGTGCCTGTTACACCGTCTGGGCTTCGGGTAATAACTATAGGGTCGTAAGCAGAGGTTGGGGCGGTGTCCATGTACACCCAACCAGAAATCAAGAAATACGAAGCCGATGTGAAACCTGGAAGTGAAATGCCTGCGGCAGCGGTGTCTGTGTCCAAATACGAGCCTTTGAACTGTGCTGCACGAGAACCCACAAACGCCCCAGTTGCACCAACGGTTCCTATGGTGGGATTGTACTCGGTGGCAGTGGCTCCACTCAAGGTCAAGTAGTTTATGACCTCTGGAGTTATGTTAGACTGGAAAACTAATTCGGTTGGTGTGAATGTGCCGTATCCTGTGCCGTCTATCTTTTGTTCGGCTAGAGGAAAAACAGTTGTTGTGCTTGGAGCAACAGAGATGTTTCCAATATCTGTGAAAATAGTGGATGTTATGGTGTCTGGCTGTTCAGAAATAGCAACTGTGGTGTTTGACCCACTAATAGGAGTCAATCCTCTAGAAACAACAAAAACATTTGGTTGGTCGCTGTAGGTAGAGGTCAAAAACCCTTTGTCGTCAAACACTTCAACCAGAACTTCTGATGTTCCTGTTAAGGGATTTATTCGTATTAGTGATTTATCTGATGGAGACGGCATTTGTTATCCCCCACGAGGAACAATAAAGGTGTTTACGCAAGTTGTACCTGAGTTTGGCCCAATCATTGGCGACGGAACAGTAATCGCAGTTCCGCCTGCTGTTGCGTTTTGAGTTCCAACAGCAGTACCAGCCAAAACATCGGCTTCAGTGTTTGCGTATCTGTTTGCAAACGATGATTGTTGTGCCAACATTATAGGTATGCGAAGATAGTAAGACCCACCAATAGCAGAGCCAGATGGTATTGCTCTTCCCAATCGTCCCACTCGGGAAACATACGGCTTCCACCACTCGTAATGCGGAGTATCGTTCGAAGGCACATTATACAGAGGAGTTCTGTTGTCTGACCATGTTGTTGCAGAGGGCCATGATTTTCTTGTAAGAATCACATTATGGCGTGTTGGCGATGTCGAAGTTCCTGCGGGAGTATTTGGAGCAGGGTATAAAATACAACTGGTGTAGTTGTCGTTACCAGCATCATACGCCCAATTAGTATCGGTTGTTCCTGCGTGTGGAACATTGGCATCTGCCCAAGCAGGTTGACCAACACCAAGTATTCCGTAAATATAACCACCACTATTCATGGTGATATGCGGCTGGTTGGGCGTTGCTACTATTCCTTGGTATATGCCACCGCCTGTTCCACCGTCAGCCACCTGATTAAAACTATCGTAAAGTCCTGTACAAATAAGTTTGGCTCTGTTATGCACACAAATCATTGGGGAGTATTGAGATAAAGAATACGCACCGTTTATGGCGTAGGTAGTGTTTCCTGTATATCTCCATCCGTAATAGCCTGCATCATTACCTGTAAAACAAGCAGCGTGTGCGTTTGCTCCACTTGCCGCAGGAGCACCAACCTGAACCGCTGTTACTGATTGACCAATACGAATCGTGCCTTCTTCTCTGGCGTACAATCCACAAGCAAACCCGTTACCGTAAGCATAACTACTAGCAACCCCTGCAAACGGATACATGACTGCTGGATTCTTAAAAGCAATCACAGTACCTGAGTCTATGTGTACTCGTCCGTGGTGTTCTGCATGAATACCACCGTGGTTCCATCCTTTTACCCAGTAACTAGAGTTTTGTGAAAAATTTATTTCACCATTTAGATGAGCATACAAACCAATATACTGAGATTCACCAATCACATTTGTAAGATTAGTGGTTGCGGATTCAACAGAACTAATCAAACAGTCAGCGTACTTTTGGTGTGCGTAGAATCCACCAGAATATTCAGAACCAGCACTAATACCCAACGACAAACCGTTGTTTGCAAAGGTTGACAGCAGAGTTCCTGCTGCAACTGTTGCTCCGTTTTGTGCGTGTAGATAGATGTTTGTTTTTGTTAGTGTTAATCCACTAACGAATCCGCTTTCATTAGAGTTGGAATACGCTCGTATAACAATTCCGCTATTACCAATACCACCAAGTGAATCGTTCAAAATGCAGTTTCGATTGGCTATAGTGTAGTTCTGTAGTTTATATCCGTAAAAATCCACACGCTGTGTGTACGCAGGTGTGCCCCCACCAGTCAAAGCACCCGACCAACTTCCACTACCAGCCGCCCAGTACGAAAAGGTTGCACCGTAAGCAGCGTGAACTATGCGACCTATAGTGGCTCCATTACCAAATACTGTACAATTCTTGAATGTGTTGGTGCTCCATGAGTTATAAAAACCTGCGGTGCTTCCAAGTGTATTTCCAGGAAACACTGGAATATTCATGGTGATACGCATGACAGGTATAGCACCAATTGCGTTGCTTGCGTACACATCTTCTAATGTTGCATCTGAACCAGCATTCGTTAACTGTGCGTATTCTCCCTGTAGGTACACATGAGTGTTATACCCAATATCTGCCACACTATTGTATGCTCCAAATTTTAATGTGCTTTTGTCTCGTACAATAATTCCTTTATCGTTATGGCTACTCATAAACACAGGAGTTCTCTTGGAATAATAAAAATCGCTGCCAACTGCTGTGCCCGAACCTGTATATTTTGGACTGTAATCGTATACTTTAGCACCACCAGAAACTATCAATCCATACCGATATCCAAGAGTGGCTACATTTCGAATACCAACAGAAATGTTGTCTCCTTCAAAATAGAGAGCATAATTTGGTGCACTGTACAGAGCACTCTTGCCTGTTCTGTTGAGTCGTGCAAGACCGTTAGCCAAAGGTTGTGCACCGTATGATGCTCCGTCAAACTCTGCATTCACAAGCAGTAGGTTTCGTATTCCCTTTATGGTGGTGGGGTTGCCGTTTCCTTCAATATAGAATGGCACTTTTGAATTGGTTGTGCCTGATGAGCGAATAACAACAGGAAAATTGGTTACAGTTATTACATCGTCTGAAATATAAGTCAGACCAGCAGGCTGTGATGGGAATGCGGTTGCTCCTGCTCCCCAAGTTGAGTTTCCGTAATACCCAACGGGTTCTGAGTATTGTGCTTCAGGATAATTGTTGTTATAACCACACCACGCTGGTGTGTTTCGCAGACCACCACCTATTCTTCCGTTTGAGTTTTCTGCGTCTCCACCAATAAAAGACACCAAACGGGTGTCCATGTTGATGTTTCTGAAAGCCAAACCGAGAGTCTGTCCTGCGGATGAAGCCCCAACAATTTTTGCTAATCCCAAAATTCCGTCACCTTCTTCATACGGATACCCGTGATTAAAACAGTGACGCAGAGAATAGTTTCCATCCCACTTGGTGTCGCTTACACCGCTTCCAAAATTAAGAACTTTATTGTTGTTTCGTGAAAGTGTTTGGTTCACTATGGCAACATATCCGCCTTCGTCTTCTGCGGTGAATCCGTGGGTCACTCCGTTTTCTACGCTCCACAGGTTTACTTCTCCAGTGTGTCCGTAAAAAGACATGGGAGCCAAATCCCAGTTATACGAACCAACCTTCCACAAGTACCGTTCTTTTATGGCAACAGGGTCGCCTTGAATAACAACACTATTTCCAAAAGGATGATACAGATTATCAGGAAAAAAGTTGTCGTGAGTGGTTCCACCGTTCAGGTCGTAGATGCCTTTTTGGAACTGAATGGTCAGGGTGGCATTATTGGTAATTACATATTTTTGTGCTTCTGTCCATGCCTTACTCAGAGTGGCAAACGGCTTGGCTGCTGTGCCGTCGCCTGTGGTGTCGTTTCCGAGGGTTTGACCTGTCCACGAACCTGCCGAGCCTGTCTTGCCTGCTCCCGTTACCCATCCTGGGGCAATGTAGATGGTGGTGTCCGCTGCAATAACCTTGAGGTTTTGCAGGGGGTTGTTGGACGGCGACGGTATGGGGGAAAAGTCTGGCATATGTGTTTATTTATTACAGTATTGAATCGTTTTGTTTGTCAAAATCAAGCAAAAACAACCATTGTGATATAATTGTTATTTTGTAAAGTATTAGAAACATCAACCACGGTTACATCTATTCGGTTTGTTTCTTGAACCTTTGCATTTGCCATTTGATTTCCTCCTGCTAAATCATTTGCAGACCATGCACTAGCAAATGCAGCACCAGTGTTGTTTGGAAGTACTTGCCCAGTCTTCAAATACACAGAATACACACCATTTGCGGGTCTTCCAACATAATCTATGTTACTGCTTGCCCCCCAAATCTTGACCGATCCTCCTGGGCCACTTAAATCTGTTCCATCAAAAGAAACCCAAGCCCTAGCACCAAATATTGGAGCACTTCCGCTAGGAACACTAAAGTTTGCAGACCCCATTATGATTTTGTCGTTGGTTTTAATGCTACCGTTCACATCCAACGCAACTGCCGGATTGGATGTTCCAATACCAAGTCTTCCGTCTCCGCTAATTCGGATTCTTTCACCTTCTGTTCCGCTTTGGAGTGTGGAAAATATAAATCCTCCACCACTACTGTTATACATTGTAAGATTTGAATTTCCAGAAGTGTGTTTGAATTGTAAATTGCTTCCAGGACCATTCAAAATTGCAGAAACACTACCAGACAAAAGGTCTACTCGGAGTGCTCCATCGTATACATGGAGTTTTTGGCTGGGTGCATTTGTTCCAATACCAACTTCTCCACCAACTTCAATTCGCATCCGCTCCGTGCCCAAGCCGCTGTCGCCTGCGGTGTTGGTGTAGAACACCAAATCGCTGTTAGACCCACCAATGGCTCGTGTGCGGAGGTCACGAACCAGTGTGGACGACCACGGCAGGTCTAGGCTGTCAATAATGGCAGCACGGGTGTACGGCTTGGCTTTAATAATGTACCGCACCGCAAGGTACGGGGGCATGTTGTTGTGAGGGTCGTTGCCACCAGTTTCACTTGTGAGTCGCTGGAATCCACCATCAGCAGGATTTTGAACTTGTGCAACTTCGTTTGAACTGTAACCATTTGCTTGTGCATTATTATCTTGACCATAAATTATATGTTGGTGAGACGGCATTTCTCCAGCGGTGAGGATGTGTCGCTCTTCGCCACCTTCTGAACCAAGCGGATAGATTCCGCTGATTGCAGATTGGTTGGTAGCATCGCCTTCAAGATCAGCAAGAGTTGTTTGATTCACGCCCAACGCAAATCGACCACGCAGGTCTGGGGTATTAAAGTGTGTAAGTGCCACCGTTGTAATGCTAGCGGTGCTGCTTCTTACGGTTCCTACACTACTTACAATTCTATATTGTAAACCAGAAACGCTTCCAGCCTTGAACAACAGGTTCGGGAATTCTAGTGTTTTATTTGTGCTATTGTAAACAGAAAGTGTTTGAATAACTGCACTAGTTGCAGAAACAGAAAGAACCACACCAATAAGTTCTGCGTTGGAATTGTAAACGCTACCTGTCCAAGCGTTGGTGTTGTTTTTGAATTGAAGTATGTCACCAACCACAACACTACCGGTGTTTAGTTCTGTTCCTGTAAGAGTCACCACACAACCGTAAATAGGAGCACGGTCGCCACTAGTGTTTTGTAGTTTGCTGTACAGTTCAGGGTAATCAGCAACGGTATAGGTTGTGCCGTTGCACTCCAACCATGTGTCGGGAATGGTTGTGCCTGCAAAGGGCATGATGCTGCCCACAGGCTGCACCTCGTCAATACCCACCGTAGACGAACCACCAATCTGTGTGCCCAAGTAGTTGTTCATCACATACCCGTTCAGGGTGGGGTGGCGAGTCACCACAGGCTTGATTACAGTTCCCACAGCACTGGGTGGGTTGTGGGTCAGTCCACCCGAAACAGTAGAGTCAAGAAAAAGCACAGGGTACGACAGCCCTGCGTATTTGGGCATGTCAATATAGCCACCGTAGGTGAGTTCAAAGGTGTTTGGGTCTGTGATGGCATTCACAATACCCAGCACTTCTGCGTTTTCTGCGGAGTCTGCTTGTGCTTTAAAGTATTTTTTAGCGTCTGCGGCGTTGAAACGCACCACATCACCCACAGTAAAGCCGTGAGACGACAGAGCGATGCTCTCTTTCAGAGTCTTGGCTGTTGCTGCTCCACCTGTTAGTACGAGTGATGAACCCATGTGTGTGTTCCTAATTTATATTGA
>Ga0194116_10000945_pt1 | contig 45582 bp, 49 predicted proteins | sample TA2MahsurfametaG_4_FD_148617 | JGI IMG/M metagenome (GOLD analysis project Ga0194116, IMG submission 148617) | Freshwater microbial communities from Lake Tanganyika, Tanzania - TA2015008 Mahale S9 surface | ecosystem: Environmental > Aquatic > Freshwater > Lake | place: Tanzania: Lake... | reverse complement strand
GCGCGCGCTGGCGCCGCCGTGGCCTCCGTCACACCCGGTTCCAGCCCATTATTTCCGTCCATGCTCTACCTCCGTCTTTACGATCGGTAGCGCAGTGCGCTGTCTCAGGAAACCGTGCCCCACCCCAGACCCAATAGATAGTGGTCGCGATCCGTCCGGAACGAGATGGCGAAGCTTATTTGAAACTTCTTTGTTTTAGAGTGGTTTACGACGTGATATTTGATAGTTCGTATCGTGTTGATCCGCCGGGCGCGCCGGCCGCGGGGTCGTTCTAGTCCATGGCGAACGTTACGCGCCTGCAAACGTCATACAGCAACCTCCCGGTTGAAGCGCCGCCGCCTGTCGGGCCACAGCAACCGCATGGCGATCCGTCGCCGTCGGTATCGGTCCGCAGCATCCTGGGCATGCTGCGGCGCCACAAACTGCTGATCGGCGGCGTGGCGCTGCTCGGCACGACGATCGCCTGGCTGGTCGCCAACCAGTTGACCCCGGTCTATCAGGCCCAGGCGGATATCGTCATCGAGGGCAGCGCCGACACCCCGATCATCAACCCGAACCAGGCTCCCGGCGTCGCCGACATCAACATGGAGGCCGAGGCGGCCAAGCTGAAGAGCGAGGCCAACGCCCGACTTTCGGTGCGGGCGCTGAACCTGATCGAGCACCCGCACTTCAATCCCGATCTCGCGCCGCCGCAGCAGGGCAAGCTGAAGGCGCTCTTCGCGCCGGTCCTGAAGCTGGTCGGCGCCGGCGGCGCGGCGCCCCCGTCGCGCCTGCCGCCCGATGAAGTGCGCCGCCGCCTCGACGCGATGCCGCCGGATCAGAAGGATCCCTTCTACAACCAGATCGCCGGCGCCTGGGCCGGCGGGTTGTCGACCGCGATCCCGTTGTACTCGCGCGTCATGAGCGTGCGCTACCGCTCGTCCGATCCGCAGCTCGCCGCGCTATCGGTGAACCAGGCGATCCGCACCTACATGGACCAGCAGACGTCCGACAAGAAGCAGGACGCGCTGGAGCTGATGCGCTTTCTCAGCACGCAGACCGAGACAGCGCGCAAGGCCGTGGTGGAGGCCGAGGGCAAGCTGGCCGAGTTCCGCGCCGCCAACCAGATCTACGACACCGGCGATGCCTCGACGCAGACCAAGCAGCTGGTCGAGCTGCAGGCGCAGCTGCTTTCGGCCGAGAAAGAGCTGCGCGAGAAGACCGCGCGCGCCGACAACGGCTCGTTGCCCAACGACACTACCCTGCTGGGCGAGCTGGCCAGCGCCGAGAAGCGCGTCGCCGAGCTGTCGGCGCAACTCGGCCCGCCCGGCGCATCCCGACATGCTGCGCGCGCGCCAGCAGCTCGGCGCCGTGCAGGCGCGCGTCGAAGCCGAACGAGCTCGCGTCATCGCCAACCAGCGTCGCGAGCTCGGGGCCACGCGCATCTCGGTCGAGAAGCTGCGCACCGAGGTCGCCAGACTCGAGGAGCAGATCAAGCGGCAGACCGTGAACCTGGCGCAGCTGCGCACGCTGCAGACCGAACTCGACACACGCAAGCAGTACTACCAGGCGCTGCTGTCGCGCTTCCAGGAGGTCAGCCTCACCGGCCAGCAGCAGCGCAAATCCATGGCGCGGCCGCTGAACGAGGCAGAGACGCCCAGTTTCCCCGTGGCGCCGCGCAAGGACCTGATCGTGCTGATGGCCTTCGTGGCCTCGCTTGCGCTGGGCGTCGGGGTGGCCATCATCATCGAGCTGATGGATTCCGGGTTCCGCTCGATCCACCAGCTCGAGCAGATGACCGGCGTCGCCGCGCTCGGCATGGTGCCGTTCCAGTCCGGCCGCCTGCGACGTAACTCCAAGCCGTGGCTGAACATCGTCGACAAGCCGAACTCGGCCTACTCCGAGGCGCTGCGCACGATCCGCACCGGCATCCAGCTTTCCAGCGCCGACCATCCGCAGCGCACCGTCGTGGTGACCTCCTCGGTGCCGGGCGAGGGCAAGACGACGACCTCGCTGTCGCTGGCCGCCGCCTCGGCGGCGTCGGGCGCGCGCACGCTGCTGATCGACTGCGACCTGCGCCAGCCTTCGGCGCACAAGAACCTCGGCGTCGAGAACGAGGCCGGTCTGGCCGAGTTCCTGTCGGGCCAGCGCAACCTCGAGGAGCTGGTGCATGTCGAGCCGCGCACCGGCCTCTACTACATCCTCGCAGGCAAGCGCCCGCCCTCGCCCACCGACCTGTTGGGCTCGCTGCGCATGCGCCGTCTGCTGCAGCAGCTGGGCGACGCCTTCGACCTCGTGGTCCTCGACACACCGCCGGTGCTGGCCGTGTCGGACGCCCTGCTGCTGGTGCGCCAGGCCGATACGACGATCTTCGTCGTGCGCTGGGAAAAGACGCGGCGCGACATCGCCTCGACCGGCGTGAAGATGGTCTATGAAGCCGGCGCGCGCCTGTCCGGCATCGTGCTCACCCAGGTCGACCTGCGGCGCCACGCTCAGTACGACTACACTGACAGCGGCGTTTACTACTACCGCGGCTACAAGAAGTACTACGGCGAGTAGCCGAACCCCTCGACGCGCTCCCTCATGGTGACGCCCACGAACCGTGTCTCACTGGTTTCCGACGTGCGTCCCGACCGCCGGGCCCGGCGCGGCGGCCGGCGCAGCGGCGGGCCCGAGCACCTCGGCCACAGCCTCGCGCTGCCGCTGGGCGTCATCGCCATCGTCGGCGGCCTCGCGTTGGGCGCGGTGGCGTTGCCGCATCTCTTCGCCGCCATCGCCGTGTTCCAGGCCCAGCCCATCGTCGCGCGCTATATCGCCGGCGAGCGCGGGCTTTACGCCTCGGATGTCGCGTCCGCTGCCGAACGATTGGAGCTCGCGCTCGACCTGGCGCCGAACGCCGATACGGCGGTGATGCTGGCCGATCTGCGGCTCTGGCAGGCCCGACGCGCCACCGACAGCAAGCTCGCCGCCGAGCACACGCAACTGAGTGTCGCCGCCGCGAAAACAGCCGTGCGCCACGCGCCGGCCCATCCCGAGGCGTGGACCGCGCTGGCCGACGCGCTCGACCTGCTGACCCAAGGCGATGCCTCGGTGATCGCGCCGCTGTCGCGCGCGTTGCTGGTGGCGCCCTACGATCCCAGGCGACGCGGCGTGCGGGTGGAGTTGGCGATGCGCCACTGGGAGGCGCTATCACCGCAGGCGCAGCGCGCTGCCGGACCAGCGTTCATCGCCATGGCGCGCGCCGATATCGGCGCGCTGGCCAGACTGACCAAGCGGTACCTGGCGCTGGGCGCCACGCGCGCGGCGCTGTCGGGCGATCGTGACCTGGCGCGGCGTTTCGACGCCACCTATATCGCCCTGCCTAATTGACGACTTCGCCCCGGTAGACGCCCCAGACGTGGCGGCGTTCGATCCAGCCGATATGGCCGCTGGCCTGCACCCGGCACCAATCGCCCGAGCACGACTTCACCTGGGCGACGACCTCGACCTCCATGCGCGCGACCTCGGCGGCGCCGGCCGCGGGCGTCTTGCGCAGCGGCGCGTTGGCCGTGGTGACGATGACGTAGCGCCTGCCGGTCAGCAGGCTCGCGTGCACCCAGCCGCCGGCGCCCTGCCAATCGCGGATCTTTCGGTAGTTTTCGTACTCGCCGACGATCTCCACCGGCATGCCCTTGCGCTTGAACACCCAGTCGATGGGATAGCGAGGGCCCGGCCCGGTGCGCACGTTGGTCTCGTCGGCGCGCACCGTGGCGAAACGCGGGACCGGCAGTCCGGTGCCCTTACGCAGGGGCGGCGGGTTGGCGCCACCGGACGTCGCCACGGCCTGGGCGAAGGCGGGCGGAACGGCGAGCGCCCATAGCCCCGCCAAGGCCAAAGCCCAAGCCGACCGTCTGATCCACGCGCCACGACCCATTTCCAACATATATCGCAACGCAAGCTTTCAATCCACCTGTGAAAACCACGATAAGGGGCGGATTCGGCACGGTTTTTGCGGATTGGACACTTCCCGGTGCCAAACTGGACAAGGCGCGCGCGGCTTTGCTATTGGCCCGGCTTCGGGGGTTATTGGAGCCATCATGGCCGTATCGCCAAAGAAGCCGCTCGTTATCGTCACGCGCAAGCTGCCGGATGCGATCGAGACGCGCATGATGGAGCTGTTCGACACCCGGCTGAACGCCGACGACAAGCCGATGACCCAGGCCCAGCTGATCGAGGCGGCCAAGACCGCCGATGTGCTGGTGCCGACCGTGACCGACCGGATCGACGCGCGGGTGCTGTCGCAGGCCGGGCCCAAGCTGCGCCTGATCGCCTCCTTCGGCACCGGTGTCGACCACATCGACCTGGACACCGCCCGCCAGCGCGGCGTGGTTGTCACCAACACGCCGGGCGTGCTGACCGAGGACACCGCCGACATGAGCATGGCGCTGATCCTCGCCGTGGCCCGCCGCATCGGCGAGGGCGAGCGCCTGGTGCGTGCCGCCAAATGGACCGGCTGGGCGCCCACCGCGATGCTGGGCGCGCGTATCTGGGGCAAGCGGCTGGGCATCATCGGCATGGGCCGCATCGGCCAGGCCCTGGCGCGCCGCGCCCGCGGATTCGGCATGGCGGTGCACTACCACAACCGCCGCCGCCTGCACGCCGAGATCGAGAAGCCGCTTGAGGCGACCTACTGGGAGAGCCTCGACCAGATGCTGGCGCGCATGGACATCGTGTCGGTGAACTGCCCGCACACGCCGGCGACCTACCATTTGCTCTCGGCGCGACGGCTGAAGCTGATGCGTCCCTCGGCCATCCTGGTCAACACCGCGCGCGGCGAGGTGGTCGACGAGAACGCGCTCACCCGCATGCTGCGCGCCGGCGAGCTGGCCGGCGCCGGCCTCGACGTCTTCGAGCACGAGCCGGCGATCAACCCCAAGCTGGTCGAGCTCGACAAGGTCGTGCTGCTGCCGCACATGGGCTCGGCCACCCTCGAGGGCCGCATCGAGATGGGCGAGAAGGTCATCATCAACATCAAGACCTTCGTCGACGGCCACCGGCCGCCCGACCGCGTACTGGCGGCGATGTTCTGAGCCCTACTCCACCGTCCCCGGCAGCGACGTGCGCGCTTCCAGCACGTCGCGCGTGGCGCGGCTGACCTGGGCGCCGAGCAGGACGATGATCGCGGTGTAGTAGATCCACACCATCACGGCGGCGACGCCGCCGGCGGCGCCGAAGGCGCTGGCCATGTGGGTGACGCTGAAATAGTAGACGATCGCCCAGTTGCCCAGCGCGAACAGGACGGCGACGATCGCGCCGCCGTAGAGCGCGTAGCGCCACGGCACGACGACGTCGGGCAAGGCCTTGTAGATGACGGTGAAGAAGGCCGCGACGGCGGCGTAGCGCAGCACGCCGGACACCGCCGGACCGATCCATTCGCCCAGCACCGGAAAAGTGTTCAGCGCGTCGGCGTAGGCGCTGAGCACCAGGCCGGCCAACAGGACCACCAGGAACAGCACGCCGATCACCGTCATCAGCGCCAGCGCCAGCAGGCGCGTGCGCACTTCCGCCAGCACCACGTTGCGGCGCCAGCCGCCGGCCGGCTTCCAGATGTGGTCGAGCGCGCTGTCGAGCTCGACGAAGACCGAGGAGCCGGAATAGAGCAGCAGCGCCAGGCCGACCGCCGCCACCCAGCCGCGGCCGCTGAACAGGCTGGTGCCGGCGAAGCGGCGCAGGATGTCGAGGTTCTCGGGGCCGACCACGGTGGCGATGGCGTCGAGGATGTGCTGCTGCGCCATCAACCGGCCGACCACCGGCTCGGCGATGGCGACGCTGAAGATCAGCACCGGGCCCAGCGAGAAGATCGTGTAGAAGGCGATTGCCGCCGCCATCGAGGTCAGCCGGTTGTCGACGAAGCCGCGATAGGTGGCGAGGAAGATGTCGAGCAGCAGCCTTGGCAGGCCGTTCCCGACGTACCTCCGCCAGATCGTCGCAAACAGATCCCTGGTGCGCCGCCACGACATGACGTCAGCCTATCACGCCGCCTTCGAATCGATGCGCGGCAGATGGGCGATGGAATTGGCGTAATAGGCCAGCAACGAACGCTGCGCCGCGACGGCGGTGTAGAGGCCGTCCTCGCTGACGGCGGCCAGCCGACGCAGGGTCAGCATGCGCAGGCCGACATGGATGGCGTAGTCGCGATCGCCGCGCGGCAGGTAGATCTTGGCGCCGGCGGCGCCGAGATCGTCCATCAGATCGGCGCAGCGCCCCTTGAGCTCCAGCTCGTCCAAGGGCTCGTCGGCCTCGAGCAGCACGGTGGACACCAGCGACACCGACAGCACGGGCACGACCTTGCCGATGCCGTCCATGATGTCGGCCGCCAGCGCGCCCACCGCCTCGAAGCGCTGGTCCTTGTCGAGCTTGCGCAGATCGCCGCCGAAGCGATCGGTGGTGCGCGCCAGCCACTCGCGCGCCGAGATCGGCGTGCCAAAGTTCACGCAGGCGTAGCCGAAGCTGTACCAGCGACCGCGCAGCATCTGGCCGATATTGCGCGCGACGAAACGCATGGTCGTCTTGAACGCGAAGCCGGCGCCCAGCCGTGGCGCCTCGGCGTCGCCGGCGCGCAGCTGCGTGCGGTCCTCCAGCACGCGGTCGTAGTTGATGCCGACAGGGACGAAGACGACGTCGCGCGCGCCCTGCGGGTCGAACGACTTCAGCGCGTAGTCGACCAGACCAAGCCGCGGCGGCCTGAGCTTGCCGTCCTTGGTCAACCCACCCTCGGGATACATCGCCTGCGCCACGCCGGCCTCGGTCGCCATGTGCACGTAGCGCTCCAGCACGCGGCGATAGAGCGGGTTGTTGGAGTTGCGGCGCACGAAATAGGCACCCATCGAGCGGATCAGCTGCTGCAGCGGCCAGATGCGCGCCCACTCGCCCACCGCGTAGCTGAGCGCCGTGCGCTCGGCGGCGAGGAAGGCCACCAGCACGTAGTCCATGTTGCTGCGGTGGTTCATGACGAAGACGATGGTGGCGTCGCTCGGCACCTGCGCGTGCGCCAGGTCGTCGACATAGCCCAGGCGCACGCGATAGAGCGCACGGGCGAGCGCGCGGGCGAGCGCGTAGCCGACACGGAAATAGATATAGGCGTTGAAGGCCGGCACGATCTCGCGGGCGTAGCGATAGGCCTCGGTCATCGCCACCTCGCGCGGGATGTTCTCGGCCTTGGCCTTCTCGTTGGCGGCGGCGACGACCTGCGGGTCGTAGACCAGGCGGTCGACCAGCACCTGGCGGCGGGTGAGCTGGAACGGCTTGATCTCGATGCGCAGACGGCGATTGACGCTGTCGATCAGCCGGTTGACGCGACGGCGCAGGAACCAGCGGCCCGACGGGATCAGCAGACGGTCGATCAGCGACCAGGCCGCGAAGACCGCGAGCGCCGCGAACAGCCAGAGCGGAACCGAAACCGGCTCGGTCATCCCCGTCTCACCCTCCCCTTTCGCCCGAGCGTATCGTGTTAGGGTCGCGACCCCAAGGGGAGGGGCGGATGGCCTATATCGCCGGCGTCGGCACCACGCGCTTCGGCCAGCATCCCGGCAGCACCACGTCGGGCCTGATGGCCGACGCGGCGCGTCTGGCGATGGAAGACGCCGGGCTGGCACGACGCGACATCGACGGCGTGCTGTGCGGCTATGCCACCACCATGCCGCACATCATGCTGGCGACGGTGTTCGCCGAGAGCTTCGGCCTGAGGCCGGCCTACGCCCACGCCATGCAGGCCGGCGGCGCGACCGGCGTGGCGATGGCGATGCTGGCGTCGATCCTGGTCGATTCCGGCCGCTGCAAGGCGGTGCTGATCGTCGGCGCCGAGAACCGCGCATCGGGCCAGACACGCGACCAGTCGATCCAGACCTTGGCGCAGGCGGGCCATCCCGACTACGAGGTGCCCTACGGCGCCACCATTCCCGCCTATTACGGCCTGCTGGCGGCGCGCTACATGCACCAATTCGGCCTGACGCAAGAGGATCTCGCATCGCTTGCCGTGGTCATGCGCCGCCACGCCGCGCGCCATCCCGAGGCGCATTTGCGCGAGCCCTTCACCTTCGAGCAGGCGATGGCGTCCAAGCCGATCGCGCTGCCGCTGCGCCTGCTCGATTGCTGCCCGATCTCCGATGGCGGCGTCGCCATGGTGATCACCCGCGATCCCACCAATGCCACGCGCGTGAAGGTGCGCGGCGCGGGCCAGGCCCATCTGCATCAGCACATCTCGATGGCGCGCGACTGGGCCGACATGGGCGCCAGGCGCGCCGCCGACCTGGCCTTCGCCGAGGCGCGTATGGGCCTGAAGGACATCCAGCACCTCGCGGTCTACGATTCCTTCACCATCACGCTCGCCATGCTGCTGGAGGAGATCGGCTTCATCGCGCGCGGCAAGTCGGGCGAGGCGGCGCGCGCCGGCCGTTTCGAGATCGGCGGCGACATGCCGCTGAACCTGCATGGCGGGCTGCTGTCCTTCGGCCATTGCGGCGTCGGCGGTGGCATGGCGCATCTCGTCGAGGCGCAACGCCAGCTGAGCGGCCGCGCCGGCGACCGGCAGGCCGGCGCGCCAACGACCGCCTACGTGCACGGCGACGGCGGCGTGATGTCCTCGCATGTCGCGATGATCCTGGAACGGGTGTGAGCATGAGCTTCAGCGCCAATCCGCACGCCCAGGCTTTCTGGCAGCACGCCCAGGAAGGCCGCATCATCTTCGCGCGCTGCTGCGCCGATCATTGTGGCGCGCCGCAATTCCCGCCCAAGCCGCGCTGCGACGTCTGCGACGGCGACCGGCTGGAGATGCGACAGGCCACGGGCACCGGCACGATCTTCTCGATCACGGTCGTGCACCGGCCGCCCTCGGATGCGCTGCGCCAATACGCGCCCTACGGCATCGCGCTGGTCGATCTCGACGAGGGCTTCCGCATGATGGCACACGCCGATCCCCGCCTGACGATCGGCGCCCGCGTGCGCGCGACCTTCGTGCCTTTCGGCGATCGCACCGTGCCGCGCTTCGTCGCCGATCAGAAGCCGTAGAGCTTCGCCGGATTGTCGACCAGCACGCGCTTGCGCAAGGCGGCATCGGGCATCCAGCGGCCGAGAATCTCCAGCGTCTCGCCGGTGCGGAACGGTACCTTGCCGAGATGGGGATGCGGCCAGTCGGTGCCCCACACCAGCCGGTCGGGCCGCGCCGCGATCAGCCCCATGGCGACATCGTCGACGTCGGTCCACTCATGGCTCTGCGGGCTGTTGCGATAGGCGCCGGAGATCTTCACCCAGGTGCGGCCATTCTTCAGCAGGTCGAGCATCACCTGGTAAGCGGGATTCTCGATTCCCTGCGACGCCTTGATATAGGCCATGTGGTCGATCACGACATCGACCGGCAACGCCGGCAGACGCGGCGCGACCTCGACGAGACGCTCGGGCGTGGTCAGCAACTGCACGTGCCAACCCATGGGCGCGATGCGGCTCGCCAGGGTCTCCAGCGCCTCGAAGCCGATACCGCCGCCGGTCGTCACGTTGAAGCGCAACCCGCGCACGCCGGCCTCGTTCAGCGCCCGCAGTTCCCCATCCGGTACGTCGGGCGCGCAGACGGCGATACCGCGCAGCCGCCGGGGATGATCGCGCAGCACCTCGACCATCAGGCTGTTGTCGGTGCCATGCACGCTGACCTGCACCAGAACGCCGTAGGTCAGCCCCAGCCCGTCGAGCATGCGCAGATACTGCTTCTCGGTGGCTGGCGGCGGCGTGTAGCCGCGCGTCGCGACCAAGGGATGCTCGATCCCGTCGCCGATGACATGGGCGTGCGAGCAGACGGCACCGAAGGGCACCGGCCAGGGCGGCGCGCGCATCTCAGGGCGCGGTGGCGCGCAGGCCGGCGCCTGCTCGGTGGCGAGCGAATGATCGGGCGCGCCATGGGCCATGCGGATCCTCCCGGACGACGGTCATCGCCGTCTTGCCTGCCAGTCAATCACCTCCGGCGCGCGACGACAAACCCCCGGCCGCTCGAGACGCCCGGCATCACATCCGCGCGCGTGCGCGTTGACGGCGGGCCGCTTCGCGCCCACTTTGGAGGTGGCGGGTTCGAGGGAGATCACCCATGTTTCTGTCGATGCTGTCGAAGAAGGCCAGGATGCCGGCGCCCGACCAGGCGCTGCGCGGCCGCGCCGGCTATGTCTTTGAGATTCCCGATATCCATTTCGTCAACGGCAACCGCATCGTGCCGCCCTTCCCCGCCGGGCTCGAATCGGCGGTGTTCGGCATGGGTTGCTTCTGGGGCGCGGAGCGCAAGTTCTGGCAGGCCTCCGACGTCTACAGCACCGCCGTGGGCTACGCCGCCGGCTACACGCCGCATCCGACCTACGAGGAGGTCTGCTCCGGCCAGACCGGCCACAACGAGGTGGTGAAGGTCTGGTGGGATCCGAAGAAGACCAGCTTCGAGGCGATGCTGAAGGTGTTCTGGGAGAACCACGACCCGACCCAGGGCATGCGCCAGGGCAACGACGTCGGCACGCAGTATCGCTCCGGCATCTACGTCGCGAACGCCGCGCAACGCGCGGCGGCGGAAGCATCGAAAACGCTGTTCCAGGCGGCGCTCGGCCAGCGCGGCTTCGGCCCGATCACAACCGAGATTCTCGACGTGCCGGAGTTCTACTACGCCGAGGACTACCACCAGCAGTATCTGGCGAAGGTCCCCAACGGCTATTGCGGCCTGGGCGGCACCGGCGTGTCGTGCCCGATCGGCACGGGCGTGACGGCGAACGCGTAAACCGGGACCGCCGGCATCATGAGAAGAGCCGGCGGGACGCCGGCTGTCCCAAAGACCTACAGCGTCACAAGCTGACCGCCCGCCGGCGTCGCCTCGAGCAGGGTGACGATGCCGGCGATCTCGTGCGGCACGTCCTCGCGCAGGCTGGCGCGATCGATGTTCTGCGCGCGCAAGCCCATCTCGCAGACGATGACGCGCACGCCCATCTCGACGCAGGCGGACAGCAAGGTCTCGAAGTCGCCCACGCCGCGCGCCTTGTAGGCGTTGTCGCGGGTGATACCGGCGTCGAGCGCGTCGGCGAAGCCGGCGCGGCCATCCGACGACGCGCCGGCTTCGGCCGGCAGGCGGTGCCACAACGGCTCACCGGACTTCGCATGGGTCAGCGCCGCGATCGCCTTCTGGGTGAAGAACAGCGTGGTCGGCCGACCCACCGCGCGCGCCGCCGCCGCCATCGCCAGCGCGTAGTGCACGCGCTCGTAGTCGCCCGAGAGCGCGATGATCGACAGCGCCGGTTGGGTATCAGCCACAATAGACCTCGTCGTAGCTGGCACGGGCGAGCGGTGCGTCGAGCGATGTGATTTGCGGATGCGCGCCGCACAGCGGGCAATCGTCGCGCTTCTGGATCTCCAGCCGTTCGACCTGCGCGCCGAGCGCGTCGTAGAGCAACAGGGTGCCGGACAGCGACTCGCCGACGCCGAGGATCTCCTTCACCACTTCGGTCGCCTGCCAGGCGCCGATCATGCCGGCCATCGCGCCCAGCACCCCGGCGGCGGCGCAGCTCGGCACCGAGTCGGGCGGTGGTGGTTCGGGAAACAGGCAGCGATAGCAGGGGTGCGGCGCGCCGAGATGCGCCTTCCAGGTGGAGAGCTGCGCCTCGAAGCGCAGAATCGCCGCCGCCACGAGGGTGCGGCGCGCGAGGAAGCAGGCGTCGGTCAGCAGATAGCGGGTAGCGAAATTGTCCGAGCCGTCGGCGACGATGTCGTAGTCGCTGACGATAGCCATCGCGTTGGCGGCAGTCATCCGCTCGGCGATGGTGATGACCTCGCACTCGGGATTGATCTCGAGGAGCGCGCGGCGCGCGCTGTCGACCTTGCGCACGCCGAGATCGGCGGTGCGATGGATCACCTGGCGCTGCAGGTTCGACAGGCTGACCGTGTCGTGGTCGACCACGCCCAGAGTGCCGATGCCGGCGGCGGCGAGGTATTGCAACAAAGGCGCGCCCAAGCCGCCGGCGCCGACCACCAGCACACGGGCCTGGCGCAGCTTGGCCTGACCGATGCCGCCGATCTCCGGCAGGATGATGTGGCGCGCGTAGCGCTGAAGCTGGGCTTCGGTGAAGTCCATGCCGGCGCTTATAGCACGCCACACCCCGTCGCCGGGCTCAGCGCTTGACCTTGAAGAACGGCACCTCGTTCATGATCGAGTTGTTCTGCTGGATCAGCGCGCCCAGCTCGCTGCTCTTCTTCAGGTAAACCTGCCAGTCGGGATCGGCCATCATCGCCGCGCGCTTCTTGGCGCGGTCGCCGGCGTCGTCATAGGCCCAGATGTGCACGAAGCTGTTGACCAGCCCGGTCTCGGTGACCGCGTAGAACACCGGCTGGCCCAGATGCTTGGTCTGCGGCGCCTTGCCGAACTCCTCGTAGAGCTTGAGCTGGGCGTTGATGGTGCCCGGGCGGCAGACATAGGTGCGCATGTCGAAGATCACGGCGTTTCCTCCTGGAGGCGTTGAACAGAACGGAGCCTAGCAGCAACACCCTCTCCCCGCTCGCGGGGAGAGGGAGAAAGACCTCAATACCCATCGAACAGCGCGGTCGAGAGGTAGCGTTCGGCGAAGGAGGGCACGATCACGACGATGCGCTTGCCCTCGTTCTCCTTCTTGGCGCCGAGCTCGAGCGCGGCGGCGATGGCGGCGCCAGAGGAGATGCCCACCGGCAGGCCCTCGACCGCGGCGACCTCGCGCGAGGTGGCGAAGGCGTTGGCGTTGGCGATGCGGATCACGCCGTCGATCACGCCCTTGTTGAGGATGTCGGGGATGAAGCCGGCGCCGATGCCCTGGATAGGATGCGGGCCGGGCGGGCCGCCTGAGATCACTGCGCTGTCCTCGGGTTCGACGGCGTAGACCTTGAGGTTGGGCAGGCGCGGCTTGAGCACCTCGCCGACGCCGGTGATCGTGCCGCCGGTGCCCACGCCCGAGACGAAGATGTCGAGCTGACCGCCGGTGTCCTTCCAGATCTCCTCGGCTGTGGTCTTGCGATGGATCGCCGGGTTGGACGGGTTCTGGAATTGCTGCGGGATGAAGCTGTTGGGAATCGTCTTCGCCAGTTCCTCGGCGCGCGCGATGGCGCCTTTCATGCCCTTCTCGCGCGGCGTCAGGTCGAGCTCGGCGCCGAGAAACTTGAGCATCTTGCGGCGCTCGATCGACATCGATTCCGGCATGGTCAGGATCAGCCGATAACCCCGCGCCGCGGCGACGAAGGCCAGTCCGATGCCGGTATTGCCCGAGGTCGGCTCGATCAGGGTCGACTTGCCCGGCGTGATGCGGCCAGCCTTCTCGGCGGCGTCGATCATCGCGAAGCCGATGCGATCCTTCACCGAGCTCAACGGGTTGAAGAACTCCAGCTTGCCGATGATGTCGGCCTTCACGCCGCGCTTGGCCGCCAGCTTGGACAGCCGCACCAAAGGCGTCGCGCCGATGGTGTCGACGATGCTGTCGTAGATCCGGCCGCGGAACTCGGATGTGGTCATCTTGATGCCCTCCGTTTGATCGCAGAATACCTTCCCCCGCTGGCGGGGGAAGGCAGGAGCTGAAAAGAAAACGGCGGCCCGCAGGCCGCCGTTCGATTCGCCGATGTGTCGCGAAAATCAGGGCTGCGGCGCGTCGGCCGGATCGGCGCGGCGCTGCGAGCGCTCGGCGTCGCGCTGGTCACGTTCGGCGCGCAGCTTCTCGGAGATGTCCTCGCCGGTCGCCTGGTCGACGACCTTCATGCTGAGCTTGACCTTGCCGCGGTCATCGACGCCCAGCACCTTGACCTTCACCTGGTCGCCTTCCTTGACCACGTCGCCGACCTTGGCGACGCGCCGCGGCGCCAGCTCGGAGATGTGCACCAGGCCGTCGCGGGCGCCGAGGAAGTTCACGAAGGCGCCGAACTCGACGACCTTCACGACCTTGCCGTTGTAGATCACGCCGACTTCCGGCTCGGCGACGATGCCCTTGATCCAGTCGAGCGCGGCCTGCGCCGACTTGTTGTCGACGGCGGCGACCTTGACCGTGCCGTCGTCCTCGATGTCGATCTTGGCGCCGGTCTGCTCGGTGATCTCGCGAATCACCTTGCCGCCCGTGCCGATCACTTCGCGGATCTTGTCCTTGGGGATGTTGATCACGGTGATGCGCGGCGCGTTCTGGCTCACCGACTCGCGCGCGCCACCCAGACCCTTGGCCATCTCGCCCAGGATGTGCATGCGCCCGTCCTTGGCCTGCGCCAGCGCCACCTTCATGATCTCCTCGGTGATCGAGGTGATCTTGAGGTCCATCTGCAGCGAGGTGACGCCCTTCTCCGAGCCGGCGACCTTGAAGTCCATGTCGCCGAGATGATCCTCGTCGCCGAGAATGTCGGACAGCACGGCGAAGCGCTCGCCTTCCTTGATCAGGCCCATGGCGATGCCCGCCACCGGCCGCGCCAGCGGCACACCGGCGTCCATCAGCGACAGCGCGCCGCCGCACACCGAGGCCATCGACGACGAGCCGTTGCTCTCGGTGATCTCCGACACGACCCGGACCGTGTAGGGGAACTTCTCCTTGGAGGGCAGCACCGGGCGCAGCGCGCGCCACGCCAGCTTGCCGTGACCGATCTCGCGACGGCCCGGCGAGCCCATGCGCTTCACCTCGCCCGTCGAGTAGGGCGGGAAATTGTAGTGCAGCATGAAGTGCTCGCGGTACTCGCCCTCGAGCGCGTCGATGATCTGCTCGTCCTGGCCTGTGCCAAGGGTGGCGACGACGAGCGCCTGGGTTTCGCCGCGGGTGAACAGGGCCGAGCCGTGGGCGCGCGGCAGCACGCCGACCTCGGCCACGATCGGCCGCACGGTCTTGGTGTCGCGGCCGTCGATGCGCTTGCCGGTGTCGAGGATGGCCTTGCGCACGACGTCGGCCTCGAGGTCGTGGAACTGCTCCTTCAACGCGGCCTGCGCGGCGGCATCGTCACCGAGCAACGCCTTGGCGCTGGTGCGCACGGCGTTGATCTTCTCCTGACGCGCCTGCTTGGCGACCTCGCCATAGGCGGCGATCAGCGGCGCGCGGATCTCCGCGTCGAGCTTGGCCTTGACGGCGACGGCGGCGGCCGACTTTTCGGTCAGCGGCCACGGCTCCTTGGCGCAATGCTCGGCCAGCTGGATGATCGCCTGGATCACCGCCTGCATCGACTTGTGGCCGGCCATCACCGCGCCCAGCATCACGTCCTCGGACAGCTCCTTGGCCTCGGACTCGACCATCAGCACGCCTTCCTGCGTGCCCGCGACGACGAGGTCGAGATCGCTCTTCTCGAGCTGCTCCAGGGTCGGGTTGATGACGTACTGGCCATTGATGTAGCCGACGCGCGCGCCGCCGATCGGACCCAGGAACGGGATGCCGCTGATGGTCAGCGCCGCCGAGGTGGCGACCATGGCGACGATGTCGGGATCGTTCTCCATGTCATGGGCGAGCGTCGTGATGACGACCAGCGTCTCGTTGCGATAGCTCTCGTGGAACAGCGGCCGGATCGGCCGGTCGATCAGGCGCGAGGTCAGCGTCTCCTTCTCGCTCGGCCGCCCCTCACGCTTGAAGAAGCCGCCCGGGATCTTGCCGGCGGCGAAGGCCTTCTCCTGGTAGTTGACGGTGAGCGGGAAGAAGTCGAGGCCCGGCTTGGGCTGCTTCTCGCCGACCACGGCGGCCAGCACGGTGGTGCCGCCATAGGTGCACATCACGGCACCGTCGGCCTGGCGGGCGATCTTGCCCGTTTCGAACACCAGCTTGCGGCCGGCCCACTCGATCTCTTTTCGGAATACGTCGAACATATCGGTTAGTCCTTTCCAATCGACGCCACGCCCCGTGACGCGCGCCGCCCGCCGATCGCCCTATGCGATGACGGGACCGCTGGACCGTTTGCTCTCGCCCCTGGTCCGGCGGTTATCCTGCGAATGTCGGGCCGCCGGTCGCGTTACCGCACGGGTAACCGGTGCCTCGACGCGAAACGGCCCCGCCACAATGACGGGGCCGGTACCAACTAGCGACGCAGACCCAGGCGCTCGATCAGAGCGTCATAGCGCTTGGTGTCGCGATCCTTGAGATAGTCGAGCAGCCGTCGGCGCTGGCTCACCATCTTCAAGAGGCCGCGACGCGAATGATGATCCTTCACGTGGCCCTTGAAGTGCTCGGTGAGATTGTTGATGCGCTCGCTGAGCAACGCGACCTGGACCTCCGGCGAACCGGTGTCGTTTTCCTTGATGGCGAAGGTCTTGAGGATCTCTGCTTTGCGCTCGGCCGTGACCGACATCGGGAACTCCCGTAATCAGAGGTTGAGGACGCGTACCGGCCGCAGCAGATCACCGTCGATACGGGCGATCGCCACCAACCGCGCCCCGGCCATCGCCCGCACGATATGCGCAGGCTCGGCCGATCCCTCGGCGGGCGACATCGTCCCGATCGTCGGCGACTTGGCGCCGGCAATCTCGGCCATCGGCAAGGCGACGCCTCCGGAGAGGCGATCGGCCTGCCGGTCCGTCAAGGCCAGCGCCGGGATGTCGTCCAGCGCGGTCACGACGGGCCGCAAATGCCCGAGAAGCGCGGGCTTATGCCCGAAAGCCCCCGGATTGGAAAGCGAATTCGCCGCCGCCGCCTCGAGCGCGGCCAGGGTTACTGCGTCATCGATGCAAAATGGGCCACAGACAGTCCGGCGCAGGGCGGCGACATGGCCCACCGTGCCCACCGCCCGGGCGATGTCGCGCGCCAGCGAGCGGACATAGGTGCCTTTGCCGCATTCGACCTCCAACTCCGCCCGATCGGCCGAGGGACGGTCCAGCAGCACCAGCCGATCCACCCGGACCCGCCGGCTGGCCAATTCAACCGCCTCGCCCCGCCGGGCAAGATCATAAGCCCGCGCGCCCTCGATCTTCAGGGCAGAGAACGCCGGCGGCACCTGATCGATCTCTCCAGTGAAATCGTCGAGCGCGGCGCGCAGGGCGGCGTCGGACGGACGGGCGGCCGCCTCCTCGACCACCGTACCCTCCAGGTCGTCGGTCGTTGTGGCTTGGCCGAAGGCGATGGCGAAGCGGTAGACCTTGCGCCCGTCCATCACCCACTGGACGGTCTTGGTCGCCTCGCCCAGCGCGATCGGCAGCACGCCGCTGGCCAGCGGGTCGAGCGTGCCGCCATGGCCGACCTTCAGGGCGTTGAACAGGCGGCGCACCTTGCCGACGGCCGGGGTCGAACCCAGGCCCACGGGCTTGTCGAGGTTCAGCCAGCCATCGACCTTGTCGCGGGGCGTGCGGCGTGTGCCGGTCATGACGCCGGCGTGTACGTCAGGCCGGCACCGGGCCGCGCGCGCCGAACAGGGCGCTGCCGACGCGCACATGGGTGGCGCCGAAGCGCACCGCCGTCTCGTAGTCGGCGCTCATGCCCATGCTGACCTGCTTGAGCCCGTTGCGCGCGGCGATCTTGGCCAGCAACGCGAAATGCAGCGCCGGCTCCTCGTCGGCCGGCGGGATGCACATCACGCCCACCACCGGCAGCTTGTGCTCCTCGATGCAGGCGCGGATGAAGGCGTCGGCCTCGCCCGGCGCGACGCCGGCCTTCTGCTCTTCCTCGCCGGTGTTGATCTGCACGAAGCAGGCCGGCCGCCTTCCCTGCCTGACCATCTCGCGCGCCAGCTCGGCGGCCAGCTTGGGCCGGTCGACGCTCTCGATGACGTCGAACAGGGCCACCGCGTCGCGCGCCTTGTTGGTCTGCAGCGGGCCGATGAGATGCAGCTCGAGATCGGGATAGCGCGTCTTGAGCCCGGGGAACTTCGCCTGCGCTTCTTGCACACGGTTCTCGCCGAACACACGCTGACCCGCTTGCAGCAACTCCTCGACGCGTTCGGCACCGTGAGTCTTGGACACCGCGACCAGGGTCACGGCCGCGGGATCGCGCGCGGCGGCGCGCGCCGCAGCGGCAATGCGGGCCCGGACCTCGGCCAGCGCGGCGCTCATGCCGGGTTCTCGCCGCTCATCGCCCGCATCGCCTCGATGTGCTCCAGGCCCCGGCGCGCATCGACATTGTCAGGATGGCCGGTCTGCGCCGCGGCATAGAGCTCGCGCGCCTGCTCGATATTGCCCAGCGCGAGCTGGCAGGTGCCGAAATGGCCGAGCAGGCGCGGATCGCCCGGCTGCAGCTTGAGCGCCTTGCGATGCAACGGCTCGGCTTCCTGCGCGCGGCCCAGCGCCACCAGCGCGCGGCCGAGATTGGTCAGCACCAGCGGCTCGTCGGGCGCCAGCTTGTAGGCCTTGCGCATGGTCGCGTGCGCCTCGCCGGCGCGGTCCATCATGAGATAGGCGATACCGAGATTGTTGAGCGCGCGCGCGTCGTCGGGATGGCGCTGCAGGAAGGGCTCGAGCGCCGCCTGGGCGCGCTGCGGCTCGCCCAGCTCGAGCGCCAAGGTAGTCATGTCGTAGAGCGTGTCGGTGTCCTCGGGCGCCGTCTCATGCGCCAGCGCCAGATGGTCCAGCGCGCCGGCGGTGTCGCCTTGTTCGCCGCGCGCGCGGGCCAGGTTGCGCGTCGCCTCGGCGAAGCCGGGCTCGATCTCGATCGCGCGACGGAACGCCGCCTCGGCCTCGGCGGCGCGACCGGCGCGCAGCAGCACGTGGCCCATGCCGTTGTGCAGCTTGGCATTGCCCGGCGCCAGTTGCACCGCGCCCTCGAAACCGGCGATCGCCTCGTCGGTGCGGCCGACCATGTCGAGCGTCAGCGCGCGATCGCCCAGCACCGGCGGGCGCATCGGATCATTGTCGGGCAGATCGGTCAGCGCGGCGTCGAGCACGACGAGGGCGTCGTCGTTGCGGCCCAGCCGATAGAGCAGATAGCCCAGCGCCGATCGCGCCATGACGCGCGCCTGGCGCAGCGCCTCCGGCAGGATGCGTTGCGCCGTTTCCGGCCGGTCGCAGATCTGGATCAGATCGGCGTATTCGCGCTCGGCCGCTGCCAGCCGGTCGTTTTCGCTGAGCGCGGCGGCGACACGCAGCCGCGCGTCGATGTTGTCGGGATGCAGGCGCAGCGCGTGGCGCCATTCGCGGATCGCGTCGTCGAGGCGGCCCAGGCCCTGCAGCGCGATGCCGTAATTGTAACGCAGCATCGGCTCCTTGGGATCGCGGCCGATGGCGCGCTTCCACAGCTGTTCGGCCTCGCGCGCATCGTTGCGCTGCATGGCCGAGACGGCGAGGAAGTGCAGCATGTCAGGCCGGTCGCCGATGGTGGCGTAGGCCATGCGCAGCGGCGTTTCCGCCTCGCTGGCGCGACCCAGCTGCAGAAGATCGATCCCTTGACGCAAGGCGGCCTCGGCGGCGGGATCGCGGGCAGGCACGGGCGGCGCGGCCATTGCGGACTCGTGTGTGGTGGCGCGAATGCGCGCGGGTTGTAGCCCACGGGGACCCGACCGGCAACGCGCCGGCTGGCCTCGGCGCGACGGCGAAAATGATAAGGTTTGAGAAGGTTCAGCGAACGTGGTTCAGAGGCCAGCCGGAAACGCCGAAGGACAGGAATATCATTATTTTACAATAACTTAGTAACCTTTTCAGCTGCTCTGGCAGGCGGTGTTTTCGTGTTTCTGTCGAGCCTGGCCACTCAGCCCCTTCAGAGACCGTCTTGCGCGCTGTGATATCCTCGTCGGCATGCCTGACGACGATCTTTTCCACCGCGCGATGAAGGACGCGCGGCCCCTGCGCGGTCGCCGGACCACCGCGCCATCGCCGGCCAAGCCAGCCGCCAAACCGCCCGCTACCGCGCCGCGCGTGGCCCCGGCGCCGCCGGCGTCGTCGACCCTGCCCGACCTCGACCCGCGCACCGCCACCGGCCTGGACCGTGCCACGGAGGAGAGCCTGCGGCGCGGCAAGCTCAGCCCCGACGCCTCGATCGACCTGCACGGCCATACCCTGGCCGAGGCCGAGCGGGCGCTGGCGCGCTTCCTCGAGCGGGCCCAGGCGAGCGGCGCACGCGTGGCGCTGGTGGTCACCGGCAAGCCGGCGCGCCAGGACGACACCAATCGCCCGGTCGGCGGCCGCATCCACGCAGAATTCCCGCACTGGCTGAACCGATCGGAGAATCGCGGTCGGGTGATCGGCGTGCGCCCCGCCAGCCCGCGTCACGGCGGCGGCGGCGCGTTCTACGTGCTGCTGCGCAAGCCGCGCTGAACTCAGCCGGCGGCGCGCCGCTTCTCGGCCGCCAGGATGCGCTTCTTGCGCTCGACGCCCCAGCGATAGCCGGTGAGCGCGCCGCTCGATCCCACGGCGCGGTGGCAGGGCACGACCAGCGCGACCGGGTTGGTGGCGCAGGCGCGGCCCACGGCGCGCGCCGCGCCGGGCTCGCCGATGCGCCGGGCGATCTCGCCATAGGTCGCCGTCGCGCCTTCGGGGATCTCGGTCAGCGCCTTCCACACGCGCCACTGGAAGGCGGTGCCGACGATGTCGAGTGGCACGTCGGCGGCGTCGATCGCCGTCGGCTTGCGGCCGTCGAGGCGAGCCAGCACGGCCTTGACCCGAGGCGCGAGCGCGCCGCTGTCGGCGACGATCTCGGCCGCCGGGAAATCGCCGCGCAAATCGGCGAGCAGCGCCTGATCGTTGTCACCCAGGCGCACCGCGGCGATGCCCTTGGCGGTGGCGGCGACCAGCACGCGGCCATAGTCGCTATCGACCGCGGTCCAGGCGATGCGCGCGCCGGCGCCGCCCCTGCGGTAAGTCGCGGGCGTCATGCCCAGCACCTGATCGGATTTCTCGTAGACCCGGCTGGACGAGCCATAACCCGCGCCGTAGAGCGCCGCCGTCACATTGTCGCCGGCCTTGAGCGCCGCCTTGAAACGGCTGGTCTTGCGGGCCGCGAGCCAATCGCGCGGCGCCACGCCCAACTCGCGCTGGAAGCGGCGCGTCAATGTCGAGCCGGTCAGCCCGACCTGACGCGCGATGCGCTCCAGCGACGGCCGCTCCTCGGTCTCGGCGTCGAGCAGCGTGCAGGCCTGGGCGACGGCGCGGCTCAGCCCCGCCTCCTGCTGCCAATCGCGCGGCCGGCAGCGCTTGCAGGCGCGGAAGCCGGCCGCCTCGGCCGCTTCGCACGTCACGTGGAAATCGACGTTCTTGCGCAGCGGCGAGCGCGCGGCGCAGGACGGCAGGCAATAGACGCCGGTCGACTTCACCGAATAGAAAAAGCGACCGTTGTAGGCGCGATCGCGCGCCTGCACGGCGCGCCACGCCGTCTCGGCGTCGGGCATGCCAGGCTTGATGGCGGGAAACGCCAACACCGGAACGGTCGACTGGCGCGGGGTGGCGATGGCCTGGGCCATGGGGGCGGTGTCGCTCATGCTCCAGAATTAGGACACCGCCGCCAGCGGCGCTATCCGCGCTTTGCGACGATATCGATTACTGCCGGCGCGGCATGCCCGGCATGTTCGGCACCTGCATGCGCTGGGCATCGGCGGGCACGACGAACAGAGCCGCGTCCTGCGTGCGCCGCTCGACGCGCACGACCTCCCACAAAGCCTGATTGGTCTGGGGGTCGACGGCCTTCATGGGGATGCCGTCGGGTGTCATGCAGGCCTTGGACTTCCTGCCGCTGTATTCGGCCTGCCACCAGTCGCAGGACTCGCCCAGGATACGGTCGGTACCGACGCGCTCGCCCTTCATGTTCCATATGTCCACCGGGCCGGCATTCGCGGCCGCGGCCTGGGTGAGATCGAGTTCCATGGCCATCTTCATGCCGGGTGATGGCTCCATCACCATGGTCGCGGTGTTGTTGCCACGCTCCATCAGCATGAAGCCCTTCATGCCCATGTTATCCAAATCGGTGCGTATCTTGCCGACCTTGTGGCGCACGATCATGGTCATGCCCTGCGCCGGACCGGCTTGCGCGGCGACAATGCGTGCTTCGACCAGAAAGTCGACCGTCGGGGATGGCAGCGGCACCTGCGCCGAGGCCACCGAGGCGACGAGCGCAAGGGCGGCGGCTGAAGCGAGGCGGGTGAAAAGGCGCATGGCGATCTCCGAAGGCGTGAAGACGGTGGGTCGCGAACTAGCTTTCGTTCGGTCGCGGCATGTTGCCCATACGGTGGCTCATCTGGCGACCGCCGAAGATGTGGACATGAAAATGAAAGACGATTTGGCCGCCATTGGGGCCGTGATTGGCGACGATGCGGTAGCCGAGCGGATCGAGCTCCAGTTCGCGCGCCGTGGCGCCGACGGCGCGCCAGAAGCCGACCACCATCGCGTCCGGCGCCGAGGCGGCGAAATCGACGTTCGACACATAGTCGCCCTTGGGGATCACCAGCACATGCACCGGCGCCAGCGGGTTGATGTCGTGGAAGGCCAGCGCGAATTCGTCCTCGTAGACCTTCTTGCACGGCAATTCGCCGCGCAGGATCCGCGCGAAGATGTTGTTGCGATCGTAGATCATCACCGGCCTCCAGCGGCGCCGCTGAGGTCGGCGCGTCAGCCGCCGCGCGCCTGGCGGATCAGCTGCTCGGGCGGCACGATACCAAGCCCGCGCATCTTTTCGACGGCGATACTGGCCGTGGCGGTGAGATCGGGATCGGGGCTCCCGACGCGGCGACGGTGCCGCGGGCGCGACAGCGATGTTCCTGCCCGGCCGATCGGAGGATCGCGGCCGGCGAGCCGACCAGTGGACGAAGGAGAACGTCCGATGGACCCAAGAAACCGCGGTCGTCATGACGGTATCAACGATTTGTCGACATGATAGAGTGAGGATGCTTCTTAACCAATTGAAATGGCTATTAATTCTTCGCTTGAGCTCGGAGGAGATGAGCCGCCAGGCCAATAAAGAACAGGCCGGTGAGCGCATCCAGGGAACGGCGCATCCACGGCTGGCGGCGCAGCGCCGAGGTCGCCCGGCCGCTGACCATCGCCACCGCCATCAGGTAGAGCGTGCCCGGCACGTTGAAGATCAGCCCCAGCACGATGAACTGGGCCGCGACGTGGCCACGGGCCGGATCGACGAACTGAGGCAGGAAGGCGATGAAGAACACCGCCACCTTGGGGTTGAGCGCGTTGGTGAGTGCGCCGCGCAGGAACAGGGCCGCGCCGCCGGCGCGGTCGCGTGGCGCGACATCGGTCGCCTCGCCGTCATGCCCGCGCCAGGCCGCGCGCAGCGCCTGCAGGCCGATCCACACGAGATAGGCCGCGCCGGCGATCTTGATGGCGTCGAAGGCCCAGGGCGTGGCGGCGATCAGCGCCGAAACGCCGATCGCCACCAGCAGGATGTGGACCAGGCATCCGACGAAGACGCCCAGTGAGGCCAGCACGCCGGCGCGCGCGCCGTCGGCGGCGCTGGTGGCCGCGACCAGGAAGGTGTCGGGGCCGGGCGTCAGGATCAGCAGCGCGGCGGCGCCGACATAGAGCCACAGCAGATGTGGATCGAACATCGCCGCCTCAGTTGACCACCGAGGTGAAGGTGCCCGGCGCCGGGTCGATCACCTTCAGGCGGTCGCCTTCGATCTCGAGGATCGACAGCGAGCGTTCGACGCGGCCATCGGTGCGGAAGCGGAACCGGCCGTCGAGGCCGTTGTAGCCCCCGCCATCGGTGATCGCGCCGGCCGAAAAATCGCCGCCAGCCTTCAGCCGCGCGAGTTGCGCCGCCAGCATCACCGCGTCGTAGGCCAAGGTGGCAGTGCGCGGCGGCGCCTTGCCGTGCACGCCCTGGAACTTGCGTTCGAACGCGGCGCGACGCGCCGGATCGGGGCCGGCGAACCAGGCGCCGACCAGCGCCTTCTCGCCGCCGATACCGGTCACGTCCCATACGCCGGTGCCGAGCAACCGAACCTTGCGCGCGGCGACATCGGCTTCGCTCAGCGACGACGCCACCGCGCTCACGCGCGGGGCGCCGATGGGAACGAACAGCGCCGTGGTCGAGCCATCCGCGCCGACCGCCGCCAGCGCGCGTTTGACGGGCGCGTCGGGATCGCCGGCCGCCGGCACGGTCTCGCTCGGACCGACGTTGATGTTCGCGCGTTGGGCCGCGTCGCGCAGCGACTGCATCGCCTGGCCGCCATAGGCGGTGGCCGGCGCCAAAGCCACGACGCGTTTCACGCCCTTGCGTTGCGCGTAATCGACGACGCGACGGACCTGCGCGTCGACCGCCAGCCCCATGACATAGAGCCCGGGCTGCGCCGTGCCTTCGTCGTTGGAGAAGCTGATCATCTCCAGATTCGCCTGCTTGGCGACCGGACCGGCGACGGCGGCGGAAGCGCTGAACAGCGGTCCGAGGATCAGATTGGCGCCTTCGCGAATGGCGCGCTCGGTGGCCGCGACGGCGCCATCGGGCGTGTCGCCGGTGTCGATGGGCACCAGCGCGATGTCCTTGCCGGCGCCGTCGAACAGCGCCAGCTCGGCGGCGTCCTGCAACGCCTGACCGATCTCGCGCATGCGGCCCGTCAGCGGCAGCAGCAGGGCGATCTTGGGCTTGCCGCTCGGCGTCACCATGGGTGCCACCGGCGCGGGCGCGATCGGCTCAGGTGGCGGCGCCGCCACGACCGGCCGCGGCGGAGGCGCCTGGACGGTCGGTTTCGGCTTGGTCTCGCAGCCGGCCAGGGCGATCATCGCCAAAGCCGCGCAGGTCAGCAGGGTGACGACTCCTCGGCGCGGCGCCGTCCCGACCGAATGCGACATGAAAGGCCTCCTCGATGCAGCCGACGACGGTATCAGACGCTACCGACGCGGCCTCGCCAAGTAAACCGCAGCCCGGTCTTTACGTCGTCGGCACGCCGATCGGCAACGCCCGCGACATCACGTTGCGCGCGCTCGACACGCTGCGCGGCGCCGACTTGATCGCGTGCGAGGACACCCGCGTATCGCGCCCGTTCCTGCGCGGCTTCGGCGTCGCCGCCTCGCTGCTCGCCTGCCACGATCACAACGAGGCCGAGGCGGCGCGCACCATCATTGCGGCGCTGGAAGACGGCAAGGTTGTGGCGCTGATCTCCGACGCCGGCATGCCGATGGTTTCCGATCCCGGCCACCGCGTCGTGCGCGCGGCCATCGACGCCGGCCATCCCGTCACGATCGTGCCCGGCCCGTCGGCGCCGCTGGCGGCCCTGGCGCTGTCCGGCCTGCCCAGCGACCGGTTTCTGTTCGCCGGCTTCCTGCCCGCCAAAGCCACCGAACGCCGGCGCGCGATCTCGACCCTGGCCGCCATCGACGCGACGTTGCTGCTGTTCGAGGCGCCGCATCGCCTGGTCGAGTCGCTCGAGGACCTCGCGGCGTTGCTGGGCGCCCGACCGGCCGCGGTCACGCGCGAGCTCACCAAGCGCTTCGAGGAAGCGCGGCGCGGCCCGCTCGACGAACTGGCCGCCCACTACCGCGCCGAAGGCCCGCCGCGCGGCGAGATCGTGATCGTGGTCGCGCCGCCCGACGCGAGTGCCGCCACCGTCAGCGACCAGGACATCGACACGGCGCTGCGCGCCGCGATGGCCGGCGCCAGCGTCAAGGAGGCGGCGGCCGAGATCGCCGCACGTTTCGGCCGGCCGCGCCGCGCGGTCTATGCGCGCGCGCTCGAGCTGAAGCGGACGGAAGCGGGATGATGCGCCGTTCGGGCCGCGCCGCTCCAGCGGCGGTCATGGAGCGATACCTCGAACAGCGCCGCTGGAGCGGCGCGGCCCGAAGACCATGAAGCCATCGGCGCAATCACGACGCGTTGCCGCCGACCGCTTCGGCCGCTGGGCCGAGATGCGCTGCGTCTGGCGATTGCGGCTTGCTGGCTATCGCGTGCTGGCGCGGCGCTTCCGTTCGCCGGCGGGCGAGATCGACATCGTCGCCCGCCGCGGCGGCGTCGTTGCTTTCGTCGAGGTCAAGGCGCGCGCGACACACGATCAGGCGGCCTTCGCCTTGACAGAATCCCAGCTTCGGCGCATCGCTCGCGCGGCCGAGGCGTTCGCCGCGCGCCATCCCGCGCTACACGACTGCGCCTGGCGTTTCGACGCCATGCTGGTGACGCCGCGCGGTTGGCCCAGGCACATGACCGACGTCTGGCGGCCGACGAATGGATGAGGGAATGACCGAAGCCCGCACGCAGACGCTCGACCGCTTGCGCGCGATCTGCGCCCGGGACTCCCCCGTCGACATCGCCGAGGCGGCTTTGCTGCTGTCGGCGGCGCGGCAGCCGGCCCTCGATCTCGATCCCTACCGCCAGCATCTCGCCACGCTGGTCGCCGAGGTCGCCGATCTGGTGCGCCGCCGCCGCGCGCCGCTCGAGGCGATGCGCCAGATCCTCGCCGCGAGCTATGGCTACCGCGGCGATCGCGAGACCTACGACGATCTGCAGAACGCCGATCTCGCGCGCGTCATCGACCGGCGCAAGGGGCTGCCGGTGGCGCTGAGCGTGATCTGGATGCATGTCGCGCGCGCCCAGGGATGGCGCGCCGCCGGCCTGTCGTTCCCCGGCCATTTCCTGCTGCGCATCGACGCCGGCGCCGGCGCGGAGATCGTCGATCCCTTCGACGAGGGCGCCTCTCGCTCGGCGCCGGAACTGCGCGCGCTCTTGAAGTCGGCCGCCGGGCAGGACGCCGAGCTGACGCCCGACCATGTCGCCGAGGTCGACGATCGCGACGTGTTGTTGCGCCTGGAGAACAACAGCAAGGGCCGCTTGCTGCGCGCCGCAGATGTCGCGGGCGCGCTGGCGGTGATGGAACGCATGACGGCGATCGCGCCAAATCGCGCCGAGCTCTGGTACGAGATGGGCACCATCGCCGAACGCGCCGAGAGCGTCGGCGCGGCGATCCGCGCCTACGATCGTTTCCTCGCGCTCACCGACACGCCGCACCCCGACCCCGAGCGCGCCGCGCTGCATGAGCGGGCGCGCCGGCAGGCCAGCGATCACTTGCGGGATTTGCGCCGGCGCCTTAACTGAGCGTCCCTCCCCACGTCGGGGCCATACGCGGCCCCTGTGGTAGAGAGAAGGATCAAGAGGGGAAAGCGCAATGGCTTTGCGTGTCGCGTTCCAGATGGATCACGTATCGAGCGTCGACATCAACGGCGATTCGACGTTCGTGCTGGCGCTCGAGGCGCAGAAGCGCGGGCATGTGGTCTACCACTACACGCCGGCCGACCTGTTTTTCCTCGACGGCAAGGTCAAGGCGCGGGCGCAGACCATGTCGGTGCGCCGCGAGAAGGGCAACCACCACACGTTGGGGCCGCACGAGATCATCGATCTGGCGAGCTTCGACGTGGTGTGGCTGCGCCAGGATCCGCCCTTCGACATGGCCTACATCACGACGACGCACCTGCTGGAGCGCATCCATCCGGCGACCCTTGTGGTCAACGATCCGCGCGAGGTGCGTAACGCGCCGGAGAAGCTGTTCGTTACGACCTTCGAGAACGTGATGCCGCCGACCCTGATCTCCAGCGACATGGCGCAGGTCCGCGCCTTCCGCGCGGCGTACAAGGACATCATCATCAAGCCGCTCTATGGCAATGGCGGCGCCGGTGTCTTCCGCGTCCGGCCGGACGACGAGAACCTCGCCTCGCTGCTGGAGATGTTCACCAAGATGTCGCGCGAGCCGATCATCGCGCAGCGCTACGTGCCGGAGGTCCGCAAGGGCGACAAGCGCATCATCCTGATCGACGGTGAGGCGGTGGGCGTGATCAACCGCGTACCCGCCGAGGGCGAAGCGCGCTCCAACATGCATGTCGGCGGCATGGCGACCAAGTCGACCATGACGGCACGCGACAAGCAGATCTGCGACACCATCGGCCCCGCGCTCAGGGAACGCGGCATGGTGTTCGTGGGCATCGACGTGATCGGCGACTTCCTGACCGAGATCAACGTCACGTCGCCGACCGGTCTGCAGCAGATCAACCGCTTCGACGGGGTCTGCCTGGAGGCGCGGATCTGGGACGCGGTCGAGGCCCGGCGGCGGGGCGGCTGAGCCGCATCGGCCCTGATATCGCCGCGTTCCCGGGCAATCTAGCGTGACTGGAGCGGCTCAGAACGCCCGGACGGAGGGGAATGAGAACGCGGCTGATGCCTCGGCGAGGCCTGGTGGGGGTGGTCGTCGGCGCCTTGGGGATGGCCGCGACCGCGCAGGCCCAAGGGCTGTTCGACAAGAAGATCATCCACGACGTCGCGCGCGGCGCGGTCGAAGCGGTTCGGCGCGACCTGCTCAAGGGCGAGAATCCCAACCAGGTCGACGAGCGGCGCACGCCCCTGCTGATCAGCGCCGTGTCCCGGGGTCATCTCCCGATCGTCGACATGCTGCTGAAGGCCGGGGCGGCCGTCGACGACGTCGACGCCGATCAGCGCACGGCGCTGATGTGGGCCGCCGAGCGCGACGACATCGATGCGGCTCAGCTGCTCCTGGCGCGCAATCCCCGAGTCAACCTGCAGGACCGTCAGGGCGTGACCGCCCTGATCGCCGCCGCCCGGCGCGGCTCGATCGAGGTCGTGCGCGCGCTGCTGGCGCGCAAGGCCAACCCGAACATCGCTGATTTCACCGGCCGCACGGCGCTGTCCCACGCCCTGCGCAACAACCGCCAGACGATCGCCAGCCTGCTGCGCGCCGCCGGCGGCAAGGAGTGATGAAGCCTCCCCGGCGGCGACGGCGCCGGCCGAGAAGCTCAGCAGCACCGTGGCCGCATGGCGCGATTCGTTGCGCAGGCAGTGGAGCGCGCCGGCCGGGATCAGCGCCACGTCGCCTGGCTACAGCTCGACCGGCCTGCCTTCGATGACGCAGGTGATCTCGCCGGCCAGCAGGACCGCCGTCTCGCTCGCCTCGGCGTGGCGCTCGCGCGGCGATTCGGCGCCGGGTCACACCAGAATACGGGCAACGCTGAGGCCCGCGCCGGGAAACACCCGATCGCCCATCAACCATTCAATGGACCCCCAGCCCTCGTCGACCGGTTCGACGACAAGAGGGCCGGAGGGAGTCTTGCTCACCGTCATCGGCGCACCCTCGGACTATGTCGTCACTTTCCCCGACCCGGCGCCGAGGGCAACGCCCAGCGGGTAACCAAATGTGTCCAGCCGCTGTCAGACGCTGCCGAGATACTGGCGCAGCGCGTTGGCGCCTGGATTGCTGTAGCGCCGGTCGAGCAGAATGGCGCGCGGCGAGGCGCCCTGGCCGTAGTACAGCGCGTTCCAGTCGTTGTCGGGCTCGACGAACGAGCCCTCCAGCGCGCCGCCGGCGAACAGGCCGGACGCGGTCGAGAACGACACGATGTCGGCGCCCACCGCGCTGGTCGTGGCGCCGGCCACACCGGCGCCCTCGCGCGCGAAGGTCAGCCCCGCCTCCGCGCCGAACTTGAGCTTGTCGTTCATCAGCGCGTTCATCCCCTTGTCGGTCAGGATAATCAGCACGATCTCCTGCACCCGGCCGCCGACCTGCAGACCGATGCTGCCGGAGCCCAACGAGTAGAAAGCCGGGTAAGACCAGTCGGAACGGCCGCTGCGCGCCAGCATCACGGCGCGACCGCCGGCGCCGCCGATGATGAAGGCGGCCTGGGCGAAGGCCGGCATGATCATCACCGCGCGCGCCTGGGCCATGTTCTTGCGCGCGTCGGGCGTTTCCTTGCCCTCGAGGATCTTCTGCGCCGTGCGCAGCGAGTCGTTGACCAGGGCCTGGCGCTTGGCGTCGGCCAACGCCGGTGCGCTGGCGCCGACGCCCACAAGGGCGGTGCCGCCGGCGACAACGCCGCGACGCGACAGGAGGTTGGTGTGGATCGTCATTGTCGCGCTCCATGGGTTTGGTCACGCGGACGCGGGGGACGCCTTCTTCCGTGACACGGCCACAATAACACCAATGGCGGGGCGGACCATGCCGAGGACGCAGGGCGGATTTGTGACGATGGCCGGCGACCTTCACGCAGTCGATATGAGGCGTTGGGCTTCAAGCACGAATCGGTCGATGTCTTCGCGATCGATGTCGGTACGTGGCGTCAGAGCGACGCGCCGGCCGTCTCGCAGGATAGCCATGGCCCACCACGACGAGCCGTGGCCCGGCTGCACATCGGCGCGAAACTCGGCGATATCGTCAAACCGCCACCGCCCCTGGCGCGGGGCGAACGGGGCGCGTCGCGTTAGCTCGACGATAAGGCGCGCGCCATCGACCCGGCAGGTGGTGGTCGGCAGCGTGAGCGCGCGCCACAGCACCGCTGCCGAGAAAACCGCGAGGAACGGCACGAACAGCGCCAGCGCCAGGTCGCCCCAGTCACCGCCCGGCCGGTAGACACGCAGGCAGAACCAGGCGGTGACGCCGCCGGCGACCGCCAGGGACGCGTTGAAGGCGCGCTCCAGGGTCGGACGGTCGGTCATGACAACGAAGGTTTCGCCGACCACCAGCGTCATCGGTGCCGAGTATAGCTAGGTCGCGCGGCGCAGGAGGCGTCAATCGATCGCCGCGAGACCCAGCCCGATCAGCGCCACGCCGGCGATTTGTCGCGGCTCGAGCGTCTCATCGAGCACCAGCACGCCCATCAGCACGCCGCTGACCGGGATCAGGAAGGTCACCAGCAGTACATTGGTGGCGCCAGCCTTGGCGAGGATGCGGAAGTAGAGCACGTAGGCCAGGGCCGTGCTGAGCAGCGCCAGACCGGCCAACGCCGCCCAGGTGCGCGGTCCAGGCATCGACAGGGTCCAGGGCATGTCGACGAGCAGGACGTTGGGCAGCAACATGACCGTTGTGGCGCCGACTTGCCCGCCCGCCACCACCATCGGCGCCACGCCCAGACGCGCGAAGCGCCGACCGTACAGGCCCGCGAAGGCGTAGGAGAGCGTCGCGCCGATCACCGCGAGCTGGGCCGCGACATCGCCACCCAGGCCGGCGAGCGCCAGGGGCCCGATCATCACGGCGACGCCCGCGACACCGACGAGCACGCCCGCGATCTTGCGCGCGTCCATCCTCTCATCGGCCGTCAGCCAGTGCGCCACCACCACCGTCCACAGCGGCGTCGTGGCGTTGAGGATCGAGGCGAGCCCGCTGCCGATGCGCAGCTGGCCCCACATGATCAAGCTGAAGGGGATCAGATTATTGATCAGCCTCATGGCGAAGAAGGCCGCGCCGGCAAAACGCATTTTATGTTTACTACGCTCCCGCATGTGGTGGTATGAGATGAAGTCCTTTCGGGTCGAGGGTTAGTTTCCAGACCGTTCCCGCGCCCGACGGGGATGCGATGTCGCCAACTGGGCGGGAAGGATGACTTTGCTTTTCGAAAGCTACAAGAGCTCGCGGTTTCTGTCCGGACTCACTGGCGACGACCGCAAGCTGCTCGAGTCGGTTGCCAGGACGACGGCCTACCCCAAAGGTCACCTGATCATGGAGGCCGGGGACACGGTCAAGGGATTGTGGGTCGTCGTCGAGGGGCGGGTTCGCGCCGTCCGTTCGTACATGGGTTCGCAGATCACCGTCGCGACCCTGGGCGAAGGCTCGGTGTTCGGGGAAATGGGGTTCATCGAGGACTTGCCGGCCAGCGCCTCGGTCTATGGAGATGCGGTCGACAACCAAGTCGCATTCCTGAGCGCCGCCGACCTGAACAGCCTACTGGTCTCCGTCCCGGGACTCGCGGTGCGCTTCTACCGCGCCTTGGCGGCGGTCATTTCGCAGAAGCTGCGGGAAACCACAGCGCGCATTCCCGAGCTCATGGTCGAGGAAGTGGCGCAGGTCGTGCAGAACGCGAACACGCACACCGGTCGCGCGGACCTGCGCTCTTTGCCGCCCTCGTTCGTGGAGGGTATCGATGCCTTCAAGGGCGCCTTGGCGCAGGCGGAGAGGATGCTCAACAAGGAGCGCAAGACCGCCGAGGAGGTGCAGCCGCTCGTAAGCGCGGCCTGCACTGCCCTGCGCGAATCGTTACAGGAGCACGTCAAGCGTAATGAAAAGCTGAGCGATGCAATAGGCGCGTACGCGTTTCGCGAGACTTTTCCATTCTTCATGGCGAGTCAATTCATCGACATCGTCTACACGAAGCCACGCGGCTATGCCGGTGACTTTGAGACGATCAACATGATCTACGAAAACCGTCCTACCGGTGACGGGCGCATCGGGCCGCTCGTCGACCGCTGGATCCTTGAGGAACCGCATTGCAATGCGACCCGGCAGCGCCGAGGGACAATCAGCGCGCACATCGCGCGCCTTCTCGCCGCCCGCCCTCCCGAGGCGAACCTGCTCGTGACAAGCCTCGCCGTGGGACCGGGTCGTGAGTTCTTCGACGCCCTGGAACTCGACCGTCGCGGCCAGGTGCACATCACCGGCGTGGACATCGACCCGGATTCCCTGAATTTCGTCGCCGAACGGGCGTCGGCGGCCGGGGTGCTGCCGAGGATCCGCCTCGTCCAGGGAAACATCATCCGGATGGCCACGGGCAAGGCCCCCATCGAGTTGCCGAGGCAACACCTCGTCTACAGCATCGGGCTCATGGATTACCTTCAGGAGTCCTTGGTGGTCAGGTGCCTCGACTGGATGTTCGACATGCTGGAACCGGGCGGCGAGGCGATCATCGGCAACTTCGACTCGCGAAATCCCACAAAGGCCTTCATGGACTACATCGGCGAGTGGGTGCTGATACACCGTACCCCCGAAGACCTGCGGCGCATCTTCGCGCAGTCGAAATTCGGTGAACGCCCGGTGGAGGTGACGGCGGACACGACCGACATCCAGCTCTTCGCCCGCTGCGTGAAGTAGGTACCGATGCGGTTCGGGTCACGTCACGACGCTCTCAACCCGGGCTCGGCTCCGAGGTAGGGGGAAGTCTGCGCCAGCGACCGCCGCTCGGACCAGCAGGCCGTTGCTGTCGGTGGACGCGTTGCCGTACAACCCTGCTGATGTCACCTACGCGCCGGCAAAACGCGTTTTATGTTTACTACGCTCACGCTCAGCAGGGTTCCGAGAGGACCTCGACCGTGCCCACGGACAACGACATCACCCGCTTGCTGAACACGATGAACGCCCACTTGCCCGAGTCCACCAAGAACCAGGCGTTCATGGTGGTCATGGGCCTCTCGGCGGGGCGCCTCGCAGAGGTGCGGAAGGATGACCTCACGGCGACCCAGAACGCCCTCTGGCACGCCCTGCCGCCGGGGCACGAGGCCCACGGTGTCCTGTACCGCCTGTGGCGCTACAACTACGTGTCGCAGATGTTGGCGGCGTGAAGGCCACCGGCACCTGCAGCCGGAGGGCACCGGCGGCCGACCGGCGGGGCGGGCGTCAGCGGAGCCCGACCACCTCCGACATGTCTCTCCAATCGATGGAGACCGGAAACGGACTACCCTGCAAGAAGGACGTGAACGCTTCGATGACGAGTTTGATGCTCAGCCACTCGTCCCGACGGAGCGGGACCCTACCGCCACCGAAGGTCAACTCGGTTCCATCCTCGAACGGAACGGTCGGATTCTCGACGAAGGCACGACTGTGTGTCTTGGTGCTGGTGTCCCGCCATTCGAGCATGCAGCCCACGCCCCCGCCAGCCACTTGAACGTAGCTGCCGTCAGAACGTGTGAGCGATGCGAACGACGACTTGCCGTAGCTTTTGAGCTTCTTGAGTTCGCTCGCCAGTCGAGCGGGCGACGGGTTCGTGAGGGCTGTGGCCCCCTCTCGTTCGAGGACCATGCTGGCAGACCTCATGGCAGGAATACCGTTGATGTGCTCTCGATGGTGACGCCCTTCAGGCCTCCTGTACCGGCACCGCCGAACAGGTTCACGAAGCGGTCGGTGAAGTCCTGGTAGGCGGTCTTGGACGCTCCGCCCGTCTTCACCTCGATGCCGTGGTAGCGGCCCGCCGAATCCCGCACCACGATGTCGTAGCGTCTGGAGCCGAGCGGCCCCTTGATGGTCATCTCGGTGCCGACCACCTCCATTCCGTTTGACTCGAGGTGGGCTCGGCAAGCGCGATCTTGCCGAACAGGAAAGACCCCCCCACAGCACCGATAGCGTCACGAGCATTAACCACTCGATCGGTCCCGTGGTCAGACGCGTGACATTCATCGTTCGCACTCCCGGCATCCTCACGAAGGAGAGCGATCGCGTGCGCCGTCGCTTTACCTTCCGTCTCCGGGTGAAGGTAAGAGTATAGGGGACATGCACGCCATCCGGCGGGCGGCGATGAATTGCCGTCAGCCTTTCAGCGTTAGCGGCAGGCCGGCGACCATGAAGACCACGTGGTCGGCGCGCGCGGCGATTCGGCGGTTGAGCGTGCCCTGCGCGTCGCGGAATCGCCGGGCCAGCGCGTTGTCGGGCACGATGCCCAGACCGACCTCGTTACTGACTAGCGCCGTCTCGCCCACACGCCGGTCGAGCGCCGCCAGCAACGCGCTCGTCGCCTCCCCGATGTCGCGATCGCGATGCATGAGGTTGCTGAGCCACAGGGTCAGGCAGTCGACGAGCATCGACCGCGAGTCTTCGCCGTGGCGTCGCAACACGGCGGGCAGATCGAGAGGTTCCTCGATCGTCATCCAGGCCTCGCCGCGCTCGGCGCGATGGGCGGCGATGCGCTCGGCCATCTCGGCGTCGCCCGCCTCGGCGGTGGCGACGAAGAGGCCGCCGCCCAGCAGCGCCAGCGCGTAGCCGCTCTTGCCGGCGCGTACGCCGCCCAGCACCAGCGTGACGCGCGCGGCCATGGTCAGGCGGCGGCGCGCGGCAGCAGGTTGGTGAAGACGATGCGCCAGGCGTGCTCGGGATCGGCCTGCTCGTAGTGCTCGATCAGCGTCAGCGAGACGTTCTCCGCCTCGAAGCGCACGGCGGCGTCGGCGCCCAGCCCCATCGCCAGCGCCAACGCGGCGCGGATCGTGCCGCCGTGTGTCACCGCGACGATATCACGGCCCTTGTGCGCTTCGTTGATCTCCAGGATCGCTGAACTGGCGCGTTCCATCAGATCGACGAAGCTCTCGCCGCTGGGCGGACGGTTGGTTGGCGGGCCGAGCCAGAAGAGATGTTTGTCGCCGTGATTGGCGGCGATGTCGGCGTAGGTCTTTCCCTGCCACTGCCCGAAATGCTGCTCGTTGAAGCGCGGCTCGCGCACCGGCGGGTCTCCGTCGGCGCCATGCGCGCGCAAGGTGTCGGCGGTCTTGATCGCGCGCAGCAGGCCGCTGGTCACCCACACCGCGCCGCGCGGCAGCAGCGCCGCCTGGTGGCGGAACAGCACGTGATCGCTGACATCGCAATCCAGGTCGCTCTGGCCGTAGCAGCGGCCCTCGGGATTGGGCACCACGGCGTGGCGCACCCACCACCAGCGCGTCACCGGTGCCTTGATGTTAGCCGCCGTCGCCATTCGCCTATCTCCAGCCCAAGCACATCGCCACGACGACCAGAGCGGCGATCTCCGCCATCTGTTGCGTCGCGCCCAGAATGTCGCCGGTGTAGCCGCCGAAGCGCTCGCGCGCCAGCGGCACCACGCCCCAGGCGACGGCGAAGACGGCGGCCGGCGCCAGCACGGCCGCCATCGGCGACACGCCGATCAGCACCAGGATGGCCAGGCCGCCGCCGATCGCCAGCGTGACGCCGACATCGTTGGTCGTCGGCTGGCCGGTACTGGCGCCCAGCCCGTCGCCGCGCGCCGGCTCGAGCGCGCCCATCGGCCAGGCGATCGCCGCGCGCGACAGCACATGGGCCGCGACCAGCGCCAGCAACGCCAGGCCAGCATCGCGCGCAGCGATCTGCGCCAGCGCCGTGACCCGCACGCCGACCGAGAAGATCAGCGCCAGCGCGCCGAAGGCGCCGATGCGGCTGTCGCGCAGGATCTCCAACCGGCGCTCGACCGAAGCGCCGACGGGCCCCAGCGCGTCGGCGGTGTCGGCCAGCCCGTCCTCGTGCAGCGCGCCGGTGATCACCAGCGCCGTCAGCAGGCCAACGAAGGCGGCAAGGATCGGTCCGGCGCCCAGCCACCTGGCGATGGCGAGATCGACGCCGGCGGCCAGGCCCACGCCGAGGCCGAGCACCGGCAGGGTCGGCAGGCGCCGCGCCAGCCGGAAGCGCGGCGCTCCGCCGAAGCTCAACGGCAGGCGCGTGAAGAAGGTCGCGCTCTCGCCGAGCGCCGCCGTCCATTCCTCGACAGTGCCCGGGCGGTCGGGGTTTTCGCTGGTCATGACAGGATGTTTGTAGGACAGTCCGCGTCCCTCCGATACGCCCGCGCACTCTTCCCGCATGACCGCTCCGCCAGCCGCGACTTTCGCCGAGATGCGCGCCGTGATCGCGCAGATGCCGGGGCCCGATGTCGCGGCGCGCACCAAGGTCCAGCTCCGCCAGGCCGATCTCACCAAGCCGCCCGGCTCGCTCGGCCGGCTTGAGGAGATCGCCGAGTGGCTGGCGGCGTGGCAGGGCCGCGAGCGGCCGCGCTGCGAGCGTCCCCGGGTTTGCGTCTTCGCCGGCGCGCATGGCGTAGCGGCGCGCGGCGTGTCGGCCTATCCGACGGACGTCACCCGGCAGATGGTGCGCAACTTCATCGCCGGTGGCGCCGCCGTAAACCAGCTCACCGTGGCGATCGATGGCGACCTCAGGGTCTATGAGATGGACCTGGCCAATCCCGTGGCCGACTTCACGCAGGGGCCGGCGATGGACGAGACGCGCTGCGCGCGCGCCATGGCCTACGGCATGATGGCTGCCGAGACCGGTATCGACGTGCTCTGCCTGGGTGAGATGGGCATCGCCAACACGACCTCGGCCGCGGCGCTCTGCCTGGCGCTGTTCGGCGGCGAGGCGGCGGACTGGGTCGGTCCCGGTACCGGCGTCGTCGGCGCCGCGCTGGCGCGCAAGGTCGAGACGGTGGGGCTGGGTGTCGAACACCATCGCGCCATCTCAGGCGATCCGCTGGCGGTGCTTGCGGCGCTGGGTGGCGAGGAGCTCGCGGCGATCGCCGGCGCCATTCTGGCGGCGCGCATGGGCCACATCCCGGTGCTGCTCGACGGCTATGCCTGCACAGCCGCCGCCGCTGTGCTGCACCGCATCGATCCGACCGCTTTGGATCATTGCCTCATCGCCCATCGCTCGGCTGAACCGGCACACGGCGCGCTATGCGCACGGCTGGGAAAACAGCCCCTGCTCGATCTCGGCATGCGACTGGGCGAAGCCTCCGGCGCCGCTCTCGCCGTTTCGCTCCTGAAGGCCGCCTGCGCGTGCCTCGACGGCATGGCTCGCTTCGGAGAGGCCGGCGTCAGCCCTCGGAACCCGAGCTAAGCCATTGATTCAAATCGCCGGAATTTATATGAAAGCATTCTGTGAGAAAAGTCGTATAACACATCAATATTGAATAGATAATTTTTAAGAAGGAACGTTCGATTCGATATCTATCATGAACTGGCAGAGCGCCGTTCGCGACTTTACTCGGGTCGTGGCCGCGTTCATTCCGACGGGCTGCCGTCGATTCTGGGCAAGTGATTGGTGAGGGACGACCATGCCGTAGACGTTCCTCAACAGCAGTGGAACCAACATCAGCGTGTCCACGGCAACGCTGGGCGCCGGCACTGTCCTTCTGACTCGCCACGACGAAGCGAGTGCTGCGACCGCCAGCACGGTCAACGTCGCCGGCTACGAGGTCAAAAACGTCACCATTCCCAACGGCCCGGGCGCCAACGACTCGGTGGTCGGTTCCGCCAGCAACGATCTGTTCGTCTGGGATGACGTCACCCTCGAAACCGGCGCACGCGCCACGGCCAACGGCGCCTCTCGCTATGGCTGGAACCGCAGCAACGACACAACGCACATCGAGGACTGGTTCGGCGGCGCCGGCAACGACGTGCTGGCCGGCGATTCCAGCCTGAGCCGCACCACCAGTGGCGCGAGTGATGGCACCGACTTTGTTTGAAGCGGCACCGGCAATGACACGATCTATAGGGCCGGCGCAGTCGACTCGCTGTTCGGCGGCGCGGGCGGCGACACCGTCTATGGCGGTGATGGCAACGATCTCGTCGCCGGCGACGATTCCAGCAGCACGACCACCAGCTGCGCCAGCGATGGCCTCGACATCCTCTACGGCGACGCCGGCAGCGACACCATGTTCGCCACCGGCGGCAACGACTCTCTCTTCGGCGGCGCCGGTTCGGGCGACGTCGACACCCTCTACGGCGGTGACGGCGACGATCTGGTGATTGGCGACAATTCGGCGTCGATCACCACCAGCAGCACCACCGACGGCGTCGACATCCTCTATGGCGACGCCGGCAGCGATACGATCTATGGCGCCGGCGCCGACGACACCGCGTATGGCGGCGCCGCCGTTGACACGGTCTATGGCGGCGACGGCAACGACACGCTGCGCGGCGAAGCGGCAGACGACAGTCTGTTCGGCGACGTCGGCGACGACACGCTCGACGGCAGCGCGGGTACGGACGCTCTCGACGGCGGGGCCGGCACCAACTACGCCGCCTATACTTCGGCGGCCGATGGCGTCACGCTCGACCTGGCCAACGCCGCCAACAACACCGGCGATGCGGCCGAAGACAGCTACGCCAATATCCGAGGCTACATCGGCTCGACCTTCAACAACACGATGTTCGGCTCGAGCGGCGGCGACCTCGAGTATGGCGGGCTGGGCGACGACTGGCTCGAAGGCGGCGCGGGCGGCGCGGACACGCTCTACGGCGGCGACGGCAACGATTTTCTGAGCGGTTTCACTTCGATCAGCGGCGGCGGCGCGCCCGATACGCTATACGGCGGCGGCCGCAACGACACCATGCTGTTCAGCAACGACGGCAGCTCCGTGCCCGTCAGCGGCACATTCTACGGCTGGATCGGCGAGACAGGCGCGTCGAGCGTGATCGCCGTGACGCTCAGCAACCACCAGGACACCACCGATTTCCTTTTCGGCGGCATCGGCTTCGACACGGTCGACGCATCGCGCAACGCGGCGACGCCCCAGGGCATGTATATTCGCGCCGGCAACAGCGCTAGCCTGAAGTGGATCCTGTCGGCCGAGTACTTCATCGCGAGCAACAACAGCGTCGTCGTCAATCTCAGCTACAGCGACGGTACCACCATCGGCCGAGCGGCGATCACCGACAACGTCACGGTCACCGGCCTCGAAGGCGACGACATCGTCATCTCGGGCGCCGGCGACGACGTGCTTGTCGGCGGCGGCATGACCGCGGCCGCGCCCGCCGGCGGCGGCGCCGACACGATCTGGGGTGATGATTTCGGCGGCTCGATCACCGGCACCGGCGGCAAAGGCGGCGACGACACGGTGTTCTCGCAGGGTGGTTCCGATCTCTCCTACGGCGGTCTCGGCAACGACGTGATCTGGTCCGACCTGGGCGACTGGGGTCTGACGACCTCGTCCATGGCAGGCAACGACACGATCTACGGCGGCGGCGGCGACGACTTCATCCTCGACCTCGGCGGCCGTAACTCGCTCAGCATCACGACCAGCAACGATCTGGTCTATGGCGGCCTGGGCAACGACGTGATCTCGGTCTTCGCCGGCAACGACGTGATCGATGCCGGCGACGGAGCCGACGCGATCTGGGCTGGTCCCGGCAACGATACCGTCTATGGCGGCGTCGCCGCGGACCACATCTACGGTGGCGCCGGCACTGACACGCTGTACGGCGGCGCTGGCGAGGATTTTTACTTCTTCAGCCGCACCGACGGGGTGCAGACCGTGGTCGAGGTCGGCGGCGAAGGCGCCGTCCACCACCTGGTGATCTTCGGCACCTTCTGGGAGACAGCGGACAACGCAACGCCGCCCCAATTGCTCACCATCGGCAGCGGCATTCGCGAAACCGATGTCGGCGTAATTCTCACCGTCGGCCACGTCCTGGGCAATCACACGGACACCGCCGCGCAGACCGGCAACGTCAACGTGCCCTACAACTCTGCCACTAGCATCACCGTCAGCGTCTCCGGTTCCAGCGGGTCGATCACTTTCAACCCGCTGCTGTTCGCCGACATCACGCTGTGGAACTACGACGCCACGATCCCGAACCAGATCCAGGAGCTCTACACCTGGGATCCGAACGCCCGCGGCGTCGGCCTCGGTGGTTTCGAGTTCGTCGCCTATATCGGCTGATCCAGCCGGCGTCGGGCTATCAATCGCGAACGCCCTGACGTACCTTCCGCGTAACGAAGGTACCGGGGATCATCGGGGATGGTTTGCTCGTGTCGCTGGCGGGCGATGCTGCTCGCGTTCTGTCTCATGCCGGGAGTCGCGCTGGCGCAGCCGGCTCCCCCTTCGGGCACAGCCGAGCAACAGCAGCGCTGTCGCGCCGCGTTCTCGGCGATGATGGCCGAGCCCGCGAACCTCGACACGGCCTTCGCCTTCGCCAGCGCCGCGATACAGGTCGGCGACTTCGAGGGCGCTATCAGCGCGCTGGAGCGCATGCTGATCATTGATCCCAATCTGCCGCGCGTGCGCCTCGAGCTCGGCATCCTCTTCTACCGGCTGGGCTCCTTCGAGGTGGCGCGAACGTACCTTTCGGCCGCGTTGGCAAGTACCGAGATGCCGGCCGACCTACGCCAGCGCACCGAGCGCGTGCTGGCCGCGATCGACAAGGAGCGAGCGCCCGGCAAGCTCACAGGCAGGGTGATGGCCGGCGTCCGCTTCCAGACCAACGCCAATGCCGCACCGTCGCGCGGCGAGGTACGTGTCGGCTGCTTCGACGCGCTGCTGACCGGCCAGTCTCAGGCCTAGCCCGACTTCAACCTCTTCCTCGCCACAAACGTGGCGCACCTCTAAGACCTTGGCACCCAAGCCGGCGACGCCATCGACACGCGCGCCACCTTCTACGCCGCGCGTCAGTTTGAGCGCACCGATGTCAATCTGATCTATGGCGCCTTTTCCACCGGACCGCGCCTCGTCATCGCGCCGCAGCGCATCGAGGGCCTCGCGGCGCGGCCAAACGTCGGCGTCGAGTTCGTCGGCTTGGGCGCGTATCGCGAGTACTTCGCGTTCGGCGCCGGGCTGACGCTCGATAAGCGCATCGAGCGCGGCCCGATCGCCGCTTCGATCGACTGGCGGCGACGCCGCTACCACGACTCCATGGCGCGTCCCACCAACAGCCTGCGCAACGGCGACGAGATCGCGTTGCGCCTCGGCGTCGAGCGCGAGATCACGCCGTGGCTCGCCGTCTCGGCTGGGTTCGGCTACACGCGGTTCCTCGCGCCCGAGGCTTACAACGCCCATGCGAAGTGGTCGGTGTCGGCCGGACTGCTGCTGACTCACGATCTCTTCCGCCTCGTGCCGGGCCGCGCCGCCGCGCTGTCACTCAGCGCTGCGCTGCTCTTCAGCGGCTATGGCGAGGCCAACGCAAACATCGATCCCGACGTGGTCCGCCACGACCGCGAATGGCGGCCGTCGGCGACGCTGGACGTGCCGGTGATCGACGACATCTCGCTGGTCGGGCAGTTCGGCGCCAACCTACGGGCCTCGACCCTGCCCAACTATCGCTATAGCAACGTCTACACGATGATCGGCGTCGCGCTGAGATTCTGAGCATCAACGGAGGGAGCGTCGCATGAGCGGGCGCAACACGATACTGGGCGCGGCGGCCATCGCGATGGCGTTGTCCGTCATTGCTATGCCGGCGTTTGCCCGCGGCGGCGTCATCAGCACCAGCTCCGGCGAGCCAATCGGCAAGCCGGTCGACCAGGTCCAGCGCGTGCTGCGTGTGGGACTCGACGTCTTCGCTAACGAGCGAATCACGACGACCGCCAACGACCGGGCGCAGCTGCTGTTCGTCGACGGCTCGACGCTCTCGATCGGGCCCAACAGCGAGCTAACCCTGGACCGTTACTTCTTCGATCCGGCCAAGAGCACCGGCACGATCGCGATCAGCGCCGGACGGGGCGTCCTGAGGCTGGTCGGCGGCGCCATCACCAAGGACAACGAGGCGACCATCCGGACCCCTTCGGGAACGATCGGTATCCGCGGCGGCATCACCATCGTCGAGATCACCGGTCCAACCCAGACCAACGCCTACTTCGTCTTCGGCCGCGGCATGCGCGGCGACAGCGAGGGCCGCGACGAGACAGCCACGCGGCCCAGTTCGGCGATCACGCTGCGCGCCGGCCGCGAGCCCGCCGGTCGCGGCGCGCCCATCGAGCAGCGCATGGCGCAGTCGCAGATCAGCCGGCAGAACTCCGGCAATCCCGACGCGACGCTGCCACGCCCCGGGCCCGGCACAGGCTCCGGTGGACCTCCGAGCCAGCCCGGCCAGCACCCGATCGCGCGGCAGCGTGTCTGTAACGTATTCAACAACATGCCGACGCCGGCGCAACTGCCGACCGTCGGCACCGCGATCTACAACGGCCGGGCCGTCGGAACGGTCCTCAATGGCGCCAGCCGCTACAACGCGATCGGGACGTTCCAGCCGACGTGGTACTTCTCGTACCGCATCGGCTCGGTGAGCATCAATAACTTCGATGGTGTGAACTACGCCGGCTCCACCTCAGGTTCGCCCGCCAACGTCAGCTTCATTGGGCTGGTCACCGACAGCGCCGGCCGATCCGGCATCGTCGCGGGCTCGTTCTTCAAGAGCCCCTCGGATCCGGCTGCCTACAAGGCCGGCACGTTCTCGGTCGCCAGCACCGACTACAAGGCCACCGGTACGTTCGCCGGGCGACGTTAGCGGCGCGCATAGCGATTCTCGACCACGGCGAACCATGGCCGTGCGCCGTCGCGGTCGCGCGGCGCGAGCAGGCGGCCCGAGCCGTCGATGTCGAAGACGCTCATCGTCCCCGAGTCGGCGACATTGCCGCCGATCACTTCCAGCAGCCCGCGCGCTGGATCTACCCGCACCACGACGTCGCAATGCGAGGCGAGGAAGTTGCCATCCGGCTGCCGGAAATGGCCAACCGAGACTTCCGAGACCGGTGCCCGCTGCGACGGCCTGCGCGCCGCGCAGACCAAATCGCAGGGCTGCGGCACCGCCTCGAGATAGTGGCGCAGCACGAAAGGAGCGGCCCTATCGCGTTGCTGGCGCTTCCAGATCGTCTCGAGATAGGCCGAATGAGCCGGGTGGCCGCAGAACGCCGCGGTTGGCGTGCCAGCCTGGATCATCACCCACGATACGAACGCCGCGGACCACGGCTGGACCGCGATCTGCTCGATCGGCAGCGACCAGCCAACCGCGCGCCAATAGGCCTGCACCCATTCGGGCCGTTGGGTCTCGCGCAGGCCCGATCGCAGTTCCCGGCCCTTGGCGTCGCCGACCGGATAGCGCCAGGTCTGGCGGCCGAAGCGATCCCATTCGCCATAGAGCAGGGTGGCGACGTTCGTGGCGTAGTCGCCGCCAGGCAGCGCCGTTGCGGGATCGCAATACTGCTTGTCGGGCTCGCAGGCGGGCGACGACGGTGCGGGTCTCTGCTCGGCACAGGCGCGAGAACCAGCAGGATCGCGCCCAGCACGCCCGAACTACGCATAACGGCACTAGACACGAACCCATGGACGCAAGGAAGCCCTGCGCCGCCGGGCGCTTCCCGATCGGCCTGGCCGCCCGCTAATCTCCGGCCGAGACGCGACGGGATCCAGGGAGAACGACGATGGACGGCAACGACCAGATGACAGGCGCGGAGAGCCTCGTACGCACGCTGGTGAAGAGTGGCGTGAGCGTGTCGTTTAGCAATCCCGGCACGTCCGAGATGCATTACGTCGCTGCCCTCGATCGCGTCGAAGGCATGCGCTGCGTGCTCGGCCTGTTCGAAGGCGTCTGCTCGGGCGCCGCCGACGGCTATTACCGCATGACCGACAAGCCGGCCGCGACCCTGCTGCATCTCGGGCCAGGCCTCGCCAACTCGGCGGCCAACCTGCACAACGCCAAGAAGGCCGGCTCGGGCATCGTTAACATCGTGGGCGAGCACGCCACGCACCACATCAAGTACGACACGCCGCTGACCGCCGATATCGAGGGCATCGCCAAGCCTTTCTCGCACTGGGTCAAGACCTCGCCCAACCCGGGCACCGTGGGCAAGGACGGCGCCGCCGCGGTGCAGGCCGCGCGTCAGGGCTGCGGCCAGATCGCTACCTTGATCCTGCCGGCCGATTGCGCCTGGACGCCGGGCGGCGAGGTCGCCGAGCCGCTTCCCGTGCCGAGCCAGAGCAAGCCAAACGCCGACACGGTGAAGGCCGCCGCCAAGGCGCTGAGCTCGGGCGAGCCGGCGATGCTGCTGCTGGGCGGCCGGGCGCTGCGCGCCCGGGGACTGGAACTGGCCGGTAAGATCGCCGCCAAGACCGGCTGCAAGGTGCAGGGCTCGGGCGGCACGGCGCGGCTGTCGCGTGGGGCGGGCCGGGTGCAGATCACCCGCCTGCATTTCGTCGTCGAGCAGGCGCAGGCCATGCTCAAGGGCATGAAGCAGATTGTGCTGGTGGGCGCCAAGGAGCCGGCGGCGTTCTTCGCCTATCCCGGCAAGCCCAGCATCCTCACGCCCGAGGGCTGCACCCTGACCAAGCTCTGCGCCGTCGAGGACGATTGCGAAGCCGCGCTCGAGGCGCTCGCGGCGGAACTCGGCGCCACCGGTCTGCAGCCGGCTGGCGTGGCGCAGCCCAAGCGGCCGGACAAGCCGAGCGGCAAGTTCACCCTCGATGGACTGGGCCAGGCGCTGGGCGCCGTGCTGCCCGAAGGCGCCATCGTCATCGACGAGTCGGTGACCACCGGCCGCGGCTTCTTCCCGTTCAGCGCCGGCGCGCCGCCACACGACTGGCTGAACAACATGGGCGGCTCGATCGGCTTCGGCGCGCCCGTCGCCGTCGGCGCGGCGGTCGCCTGCCCGGATCGCAAGGTCATCTGCATGATCGGCGACGGCAGCGCGATGTACACGATCCAGGCGCTGTGGACGATGGCGCGCGACAACCTCGATGTCTGCGTCATCATCTTCGCCAACCGCTCCTACCAGATCCTCTACAGCCAGCTCTCCGATGTCGGCGCGCCCAACCCCGGCCCGCGCGCCATCGACATGCTGACCCTGGACCGCCCGACTCTGAAATTCGTCGAGCTGGCCAAGGGCATGGGCGTCGAGGGCGCCCAGGCGCACGATCTGGAGGGGTTGAACAAGCAGCTGCAATACGCCATGAGCACCAAGGGCCCGTACCTGATCGAAGTCGTGATGTGACGGGTGGGCCGGCGTCTCGCCGGCCTCTTTCTATTGGTTTTACAGTAAGTTACCGGCAATGAGTGTTCGCTCATCCAATGAGCGGCCTTTCACAGCCGATTGCCGCTTCGTATAGTGGGGCATGTCCGAATCACCGTCTGACCGAAGTCCCGGCGCGGCCGGCGACGGCGGTCCGTTGCGCCGAGTCTGGCGCCGGCTGCGTCGCCGCGACCGCGGTGAAGAAATCCGCGAAGCCATCCAGGAGATCATCGAGGAGACGCCCGAGCTGCGCGACGCGCCGGCCAACGAGCCGGCGCTGGGCGAGGAAGAGCGCGCGCTGTTCGCCAACATCCTGCGCCTGCGCGGCCGCACCGTGTCGGACGTCATGGTGCCGCGCGCCGATATCCTCGCCGTACCGGTCGATACCTCGCTGGAGGACACCGTGCGGCTGATGCAGCGCGAGGCGCATTCGCGCTATCCCGTCTATCGCGAGTCGCTCGACGACACGATCGGCATGGTCCACATGAAGGACGTCATGCCGTACTGGAACTCGGGCCGGAAGTTCCACCTGCGCGACGTGCTGCGCCGCGTGATCTTCGCGGCGCCGACCCTGCCGGT